>Ga0310810_10007955_pt1 | contig 12160 bp, 13 predicted proteins | sample NCmetagenome_FD_207641 | JGI IMG/M metagenome (GOLD analysis project Ga0310810, IMG submission 207641) | Soil microbial communities from experimental microcosm in Duke University, North Carolina, United States - NC | ecosystem: Engineered > Artificial ecosystem > Soil microcosm > Unclassified ...
GTGAAATAGGAGTCGTCCGGCGTTTTGCCGTACGCGCCCCAATGGCGTTTGTAGGCGCCCGTCGCGGCATCGAACACGATCACGCGGTGGTTCACGTAGCCGTCGGCGACGTAGAGCTCTCCGCTGCTGCGATCCCACGTCATGTTCGCGGCTGCGCCGAGGTTCCGCGTGTCGTTGCTGCCGGTGTTCTGACCCTTGCGGCCGATCTGCATGAGGAAGCGGCCCTCGCGCGTGAACTTCAGGATCTGCGCGTCTTTCTCGCCGCCGCCGCCGAGCCACACGTTGTTCTCGGGATCGATGTAGATGCCGTGCTCGAGGTCCGGCCATTGGTAGCCGTTGCCGGCGCCGCCCCAGGCGGAGACGAGGTTTCCCGTTTCGTCCCATTCGAGGACCGGCGGTGCCGCGCGCCAGAACGAGCGCGTTTCGTTCGGCTGCAACGTGCTTGGACGATGGACGATCCAGACATGATTGCGTGCGTCGACCGCGATGCCCGCGATGGCGCCGACGAGCCAGTTGTTGGGGAGTGGCTTCGGCCACATCGGGTCGACCTCATAGGCCGGCACCTGGCGGACCGGCACCGACTGCGCGGCGCTCAGCACCGCGACCGATGCGAGGAAGGAAATGAACCGGAGCATGCCGAAGATGGTAGCGCCGCGTACCCAAAAGGCGTGAGTACGAACGTGAATCAGATTCGTGCCCAAAGGTGAAGGCACTCTGGGATTTGGATCTTGGGATTTGGGTTTTAGGATTCTTGATCGGTAATGCGGAAGGGGGGCTCGAACCCCCACGGTATTGCTACCGCCAGCCCTGAAAGCTGGCAGCTTTGCTGTACTGACATGAACTGACGCGTATTCTGCAGACGGATGTTGGGCAGGACCCCGCTGAAGAAAGTGATGCCAGCCATGAAACATGGAGATGACGCCGCGAGCGATGAAAGTGAAATTCGCGAACTGATTGCCCGATGGTCAAGGGCCGTGCGTGACGAGAACCTGGCCGGAATCCGTGCTGACCATGACCCCGACATATTAATGTTCGATGTGCCACCACCGTTCTTGTCTCGCGGCTTGGATCCTTACATGGCGACGTGGCAGACGTTCTTTTTGTGGCAAGCCAAGCCCGTCGAATTCGATCTTCGCGACGTGGAAGTAACCGCTGGCAAAGAGGTAGCGTTTGCAACTGCCGTCGGTCGCTGCGGCGACCTGAGCAGCGGCAAAAAAGTCGAACTGGAATTTCGTCTCACTATGGGATTCCGCAAGCATGATGGACGGTGGCGTGTCGTTCACGAACATCATTCGATTCCCGCTACGGATGCCCCTGCGTCCGTTCAAGTCGTAGTAAAGAGCGAACCAGAGTGAAATGTGGAAGGGGACTCGAACCCCCACGGTATTGCTACCGCCAGCCCCTCAAAACTGCCTGACTAGCTGTGCTGATGTGAACTGACGCGTATTCTGCAGACGGATGTGGGGCATGTGTGCCAAGTGCGAACGCTAGCGACGACCTTATTCGCACAAGTTCGTACGCGCCGCTCTGGACGGACGCGCCCCTATTGTGCATTCGAGCGCTGCCAATTTTGCGTTGGATTACCCGCAACCGTGCACCGATGGATGGCGCTGCGCGCGGATGCTGACGCCCGCTGCGTGCAGCGTCAAACGCGGCACGCTACGCGCGAGTTCGCCCGAACCGTCCGGTACCGACCAGCGACCCAACGACGGCGCCGGTGACCATCGCAACACTCACGGCGCGCAGCGGATTCCGGCGGACCTTCAGGGCGGCATCGGCGGCGAAATCCTCGGCTGCGTGACGGGCGTTCGTGACCTTGCGGCGCGCGCCCCGCAGACTCTCCCTTATGGATTCGAACGTTAGCGATGCCCACGGCTCCCTCAGACTCTTTGAGATCGCAGCAAGTCGGCTCGCAGTTCCCACGACGCACCTCCTAGAAAGCACGGTCGGCAACGAACATGCCTGTGGATGTTTGCGAGCGTGCCCGCAGCCGCACCACGCGGACGAACCCCGCGAACTTGCCGGGTCTGTTCACCCACCGACCCTTGCGATGTTGCGCCTGTCCGGCGCTAAGGCCGGTGCGGGCCAGCCGACTGAGTAGAAATAATTACCGCCACCGACATATTCCGTTCCTGAGCAGGTGGTGGACTTCGACGGTCAACCAGCTTGTCGTGTTTGCAGGCAAAGAACCGCTGCTGAAGCGGTTTCTCAAGAACATTTTGACTTTATTGTTGAGACGTACGGCGTATCGCGGCACATCGGTTGCGAGGGCTGTGGCTGCTGTGAACTCGGCCGTCCAATGACCAGCGTAGTCTGGTGAAGCGAGGACATATATGGGTAAGCAGGATCGCGGTTTTGCGTCGATGGATCGGAGCAAGCAGCGCGAAATTGCCAGCAAGGGCGGCAGAGCGGCGCACCTGAAGGGCACCGCTCACGAATGGACCAGCGAGGAAGCGCGCGAGGCCGGCAGAAAGGGCGGCATGGCGAGCCACCGAACGCATCAACAAGAGATTGCCCAGGAGCAAGTGCCGGAGGATCAACGCGTCGAGGCGATGAATCGTGACACTCTGCATCATCTGAGTTGGCCGTCTGATTTCTGATCGATTCTCGCAGCGACGCACAACTCCCCCGTTCCCCCTCCCAACGCACCTCTATACAGCGATCTGTGTCCCCGTCGGATCGCAACGGTCAACATTTGACGAACACGCGAGCGCTCGGCGAACAATGGGGCACTCGAACCGCACACGCGAGACGTTCTTCGGGCGGTCGCGAAGCGCCCGAGCTTGTGATTCTTGTGTGAGGTGCATAGAGTGACCCCGAGGTGACCCGCACATGGCTGATGCAAACAAATGTGCACATCCCAGCTGCCAATGCATGGTTCCCAAGGGCAGTCCCTATGGAAAGTACTGTAGTGAGTACTGTAAGGAATCGGGCCAGCACACCGAACTTCGCTGCGGCTGCCAACATCCGGAATGCCGATAGAGACGTCGTCGATTAGCGGAGCGACAGGCAATCATCGACGCCCTATCGCGGCACTGGAACGCTCCGCAGCCTGGTTCCAATAGGAGGAACCCGACGGACGCACCGTCTCGACGACTCTTCTCGGCTAGTTTGTTTCGCTACCGGCGTTGACATTTGCGCCGCGGCATAGCGATCGCGTCGCGGTGCCGACGGTAGCTCACGCTCCGGTGGGCGGCGCGTGCGAGAACGTTGGTGCGGAAGGGGGGACTCGGACCCCGATGGCCTCGCGGCCATCAGGGACAGAAGTCGCGTGCGGTTACGCCGGGCGAACGTTCTCGGCGCGGGGACCTTTCGGGCCCTGCCCGACGGTGAAGGTGACGGCGTCCCCCTCGCGCAGCGAGTCGAACGGGGTGCTGGTGCACGCTGAATTGTGGAAGAAGTATTCGGTACCTTCGGGTGTCGCGATGAAGCCGAAGCCCTTGTCAGTGAGTCGCTTGATGGTGCCGTTTGATGACATGCGTATTCCTTGCGAGAGTGGCCGCTGGGGCCGTGAGTAGAGTTCCAGGGTGGTAACGTCGGTTGACAGCGTACGCGCGGCGGACATGACGGACCCGTGAACGCTCGCGCGGGCTAGGGTTTCTGAATCCCGATATCGAGGAAACACCCGCCGTCACGGGTTCGAATCGTTGGTGCGGAAGGGGGGACTCGAACCCCCACGGTATTGCTACCGCCAGCCCCTCAAGCTGGTGCGTCTGCCAATTCCGCCACTTCCGCATGGTGGGCGATCCAGTATATGAAATTCGACCGGTGCCCGACACTCGAACCGCCCGCATCGAGCTCTCCGATGCGGGCATCGTCATCGTCCGCGTCCGCAACGGCGCGCGCCAATCGGTCAGCGACGCAAGCGAAAACGTCTTAGCGGCGATCGCGACGCGCGGTGGTCAGCGGTGTCCGATCCTCGTCGATATCCGCAAGGCCGCGCCTCTGGCCGCGGATGTCCGACGAATGTATTCAGGACGAAACATCGCTGACGCATTCACCGCGCTGGCGCTCCTCATCGATACAAGCCCGCTCGGACGCACGATGGGCAACGTCCATTTCAGCGTGGCGCGCCTGCCGATGCCGATGAAGATATTCGCGGAGGAGCCGAAAGCGCTCGAGTGGCTCGACGGCCACCGAGCCTAGCTGGTTGGTGGTTGGTGGTTCGTGGTTAGTAACGACCAACCACCAACTACCAACCTCTATTTCGCCGGTGCCGGTGCCGGTGCGGGGGCGGGTGCTGCGCTATTTGCCGGCGGCGGCGTCGTCGCCGGACCGGGTAGCGGCTGCGCCAGCGGCGAGGGCGTCGGACCTGACGGCTGCGACAGCGGAGAGCGGCCACCGACGACCGAGCTCGGACCTTGTCTGCCGATGATTCCCAACGCCAGCGCACCGAAGATAAAGATGGCGGCGCAGACCCAGGTCGCGCGGGACAGGACCGTGGCGCCGCTGCGGGCACCAAAGGCCGCCTGGCTGCTCGCACCACCAAACGCGCTCGCGATGTCGCCGCCTTTGCCCTGTTGCAGATAGACGACGAGCATCATCGTGAAGCAGACGAGGATGTAGAGCGCGCTCACTAGGTAATACAGCATTCGTCTTTCGTCCTAAAAGAAAAGCTGATTATACCGTCGCCTTGCGGCTCCGCGAAACGATCTGGAAGAACGCCTTCACGTCCAGGCTCGCGCCGCCGACGAGCGCGCCGTCGACATCGGGCTGAATCGCCAGATCGGCAATATTTTCCGGCTTCACGCTCCCGCCATAGACAATGCGGCAGAGCTCTGCCGGCTGCGCGCCGAACCATTGCTGCAGTCGTTTGCGGATGTGGCCATGGGCTTCCTCCGCCTGCGCGGGCGTGGCGTTACGCCCGGTGCCGATGGCCCAGACCGGCTCGTAGGCGATGACGAGCTGAACGAGCTGTTCGGACGTGATGCGGTCCAGGCCGTCGCGAATCTGGCGATCGAGCACGGTGAACGTTTCGTTCCGCTCGCGCTGATCGAGCGTTTCGCCAATGCAGACGATCGGCGTGAGGCCACCGCCAAACGCCGCCGCGAGCTTCCGATTCACCATCGCATCTGTTTCGCCGAACAGCGTGCGCCGTTCGGAGTGGCCGATGATGACGTACTCGGCGCCCGTCTCGCCGATCATCGCAGCGCTGATCTCGCCGGTGAATGCGCCTTCGCGTTCCCAGTGCACGTCCTGGGCGGCTATCCCGACGTTGCTGTTGCGGGCGGCCTCGGCGGCCGCGTGCAGCGCGGTGAACGGAGGCGCGAGCACGATCTCGACGTTCGTGAAATCCTTGACCAGTCCGCGGAACTCTTTGACGTACTTCACCGTCTCGGCGACGGTCTTGTACATCTTCCAGTTGCCGGCGACGAATGGCGTTCTCATCTTATTTGTCCGGCAGGGCGGCCACCCCCGGCAGCCTCCGGCCAGCAAGAAATTCGAGCGAGGCGCCGCCACCGGTGGAAATGTGCGTGATGCGTTCGCTGACGCCCGCCTTCTTCACGGCTGCGATCGAATCTCCTCCGCCGACGATCGTCGTTCCGTTCACATCCGCCACTGCCTTCGCGACCGCGATCGTGCCCTGAGCAAACGCGTCGATCTCGAACACGCCCATCGGTCCGTTCCAGACGACCGTGCGCGCGTCGCGCAAGGCATCCGCGTACGCGCTGGCAGTTCGCGGGCCAATATCGAGACCCATGCGGTCGCCGATTTTCGGATCGTCAACCGCCAGTGTGTCCGTGGGCACACCGGCTTCGACCTTCGGGGCCACGACATGATCCACGGGAAGCAACAGCGCGAGACCGCGCGCCCTGGCGCGTTCGAGAATGTCGCGCGCGGCATCGACCTTGTCGTCCTCAACGAGCGACTTGCCAACCGGCTTTCCCTGGCTCTTCAAAAACGTATACGCCATGGCACCGCCGATGAGCAGACGGTCGAGGCGCGGGATCAGGTTTTCAATGACCTCGATCTTGTCCGATACCTTTGCGCCGCCGAGTATCGCGATGTACGGCCGCGCGGGATTGCCAACTGCCTCGCCGAGATACCGAAGCTCCTTCTCCATGAGCAGGCCGGCGCCCGCATCTGGAAGAAAGCGGACGATCGCCTCAACCGATGCATGCGCGCGATGCGCCGCGCCGAACGCATCGTCGACGTAGACGTCGGCGAGCGACGCGAGCTGCTGGGCGAAGTGCTCGTCATTCTTCTCTTCCTCCGGATGGAACCGGAGATTTTCCAGCAGCACGACGCTGCTGGCAGGAGCCGAAGACACGGCGTTCGACGCGGCAGGGCCAATGCAGTCCTCAGCAAACGCGATGCTCCTGCCGAGCAGTTCGCCCGTCCGCTTGGCGACCGGTCGCAGGCTCATCTCGGGGTTGGGTTTGCCCTTCGGACGACCGAGGTGCGATGCGAGGACGACTCTCGACGCACCCGCGTCGAGCGCGTACTTGATCGTCGGCAGCGATTCCTTGATGCGTGTGTCGTCGGTGATGACGCCATTCTTCAACGGAACGTTGAAGTCGACGCGAATAAAGACGCGTCGGCCGTTCAGTTTCAGATCGCGGATCGTCTTCTTGGGCATGTGATGGCAGAGCGTGAAGCCCCGCTCAAATGGCGGGCCATACAGGTCCGCCCTACAACGTCCTCGCGATCTGACGCACCAGATCGACGCAGCGGCTCGAGTAGCCCCATTCGTTGTCGTACCACGACAGCACCTTGACGAAGTCGCCATCCATGACATGGGTGTACGCGCTGTCGACGATCGACGAATGCGGATTGCGCCGGAAATCGATCGATACCAGTGGCTCGTCACTGACGGCGAGGATTCCCTTCAGCCGGCCGCACGCCTCTTCCTTCAGCGCCGCGTTGACTTCGTCGCGGCTCGTCTTCTTTTCCACCAGCGCGTTCAGGTCCACGATCGAGACGTTCGGCGTCGGCACGCGCATCGCGATGCCGTCGAACTTGCCTTTCAGCTCGGGCATGACTTCACCAACCGCGATCGCGGCACCGGTGGTAGTCGGAATAATCGATACCGCCGCCGCGCGCGCGCGCCGCAAGTCCTTATGCGGCAAATCGAGCAGGTTCTGGTCGTTCGTGTACGAATGCACGGTGGTCATCCACGCTTTCTTGATCGTGAACCGTTCGTGGATCACCTTGGCCAGCGGCGCCAGACAGTTCGTCGTGCACGACGCATTGGAAATGATGTGATGTTTCGCGGGGTCGTACTTGTCGTCGTTGACACCGAGCACGACGGTGATATCAGGCTTCTTCGCGGGCGCGGTGATCATCACTTTCCGTGCGCCAGCCGCAAGGTGCTTCGCCGCGCCGTCGCGATCCGTGAAGATGCCGGTCGATTCGACCACGATATCGACGCCGAGATCCTTCCACGGCAGCTGCGCGGGATCTTTCACGGAAAGAACTTTGAACTCATCGCCGGCGACCGTGATGCCGTCGGCTGTGGCGCGCACGTCCGCATCGAGATTGCCGAGGACCGAGTCGTACTTGAGGAGGTGAGCGAGTGTGGCAGCGTTGGTGAGATCGTTGACGGCGACGAAATCGATGTCATTGTGCCCCATCGCCGCCCGCATGATGTTGCGCCCGATACGGCCGAAACCATTGATACCAACCTTGACTGCCATCGAACTTCTCCAATGCGCGCCTGAACCGACACGCCCGAAACACTCGATTGTATTGGTACGTCGTCCCCAAATTCCAACTGGGCGCTCCGGTGGACTGTCGTTTGCGCTCGTGCATCAGTTGAAACACGCCAGTAAGAGCGCGTTGAACAGGGTCAATTGGCGCGCTATACTGCCATCACCTTAAGAGCTTCCTTCCTCGCAAGTTAGCGTGTATCTCCTCTATAGCTTTCTCATCGCGGTCGCCTTCGTGCTGGCCTCGCCCTACTTTGTCTATCAGGCGCTGCGCCACAACAAGTACGTTGGAAGCATCGCGCAGCGGCTCGGGTACCTTCCCGTCTCCTTCAACCTCGACGGCGACGAATCGATCTGGGTGCATGCGGTGTCGGTCGGCGAGGTGCTCAGCGCGCGGCCGCTGATTTCGGAACTCCGCGCGTCGTATCCGAAGCTGCGTCTGTTCCTCTCCACAACGACGCTGACGGGGCAGCAATTGGCGCGCCGCAGCGTGCTCGACGTGGATGCGGTGTTCTATTTCCCGTTCGATTGGACGCTCACCGCTCGACGGACACTCAACGTCGTCCGCCCACGGCTGTTCGTGATGACGGAAACCGAGATCTGGCCGAACCTGCTGCGCGAGTGCAAGCGGCGTGGCGTCAGGACGCTGATGGTCAACGGACGGATCTCCTACCGGTCGTTCCCCCGCTACCGGGTTGTCCGGCCGTTCATGAAGCGTGTGCTGGCTGACATCGATCGGTTCTGCGTTCAGGGTGAAGAAACGTCGCGCCGGCTCGTCGAGCTTGGTGCGGAGCCAGCCCGCATCATCGTCACCGGCAGTCTGAAATTCGATTCGCTCGAATCGTCGCCCACGCCGGGTCGTGGCCGCGAGCGCGTGCTCCGGTTCTTCCGTGTCCCGCCGACACGCCCCGTGATCATCGCGGGCAGCACGCTCAAAGGCGAAGAGGAGCCGGTGATTCGCGCCTTCAATCGCGTCCGAGCGTCTGGGGTCAATGCACTGCTCGTCATCGCGGCCAGGCATCCTGAACGGTTTGACGAAGTGGAACGGTTGTGCCGCCACGAAGGGCTCACGGTCGTGCGCCGGACGGAGCTGCCGATCGATGCGGAGCCGCGCGCGGATGCGGTCGTGCTCGACACCATCGGTGAGCTCGCGCAGCTTTATCAGATTGCGACAGTCGTGTTCGTTGGCGGCAGCCTGATTCCTGCCGGCGGTCACAACATCCTCGAACCCGCCTTGTATGGAAAGCCGGTCGTCTTCGGCCCGCACATGCAGAACTTCGGCGAGATCGCGGAAACGTTTCTCGCCAACGGTGCCGCCATCCAGGTCCGAACGGCCGGCGAGTTCGAAGAGACGATGCTCAGCCTGATCGGCGATCCCGTTCGGCGCGCGCGCGTCGGCGCCGCTGCGCGTGCGCTGGTCGAATCGAACCGTGGCGCACGCGATCGCACCCTGACGGTCATCCGCGATCTGCTGCCTCCGGATCGCGCATCGGCTGTGGTCCGTCCCTTCCGCGTCATCCATTGACACGAAGCTCACAAAGTTCTGCGACGAACACGAAGTATCCATTCGCAGATCCGTTGAGTGCCGCCTACGAGCGCATCGCGCGGATGCGGCGTACGTGGTACGCGCGTCCGGGGCGCCGCAGGCGGCTCCCTCATCCCGTTATCAGCGTCGGCAATCTTTCGATGGGTGGCAGCGGCAAGACGCCGGTTGTCGCGGCGCTGGCGCGGCTGTTGCGGCAACGCGGTGAGCGGCCAGTGATTCTCACCCGAGGGTATGGGCGCCGTGATACGCGCGAGGGCGTTCTCGTCGTGAGCGATGGCCAGCGCGTGCTGGAGCCAGTCGATCGATCAGGTGACGAGCCGCAGCTGCTCGCTCGCACCCTTCCGGGTGTGCCCGTGCTTGTCGGCGCCGATCGTTACCTTGCAGGTGTGTTCGCGGCGCGGCATTTCGCCGCCACCGTCAGCATCCTGGACGACGGATTTCAACACGTGCAGTTGGAGCGGGACGTCGATCTGCTGCTCGTGTCGGTCGACGACCTGAACGATCGCGTCGTACCGGCCGGGCATCTCCGCGAGCCGCTGGATGCGGCGCAACTGGCGGATGCGGTCCTGGTGACCGGCGGCGAAGAATCCGTTGTGGCTGTCGCGGAGGCGGTGAAACATCCGACGATATTCCGCGTAAACACCAGGTACGGCCACCTGCCCTCCACGGAGCGCGTCGTTGCGTTTGCAGGCATCGCACGGCCTGAGCGGTTCTTCAACGCGCTCCGATCGCTCGGCTACGAGGTCGCGCGCGAGCTGACGTTTCCGGATCATCATTGGTACACCGCGCGAGACATTTCCCTCATTCAAGCGGCGGCACGCCACACGAATACGCCGGTCATCGTCACCACCGAGAAAGATGCGGTTCGCTGCGACCTGGAGTGCGCCGTGCTGCCGATGACGGTTGAGGTCGAGCCGGCGGCAGAATTCGAACAGTGGCTGATGGGCAGATTGCGCAGCAGCAACAGCGAAGGTGTCTCGCCGAAGCCCTGGAGGGGCGAAGGCGGATGATCCGGGCGCTCGAATTCGAAGCGGTGCGGCTGGTGGCCGCAATCGTGTCTGCGTTGCCAATGCGAATCGTTCGACGCATCGGCGCTGGGCTCGGACGGATCGTGTACCGTCTCGACCGCTCCCGCCGGCGAACGGCGCTCGAGAATCTCGCCGCCGCATTCCCGTCCAAGCGGGAGCGCGAACGCCGGGCGCTCGCACGCGCGATGTTCGCGCATTTTGGAAGTCTGCTCCTCGAGCTGCTGAAGTTTGCGAACTATACCCCCGACCAAATGCGGAAAGTCGTGGACGTGGAGGGGGAAGAACGCGCCCGCCAGGCGTATGCGCAACACCGCGGCGTGTTGTTTTTCACCGGGCATTTTGGCTACTGGGAAATCCACGCCATTGCCGAACCGCTGATCAATCGACCGATCTCCGTCCTGGCGCGTGCGCTCGACAACGTACGGCTCAACGAGATGCTGGAACGCATCCGGACGAGCACCGGCAATTCCGTGATCTACCGTCAAGGCGCGGTGCGCCGGATCCTTCGCGAGCTCGCCGCCAATCACGGGGTGGCGCTGCTCATCGATCAACATCTGCATACACCCGACGCCGTCTACGTCGATTTTTTTCGTCGTCCCGCGGCGACCACGTCGGCGCTTGCCGCGCTCGCATTGCGTACAGGGGCACCTGTCATACCGGTCTTCGCGCTGCCGCTGCCGCGAGGACGCTACCGTCTCGTCTACGAGCATCCCGTCGATCCGCCGCGAGCCGATACGGCGGATGCCGTTCGCGACTTCACGCAGCGCTGCACCGACGTGCTGGAGATGTACGTGCGGCGGCATCCCACACTCTGGCTGTGGATGCACCGGCGGTGGCGCGATCAGGAGGTGTTGACCGGCGAAGATTTCCAGATGCGCGACGAACCTGAAGAGGGTGGCGATGTCTGAACCGGGCGGCATCGTCGTGCTTGCGCCGAACTGGCTCGGAGATGCTGTCATGGCGCTCCCGGCGGTTGCGGATCTGCGACGTCATTTTTCGAATGAGCGTCTCGTCATTGCGGCGCGGGCGAGCGTCAGCAGCCTGTTTATGCTCGTGCCCGGAATCGATGCGGTCGTGAGCGCCGACGTGTCGTCGATTCGGGGCACAGGCGCGACGGTTGCCGTGCTCTTTCCGAACTCCTTCGCGAGCGCATGGCTCGTGAAACGGTCCAGGGTGCCCGAGAGGTGGGGCTATTCGGCGGATCTCCGCCGATTGATCCTGACGCGGGCGATTCGTCGACCCGGCACGGCGATGCACCAGAGCGAGTATTACCAGCACCTCGTGCGCGCGCTCGGCATCGAGAATGGCCCGCGGGAGACCGCGCTGACGATTCCATCGGATGCGCTTCATGAGGCCCGAAGGCTGCTCACCGAGCACGGCTGGAATCCACAAAGCGCGCTCGTCGTACTGGCGCCTGGCGCTGCCTATGGCAAAGCGAAACAGTGGATTCCCACTCACGTGGTGCGCTTGACGATGGACCTGGTGCGCGAGCGGCGCATGACGTGCGCCCTTGTCGGCAGTCGCGGCGATGCCGCGACCATTCGCGCAATCCGGTCGGCAGCGCCAGCTGATTGCCAGCCGTGGATTCTCGATCTCGCGGGACTGACTACACTGCCGGTGCTCGCGGCCGTCATGAGCCTCGCCAGTACATGCGTCTCGAACGATTCTGGTGCGATGCACCTGGCTGCCGCCGCCGGCGTGCCGACGGTGGCGATTTTCGGGCCGACCAACGAGCGTGCCACCGCACCGCTCGCGCGTCCTGACGTCACAATCAAAGTGCTCACCAATCCCGTATGGTGCCGTCCCTGTATGCTTCGTGAGTGCCCGATCGATCACCGCTGCATGACAGGCATTGAACCCGGCCACGTTCTGGCCGCAATCGACCGCATCTCGCGAGCGCTCGCCTGATGCGTCCGGCTGTCTTTCTCGACCGCGAC
>Ga0310810_10007957_pt1 | contig 12158 bp, 14 predicted proteins | sample NCmetagenome_FD_207641 | JGI IMG/M metagenome (GOLD analysis project Ga0310810, IMG submission 207641) | Soil microbial communities from experimental microcosm in Duke University, North Carolina, United States - NC | ecosystem: Engineered > Artificial ecosystem > Soil microcosm > Unclassified ...
GCTTCCGCGGCGGTGTCGAAGACGGGCAGGTCGAGATGGGTCGAGCCGCCTTTGCCGGGCGAGGTGCCGCCGACCATCTTGGTGCCGTAGGCGATCGCCGCCTGCGAATGGAAGGTGCCGTTCTTGCCGGTGAAGCCCTGGCAGATGACTTTGGTGTTCTTGTCGATGAGGATGGACATCAGACGAAACCTTTCAACAAATTCGGCGCGCGCTAGGCGGCAGCCTTCTGGACGGCTTTCACGATCTTCTGCGCGGCGTCGTCGAGATCGTCGGCGCTCGTCACGTTGAGGCCCGACTCGGCGATGATCTTCTTGCCGAGGTCGACGTTGGTGCCCTCGAGCCGCACGACCAGCGGCACCTTGAGGCCGACCTCCTTCACCGCGGCGACCACGCCGTCCGCGATCACGTCGCACTTCATGATGCCGCCGAAGATGTTGACCAGGATGCCCTTCACGTTCGGGTCGGAGGTGATGATCTTGAACGCGGCGGTCACCTTCTCGGTAGTGGCCGAGCCGCCGACATCGAGGAAGTTCGCCGGCGCGAGCCCATAGAGCTTGATGATGTCCATGGTGGCCATCGCCAACCCGGCGCCGTTCACCATGCAACCGATCTCGCCGTCGAGCGCGACATAGTTGAGATCGAATTTCGACGCCTGGATTTCCTTCTCGTCCTCCTCGGTCTCGTCGCGCAGCGCGGCCACGTCGGGATGGCGGAACAGCGCGTTGTCGTCGAAGCCGAGCTTGGCGTCGAGGCAGATGATCTTGCCGTCCTTGGTGACGACGAGCGGGTTCACCTCGAGCAGGCTCATGTCCGTCTGGGTGAACGCCCGATAAAGGTCGGTGATCAGCGGGCTCATCTGCTTCGCGAGATCGCCGGTGAGGCCAAGCGCCTTGGAGAGCCGCCGCACGTGATGCGGGCAGATGTTCGCCACCGGATCGACCGTGATGGTGACGATCTTGTCGGGCGTGTCGTGGGCGACCTTCTCGATGTCCATGCCGCCTTCGGTCGAGGCGACGATCGCGACGCGCGAAGACTCGCGGTCGACCAGCATCGAGAGATAGAACTCCTTCTCGATCGCGGAGCCCTGCTCGATGTAGATGCGATTGACCTGCTTTCCCTTCGGGCCGGTCTGGATCGTCACGAGGGTCGAGCCGAGCATCTGCTCGGCGAACTCTTTTACTTCGTCGACCGACTTGGCGATGCGCACGCCGCCCTTGTCACCGGCCTTCGCTTCCTTGAACTTTCCCTTGCCGCGGCCGCCCGCATGGATTTGCGACTTGACCGCCCACACCGGGCCGCCGAGCTTCTTTGCCGCATCGACCGCCTCTGCGACGGAGAATGCCGGAAGCCCCTGTGCCACAGGCACTCCGAATTTAGCGAGGACCTGCTTTGCCTGGTACTCGTGGATGTTCATCGAGGCCCCCGAGTACGAGTTTGGTTACTTGCCGAGCGTCGGCGCGATCTTGTTGCAGGCGTCGATCAGCGTGCGCACGGCCGTCACCGACTTGTCGAACATCTCGCGCTCGGCGCCGTTGAACTCCAGCTCCATTACGCGCTCGATGCCTTTCGCGCCGATCACGGCCGGCACGCCGACATACATGTCTTTCACGCCGTACTCGCCGTTGAGATAGGCCGCGCAGGGGAGGAGGCGCTTCTTGTCCTTCAGATAGCTCTCGGCCATCGCGATTGCGGACGAGGCGGGCGCGTAGAACGCCGAACCGGTCTTGAGCAGGTTCACGATCTCGCCGCCGCCCTTGCGGGTGCGCTCGACGATGGCGTCAAGCCGCGCCTGCGTGGTCCAGCCGAGCTTCACGAGATCGGGAAGCGGAACGCCGCCGACGGTGGAGTAGCGCACCAGCGGCACCATGTCGTCGCCGTGACCGCCGAGCGTCAGCGCGCTCACGTCCTCGACTGACACGTCGAATTCGTCGGCGAGGAAGTAGCGAAAGCGCGCCGAGTCGAGCACGCCCGCCATGCCGACCACCATGTTCTTGGGCAGGCCGCAGCATTTCTGCAGCGCCCACACCATGGCGTCGAGCGGATTGGTGATGCAGATGACGAAGGCGTTCGGCGCGTATTTCTTGATGCCGGCGCCGACCTGATCCATCACCTTGAGATTGATGCCGAGCAGATCGTCGCGGCTCATCCCCGGCTTGCGCGGCACGCCGGCGGTGACGATACATACGTCCGCGCCCTCGATGCCGTCATACGAATTGGTGCCGCCGTACTTGGCATCGAAGCCCTCGACCGGCGAGGACTCCGCGATGTCGAGCGATTTGCCCTGCGGGATGCCTTCCATGATGTCGAACATCACGACATCGCCGAGCTCTTTCAGCCCGATCAGGTGAGCCAGCGTGCCGCCGATCTGGCCGGAGCCGATCAATGCAATCTTCTTGCGCGCCATGTGGGGGAATGTCCTTGAGCCGGGCAGCCGAGATGCTGCGCGGCGTGATTAGCGGTTTCGGCAAAGCCGTTCAAGCCGTTCGCACCCGCCGATGCTGGTGAAACGGCGGTTTGTTGCCGGGCGCAGATCAGCGGCGCGAAGTCGCCAAGTCCTGCATGATCTCAAGCTGAATCTGCTGGATTTCGGTGAGCCGATCCCATTGGCGGCCGATGATGTGATCGACCTTCTCATGCAGATGACGGATTTCGAGTTCGGCCTTGAGGTTGACCTTGTAGTCGTTCTCCGAGCGCAGCCGATCCTTCGCCTCCTGACGCTTCTGGCTCATCATGATGATCGGCGCCTGTAGCGCTGCGACACAGGACAGCACGAGGTTGAGCAGAATGAAGGGATAGGGATCGAACACGGCGTTCGTCGCGGCCCAGATGTTGAAGCCCATCCATACGATGACCACGACCGCGAATAAGCCGATGAAATTCCAGCTCCCACCAAAGTCCGCCACGACGTCGGCGGCACGCTCGCCGAAACTGCGTTTGTCGTCGTAGGTGTCCTCAACATTCTCGCTAATCGTTTTCTCGCGGGCGAGGCTTTCCAGGACCTGTTTTTCCAGATCGGAGAGATCACCGCGTTCCCGCTCCAGCATCTCCTCAACGTAGCGCGTGCGATATGGAATCAGGTGCTTGCGGCAGATGATCGACTCAGGAGTGAGCTCTGGGTGCTCGGCGAGCATCGCCTTGGCGATCGGCGCGCGAATCATCCCGAAGGCGAGCGGGTCGTGTGCGGTCTCACCGCAAATCGCGCAACTCGGATGTGTCCGGCGGCGCGGCTTTCGTGGTTCGGCCGTCTGGGTATCGGACATGGGCAGAAGCCTCGAATCAGGGCACGTCTATTATGCGCCAGAGCGACGCGCGGGACCTGTTCAAAAATCAGATGTCCACGATGCCCTCGGTCGAGCCGGAGGCGCCGCGAGTGTGGTGGCCGTGCGGCAGCGCCAGGTATTCCGCCGAACGCATCTCGATCAGGCGCGAGGCGGTGCGCTTGAACTCGCTCGCCTCATAGCCCTCGGTCGCAAGATACAGCGCGGTGGGCTCGGCCGCCGCCGAGGCGACGAGCTTGACGGCGTTGTCGTAGAGCGTGTCGATCAGCGCGATGAAGCGCTTCGCCTCATTGCGCTGCGGATAGTCCATCACGGGGATGCTCTCCAGAATAAGCGTGTGGAATTCGCGCGCAATCCGCAGGTAGTCGCTCGCGCCGAGCGGCTGCTCGCACAGCTGGCGGAACGAGAAGCGCGCGACGCCGCGCGCCGCTTCCGGCACGCGGATGACGCGGGCCTTGGCGGCGATATCGCAGGGCTCGCCCGAGAGCGTGCCGGTCAGCCGCTGCCAGGAGTTGTTGAGCGCGACCTCGGCATCTTCGTCAGCCGGCACGTACCAGACTGGCTGTGCCGAAAGCTTCTCCAGCCGGAAATCCTTCGGGGCTTCGAGCCGGACCACATCCATGTGTCGGTGCAGCAGCGCGATGAAGGGCAGAAACAGCGCATGGTTGAGCCCGTCCTTGTAAAGCTCGTCCGGCTCGACGTTCGAGGTCGCGACGACCACCACGCCGGCCTCGAACAGGCGCGTGAACAGCCGGCCCAGAATCATCGCGTCGGCGATGTCGGAGACGTGGAATTCGTCGAAGCAGAGGAGCCGCGCTTCCTCGGCGAGCGCGGCCGCAGTCAGCCCGATCGGATCGTCATCGGTGACCTCACCGGATTTGATCTTCTGGCGATAGGCGTGCACGCGTTCGTGCACATCGGTCATGAACTCGTGAAAGTGCGCGCGCCGTTTCCGCTTCACCGCGCTCGCGGCAAAGAACAGGTCCATCAGCATGGTCTTGCCGCGTCCGACGTCGCCGTGGATGTAGAGCCCCTTGATCGGTTCCGCGGGGTTTTTCTTCGCAAACAGCCAACCGAGATGCGAGGACTTTCGCGACAACCGATGCTGGGCCAGCCGCGCCTCGAGCCGCGCGAGGCGCGCAGCAAGCGCCTCCTGCGCGGCGTCGCGCTCCAACTCGCCCTCGGAGACGAGCGCGCGATATTGTTCGGAAACCGTTGAGGGCATCAGTTGGGGGTGCGAGGCGGGTGACTTGTTTCGTGAGGTATGCCGCCGTTGCGCGCGGCATTCAAGTTTTTGTGTTGCGGGGTGCGATTTTCGTGAAGGGTGTGCCCGGCGCACCTTTCAGGCTGCAGCACCCCGCCGCATTTCAGGCAAACTTTGCTCCGTGCGCAATACATACGATACCCGCGCAATACCGAGCCACGATCCACGGCACGCTGCGGAAACGTTTCACACGCGCCGATCACGGATGCTTCACGGATTCCGTGATCTCAGGCGCTCTCTCGTGATTTCCTATTGATCGGGAGGGCGCGTATCTCCGCAACATCAGTCGGGCGACAAAGCCTCCGACGATGGAGTCGAACAAGAAAAAAATTCGGCTTCAAAGCAACCAGACTCTAACTTGGAGATACGACAATGAAGAAGATTGCCCTGATCACCGCTCTTGTCATCGGCACCGGCTCAGTCGCATTCGCCGAGGACGGCTTCGACCCGAACCTCGCCAACCGTTATCCAGGCTATGCGGCACCGCACGGCCAGACGATGACCACGCGTAATGTGGGACTCGGCAACGGACACTGGACTGCTCAGCAGTCGCCGACGTTCGACCGTGCGAGCAACCCGAACGCCGGCGGCGTCTAAGCGCTAACGAAGTCCCCCAGAACCGGCTTCCCCCGCGCCGGTTCATCCCAGAGCAGCCGGCCGTCCCCCTCGCGCCGGCTGCTCCTCTTTTGAGCGCGTGACGATGACTCGGACCGCACGTCAACGCTGTCGTCAAAATTTCAAGCAAGTTCGACTTTGATGCCGCCGCATGGCGGGCATGCGTTCTTCGCTCCACCCCTCAGCCTTTCGTCGTATCGTCAGGTAACACGTTTGTGGCTCTGACATTCTTCTTGTCCCTGCGCGGCGCGCGTTTCTGCAACGAATTGCTCGGTTTGACGCCGAACATAGCGCCGAATTCGCCAGCGCCTTGCCTCATCACAACTCGTTCACGTTTGCGCCCGCTCTCGTGATTGGGAAACCGACGCTGGCGTTCCTAGCTGCCAATCATCGCCGGGGCGCAAATGTCCTCGACGAAGGAGTCGCGAAGAACACGGCTTCAAGAAACCAAACCTCCAACTTCGAGGAGTATTCAGATGACCAAGACCAAGATCGCACTTGCCGCAGTGCTGTTCGCAGCGACGAGTTCTGCCGCTTTCGCGCAGGGCACGCAGGTTCGCGTGCAACAGCACCGCAACCCGCAGCCAGCAGCGGTGCTGCAACAGCGCGACGTCGCACTGCCGACTGACGGCCGGTTTGCCACCGGACCGTTCTGGTACAACGGAAGCGGACCGACCACGGGCGGCATGTAAGTCCCGATTTACGAACCGGCGCTCCCCCCTCCGCCGGTTCAGAACGAAAAGCAGCCGGCCTCGCGCCGGCTGCTTTTCTGTTGCGGCAGCGAGATCACATTCACCCACCGGTTTCGTGATCGCGCGCGCCGATCTCGTGATGAGCGAGCTTGCCCGTTGGCCGGTACGTTTGCGTCACTTCCAAGAGCGTATGGCTGAGACGAGACGTCATCGGTTACATGGTATCAAAAAGCCTGGGCCCCGGGCTTTCAAATCGAGGAACGAACGCATGACCAGAACCAGCATCACACTCGCAGTCGCGCTCATGATGAGCACCGCAACCGTCGCAATGGCGGAGTCCGCCAAGCGCTCGCCAACTCCGCCGAAGGCCACTCCGGTAAGAGTCGAACAAAGCCGCAACTCGTCGATGATGCCGAACAGCAACCTGATGATGAACGTGATGGACCGCGCGTCCTCGCCGTTTGCCTGCGGCGGGTAATTACGTGCCAGCGTGGCACACCGCCTCGATGTTGTGGCGGTCCGGATCGAGCACGAACGCGGCATAATAGTCCGGGTGATAGTGCGCGCGGAGGCCCGGCGCGCCGTTGTCGGTTCCGCCTGCCGCGATGGCGGCTTGGTGGAAGGCATCGACCGTGGCGCGGTCCTTCGCGGTGATCGCGATATGCATGGCGCGATCGAGCCCGCCTTCGCCGCCGATCCAAAAATCCGGCTTGCCGCCAACGCCGAAGCCGCAGGCCTTCGCCTCCTGCTCGTTCTGCTGCACTTCCATGATCAGCACGTAGCCGAGCGGCGCCAGCGCACGCTCGTAAAAGGCCTTTGAGCACGCGTAATCCGATACCGGGAAGCCGACGTGATCGATCATCGTCATGCGCCTCGTTGATAGGCAGGGAAAGCGACAGGCTCGCTGACCGAAAACTGAGTCCGCGCGGCCGAACAGCGCGGAAGACGAAGCCGGGCCTACAGCTCCCGGTCGACCAGCGCCGCCTTGATTTCGGCGATCGCCTTGGCGGGATTGAGGCTCTTCGGGCAGGCCTGCGTGCAGTTCATGATGGTGTGGCAGCGGTAGAGCTTGAACGGATCGTCGAGCGCATCGAGCCGCTCGCCGGTCTTTTCGTCGCGCGAGTCGATGATCCAGCGCCGCGCCTGCAACAGCGCCGCGGGCCCCATGTACCGCTCCGGATTCCACCAGTAGCTCGGGCACGAGGTCGAGCAGCAGGCGCACAGGATGCACTCGTAAAGGCCGTCGAGCTTGTCGCGGTCTTCCTTCGACTGGCGCCATTCCTTTTGCGGGGTCGGCGATTCGGTGCGCAGATAAGGCTGCACGGCGGCATGCTGGGCGTAGAAGTTGGTCAGATCCGGCACCAGGTCCTTGACCACCGGCTGGTGCGGCAGCGGATAGACGGTGATCGTCTTGCTTTTAATCTCGTCCATGCCGCGCGTGCAGGCGAGCGTGTTTGCGCCGTCGATGTTCATCGCGCAGGAGCCGCACACGCCTTCGCGGCAGGAGCGGCGGAAGGTGAGCGTCGGGTCGATCTTGTTCTTGATCCAGATCAGCGCGTCGAGAATCATCGGACCGCAATCGTGCAGATCGACCTGATAGGTGTCGAGCCGCGGGTTCTCGCCGTCATCCGGGTTCCAGCGATAGATGCGGTACTCGCGCGTCTCCCTGGCGCCGGCCGGCTTGGGCCAGGCCTTGCCTTCGGTGACCTTCGAGTTTTTGGGGAGAGTGAATTCGACCATGGAGTTCTCCGGGCCAATAGGCCCAAACTATTTCCGTTTGCTGGCGCGCTTGCGTTTGAGCAAGTTGCCATTGTCGGTCAGCACCTGCGCGGCGACTGGCTTTTTCCGACTCTTCTTTCGCGAACTTGCTTTCTTACGTGCAGGCATGATGACGATCCTCAGTATACTCGCGCCTTCGGCTCGATGTAGGCGACCTCGTTGGTCATCGTGTAGGCGTGCACCGGGCGGTAATCGATCGTGACGTTGCCGGTCGCCTCATCGAGCCAGGCCAGCGTGTGCTTCATCCAGTTTTTGTCGTCGCGCTCCGGATAGTCCTCGCGCGCATGCGCGCCGCGGCTTTCGGTGCGGTTCGCAGCCGAGTCCATCGTGACGATGGCCTGCTGGATCAGGTTCTCGAATTCGAGCGTCTCGATCAGGTCCGTATTCCAGATCAGCGAACGGTCTGAGACGCGCAGGTCCGGCATGCCGGAGAACACGTCGTGGATCAGCTTGTGTCCTTCTTCCAGCACCTCGCCGGTGCGGAACACGGCGCAATTGTTCTGCATCACCTTCTGCATCCTGGTGCGCAGCTCAGCCGTCGGCGTGCCGCCTGCGGCATGGCGCATTTTGTCGAGTCGCGTGAGGGCCTTCTCGGCGGAATCCCGCGGCAGTTCGGCCTGCCGTTCGCCGGCCGTTAACTGCTGGGCACAGCGCAGCGCCGCTGCGCGGCCGAACACTACGAGATCGATCAGCGAGTTCGAGCCGAGACGGTTGGCGCCATGCACCGAGACGCAGGCCGCTTCTCCGAGCGCCATCAGGCCGGGCACGACGGTGTCGGGATCGCCGTTCTTCTTGGTCAGCACCTCGCCGTGATAGTTCGCGGCGATCCCGCCCATATTGTAGTGCACGGTCGGCAGCACCGGGATCGGCTCCTTGGTCACATCGACGCCCGCAAAGATGCGCGCGCTCTCGGAGATGCCCGGAAGGCGCTCATGCAGGACCTTGGGGTCGAGATGATCGAGATGCAGATGAATGTGGTCCTTCTCCTTGCCGACGCCGCGTCCTTCGCGGATTTCGATCGTCATCGAGCGTGAGACGACGTCGCGCGAGGCGAGGTCCTTCGCGGAGGGCGCATAGCGCTCCATGAAGCGCTCGCCTTCGGAGTTGGTGAGGTAGCCGCCTTCGCCGCGCGAACCTTCCGTGATCAGGCAGCCGGCGCCATAGATGCCGGTCGGATGGAATTGCACGAACTCCATATCCTGCAGCGGCAAGCCGGCGCGCAGCACCATGGCGTTGCCATCGCCCGTCTGCGTGTGGGCGCCGGTGCACGTCTGGTAGGCCCGTCCATAGCCGCCCGTCGCGATCATCGTCGTCTGTGCGCGGAAACGGTGGATCGAGCCGTCGTCGAGGTTGAGCGCGACGATGCCACGGCAGCGGCAGTCCTCGTCCATGATCAGGTCGATCGCGAAATATTCGACGAAGAATTCGGAATTGTGCCGCAAGGCCTGGCCATACAGCGTGTGCAGCATGGCGTGGCCGGTGCGGTCGGCGGCGGCCGCCGTGCGCTGCGCCGTGCCCTTGCCGTAATGCGTGGTCATGCCGCCGAACGGGCGCTGATAGATCTTGCCGTCCTCCTCGCGGCGCGAGAAGGGCAGGCCCCAGTGTTCGAGCTCGTAAACCGCGGCAGGCGCGTTGCGCACCATGTACTCGATCGCGTCCTGGTCGCCGAGCCAGTCGGCGCCCTTCACGGTGTCGTACATGTGCCAGCGCCAGTCGTCCTCGCCCATGTTGCCGAGCGCGGCCGCGATGCCGCCCTGCGCGGCCACGGTATGCGAGCGCGTGGGGAAGACCTTGGTGATGCAGGCGGTGCGCAGACCGGCTTCGGCGCAGCCGACGACCGCACGCAGGCCGGCGCCGCCGGCGCCGACCACCACGACATCGTAGGCGTGATCCTCGATCGGATAGGCGCGGCCGTTCACCGCCGGGGCGCCGTTGCCTTTGCCGTTGGACTTGCCGTTCGTTGCCATCGGCTACACTCCGAAACTCATCTTGAGGATTGCATAGATCGAGGCGAGCCCCGTCACCACGCAGAAGAACATGTTGCCGAACAGCGCAAGATATTTCGCGGCCGGCCCATGCACGTAATCGACGATGATCTCCTGCATGCCGATCCACATGTGGTACGCGATGGTGAGGATGAACAGGATCATCACGATCGCGACCAGCGGGCTCCCGAGAATCTGCTGCGTGTATGCATGATTGCGGCCGAGCAGCGCGATCACGATTGCGATAAACGCAATCGTGAGCGGCACCCCCGCCACCGAGGTAACGCGCTGGTGCCAGAATGTCTGTGTGCCGGCCCGGGCCGATCCCGCGTAACGCGCCGCAGTGGGCGAATTGTATCTCCGGTCGCGTGACATCAGCGCGCTCCATTCATGACGAGATACCCGATGACCCAGACCAGCAGCGTGAGCACGATCGAGCCGCCGATGGTCGCGCGCGCGAGCCAGCGAAGTTCAGGGAGATCGAGTCCGCGGCCGGTGTCCCAGATCAGGTGCCGGATGCCGCCGAGCGTGTGATGGATCAGCCCCCACGTGTATCCGAACAGCGCGAGGCGCCCGATGAAGCTGCCGAAGAACCACTGCACGTTCGCATAGGCACTCGGTCCCGACGCGGCCGCGACCAGCCACCACGCGATCAGCACGAATCCGAAATAGAGCGCCGCGCCCGTGACGCGGTGAAATCCCGACATCAGAAACGGGAGCGTCCACTTGTAGATCTGGATGTGCGGAGAGAGGGGGCGTTGGATCGGCGCGTCGGCCATGGTCACTCCCGCGAGCTCGTTTCGAAGTTGGTATCCGATGCCCGTTGCGCTCGCAATGCGGAAAGCCGCCCGATATCCACTGTGCCGATGCGGGCCGCAGAAATCGACAGGCTTCCTGCTTGCTTCGTCAATGGCGAAATAATAAATCTGGTTTCTTGGCCCACAATGGGCATTTGGCATAGCCAGCCTTCGCGAAAGGCGAAGCTAACATGCGTTTCGACCTGACCGATCTGAGCCTGTTTCGCCATGTGGTCGAGGCGGGCAGCATCACGCATGGCGCCGAACGCGCGCATCTTGCGCTTGCGGCTGCAAGCACGCGCATTCGCCACATGGAAGACGCGCTCGGCGCCAGTCTGCTGGTGCGCAGCCGCGGCGGCGTGACGCCGACGCAGGCCGGGCGCACGCTGTTGCAGCACGCGCGCACCATCCTCGGGCAGGCGGAACGGCTGCGCGAGGAGCTCGGCGCCTACGCGGGCGGGCATGCGGGGCAGGTGCGCGTGCTCTCGAACACCAATGCACTCACCGAATTTCTCCCTGAGACGCTGTCCTCGTTTCTCGCCACGCATCCGAACGTGAGTGTCGACCTCGAGGAGCGACTGTCCGACGAGATCGTCGGGCTGATCGCAGAAGGCGTGGCCGATATCGGTGTCGTGGCCGGCACCGTCGATGCGGGCGGCCTCGAGACGTATCCCTATCGCAGCGACCGCTTCGTCCTGGTGGTCGCGAAGGATCATTCGCTGGCAAAGCGCAATAGGATCGCCTTCTCGGAAGTGCTGGAGCATAATTTCGTCGGGCTCGATCGTGCGAGCGCGTTGCAGCGCTTCCTCGCCGACAAGGCGTCGCGCATGGGCCGTTCGATCCGGCTGCGCATCCAGCTGCGCTCGTTCGACGGCGTGTGCCGCCTGGTCGAGCGCAACGTCGGCGTCGGCATCGTGCCCGAGACGACCGCGCGCTGGGCCGCGCGCACGATGGAGATCAAGGCGGTCGCGCTCACTGATCCTTGGGCGCTGCGCGATCTATCGATCTGCATGCGCGACTACAAGACACTGCCGCCCTATGCGCGGCAGCTCGTGGATCACATGCGCGCGGAGCGGCGAGAGGCGGTGTAGTTTCTGGTAGCCCGGATGGAGCGTAGCGAAATCCGGGGTACACGCTCATCCCGCATTCCGCTTCGCTCCATGCGGGCTACGAAGTCACCGTGGCATCAACACCCAGTAATCCAGATCCAGAATAACGGCGGGGGGATCAGCGGCATCCTGCTTGTACGGAAACTCGCCGCAGGGCTGATCCTTGGTCGCGACCGTGCGCAGGCGCAGCGCGCCGACATCCGAGCGGCCCGGCAACTCGGCCTTTTCCAGCACCTCGGACCATGCAAACACCGTCGAGCCGGCAAACAGCGGTGCGACATGGCGTCCGGCGTTGATCGCCGTGATGTGGAACGCGTTCGCGAGCCCGTTGAACGAGAGTGCACGAGCCAGCGAAATCACGTGCCCGCCATAGATCAGCCGGCGGCCGAAGCGGTCCTTGCTCTGGGCGAACTGATTGAAGTGCACGCGCGCGGTGTTTTGATAGAGTCGCGTCGCCATCTGGTGCTCGGCTTCCTCGACCGTCATGCCATCGACGTGGTCGATCTTTTCGCCAACCTGGTAGTCGCCGAAGCGATGCGGCGAGCCGGCGCACGCGAAATCATAGTGGCGCGTCACGACCATCGGGCAGGCTTCGCCCAGCGCCTTGGGCGCGACCACCTTCGGCAGATCCGGCACGAG
>Ga0310810_10007958_pt1 | contig 12158 bp, 12 predicted proteins | sample NCmetagenome_FD_207641 | JGI IMG/M metagenome (GOLD analysis project Ga0310810, IMG submission 207641) | Soil microbial communities from experimental microcosm in Duke University, North Carolina, United States - NC | ecosystem: Engineered > Artificial ecosystem > Soil microcosm > Unclassified ...
ACTTTGCCATCGGCATCCGGCTGGTCGACGACCTCGTCGCCGCAACTGCTGGCGTGCGACTCATTTGCACCGTGGTGCATGGCGGCCGGCCGCTGCGCGAGGCGGATTTGTCGGGTGCCTGGGCCTTCGGTGCCGAAGGGGCGGGCCTCAGCGCCCAGTTGCTCGCCAACGCAGCAGAGCGGGTGACGATACCGATGGCCGGCGGCGAGTCGCTGAACGTGGCTGCCGCTGCTGCGATCTGCCTGTACGAGGCCTTTAGTAGACCTGGCGGTGGATCCTGAGCTCGCGAAGGATGGTCGTCGCGATCTCTTCGATCGATTTCGTCGTCGAATTGATGCTGTGGATGCCCTCGCGCCGCATCAGCTTCTCGGCTTCTTCGACTTCGTAGCGGCAGTTGTCGGCTGCGGCGTAGGTGCTGTTCGGGCGCCGCTCCTTGCGGATCTCATGCAATCGCTCAGGCGCGATGGTCAGGCCGAAGAGCTTCGATTTGTGCTGGCGCAGCGCCTCGGGCAGCTTCATGCGCTCGAAATCCTCGGGGATCAGCGGGTAATTGGCCGCCTTCACACCGAACTGCAGCGCGAGGTATAGGCTGGTCGGCGTCTTGCCGCTGCGCGATACACCGATCAGGATTACGTCAGCCGCGCTCAGCTCCCGGTGCGAAGCCCCGTCGTCGTGGGCCATCGAAAAATTGATGGCCTCCATGCGCTGCTGGTACTCCTTCTTGTCCATCGCGCTATGGGAGCGGCCGATCGTATGGCTCGACTTCACCCCCAGACCTGCTTCGAGCGGATCGATGAACGTCTCAAAGAAATCCAGGAACAGCGCTTTCGCTCGCCGAACGACGGCGCGCACGTCCTGGTTGACCAGTGTGGAGAAGACGACGGGCTGCGTGCCATTCGCCCCTTCCGCCTCGATGCGGGCGAGGCATTCCTCGGCCTTCTCCGTGCTGTCGATGAAGGGCAGGGTGACCTGGTTGAACTCGACGCCCTCGAACTGGGTCAGCAAGCTGTGGCCGAGCATCTGCGCCGTGATGCCTGTCCCGTCCGAGACAAAGAAGACCGTGCGGCGCTGCGTCATAGGAAATAAAATACTAGGTCAATGCGAGTAGCCTGGCTAAAAGATCTGCGACTCACGGATCTTCCACAGGTCGGCGGCAAGAACGCCTCGCTGGGCGAAATGACGGCGGCGCTTTCAAATGCCGGCATCCGCGTCCCCGGCGGCTTCGCCACCACCGCCGACGCCTTCCGCGAGTTCCTCACCGCCAACAAGCTCGGCGAGCGGATCGACCAACGCCTCAAGGGCCTCAACACGAGCGATGTAGCTGCCTTGGCGGCTTGCGGCAAGGAGATCCGCTCGTGGATCGAGAAGGCGCCTTTCCCGGCCGATCTCGAGAAGGATATTCGTTCTTACTATCAGCAGCTTGAGAAGCAAACCTCAGGCGACACTTCATACGCCGTCCGCTCCTCCGCCACGGCCGAGGACCTGCCGGAGGCCTCGTTTGCCGGCCAGCAGGAGACCTTCCTCAATATCCGCGGCGCCGACAACGTCCTTACCGCGATCCGGCACGTCTACGCCTCCCTCTACAACGACCGCGCCATCTCCTACCGGGTGCACCAGGGGTTCGCGCACGGCGACGTGGCACTGTCCGCAGCGGTCCAGCAGATGGTGCGCAGCGACCTCGGCTCGAGCGGGGTGCTCTTCACGCTCGATACGGAGTCCGGCTTCCGGGACGTGGTGTTCATCACCTCGTCCTTTGGCCTGGGCGAGATGGTGGTTCAGGGGGCCGTGAATCCAGACGAGTTCTACGTCCACAAACCGCTGCTCGAGCGGGGCAAGCCCGCCATCGTGCGCCGGTCGCTCGGGTCGAAGCTCCAGAAAATGGTCTTTGGCTCGTCGGCCGAAGCGGGCAAGTCCACTAAGACCGTGGATATACCCGAGGCCGAGCGCCATCGCTTCTCGCTTACGGACGCCGAAGTGCTGGAACTCGGGCGCTACGCCGTTGCGATTGAGCGCCACTACGGGCGTCCGATGGACGTGGAGTGGGGCAAGGATGGCAACGACGGCAAGCTCTACATCCTGCAGGCGCGCCCGGAGACGGTGAAGTCCCGCAAGCGCGAGGTCGAAGAGCGCTACGCATTGAAGGGCAGCTCACGCGTCGTGGTCACGGGCCGCGCGATCGGCAACAAGATCGGCAGCGGGACCGTGCGGATCATCCCGAACGCATCGCAGATGGACCGGGTGAAGAAGGGCGACGTGCTGGTCACCGACATGACCGACCCCAACTGGGAGCCGGTGATGAAGCTGGCCGCGGCGATCATCACGAATCGCGGCGGACGCACCTGCCACGCCGCCATCATCGCGCGCGAGCTCGGCATCCCGGCGGTGGTGGGCAGCGGCGATGCAACCCATAAGCTGAAGGATGGCCAGCAGGTGACGGTCTCCTGCGCCGAGGGAGACACCGGCAACGTCTACGAGGGGCTGATTCCCTTCGAAGTGTCGAGCCGCGAGCGCGGCGAAATGCCCGAGATCCCGGTCAAGATCTCCATGAACGTCGGCAACCCACAGCTCGCCTTCGAATTTGCGCAGCTGCCGAATGCCGGCGTGGGCCTCGCCCGGCTCGAGTTCATCATCAATAACGAAATCGGCATCCATCCGCGGGCCTGCCTCGACTACCCGAAGCTCGATGCGACGCTCAAGCGCAAAGTCGAGGAGGCCACGCGCGGCTACCCCGATCCGCGCACGTTCTTCGTCGAAAAGATGGTCGAGGGCGTGGCGACGATTGCCGCCGCCTTCTGGCCCAAGCCGGTGATCGTCCGGCTGTCTGACTTCAAGTCGAACGAATACCGCAAGCTCCTCGGCGGCGAGCGCTACGAGCCCGAGGAAGAAAACCCCATGCTTGGCTTCCGCGGTGCCTCGCGCTACATAGCCGAGAGCTTTCGCGAATGCTTCGAGCTCGAGTGCCAGGCGCTGCGAAAGGTGCGCGAGACGCTCGGCCTGACCAATGTCGAGCTGATGGTGCCGTTCGTGCGGACGATCGGCGAGGCAAAGAAGGTCCTCTCGCTGATGGAGCAGCACGGCCTCAAGCGCGCCCAGAACGGCCTGCGAATCGTCATGATGTGCGAGCTGCCGTCGAACGCGGTGCTGGCCGAGCAGTTCCTCGAGCTCTTCGACGGCTTCTCCATCGGCTCCAATGACCTCACCCAGCTCACGCTCGGCCTCGACCGGGATTCAGGTCTCGTCGCCGAAGGCTTTGACGAGCGCGACGCGGCGGTGAAGGTCATGCTCGCCATGGCGATCCGCGCCTGCCGCAAGCAAGGCAAGTACGTCGGCATCTGCGGCCAGGGACCATCGGACCATCCCGATCTCGCCCAGTGGCTGATGGAGCAGGGGATCGAGAGCCTTTCGCTCAATCCCGATACGGTGGTCGCCACCTGGATGGCGCTCGCCGAGAATCCACCCATGGGCAAGAAATCAGCGACTGCGTAGCAGCCGCTGCTTCTCCCGGTTCCACTCCTTTTCCCGCTGGTCGGCGCGCTTGTCGTGCGCGAGCTTGCCTTTGGCGAGCGCCACTTCGAGCTTGATGCGGCCCTTCGTGTAATGCAGGTTGAGCGGGATCAGCGAATAGCCGCGCTGCTCGACCTTGCCGATCAGGCGCCGGATTTCTTCGGCATGCATCAGCACCTTGCGGGTGCGCGTCGGATCGGGGACGAAGTGGGTCGACACCGTGGGCAGCGGGCTGATGTGGGAGCCGATCATGAAGAGCTCCTCGCCGCGCACCATGACGTAGGCCTCGCTGATCTGGGCGCGGCCGGCGCGGATCGCCTTCACTTCCCAGCCGTGCAGCGCGAGCCCCGCCTCGTAGCGCTCCTCGATGAAATAATCGTGGAACGCCTTGCGGTTGTCGACGATCGACATAATGAATTCTAGTTCATGAAGGAAATCCGCCGATCCGCGCTCGTCGAGCATTCGGCAGCGGAAATGTATGCGCTCGTCGACGACATCGATGCGTATCCGAAGTTTCTGCCCTGGTGCCAGAGCGTCGATGTGCAGACCTTCGGCGGCATGAAGCGGGCAAGCCTCACGGTCGGTCTGCGCGGCATTCACCAATCATTCACCACGCTGAATGAAAACCATCCATCGACTTCGATCCACATGCGCCTGGTCGAGGGTCCCTTCAAGCAGTTCTCCTCCGACTGGCGCTTCACGCCGCTCAAGCAGGACGCCTGCGAGGTCACTTTCACGCTGCGTTATCAGTTTTCGAGCCGCACGCTCGGCAAGCTGCTGGAGCCGCTGTTCGACGAGATCGCCGACACCATGGTCGACGCCTTCACGAAACGCGCCGATGAGCTCCATCCGCGTTGAAGTCGTCGCCGCGTGGCCCGATCGGGCCGAGATCACGCGGCTCGAGTTACCGGCGGGGTCGCGCGTGCGCGATGCGCTGCGTGCAGCCGGCGTCAAAGCGGAAGCGGTCGGTGTATTCGGCAAGCGCGTGGGCCTCGACCTTCACCTGGCTGACGGCGATCGCGTGGAGATTTATCGGCCGCTCGGCCTCGACCCCAAGGAAAGGCGCCGGCAGCGCGCCCGCAAGCGAACTCGAACGACTCGCGTATAATGCTGCTTTGCGAGAGAGCATTCCATGCGGGTGATTCAGAAGGCGTTGACCTTCGATGACGTCCTCCTCCTTCCCGCCCACTCGCGCATCCTGCCGCGCGACGCCTCCCTAAAAAGCCGCCTCAGCCGCAAGCTCGAACTCAACATCCCGCTCGTTTCGGCCGCCATGGACACGGTGACCGAGGCGCGGCTCGCGATTGCCATGGCGCAGGAAGGCGGCATCGGCATCATCCACAAGAACTTCGGCATCCGGGAGCAGGCGGCCGAGGTGGCGAAGGTCAAGCGCTTCGAGTCGGGCGTGCTGCGCGATCCAATGACCATCCCGCCGGAGATGACGGTGCGGGACGTGATCGCGCTCCAGCAGCAGCACAAGATCTCCGGTTTCCCCGTCGTCAAGAATGGCGGCAAGGTGGTCGGCATCGTCACCAACCGCGACCTGCGGTTCGAAACGAATCTCGACCAGCCGGTCAAGAACATCATGACACCTCAGAAGAAGCTCGTCACCGTCCGCGAGGGCGCGAGCCGTGCAGAGGCGATGAAGCTCATGCACCAGCACCGCCTCGAGCGCGTGATGGTGATCGACGACGAGTTCCATCTCAAGGGGCTCGTCACCGTGAAGGACATCCTCAAGGAAAGCGAACACCCCAACGCCTGCAAGGACGCGCACGGCAAGCTGCGGGTAGGCGCAGCCGTCGGCGTGGGCGAGGGCACGGATGAACGGGTTGCCGCACTGGTCGAGGCAGGCGCCGATGTGCTGATAGTCGACACCGCCCACGGCCATGCCCAGGGCGTGCTCGACCGGGTTAAGTGGATCAAGACCAAGTACCCGAAGATGGAAGTCGTCGGCGGCAACGTCGGCACCGGCGACGGTGCCAAGGCGCTGGTCGACCACGGCGCCGACGGCGTCAAGGTCGGCATCGGGCCGGGTTCGATCTGCACCACGCGGATTGTTGCCGGCGTTGGCGTGCCGCAGATCACTGCTATCCAGAACGTCGCCGAGGCGCTCGAGAAATCCGGCGTTCCGCTCATCGCAGACGGCGGCGTGCGCTATTCCGGCGACATCGCCAAGGCCATAGCCGCCGGCGCACACTCGGTCATGCTGGGCTCGCTCTTCGCGGGCACCGAGGAGTCGCCGGGAGAGGTCGAGCTCTACCAGGGCCGCTCCTATAAGTCCTACCGGGGGATGGGCTCGCTCGGCGCAATGCAGAAGGGCGCAGCCGATCGCTACTTCCAGGACTCGGACATGAACGTGGACAAGCTCGTGCCCGAGGGCATTGAAGGGCGTGTCGCTTACAAAGGCAGCGCGGTGTGGGTGATCCAGCAGCTCATCGGCGGCGTGCGCGCGAGCATGGGCTATACCGGCAACGCAACGATCGAAGAGCTCCGTAAGCGCGGCCAGTTCGTCGAGATCACCAGCGCGGGTATCCGCGAATCGCACGTGCACGACGTGCAAATCGTCAAGGAGGCGCCGAATTACCGGGTCGAGTAGTCATCAAAAAATACTGATCCTCGATTTCGGCGCTCAGTACACGCAGCTGATCGCGCGCCGCGTCCGCGAAGCCAAGGTCTACTGCGAGATTCACCCCTGCGATGTCAGCGACGGATTCGTCCGCGAATTCGCGCCGACCGGCGTCATCCTCTCCGGCAGCCACATGTCCGCCTACGAGGAATCGACGGGCAAGGCACCGCAGGCGACATTTGGCCTTGGAGTGCCGATCCTGGGCATCTGCTACGGCATGCAGACCATGGCGCAGCAGCTCGGCGGCAAGGTCGAGGCGGGGAAGGTACGCGAGTTCGGCTACGCCGAGGTGCGCGCACGGGGACACACCAGGCTTCTCGATGGCATCGAAGATTTCCGTACGCCCGAGGGTTACGGGATGCTGAAGGTCTGGATGAGCCACGGCGACAAGGTCGTCGACATGCCGGCCGGCTTCAAGCTCATGGCGTCTACCGAGGCATGCCCGATTGCCGCCATGGCAGACGAGCAGCGCGGTTTCTATGCCGTTCAGTTCCACCCGGAAGTCACGCACACCCGCCAGGGCACGAAGATCCTGCACCGCTTCGTGCGCGATATCTGCGGCTGCCGGGGCGACTGGAACATGCCCGACTACGTCGGCGAGGCAGTCCGCCAGATCAAGGAGCAGGTGGGCAAGGATGAAGTGATCCTCGGCCTTTCCGGCGGCGTCGATTCATCCGTCGCGGCCGGGCTCATCCACAAGGCGATCGGCGACCAGCTGACCTGCGTCTTTGTCGACCATGGCCTCTTGCGCCTGAACGAAGCGGCGCAGGTGATGGACACCTTCGCGAAGCACATGCACGTGAAGGTCGTGCACGTGGACGCATCGCAGGAGTTCTACGGTGCGCTGCGCGGCGTCGCCGATCCGGAGCAGAAGCGCAAGATCATCGGCAAGCATTTCGTCGACGTCTTCCAGCGCGAAGCCGGCAAGGTGCGCAACGCCAAATGGCTCGCGCAGGGCACGATCTATCCGGACGTCATCGAGTCCGCCGGTGCCAAGACCCAAAAGGCGCAGACCATCAAGTCGCACCATAACGTCGGCGGCCTTCCCGACTCTTTGCACCTGAAGCTATTGGAACCCTTGCGCGAGCTATTCAAGGACGAGGTGCGCGAGCTCGGCCTCGCGCTCGGGCTGCCGCGCGAGATGGTATTCCGCCATCCATTCCCCGGGCCGGGCTTGGGCGTGCGCATCCTCGGGGCGATCGAAAAATCCCAAGTCGACCTCCTGCAGCGCGCCGATGCCATCTTCATCGACGAGCTGCGCGCCTCGGGCTGGTACGACAAGACGGCGCAGGCCTTTGCGGTATTCCTGCCAGTGCGCTCGGTGGGAGTCATGGGCGACGGGCGCACCTACGAGAACGTGGTGGCGCTGCGCGCCGTGCAGACCACGGACTTCATGACCGCCGAGTGGGCACATTTGCCGCATGAGCTCCTCGCCAAGATCTCCAACCGCATCATCAACGAGGTGCGCGGCATCAACCGCGTGACCTACGACATCTCGTCCAAGCCGCCTTCCACCATCGAGTGGGAATGACGGACGAAGTCTTCATGCGCCGGGCGCTGGAGCTCGCGCGCCGGGCGGAGCAGGAGGGCGAGGTCCCCATCGGCGCGCTGGTCGTGCTGAACGGAGAGGTGATCGGTGAAGGCTGGAACCGGCCGATCATGGCCGTCGACCCCACCGCGCACGCCGAGATCCAGGCGTTGCGGGCGGCGGCGAAGAAGACCGGCAACTATCGCCTGACCGGCGCCGAGCTCTACGTGACGCTCGAGCCTTGCGACATGTGCGTCGGCGCCATGTTCCATGCGCGTATCGCGCGGGCCGTGTTCGGCGCGACCGACCCCAAGAAGCAGGTGCTGAAGAACCAGGTGCAGATCCAGGGCGGCGTCCTCGCGCAGGAGTGCGGCGCGGTCCTCAGCCGCTTCTTCGCCGGCAAGCGATGAAGATCCGCATCGACGGCGCCAAGCAGGAGCTCACGCTTCTGGATGGGCAGCGCGTCGTGAAGCGCTACTCGATCTCCACGGCAAAGAACGGCTTCGGCGAGAAGAACGGCAGCTTCTGCACGCCGCGCGGCAAGCACATCGTGCGCGCCAAGATCGGGGCAGGGCAGCCGCTCAACTCGGTATTCGTGCGCCGCCGCCCGACGGGCGAGATCTGGTCGAAGGAGCTCTACGAGCGCTATCCCGGACGCGACTGGATTCTTACGCGCATCCTTTGGCTTTCGGGCTGCGAGCCCGGCAAGAACCGCCTGGGCGACGTCGACACCATGCGCCGCTATATCTACATCCATGGCTCGCACGATCTCGCCGAAATGGGCAAGCCGGGCTCAATCGGTTGCGTGCGGATGAAAAGCGCCGATATCGTCGAGCTCTTCGAGCTCGTGCCGCCCTACACGCCGGTCGAGATCAGCTAGCGAGCAGCTTCCGGATCCCTTCGCGATCCGGGTTCAGCACGACGCCTTTCTCGCTGATGATCCCGGTGACGAGATCCGCCGGCGTCACGTCGAACGCGGGATTGCGGACGTTCACTCCCTTCGGCGCCCAGCGGAGCTTCCGATAGCCGGTCACCTCGTCTGCGGAGCGCTCCTCGATCGGGATGTGCGACCCATCAGGAATCGCCGGATCGAAGGTCGAAATCGGCGCCGCTACATAGAACGGGATGCCATGGCGTTTCGCCATAACAGCAAGCGCGTAGGTCCCGATCTTGTTTGCCACGTCGCCGTTGGCAGCGATGCGGTCGGCGCCGACTATGACCACGTCCACCTCGCCGCGGCTCATCAGGTGGCCCGCCATGTTGTCGGTGATGAGCGTGCAGGGAATCTTCTCCTGCACCATCTCCCAGGCGGTGAGTCGCGCGCCCTGCAGATAGGGTCGGGTTTCGTTCGCGATCACCGAGATTTGCTTCCCCTTCGCGGAGCGGATGACGCCCAGGGCTGTTCCATAGCCCGCAGTGGCCAATGCGCCGGCGTTGCAGTGGGTCATGACGCGCGCCCGAACCTTGATGAACTGGGCCCCTAGCTCGCCAATCGCACGGTTGGCGGCGAGATCTTCCGCGTAGATAGCCTCGGCCTCGGCGCGAAGGTCCTGGGCGCGCTTCATCCGGTCGAGCGCCCAGAAGAGATTCACAGCCGTCGGCCGGCTCTTGCGCAGCACTTCATAGGCCTTCATGGATCCTTTGCCCAGCACCACGCCGAAGGCCGCTGCGCACCCGATCGCCGGCGCGCCGCGCACGACCATGTCGCGAATCGCCTTGGCTACCTGCTCGGCCGTGCGGCAGGTGACATAGACCGTCTTGTCGGGGAGGAGGCGCTGGTCGAGAAGCTCGAGCCGGTCGCCGCGCCACCGGATCGGCTCGACGCCTTTGGCCTTCTTCAAACCACGCGCTCGTTTCCGCCGTCGACCGGCACCTGGGCGGCAGTGGTCTTGGCAAACAAGGGGCCGCACATTTCCGCCGCCAGTTCGGCGACATCGCGCGAGGACACTTCAGTCTTGAGCAGGTTCTTCTTCTTGTACTGCTCTACGGTCATGTTGTACGCCTTCGCCCGCGCCGCGAGGACTTCGTCGGTCCAAAGCGCGGTGTCATAGACGGCGTCCGGATGCAGCGAGTTGATGCGGATGCCGTCCTTCGCCCATTCCAGCGCTGCCACGCGTACAAGTTGATTGAGGGCAGCCTTTGATGCGGAGTAGGCCGCCGCGCCCGGCCCGGGGGCCGGGACATTCTTCGAGCCAATCACAGAAATGCGGCCGCCGCGCGGCGCGAGCTTGAGGAGCGGATGGCAGCCCTGCATGACCAGCAGGTTCGCTTCCAGGTTGACGGTCATTGCGCTGCGCCAGCTTTCGAGCGCAATGCTTTGTACCGGTGCGGAGGCGGGGAAGATGCCGGCATTCAGTACCAGCATGTCGACGCCACCGAACCGGCGCACGGTCTTGTCGAGCGCCGCCTGGATCGCCTTTGGGTCCGTCAGGTCGCAGGTCACGCCGAGCACGTCGTCCCGTTTCCATAAGCCTTCGATGGCCGGATTGCGGTCCAGCGCGACCACTGCCGCACCGCGCTTGAGAAATGATTCGGCGCACGCCTTGCCGATCCCCGAAGCGGCGCCGGTGACGACAGCCACTTCGCCGGCAAAGGCGGGCGGCGCCTCGCCCTTGTGCAGCTTCGCCTGCTCGAGCGACCAGTATTCGATATCGAAGAGGTGGCTTTCGCCCACGGCTTTCCAGCCACCGAGCGCCTCGGCCTGCTGGATCACGTCGATCGTGTGGTCATAGAGCTCTTCAACTATTGCGGCTTCCCGGGCAGTCCGTCCGAGCGCCGCAAAGCCGAACGCCGGATCGAGCACCATGCGCGGCGCCGGATCGAGCATGGTCTTCGGCTCCCTTGCCGTTTTGGCGTGGCGCTCGAAGAAGCTGCGGTACGCTTTTGCGTACGCCGCCACATCGCGCCCGAGCATCGGCAGCGGACGCGTATAGAGCAGGTGGTCCGGCGTCGCCGGGCCCTGCTGCGAGAGCTTTGCGACGTCCTTGCCTTGCGCGAAGCTCAAGAATTTGGCGCTGTCGTTGATCCGCAGTACGAGCGGAAAGCCGGCCTCCGAGGAGATCGCGCGGCGCAACTCCGCGATCTCCTCGCGCTTCACCTCGGCGGCCTTTGCAGGCGCCGCCTGCTTTGCCGGCTTGTGCTTGAGATAGTCCTCTGCCATCGAGACGAGTTGAACCATCCGCTCGTAGGACTCGCGTGCGTCCTTGCCGAAGGAGAAGATGCCGTGCGAGAGGAGCACCACGCCGATCGTGTTCTTCCCCATCTGCTTCGGAAGCTCGCGAGCGCAATACGACGCGAGGTCGAAGCCCGCCATGATGTACGGGATGACGGCGACCTTGTCGCCATAGATCTCGCGCACGCGCTTCTCACCGTCCGGGGCATTCGAAATCGCGAGCACCGCATCGGCGTGCGTGTGGTCCACATAGGTCTGCGGCAGGATCGCGTGGAGGAGCGACTCGACCGAAGGCGAAGGCGTGCCCGTGCGCAGGCGATGGGTCTTCAGCTCGTTCACCATCTGCGGATCGGATAGCTTCGGCAGGCTGGCGACGCGCCGCAGGTGAGCGGCAGAGACCGGGGTGAATCCCCCGGCGTCGATCGTCGCGAGGTCGTGGCCGCTGCCCTTCACGTAGAGGACTTCTTCTTCCTCGCCGAAGAGATTCTTTTCGCGCAGCTTGACCGAGGTATTGCCCCCGCCGTGGAGCACGAGCGACTTATCGCGGCCGAGCAGCCGGGAGGTATAGACGCGCGGGCCCAATAGTCCGTACTGCGGGCCCGCGTACTGCGCGGCCTCGGCGTCGCTCCAGAGACTTTTCACGCGGCGATTATACTTTTCACGGCGTGCTCAAAATTCAGCTACTCGACTGGCCAGCCGCGCAGGCGGAGGCGCAACGTATCCGCTTCATCGTCTTCGTCGACGAGCAGAAGGTGCCACCCGAGCTGGAGATGGACGAGCACGATGCACCCAGCATCCATGCATTGGCATTTGCAGCGGGCAAAGCGGTCGGCACCGGGCGCCTCCTGCTCGATGGGCACATCGGGCGAATGGCAGTGCTGAAGGAATGGCGCGGACGCGGGGTAGGGCAGGCTCTGCTCCGCGCGTTGATCGACGCCGGCCGCCGGCGCGGCGACCGGGACCTGGTGCTCAATTCACAGGTCCACGCGCTCGCTTTCTATGCGGCCGAAGGGTTCAAGCCCGAGGGGCCGGTGTATGAGGAAGCCGGCATCCCGCACCAGGTGATGCGCCTCAAGCTACGTTGAACTGGTAGTGCTTGGTCTCGCCGTCGGCACCGTCGGGGCCGAAGCTTCGCTCGGAATAGCGCACCTGGCTGCCGTCATCGAGTAATACGGTCGAGCACCGGGTGCCGTATTCGGGATTGATGATCTTCGCCGGCGCGAGGATGCCGAAGAGCGGCTCGACCGCGGGTGAGGTCTCCGCGATGCGCCCCTTGAAGGGCTGCACCTCGGGCGAATCCAGCAGCAGGTTGCCGAGCGCGTAGTAGC
>Ga0310810_10007959_pt1 | contig 12155 bp, 8 predicted proteins | sample NCmetagenome_FD_207641 | JGI IMG/M metagenome (GOLD analysis project Ga0310810, IMG submission 207641) | Soil microbial communities from experimental microcosm in Duke University, North Carolina, United States - NC | ecosystem: Engineered > Artificial ecosystem > Soil microcosm > Unclassified ...
CGAACGAACGCATCGAGTTCGCGGAATTCTACAGAGACCTTCAATTCATCCCCGCGCCTGCTGAGCGGGCGATCTGCAGCGGCGCTGTCGCTTATATCGGGCAGCAGGAAGTCCAGTCGGACATTCAGCTGTTCAAGTCAGCATTGGCTGAAGCGAATATGCGCGTCGAGGACGCGTTCATGTGCGTTCTGGCTCCGGGGTGGTTGGAGCACTTCTTCTATAACGAACACTATCCGTCTGACGACGAGTACCTGCACGCACTGGCTGACGCGATCAAGCACGAATACAAAGCCATCGTCGACGCCGGGTTCATCCTTCAGATCGACGACCCGGCGCTGCCGGACACCTACGACATGATCGTGCCCGCGCCCGGAATCGAGGAGTATCGACGGTTCGCCGCCGTGCGCATCGACGCCGTGAATCACGCGCTGCAGGGCATCCCCGAAGATCGCGTCCGATATCACATCTGCTGGGGAAGCTGGCACGGACCGCACACGCACGATATCCCGCTGAAGCACGTGGTCGATCTGATGCTCAGAGTGAACGCCGGCGCGTATTCGGTGGAGGCCGCGAATCCGCGACACGAACACGAATGGAAGATCTGGAAGGAAACCCGATTGCCGGAAGGCAAGGTCCTGATTCCGGGCGTCGTCAGTCACGCGAGCAACGTGGTGGAGCACCCGGAGCTCGTCGCCGATCGCATCCTGCTGTATGCAGGTCTCGTCGGCCGTGAGAACGTCATCGCCGGCACGGATTGCGGAATGGGCATGCGGGTCCATCCACAGATTGCCTGGGCGAAGCTGAAAGCGCTGAGCGAAGGCGCGGCGCTGGCGAGCAAGCAGCTCTGGGGCTGACCGACCCGCGCTGGCGATTGAGTCTATCCCTTCTCAGCGCGGTGCGACGATTCCCATCCACCACAGTGGCTTTCGGCCGACGGCAACGTCGTAGCGTTGCGCAAAGGCGAGCGTGCCATTGCTGGCGATGCGGAACAGCGCGAGATTGGCGGGCACGAGCGTCGTGACTCCACCTTCGTTGACCGACACCGAATTCTGGTTGCCGACGACGAGCAGCGTGCCGGAGGGGTCGAGCGCGAACGTGCGCGGCGTGAAGCCGTGTGTGTCGATGTTCTGAATGAGCGAGGGCTCGCCGGTCGCGTCGTTGATCCGGAAGACCGCGATCTCGTTGTGTCCGCCCGCCGGCGCGCCGCGGTTGCCGACATAGACGAACCGCCCGCTCGGATGCACGTGGATGGTGCTGGCCGTCTGTCCTGACCTGACGCCACCTCCGTCAGCCAGCGTGCTGACGCTGAACGCCGCTGCCGGCTCCAGTCCGACGTCGGTCCTCCGATACATCTGAAGCCTGTTCTGCGCTTCGATTGTCAGGAACACCCACGGGCGCGTCGGATGGAAGTCGAGGTGGCGCGAGCGGAAGCCGAGGCCGTTCTGTGGCGCGATCGAAATTTCGTTCGACAGCGTGCCGGCATCGTAGTGAAAGACTTTCAGCGCGCCGGGGTCCTCGCGAGAGGACGCGGTCGGTTCGTTGCCGCGCGTGACGAGAACGACCGCGCGGTTCGAGGGCAATACGCGGACCTGATGCGCGTAGATACCGGCATCGAGCGGGGCGCGTTGCGGCACTTCTGCACCCACGCTGCCATCCGCGTTGATCGCATGGACGGACACGCCGCTGGGATCGTTGTACGCCACGAGGAGATATCGTCCGGGTCCATCGCCGGTGATGTGGATGGGACGTGAACGCAGTGACGCGGGCGCACCCTGCTGTCGCAGCGCACCACTGCGGTCCACATGGAAGGCCGTGATCCCGTGCTGATCTCCCCGTGGTTCGATGCCGGAGCCCTGGTAGCTGGAGCCGCCGTTGCTCCAGGCGACGTAGAGGAATGCGCCGTCCGGGGAGGACCATGCCTCCTGGACGAAGCCGGGGAGCATCAACGACGACTGGCGCGAGAGCGCCGCGCGCTCCACGTCGAGCACGAACGTGATCAGCTCCTCGCCGACGCCGGCATAGAGCGCGATGCTGGCCTGTGCGCCCGAAGGGCGCTGAGCGGACACCGCCGCAAGCCACATCGCGGCAATCGTGATCGCGATCCCAATCCGAGTCGCGCGCACCGGTTTGCCCGTCACGCCCCGGATAGTAACGCCGAAGCGTGCGAGCCGGTGCTGACTATTTCACCTTCTGCATGCGCTGGTAGGACTGCTCGTTCTCGAGGCAGATCTCGTCCACGAGCTCGGTGTCGACGGCGATGCGCTGCTTCAGGTTGACCGTCCACGGCTTGGTGTACGCCTTGGGATCGTCCACCGTGAGCTCGATCTCGAGGTGACCGTAGTCGGGACGGCGAATTCGTTCCTGCACCTTGGCCGACTCGGTCAGCATGCTGCCCTGGATGTCGATCCACAGATCGTCGCGAAAACCGATCGTGTTCACCGCGAGCGTGTCGCCCGACCACGTCGCCGACGAATAGCCTTGCCATGACGGCACCGGATCTTTCGGCAGCGGCCGTCCGTCGGTGAAGACCTGACGATAGCCGGCGTTCATCTCGTTGAGCATCACGAGGAGCCGCGGCGTCTGAATGAACTTCAGCAAGTGAGGGAGGCCGTAAGCGCGCACGAAGGTATCGGGGAGGCAGCGCACATGCGGATCGTCCTTCGCGTCGTTCGCGGTGCGCTCCTTCACCAGGGTGGCGAGCCACGGCTGGTAGGGCAGTCCGCCGGGCATATCGATGCCCATGTTGATGCCTTCGCGCGACAGCGGCAGTTCAGATCCGCAAAGATAGGTGACCGGATCGGGATTGGGGCAGAGCGGCTTGCCAGTGATCCAGATGCCTGAGAAATCGGGTTTGCCGTCGGGCATGCGGGGAGTGGGCGCCGACAGGTTGACCGTCCCGTTGGCGTTTCGCGGGACGCCCTCGGTCGGATACCGCAGCCACTGGGCAGCGGCCGGGACCGCTACGGCCGCGATGCCGATCGCGACGAACCCAACGGCAGCAAGATTGTTCCAGATACGACGCATCCCATTTCCTCCTGCACTCCTTCTATTTTGGCTCAAGGGCTTGTGCCCGGTATCCTGAGCGGGAGTGACCTCTCCCGAACGCCCGCCAATCGGCTTCACTGAGTTCGTTGCCCTGATGGCGACGCTCACGGCGCTCGCCGCGCTGTCCATCGACACGATGTTGCCGGCGCTTCCGGCGATCGGGGCCTCGCTCGGCGTCGAGCGCGCGAACGACAACCAACTCGTCGTCTCGTTGTTCTTCCTGGGGTTCGGCATCGGTCAACTCTTCTACGGGCCGTTGTCGGATGCCGTCGGCCGCAAGCCTGTGGCGTACGTTGGACTGGCGCTCTTCCTTGCCGGCAGTCTGCTCGCGTGGCTCGCGCGCGCATTCCCGATCATGCTCGCCGCGCGCCTCCTGCAAGGCGTCGGCGTCGCGGGGCCACGTACCATCACGCTCGCCCTCGTACGCGATCGGTTCGAAGGGCGTGCCATGGCGCGTGTGATGTCGCTCGTCATGGTCGTCTTCATGTTCGTCCCGGTCGTGGCGCCGGCGATCGGGCAGGCGATTATGGGTGTGGCGGGGTGGAGAGGCATCTTTCTCGTCTACCTGGTGATTGGTCTCCTCGCGACCGTGTGGTTCGGCGTGCGTCAGAACGAAACGCTGCCCAGGAGCCGGCGCATTCCGTTTTCAGCGAAGCGGATGTGGGCCGGTCTGCGTGAGGTCGTCACCACTCGACGCTCCATCGGTTTCACCATCGCGACAGGATTCGTGTTCGGTGCCTTCCTCGGATACCTGTCCTCGGCGCAGCAGATCCTGCAGCAGCAATACGCGCTGGGCTCGCGGTTCCCGTTGTACTTCGCGATGCTCTCGATTGCGATTGCCAGTGCGTCGTTTCTCAATGCCAAGCTGGTTCTCCGACTTGGCATGCACGCGCTCGCGACCTGGTCGCTGCGCAGCATCTGCGTCGTGTCGGTGGCGTTCAGCATCTTCGCCAGCGTCAATGCGGGACATCCGCCGCTGTGGACGTTCATGACCTACCTGATGCTGTCGTTCTTCGGCCTCGGGTTGCTCTTCGGGAACCTCAACGCGCTTGCCATGCAGCCGCTTGGGCATATCGCGGGCACGGGCGCGGCCGTCGTGGGGGCGACCTCGATGCTCATCTCGCTGGCGTTTGGCACGTGGATCGGCCAGAGCTATGACGGCACGGTGTTGCCCCTGACGATCGGGTTTGCCGTGCTGAGCGGCTGCTCGAGCCTCAGCGCCATATGGGCCGAGTCAGGGCGTCAACGACCCCGCGACGCCCGGATGCCGCCGGATGGCTCCGACACGCCAGCGCCGGCCGCTGCTCAGGCACGGCCGACGCTGATGGAGTGAAAGAGGCTTCGAGACGAACTCGGTCACGCGAATTTTGCGAATTCGTCATCTCCCGGTAAAATCCAACACCCGCCCAAACCCAAACCAACTACCAAAAATCAGGGAGACCAGCAGCGAATGATTAGTCGTCGTGTGGAATCGCGTACGAGAGCGAGCAAGTGGCTGTCGTCCGTGATTGTCGCTTTCATCTACTGCCTGTTGCCGCACGCGGCAGCGGCGCAGTCCATCGCCGGCGTCGTCCGGGATACCTCCGGGGCGATTTTGCCCGGTGTGACCGTGGAGGCGGCCAGCCCCGCCCTCATCGAGAAAGTTCGTACGACCGTGAGTGACGGTACCGGCCAGTACCGCCTCGAGAATCTGGCCGCGGGTGTGTATACCGTGACCTACACCCTGCCCGGTTTCACCACCGTGCAGCGCACTGAAGTCGATGTCCAGACCGGTGTGACCGTGACGATTAACGCGGAAATGCGTGTCGGCGGTCTGCAGGAAACCCTGACCGTGACCGGTGAGACGCCGGTCGTTGACGTGCAGAACAGCACCCGCAACCAGCGCGTGCTGAGTGACGAGGTCGTTGCGGCACTGCCTGCATCGCGCGGTTACGGCAATCTTCTGGCCGTCGCCTCCGGCATTCAGGCCAACGGCATCCAGAACAGCGGCATCGCTCCCGACATGATCTTCTTCACGTCGCGCGGTGGCCGCAGCAACGAAGGCACGGTGCAGATCGACGGCATGAACGTCGGCTCGGCGTTCAACGGCGGCGGCGTGGCCGGCTACGGGTACGACACCTCGGGCGCGCAGGAAGTACAGCTGACGGTGGCGGGTGGTCTCGGCGAAGCCGACCGCGGCGGGCCGCAGTTCAACCTCATTCCCAAGACCGGTGGCAACACGTTCAACGGTACGTTCTTCGGCAACATCGCTGGCAAGTGGTCGCAGGGCGACAACGTGGACGATGAGCTGAAGTCGTTCGGCATTCCGACCGCGGCCGCTCTCATCCGCAGCTGGGACACGAGCTTCGCGATGGGTGGTCCGATCAAGAAGGACCGGATCTGGTTCTACGGGATGACGCGGACGTTCGGTGCGTACACCGACATCGCAGGCCGTTTCGCCAACGCCAATGCCGGTGACGCGACTCGCTGGGACTACGTGTCCGATCCGGGTGTCACACAGCGGTCGGCGACGAGCCGCAAGATCGGTGGCGGGCGCGTGACGGGTCAGTTGACGCCAAAGAACAAAGTGGGCGCCTACTTCGACTATCAGAAGATCTGCGAAGGCAGCTCGTACGCGAAGGAGGCGGATCAGTGCCGCGTGCGGGGTGAAGACTGGATTGGTGTTGGCGGATTCGGCACGTGGTCTCCGGAAGCGACGCACTCGCGCGACAACTCCGAAAAGATCATGCAGTTCACCTACACGTCGACGGTCACCAGCAAACTGTTGCTCGACGCTGCGTTCTCGCAGTTCTTCAGCAACTGGGGAGGTCAGACGCCGGCCGGCGCGCTCGACTACGATCCGTTCATCCCGGTGACGTCACAGAGCATCGGCACCGTCGCGAACGGCGTGCAGATCGGCGTGCCCGTGACGACGATGCTGTACCACGGCTTCGGCGGTCTCAACAACAACCATCAGACGCACAACGTGTGGCGTGCGTCGGCGTCGTACGTGACGGGCGCGCACAGCATGAAGGCCGGCTACCAGGCGGCGTACGAAGTGACCGACATCTTCGGCAACTACGCCTCGCATGGTCTGCAGTACCGCTTCGGCAGCTCCGCCGCAGGAGCGGGGCTCGTGCCCAACTTGATCACGCAGCGCATTACGCCGTGGCAGCAGGCCAATCGCACGCGCTACGACGCGTTCTACGTGCAGGATCAGTGGACGGTCAACCGCCTCACCCTTCAGGGTGCGCTCCGTTATGAGCATGCGTGGAGCTTCTTCCCCGAGGGCATGAACGGCCTTCTGGCCGACAGCCGCTTCGGCGGACCGGCGTTCACGCTGCCGTACGCAAAGGGTGTCGAGGGCTACAACGACATCGCGCCGCGTATGGGCGCGGCCTATGACGTGTTCGGCGATGGCCGGACCGCGGTCAAAGTGAACCTGTCGAAGTACTTCCAGTCGGCGGCCAACGACGGTGTCTACATCGGCACCAACAAGGCGTCGACGTTCGCGCAGACCGCGACTCGCGCGTGGACGGACAACGGCAACTTCATGCCTGACTGCGACCTCAATAGTCCAGCGGCGCAGGACAACCGGGCGACCGGTGGTGATTTCTGCGGCGCATCGGATCCGCTCAGCTTCTTCCAGTTCGCCCAGACCCACTCGCTCGGCACGGCCACGGTTGTCAGCCCGTCGATCTTGAAGGGCTGGAACGTGCGTCCGTACGACTGGCAGTTTGCGGCGTCGGTGCAGCAGCAGATCGTGCCGCGCGTGTCGGCGGAGTTCGGCTATAGCCGCCGCTCGTGGGGAAACATCACGACCTGGAACGGGTTCAACTACACCGATAACCGGGCCCTGAGCGCGTCAGACTACGACACGTTCACGATGACCGTGCCGGCCGATTCGCGACTGCCGAACGCCGGCCAGTCGATTTCCTTCCCGCTGATCAAGCCGTCGGCCTTCGGCAGGCAGGATAACTACCTCACGCGTGCCGAAGACTACGGCGACGTCACGGCCTACTGGCAGGGACTCGAGTTGACCGTGAACGCGCGGCCGAATAACGGTCTTACGCTGCAGGGCGGATTCACGACCGGCGCCGGCACTCGCGACAACTGCGACGTGACGGCGGCGCAGCCGGAACTCCTCACGGTGATTGGCGTGCAGCAGGCGATCTCGTCCTGCCACGTGCAGGAGCCGTGGCTGTGGGCGTGGCGCGGCCTGGTGAACTACACGCTGCCGAAGATCGACGTCCAGGTGAGCGGCATTCTGCGCTCGATGGACAACATCTCGGCGACCAACGACCCGGCGTCGAACGGCGCATCGGCCAATGCCAACCTCGTTGTGCCGAACAGCGTCGTGCAGGCCGCGCTCGGCCGGCCGCTCGCGGGCGGTGCGCAGAACGTCACGGTGAACCTTGCGTTGCCGGGTGACGTGTATCCCGAGCGGCTCAACACTGTTGACATGCGCGTCTCGAAGATCCTGCGGTTCGGCCGCACGCGCAGCAACGTCGGCATCGACCTCTACAACCTGTTCAACTCGAATACGGGCACGGCGTTCAACCAGACCTTCGGCACGATGAACGCGGCGGGCGCGGTCAACAGCACGACCTGGCTGCGTCCGACGTCGATCCTGAACGCGCGGTTCGTTCGCTTCAACGCGACAATCGACTTCTAAAAACACGAAGTTCACGAAGAGTACGATCACGAAGAAGACAAGGGCGGGCGCGAGAGTGCCCGCCCTTTTTGGCGTCTGGACTGACTTCCAATATTTGAATCATTCAAAAGGCTGATCTAGCATTACGGTCGTGACCACCGACCCGGCTGACCTCCTGCGGCAACGCGGTATTCAAGTCACCGCCCAGCGATTGGCGGTCTTGCGGGCCGTCTCGAGTACGCCTCACATCACCGCCGACGCCGTAGCCGCGGCTGTCAGGACGGAGATCGGCGCGATCTCGCTTCAGTCGGTGTACGACGCCCTCAGCGTGCTCGTCACCGAAGGCCTGATTCAGCGCATTCAGCCCGCCGGTTCACCGGCGCGCTTCGAGGATCGCGTCGGCGACAACCATCACCATCTCATCTGCCGAATCTGCGGACGCGTCGTCGATGTCGATTGCGCCGTCGGCAAAGCCCCGTGCCTCACGGCGCACGACGACAACGGCTATCAGATCGACGAGGCCGAAGTGGCCTACTGGGGGCGTTGTCCGGATTGCCTGGCGGCAGAGCGGAAGGAACGGCGATCCGATCGACGAAGCGCCAAAAAAATTCCCCGGAGTCACACCCGGGCTGCACTCCCACGAAAGAAGAGGTAAACGTCGTTATGGAAAACGAAAGCAAGTGCCCGTTCTCGGCCGCATCGCGTAGCGGCAGGTCCAATCGCGACTGGTGGCCGAATCAGCTCAATCTGAGCATGCTTCACACCAACCATCCGTCCGGCAATCCGATGGGCAAGGACTTCGACTACGTGAAGGAGTTCAAGTCACTCGATCTCAAAGCCGTGAAGAAGGACATTGAAGCGGTGATGACCAATTCGCAGCCCTGGTGGCCGGCGGACTTCGGTCACTACGGGCCGCTCTTCATCCGTATGGCGTGGCATAGCGCAGGCACCTACCGTATCCACGACGGTCGTGGCGGTGCTGGTTCGGGTCAGCTGCGCTTTGCACCTCTCGGTAGTTGGCCGGACAACGCCAACCTGGATAAAGCACGCCGTTTGCTGTGGCCAATCAAGCAGAAGTACGGCAAGAAGATCTCGTGGGCCGACCTGATGGTCCTCACCGGCAACGTCGCTCTCGAGTCGATGGGGTTCAAGACCTTCGGCTTCGCCGGTGGACGCAAGGACGTCTGGGAGCCGGAACAGGTCAACTGGGGATCAGAAGCGACATGGCTCGGTGACGAGCGCTACAGCGGAGACCGTCAACTGGCGAATCCGCTTGGTGCCGTCCAGATGGGTCTGATCTACGTGAACCCGGAGGGGCCGAACGGCAACGCGGATCCTGTGAAAGCAGCGCGCGACATCCGCGAAACCTTCCGTCGCATGGCGATGAACGACGAAGAGACGGTGGCGCTCATTGCCGGTGGACACACCTTCGGCAAGACGCACGGCGCGGCTCCTGCGGACAAGCACGTTGGCCGCGAGCCCGAGGGCGGCAACCTCGAGGAGATGGGGTTCGGCTGGAAGGGCAGCTATGAGACCGGCGTTGGAGCGCATGCGATCACCAGCGGTCTCGAGGTCACGTGGACGACGACGCCGACGAAGTGGGGCAATGACTTCTTCAAGCACCTCTTCGAGTACGAGTGGGAACTGACCGAGAGCCCCGCTGGTGCAAAGCAGTGGAAGCCGAAGAACGGTGCGGGTGAGGGTACCGTGCCGGCCGCGCACGACAAGTCGAAAAAGATCGCGCCGTCAATGCTGACGACCGACCTTTCGCTGCGATTCGATCCGGCTTACGAGAAGATCTCGCGCCGCTTCAAAGACAACCCGCAGGAGTTTGCGGACGCCTTCGCCAGGGCCTGGTTCAAGCTGACGCATCGCGACATGGGACCCATCTCGCGTTACCTCGGCCCGGAAGTTCCGAAGGAGCCGCAACTGTGGCAGGACCCGGTCCCCGCGGTTGATCACAAACTGATCGATGCCAGCGACGTTGCTGCGTTGAAGAGCAAGATCCTCGCATCGGGCTTGACCAGCTCTCAGCTCGCCTCAACGGCCTGGGCATCCGCATCGTCGTTCCGCGGTACCGATAAGCGCGGTGGTGCCAACGGCGCACGTGTTCGTCTCGCGCCGCAGAAGGATTGGGCGGTCAACAATCCGCCGGAGTTGGCGAAGGTGCTGAAGACCCTGGAGGGGATTCAGAAGGAGTTCAATGCCGCGCAGACCGCCGGCAAGAAGGTCTCGCTTGCCGACCTGATCGTGATCGGTGGCGACGCCGCCATCGAGCAGGCGGCGAAGAAGGCCGGGGTTGATGTGAAGCTGCCCTTCACCGCGGGTCGCACCGATGCATCGCAGGACCAGACCGACGTCGAGTCGTTTGCCGTGCTCGAGCCGGATGCGGACGGTTTCCGCAACTACCTCGGCGACGGGCATGACGTGCCGGCGGAGCATCTGCTCGTCGAGCGCGCCTTCAGGCTCACGCTGAGCGCGCCGGAAATGACGGTGCTCATCGGTGGGCTCCGAGCGCTCAACATCAGCACGTCGCAGTCGAACGTCGGTCTGCTCACCAAGAATCCCGGTGCGCTGACAAACGATTTCTTCGTGAACCTGCTCGACATGGACACAGAGTGGGTGCCGACGTCTGGCGAAGCGAGCACGTTCACGGGTCGTGGTCGCTCGAAGGGCGACGCGCGGTGGACGGCGAGTCGCGTCGATCTCGTCTTCGGCTCGAACTCCGAGTTGCGCGCGCTCTCGGAGGTCTACGCGTGCGACGATGCGAAGGAGAAGTTCGTGCACGACTTCGCCGCCGCGTGGACGAAGGTCATGAATCTCGATCGATTCGACGTGGCTTGAACACCTTGGTCCTTGGTTCTTAGTCCTTCGTCCTTGGTCCGTCCTTCGTCCCTGGTCCGTCCTTCGTCCTTGGTCCGTCCTCAGTCCTTGGTCCGTCCGCAGTCCTTGGTCCGGACGGACCAAGGACCACAGGACGGACTAAGAGACGAAGGCCCAAGGACCAGGGACCATGACGACTACGAGCAGCTTTCAGCTACCACCTTCATCGATTCGGCCAGGATCGCCGGTGGACGAACGACATTTCCATTCGCCGCGGCGCCGCTGTCCTTGTCGCCGCCGGTCGGTTCCTGCACCGGGCCGGTGACTTCGACCTTCTTGTTCACGTTCTTCGACCAGTCTGCCTGCGCCGATTCGGCCAGCACGTACATCTTCGCGGAGCCGCCCTCGGCTTTGGTCAGTACGAACGCAGTGCCCCCGTCAGTCGTCTTCGCCTGAGCCACACAACCAGTGACAGTGGCTTTGGGCGCCTGCTGCGCCTGCGGTGGCGCACCGGCCGGCGGTTGCGCAGGTGCCTGCTCCTGCGCCAACGCGACGGCGCCGGCGAGTGTGACGGCGGCTATCGTCGAGGTGATATATCGCATTGAGAACTCCTCGTAATCAGGTTCGACTTCAACCGTTCGCCTCGCTATCAGCACTATTCCTGCCAAGTGCGAAACACCTTGCAGTTTCGATGCGCAGTGCTGACGAGACGGCGACCAGAGACGTGACGACTGTGAAAGTTCTTCCAAGCTGCCGATGCCTCTGGCCGTAGAATGCACGTCTGCTGAGGATGGATAGCGCCTCGATCTCCGAAATGAATCGCCCTGCCGTCCGTACTCCTACGGCCGTGCATTCGTACAACGTGCGTATCTGTCACTGGCTCAACGTTGTCGCGTGCGCCTATCTGCTGTGGAGCGGCGTGCACATCTTTCTCGACTTCCCTGAGCTGTATTGGGGGCACACCGGCTACCGCGGGTATCCGGCGGCGTTCAGGCTGGCGGACTGGGGCCTCTCATGGGATGAGGCGGGCAGGCTCGGAGACCGCAGGTGGGGACGCAACTACCACTTCACCTTTGCCTGGGTCTTTCTCATCAACGGGCTCGTGTACGTCGTCTGGAATTTCTACTCGCGGCACTTTCGGAATCAGATGCTTCCGGCTCGTGACGAGCTGTCGGCGGCACACGTGCGGACGGAGCTCCGCGATCATCTGCCCTGGCGATCGCACGGGCGTCGGCCGAATGGCACGTACGGCACGTTGCAGAAGACGTCGTACCTGATTCTGATCTTCGTATTCGTGCCGCTGATGATCCTGACCGGCATCGCGCAGTCGCCCGGCTTCAGCGCGGCCATGCCGTGGCTCCTGGACATGTTCGGCGGTCGTCAGTCAGCGCGAACGCTTCACACCATCGGCACGGTGGCGCTCGTACTGTTTGTCGTCGTCCATGTGTTAGAGGTCGCGCTCGCAGGATTTGTCAGCAAGGTTCGGTCGATGATCACTGGATAGTGCTCAGCGGTGCGATGGTGCGAGGGTGCGGCGGTGCGATGGTCCGGTCCGACGGTGCGACGGTCCGGTCCGACGGTCCGACGGTCCGACGGTCCCACGGTTGGGTCCGGGGTCCGATGGTCCGATGGTCACGTCCGCTTCGGCTTTCCT
>Ga0310810_10007960_pt1 | contig 12154 bp, 9 predicted proteins | sample NCmetagenome_FD_207641 | JGI IMG/M metagenome (GOLD analysis project Ga0310810, IMG submission 207641) | Soil microbial communities from experimental microcosm in Duke University, North Carolina, United States - NC | ecosystem: Engineered > Artificial ecosystem > Soil microcosm > Unclassified ...
GCCGATCCAGATCGTGACGGGGCCGGGCGCCGAGCGCTCGGGCGGCCCGCAGGTGCGACTGGTGTCCGTCGCCGACGCCACCGGACGCATCGGTGGCGCGGCCCCGACCGGCGTTGCCATCGACGCGGCCGGCGCGCTGATGCCGGACGTGCGTGGCCGGACGCTGCGCCAGGCGCTCGCGATGCTCGCGCCGCTCGGTGTCGGCGTGCAGCTCGAGGGTCGTGGGCGCGTGGTGGCGCAGGTACCCACACCCGGCGAGCGCGTGGACGAGGAGACCGTCGCGCACCTCACACTCTCACCCGACGCGCTCCGTGCCGGGGTCGTCCGTTGATATGCGCCACGAGGTCCCGGTGAGCGTGCTGCTCGACGCATTGACGGACCGGCGCGTGGTCGGTACGCCGCCCCCGACGATCACCGGACTGAGTGCGGATTCACGGAGCGTCACGAACGGAGCGGCGTTCGTCGCCGTCCCGGGCTTCAAGCAAGACGCACGGCGGTTCGTGCCCGAGGCCATCGAGCGGGGTGCCGCACTCGTCGTGACCGAGGGACCGGCGCTGAGCGACGTGCCGGTGGCGCAGGTCCTCGTGCCGTCCGCGCGACGCGCGCTGGCCGCGCTGGCCGGCGCGTACTGGGATCATCCGTCACGGTCGCTGACGCTGGTCGGGATCACGGGGACCAACGGCAAGACGACGACGTCGTATCTCGTCGACGCGCTGCTGCGCGCGCGCGGGGACGCGACCGGCATCCTCGGCACGATCCAATATGTGGTCGGTGACGAGATCCGCCCTGCCGGGCAGACGACGCCCGAAGCGCTGGAGATCGAGTCGATGCTCGCCGCGATGCGTGCGCGCGGCGTGCGCGGCGTGGCCATGGAGGTTTCGTCGCACGCGCTGGCGCTCTCGCGCGTGGACGCGCTGGCGTTCGACGTCGGCGTCTTCACGAATCTGACGCAGGACCATCTCGACTTCCACGGCACGCTCGACGAGTACGGCCGCGCCAAGCGGCGGCTGTTCGAGCTGCTCGCGACGTCGCCGAAGCCCCGGCGTGCGGCCGTGGTCAACGGTGACGATCCGGCCGGCGCCCGGATGGTCGAGGGGCTCGCGCTCGAGACGCTGACGTACGGCCTGGGCCGTGACAATCGCGTGCGCGCGACGGAGTGGGCGTCGACGCTCGACGGCGTGCGGATGCAGGTGACGACGCCGGCGGGCTCGCTCCGCCTGACGTCGCCGCTCATCGGCGAGCACAACGTCATGAACCTCCTCGCCGCCGTCGGCGTAGGCCTGGCTCTCGCGCTGACGCCGGATACGATCGCGCGCGCGCTCGGCGGCGTGCAGACGGTCCCCGGGCGGTTCGAGCAGGTGCGCGCCGGCCAACCCTTCCTCGTCGTCGTCGATTACGCCCACACGCCCGACGCGCTCGAGCGCGTGCTCACGACGGCGCGCAAGCTGACGTCCGGACGGCTGGGCGTCGTCTTCGGCTGCGGGGGCGATCGCGATCGCACGAAGCGTCCGATCATGGGCGAGATCGCCGCACGACTCACCGACCGGGCCTGGATCACGTCCGACAACCCGCGCTCGGAGAACCCCGACGCGATCGTCGCCGAGGTCGCCGACGGTGCCGCGCGCGTGCGGTCCGAGGGTGATGTGCGGCAGGCGGATCGCGGCGCGGCGATCCGAGCCGCGCTGGCATGGGCGCGCCCGGGCGACACCGTCGTCATCGCGGGCAAGGGTCACGAGACGTACCAGATCGTCGGTCGCGATGTGCTGCCGTTCGACGACCGCGAGGTGGCGCGGACGTTGCTGACGGAGCGGGCGCAATAGGCAGGCGCATGGCACCCTTCACGATCCAGGAGCTGGTGCGCGCGACCGACGGCGCGCTGGTCAGCGGCGACCTCGGCGTCCCGGTGGCCGGCGTGTCGATCGACTCACGGACGCTGCAGGTCGGCGAGGCGTTCTTCGCGATCGTGGGGCATCGCCTCGACGGCCACGCCTTCCTCGGCGACGCCGCGGCGCGTGGTGCCGCGTGTGTCGTCGTTCACGCGCTGCCCGACGAGCCGCCGGCCAACGTCCCGCTCGTCCTGGTCGAGGACACGACGCGTGCGCTCGGTCGGCTGGCGGCGTGGCATCGCTCGCGCTTCAGCATCCCCGTCGTGGCGATCACCGGCTCCATCGGCAAAACCACCGCGAAAGAGCTGACGGCGGCGGTGCTCGCGACGCGCTGGGAGGTGCTCAAGCCGGCCTCGTCGTTCAACAACCAGTGGGGCCTGCCGCTCACCCTGCTGCGGTTGGGCCCCGAGCACGGCGCCGCGGTCGTGGAGCTCGGGACCAATCAGGCCGGCGAGATCGCCACGCTCGCGGCGATCGCTCAGCCGAGCGTCGGCGTCGTCACGATGATCGCCGCGGTGCACACCGAATTCCTCGGCAGCATCGAGGGCGTGCGGGACGAGAAGGCGGCGCTGGTGCGCGCGCTGTCGCCGTCGGGGGTCGCGGTGCTGAACGCCGACGATCCGCGCGTCGCATCGATGGCGGGCGAGACGCTTGCCCGCGTGGTGACGTTCGGGCGTGCGGCCGGCGCCACCGTGCGCGCGGTCGGTGACGCGACGGAGACGGACGACGGGTTGGCGTTCACGCTCGCGGTGGCGGGGCGGCAGCATGCGGTGCGCCTGGCGTTCGCCGGCCGCCACAACGTTGCCAACGCGCTGGCCGCGGCCGCCGTCGGCGTCGCGCTCGAGCTGTCGCTCGAGGAGATCGTGCGCGGCCTCGGGGCCGCGCGGCCCGTCGGCGGGCGCAGCGTCTGGAAACGCGCGGGCGACGTGAGCATCCTCGACGATACGTACAACGCGAGCCCCGCCTCGGTGCGTGCGGCGCTCGACACGCTCGCCGCGCGCCGCGCAGGACATCGCGCGATCGTCGTGCTCGGCGACATGCTCGAGCTCGGCGCGTTGAGCGACGAGGCGCACCGCGAGGTCGGGCGGCTCGTGGCCGCGCTGCCCGCGGACGAGCTCGTCGGCCTCGGGCGTGGCACCGCGCTCGCCGTCGAGGCGGCGCGCGCGGCCGGGCTCACGCACGCGCATCATGCGGCCACCTTCGAGGACACGGTCGCGCACCTGCTGAAGCGGCTCGCCCCAGGCGACGTCGTGCTCGTGAAAGGCTCGCGGGGCATGCGGATGGAGCGCGTGGTGGACGCGCTCGTCGCGCGGCTGGCCCGTAGCGAGCGGTCCTCCGGATGAGGAAGGACGATGTTCTACTACCTGCTCGTCCCGCTCGGCCGAGAGCACATCCTGTTCAACGTCTTTCGCTACCTCACGTTCCGCTCGTTCATGGCGCTGATCTCCGCGCTCGTGATCTCGCTGATCGTGGGGCCATGGCTCATCCGGCGGCTGCGTCGCATGCAGCACGGCACGGAGACGCTGCGCGAGGACACGCCGGAGCGCCATCGCACGTCGAAGAAGGGCACGCCGACGATGGGCGGCGTCATCATCCTGTGCGCCATTCTGGGTTCGACCTTCTTGTGGGCGAATCTGGCCAACCGCTACGTGTGGGTCGCGATGCTCGCGATCGCGGGCTACGGCCTGATCGGTATGTGGGACGACTGGACGAAGATCCGCACGAAGCGCGGGATCCCGGCGCGCGGCAAGCTCGCGGCGCAGGTGATCCTGGCCGTCGTGCTGTTGCAGATCGTCTACTGGCAGCCGGCGGACGTGTGGCAGCCCGTGCTGGCGATCCCGTTCTTCAAAGGCTGGCTGGTGCATCTCGGGGCGCTGTGGTTTCTCTTCGCGATGCTCGTGATCATCGGCGCCTCGAACGCGGTGAATCTGACCGACGGCCTCGACGGCCTGGCGATCGGGCCCATCGTCATGGCGGGTGCGGCGTTCGGCGTCATCGCGTACCTGACGGGCAACTTCCGAGCGGCCGACTATCTGAAGATCCTCAACGTTCGCGGCGCCGGCGAGCTGTCGGTGTTCTGTGGCGCGCTGATCGGTGCAGCGATCGGGTTCCTCTGGTTCAACTGTCATCCGGCCGAGGTCTTCATGGGCGACGCGGGCTCGCTGGCGCTCGGCGCGTCGATCGGCATGCTCGCCGTGCTGACCAAGACCGAGCTGCTGCTGCCGCTCGTCGGCGGCATCTACGTGGTGGAGGCGGTGTCGGTCATCATACAGGTCGCGTCGTTCAAGCTGACGGGGCGCCGCATCTTCCGCATGGCGCCGCTACATCACCATTACGAGCTGACCGGCTGGCCGGAGCCGAAGATCGTCGTGCGGTTCTGGATCGTGTCGTTCGCGCTCGCGCTGCTCGCGCTCACCACGCTGAAGCTGCGCTAGCCAGATGACAGTGTTGGCGGAGGAGATGGACGTGATGACGAGGGGGCGCGCGTATCTGGCGACGCTGAGCGGCCGCCGTGCAACGGTGGTCGGCCTCGCCAAGAGCGGCATCGCCGCGGCCCGGCTGCTCTCGGCCGCCGGCGCGCGCGTGCGCGGCACCGATGCCAAGCCCGTCGCCTCGCTGGGCCCGGACGTCGCCGCGCTGCCCGCGGCGGGCGTCTCGCTCGTCGACGGTCCGGCGGCCTTCGACGGTGCGGAGCTGGTCGTCGTCAGCCCCGGCGTGCCGCTCGACGGCGAGCAGCTCGCCCCGGCGCGCGCCCGGCTCGTTCCGGTGATCGGCGAGCTCGAGCTCGCGTGGCGTGTCATGGAGGCGGAGACCATCGCGATCACCGGCACGAACGGCAAGACGACCACGACGGCCCTCACGGGCGCGCTGCTCGCCGCCCAGCCGCGTCCCGTCTTCGTCGGGGGCAATATCGGCACGCCGCTCGCCGCGCGCGCCCTCGACTTCGCCGCCGACGGCATCGTCGTCGCCGAGGTCTCGTCGTTTCAGCTCGAGTCGATCGAGGCGTTCCGGCCGCGGGTGGCCGCGGTGCTCAACGTGACGCCCGATCATCTCGATCGGCACCGCACGTTCGCCGGCTACGTCGATGCGAAGGCGCGCATCTTCATGAACCAGACCGAGCACGACTGCGCCGTGCTGAACGCCGACGACGAGACGGCGCGCGGCCTCGCCTCACGCACTCGCGCGCACGTGGTGTGGTTCAGCCGCCAGCGGCGTCTGGATCACGGCGTGTTCGTCGAGGACGGCTGGGTCGTCGCGCGGCTCAACGGCCACGTCGACCGCGTGTGTCCGCTCGCCGAGATCCGGCTGCGCGGCGCGCACAACGTCGAGAACGTGCTCGCGGCGACCGCGTGCGCGCTGTGGACGGGCATGGCCGTCGACGCCATCCGTCGGGCGGTCGGCGCCTTCCACGCCGTCGCCCACCGGATCGAGTTCGTGCGCGACATCGGCGGCGTGCAGTTCTACAACGACTCGAAGGGCACGAACGTCGACTCGACGATCAAGGCGCTGGAGTCGTTCGGTGAGCGCATCGTGCTCATCGCCGGCGGCAAAGGCAAGGGACAGGACTTTACGCCACTGGCCGACGCCGCGCGGGGCCGCGTGGCGCACGCGGTGGTCCTCGGCGAGGACGGTGGTCGCATCGCCGCCGCACTGGAGCAGGCGGGCATCGGCGTGAGCGTCGCCACGAGCATGGCCACGGCCATCGAGCGCGCCCGCGCCGCCGCGGCCCCCGGCGACGTGGTGCTGCTGTCGCCCGCGTGCGCGTCCTTCGACATGTTCGACAACTACGAGCACCGCGGCGAGGTGTTCAAGAAGCTGGTCGAGGAGCTCGCCTGATGCCGCGCCGGCTCACGCCCGACGTCTGGCTGTTCGGCGTGGCGGTCGCGCTGCTCTCCGCGGGCGTCGTCATGGTGTACTCCGCCAGCGCGGTGGTGGCCGCCGACCGCTTCCACGACCCGTACTTCTTCCTCAAGAAGCAGCTGTTCTGGGCACTGCTCGGCGCGGGAGTGCTGCTCGCCGCGCTGCGCTGCGACTACCGGTGGCTCGAGAAGGCGGTGGCCCCCGCGCTCATCGTTGCCGGCGTGCTGCTGGTGCTCGTACTCGTGCCGCCGATCGGCCAGGCGATCAACGGCACCCGCCGCTGGATTCGCTTCGGGCCCGTGTCGTTCCAGCCCGTGGAGCTCGCGAAGCTGGCGCTCGTGGTGTACCTGGCCGCCTTTCTCGCCAAGAAGCGCGGCGACCTCGGGCAGTTCCGCACGGGGGCGCTGCCGCCGCTGGCGATCGGCGGGTTCATGGCGGCGCTCGTGCTCCTCCAGCCCGACCTCGGCAACTGCATGACGCTGATCGTGCTCACGTTCGGCCTGCTCTATCTGGCCGGCACGCCGATTCGACACCTGGCGCTGGTGGCCGCGCCGGCGCTCCCGCTGATCGTGCTCGCGATCTGGATGGCGCCGTATCGCATGCGCCGGATCACCGCGTTCGTGGATCCGTGGTCCGATCCGCGTGGCAGCGGCTTTCAGATCATCCAGTCGTGGCTGGCGCTCGGCAACGGCGGCCTGCTCGGCCAGGGCATGGGTGGCAGCCGGCAGAAGCTGTTCTACCTGCCGGAGGCGCACACCGACTTCATCTTCGCCGTGCTCGGCGAGGAGCTCGGGTTCGTCGGCGCCGTCGCCATGGTCGCGCTGTTCGCGGTGCTCATCTGGCGCGGACTGCGCGTGGGACTGCGCGCGCCCGATGCCTTCGGCAGCTATCTCGCGCTGGGCATTACGGTGCTGCTCGCGACACAGACGCTCGTGAATCTCGGCGTCGTGACCGGGCTGCTGCCGACGAAGGGCCTGCCGCTGCCGTTCATCTCGTTCGGCGGCTCGGCGCTGCTCATGACGATGCTGGCCACCGGCATGCTGCTCAACATCAGCCAGCACGCCCATGTTTAAGCGCTACCAGCAGATCCACTTCGTCGGCATCGGCGGCGCCGGCATGTCCGGCATCGCGGAGATTTTGCTCACGCTCGGCTACCGTGTGACGGGCTCCGATGCGCGGCGCAACGACGCGGTCGAGCGCCTGGAGCAGCTGGGCGCCAAGGTCTTCACCGGGCACGACGCCGCGCACGTCGAGGGCGCGCACGTCGTCGTCTATTCCTCCGCGATCGCCCGCGACAACGTCGAGCTGCAGGCCGCCCGCCAGCGCGCGATCCCGGTGATCGCGCGCGCCGAGATGCTCGCCGAGCTCATGCGGCTCAAGTACGGGATCGCGGTGGCCGGTACCCACGGCAAGACGACAACGACGTCGATGATCGGCGCGGTCCTGGCCGAAGGCCGCTACGACCCGACGATCATCGTCGGCGGACGCGTGACGAGCCTCGGCAGCAACGTGCGGCTGGGACAGGGCGAGTTCCTGGTGGCGGAGGCGGATGAGTCCGACGGCTCGTTCCTCAAGCTCGCGCCGACGATCGCCGTCGTCACGACGATCGACGCCGAACATCTTGATCACTACGGCAGCCTCGAGGCGATCCAGGACGCGTTCGTCGCGTTCGTCGGCAAGGTGCCGTTCTATGGCGCCGCGGTCGTGTGTCGGGACGAGTCGAACATCCAGCGGCTGCTGCCCCGCATCGACAAGCGCGTGGTGACGTACGGGCTCGAGTCGAGCGCCGATCTTGTCGCGCGCCGCCTGCAGCTGTCCGGCCTGACGAGTCGCTTCCACGTCGAGCAGCGCGGCACGCCGCTCGGCGAGGTCACCCTGGGTGTGCCCGGGCGCCACAACGTGCTGAACGCGCTCGCGGCGATTGCCGTCGGCCTGGACCTCGAGATCCCGTTCGTCACGATCCAGAAGGCGCTCGGCGCCTTTGCGGGCGTGCAGCGGCGCTTCCAGGTCCGCGGCACCGCCGACGGCATCACCGTCGTCGACGATTACGGCCACCATCCCGTCGAGATCCGCGCGACGCTCGCCGCCGCCAAGGCCGGGTTCGATCGCCGAATCGTGACGGTGTTCCAGCCGCACCGCTACACGCGTACCCAGCACCTGTTCGACGAGTTCCTCACCGCCTTCAATCAGGCGGACGTGCTCATCGTGATGGACGTCTACGGCGCGGGCGAGCCGCCGCTGCCCGGCGTGACCGCCGCCGCCCTCGCGGACGGCATCCGCGCCCACGGCCATCGCAACGTGACATACCTCGGCGGCGACCGCGCCCGCATCGTCGACCACGTGTGCGAGCTCGCCCGTCCCGGCGACATCGTGCTCACGCTGGGCGCCGGCGACGTGAGTCAGCTCGGACCCGAGATTTTGCGTCGGCTCGAAACCGGTTGGCAGGAACGGAGGCCTCAATGCTAGGAGAGATCCGCGGGGAAGTGCGGTTCAAAGAGCCGCTGAGCTTCCACACATCGCTGCGCATCGGCGGGCCGGCCGACATCTTCGTCGTCCCGCAGGACGTCGACGGTGATCGCGGGGTGCGCGGCGTGGTCTTGAAGCTCGAAGGCTGCCTGGCGCGCGCCCAGTTCCACGGCGAGGAAGCGCTGGCCGGCGCCGGCGTGTCGCTCTCGGCGCTCATCCGTGAAGCGGCGGCGCTCAACCTCGGCGGCGTCGAGTCGCTCGTGGGCATCCCCGCGACCATCGGCGGTGCGCTGTCGATGAACGCGGGAACCGCGGACGGCTGGATCGGCGACTTCGTGAGCGCTGTGTACTACCTGCATCCTGACGGCGAGCTCGGCGAGTTCAAACCGTCGGGAGCGTACGGCTACCGCGCGTTCCACCTGCCGCCGGGCGCGGTGCTCATCGGCTGTCGGCTGCAGTTCCAGCGCCGACCGCTGCCCGAGATCCAGAAGGACATTCGCGCGCGGCTCAAGCAGAAGAAGGCCACGCAGCCGTTGGCGCTCGCGTCCGCCGGCTACGTTTGGAAGAATCCCGCGGGGGAGCTGGCGTCGCGGATGATCGAGAAGGTCGGCCTGCGCGGCAAGCGGATCAACGGCGCGGAGATCTCGTCCAAGCACGCGAACTTCATCGTCAACCGCGGCGGCGCCGGCGCGGCCGACATCCTGAGCCTCATGGAGCTCACGCGCGAGCGCGTGCACGCGCACTTCGGCATCGCCCTCGAGACCGAGATGCGTATCCTCGGTGAGTAAGGGCCTGCTGTCGCCGCGCGGTCAGCGTGCGCTCGCCGATTTCGGTGAGCGCACCGCGCTGGTCGAGCGCCAGCGCATCGGCCCGGCACGGCGCCGGGCGCGCCGCATCCGCGCGCTGGCGCGACTGCGACGGCGCCTCCCGCGTGCCCGTGCCGCGGATCCTGGCTGCGGCGGCGATTGCGCCGGGCACGAACCTCTGGACGCTCGACGGTGGCGCGGTGGCGGCCCGCGTGTCCGCCCTGCCCGAGATCCGCCGCGCCGACGTCGTCCGCGAGCTGCCCAACCGCGTGACGATCAATGTCGAGGAGCGGCGGCCGTTCACGCTGGTGCACGCCGCGCGGCTGCACTGGATGGACGAGGACGGCCACGTGCTCGGCGAGGAGCGGCGCGCCGTCATGCCGGGGGCGCCGGTGATCAGCGGGCTCAGCGAGGACGAGCTCGCTTCGATGCGCACCGCGCCGGGGCCCAAGGCGCGGGCGGCGGTGGCGCTGATTCGCGCGCTGCTACGCTCGGGGGGCGCGCTCGCCGCCGAGATCTCGGAAATCGACATGAGCCGCTCCGAGGGTCCCGTGCTCTACACGCTCGATGGTGTGGAGGTTCGGCTCGGCACCGACGACTGGGACGAGCGGCTCGCCCGGCTCGAGGGCGTCCTGGCGCAGGTGGCCACGCAGGAGGTCAGCGGGGTGGATCTCAGATTCAAGGACCAGGTTGTGCTGCGCCGGGGCAGCGCGCGGTGAAACGCGCTCGCGCACCCGAGCCGATCGTCGGCCTCGATGTCGGCACCACCAAGGTCTGTGCGGTCATCGCCACGCCGGGCGCCGACGGCGGCGTGGACGTCGTCGGGGTGGGCGCCGCGCCGTCGCGCGGGCTGCGCCGCGGCGTCGTCGTCAACATCGACTCGACGGTCGAGGCGATCCGTCAGGCGGTGGCCGACGCCGAGCAGATGGCCGGCGTCGAGATCTCGGCGGTCTACGCGGGCGTCGCTGGCGGGCACATCCGGTCCATCAATAGCCGCGGCGTGGTCGCCGTCTCGGGCAAGGACCGCGAGGTGAGCCAGGCCGACGTCGACCGTGCGATGGAAGCCGCTCGCGCCATGAACCTTCCCCAAGATCGCGAGATTCTCCACGTGCTGCCCCAGGCGTTCGCGATCGACGACGCCGACGGGGTGCGCGAGCCCATCGGCATGTCGGGGGTGCGGCTGGAGGTCGAGGTGCACGTCGTGACCGCCGCCGTCAGCTCGGTGCAGAACGTCATTCGCTCCGTGAATCGCGCGGGGCTCACCGTGCAAGACGCCGTCCTCGAGCCGATCGCCTCGGCGGAATCGGTGCTGTTCGGCGACGAGCGAGAGCTCGGCGTGCTCGTGATCGACATCGGGGGCGGCACGACCGACCTGGCGCTGCTGCGGGACGGCGCCGTGTGGCACACCGCGATCCTGCCCGTCGGCGGCGACCACATCACGAACGACATCGCGGTCGGGCTGCGCACGCCGATGGCCGACGCCGAGCAGCTCAAGAAGCGCTATGGCTGCGCGCTGACCGCGCTGGTGCCTGCCGAGGAGACGGTCGACGTGCCGTCGGTTGGCGGTCGCAAGCCGCGTCAGCTCTCGCGGCAAGTGCTGTCCGAGATCATTCAGCCGCGCGTGGAGGAGATCTTCACGCTCGTCGTGCGGGAGCTGTCGCGCGCGGGGTTCCAGGACGCGGCGACGGCGGGTGTGGTCGTCACGGGAGGCAGCTCGATCATGCAGGGCGTGCCGGAGCTGGCGGAGTCGGTCTTCGATCAGCCCGTGCGGCGTGGGGTCCCGGGTGAAGTCGGCGGTCTCGTGGAGGTGGTGAGCAGTCCGACGTACGCCACCGCGGTGGGGCTTGCGCTCTACGGCGCGCGCCGCCAGCGAACCACGAGCGCGTCGCCGGATCCGATGGCAGCCGGTCTCGGGCGCGTGGCCCGACGGCTGTTCGGGTGGCTTGGTGAAGTTCTTTAAAGGGCGCCGAGGGCGCGGCGAGGAGCAGCCGGTCTTGTTCACACAGGTGAGCGTGGCAGACGCGAGCGCGGATGCGAGCGATGCGGGAACGCGGCGGGACGAGGTCCACAGCCGCAAGGAGGACGAGCGGATGGAGCGAGAGCGCGCACGGCGCCCGCTGTTCGAGCTGGACGACACGGTGCAGGCGGCGAAGATCAAGGTGATCGGCCTCGGCGGCGGCGGCGGCAACGCCGTGAGCCGCATGATGGCCGCGCAGTTCACGGGCGTCGATTTCATCGTGGCGAACACCGACATGCAGGCGTTGCGCAACTCGCCGGCTCCGGTGAAGGTGCAGCTCGGCGCGAAGCTGACGCAGGGACTCGGCGCGGGCAGCAATCCCGATGTCGGTCGTAACGCCGCGCTGGAGGACCCCGAGACGATCACGCGGCTACTCGAGGGCGCCGACATGGTGTTCATCACGGCCGGCCTCGGCGGCGGCACGGGCACGGGCTCCGCGCCCGTGGTGGCATCGCTCGCGCGCGATCTGGGCATTCTGACCGTCGCCGTGGTCACCAAGCCGTTCACGTTCGAGGGCCGCAAGCGCATGCTTCAGGCCGACGCCGGCCTCGAGGCGCTGCGGAGCGTCGTGGACACGCTCATTACGATTCCCAATCAGCGCCTGCTCTCCGTCGTCGATCGCGGCACGCCGCTGCTCGAGGCGTTCCGGGTCGCCGACACCGTGCTGCAGCAGGCGGTGCAGGGCATCTCGGATCTGATCCTTGTCCCCGGGCTCGTCAACCTGGACTTCGCGGACGTGCGCACCATCATGTCCGGCATGGGCATGGCGATGATGGGCACGGGCGTGGGGCGCGGCGCCAACCGCGCGCTCGACGCGGCGCAGAAGGCGGTCGCGAGCCCGCTCCTCGACGATACGTCGATCGAGGGCGCCAAGGGCATTCTCATCAACTTCACGGGCGGCCACGATCTGTCGATCCACGAGGTCGAGGAGGGCGCGCGCATCGTGCAGGAGGCGGCGCACGAGGAGGCGAACATCATCTTCGGCGCCGTCCTCGATCCGAGCCTCGAGGACGAGGTGCGCATGACCGTCATCGCGACGGGGTTCAGCGACAAGAAGCCGCAGCTCGAGCCCGCGAGCAAGGTGGTGGACCTGCCACGCATGCCGCGCTCGTTGGGCG
>Ga0310810_10007961_pt1 | contig 12154 bp, 8 predicted proteins | sample NCmetagenome_FD_207641 | JGI IMG/M metagenome (GOLD analysis project Ga0310810, IMG submission 207641) | Soil microbial communities from experimental microcosm in Duke University, North Carolina, United States - NC | ecosystem: Engineered > Artificial ecosystem > Soil microcosm > Unclassified ...
CGTAACGTCGACGGTTTGCGCATCGGCGGAGAGCTTCCAGCGCTCGACCACATGAATCTGCGTCGTATGCGGCGTGCGGTAATTGTCGGCGAAAGTCTTGTCGTTCTGGCCGATCGTGTCGATCACCAGCGTGTCGCCGTTTTCGTAATGGCCCACCGATTCTCCGTACCAGGACGGTTTTACGTTCTTCGAATGCGGCACGTTCAAATAAATGTGCCGGATCTCGGGGCCGCCCTGATTGATGACGACGACTTCATTCCTATTTTTCAGCTGATAGAAATAGAACGGCTCGACCAGCGAATAGGCGTCGAAGCCGGGCACGCCAACCGGCCAGCAGCGCTCACGCGCGCGGAAGGGCACCTTGCCCGCGATCACTTCGTCATTCGCCTTCTTCATCGAGGGCTTCAGCCATTCCTGCAGGATGGGATTGGTCAGGTCGGCCACGCGATAGGTCGACTGTGGGCCGAAATTGTTGGGAATGTAGGGATGGGCCTTGTCGAACGTGACCGGTCCCGGTCCGCCGCCCGGAATCGCGATCAGATCGTCCACGCCGAACGCATGATCGAGCACCCAGCCCGTATTCGGGGTTGTCGCGAAAATCGGAATGAGCTCGTCTTTGGCGCCATCGGCAGCGAGCGCCGCGCCTGCTCCGCCCAACATGACGGACATCGCGCAAACCGAACTTAGTCTCAACATCGCTCTCTCCGTCAAAATCAGAAATCCGGGGTGCTCGCGGTCGGTATGTGGGTATCGCCCAGGTGGAACGCGTCGACATTATTCTCTGCGCACACCCCTTCATTATAGCCGCGAATCACGCGCAAAAACGTGACATTTGCCCTCCAGGGAGCCGTGAAAATCTTTGGGTCTTCGACCGTAAGCTCCACCCTCAGCGCCTTGTCCGCTTTGGGATCGGGGGCGATCGGCCCCGTCGTGCCGACCACTTTTGCGTGCCGGTCCAGAGCCGCTCGACCTTCTTTCGCATCGATCAGGCGATAGCGTTCGATCACATGCATGGCCTCACTCTGCGGTGTTCCGAACCGGTCGACGACGGTGTACGGCATCAGCTGAATGCCGACCGTGTCGATCACGAGCGTGTCGCCCTCGTAATGGCCGATGGAGTCGCCGGACGGCGTCGGCTTCAGATTGCGCGGATGACTCGAGTTCAAGCGCACGCGGCGCACCGCGCCGCTCCCCTGCGTCGGAAAAATGACGATGTCGTTCTTGCGCTGGACCATGTCCAAGCCGAGCCCGATGGAGAACAGGTAAGGCGGCGCAAACGCCCCGCATTGGTTCGAGGGATCGGGAACGTCGTGACCGCTTTCCGAATATTCCCCGTTCTTTTTCACAACCGCGGCGGCTTCCGGCTTCAGGATCGGATTCTTGTAGTCGCCCACAAGCGGGATGGGATCGCCATCGACCACCGTGAATCCGGCGTAGGCGCCCAAACGCCGCAGATTGACAATCGGGCCTGGCCCCGCATCCGGCTGCTCGAAGTTGAACGTGTTGCGCCCCCACGCGCCGGAGAAATCCGGTACCGAATCCGCAACCGCGGAACTGCTCGCGGCACAAATAAGAGTCGAACCGCTCAGAACAGCCGCGATCAAACCACGAGACGCCACGTCATCCTCCTTCAGAAATCCGGCTTGTCGGCTTTGGGAATGGGCGGAGACGCCGCCACCGCATATTGGTTGTCGGCGTTCTCCGCGCAGACCTGCTCCTGCCACTCCAGCACGGTCTTCCGGTAGGTCACGCGCACCGGCAAAGGCTGCTTGAAATACGTCGGATTCTCGATGGTCAGCAGCAGCTCGAGGCCTTTCGGATAGTTCTCATCGGGCGGCATGGCGCCGAGCCGTCCGGCTTCCTTCTCGTGCTGCGCTTGCGCCTGTTTCGCCGCCGCGGCGTCGATCAGGCGATAGCGTTCGACAACATGCGCGCCCTCGCCAAGCGGCGTGCCGTAGCGATCGACCACGGATTGGAAATCCGCTTTGATTCCCACGGTGTCGATCACCAGCGTGTCGCCTTCGTAATGCCCAATGGAGTCGCCTTTCCAGGACGGCGTCACGCGGGCGGGGTGCTTTCCGTTTAGTCGGACATGTCGAACCTGATCGTCCTGATTGTAGAGGATCGTGATGCGATCTTTCGCCTGAAGAAATTGCACGCCCAACTGCATTGCGGCGACGAAAGGCGGATTGTATGGCGCGCAGCGCGTCGAAGGATCGGGAAAGGTGACGCCGGTCAGCGCCTTCTCGGTGCGCGCTTTCACAATGGCTGCGGCTTCCGGCTTCAGAATGGGATTGTTGTAATCTCCGGCGGGACGCGTCGGATCGCTGCTGCCGGAAGGAAGGCGGACGAGATTCGCAATCGGCGGCGGTGCTGCGGGAATCGCCTCGAAATCGAACGTGCCGCGTCCCCAGAAGCCGGACAGATCAGGCACTGCATTGGCCGCTGCCGCCGGCGCCAAAACCGCTGTGGCCGCTGCGAGTCCCGCGATCCCTGCGCGCAATCTACCCTCCCCTTGAGGGAGGGTCGAACGCAGCGCGGCGCGAAGCGCCAAGATGCGTTCGGGGAGGGGAAACCACATCGGTTTGTGCTCCCTCGTCAGAAATCCGGCTTCGCGGCTTGTGGAATCGGTTCGACCTTGTAGGTGAAGTAATCGAAATTGTTTTCCGCGCAGGCGCTCGGCGCCATCGGTCCTTCCGTCCAGCGTTTGAAGCGCTGTACCGCCTGCCATTTCATGGTGAAGGTGCCCGGGTCTTCCACCTCGATATTGATCTGCAAGGTCTTGCCGGCGTCGACCAGCTTGAGCCTCTCCACCACGTGCATCTGTGTCGTGTGCGGCGTGCGGTAATTGTCGACGAAGCTCTTGTCGCTCAGGCCGATCGTATCGACGACGAGTTCGTCGCCTTCATAGCGGCCTACGGATTCTCCGTACCAGGACGGTTTGGGATTCCTGGTGTGCGGCACGTTCATATAGACATGGCGCACCTGCTGATCGCTCGGCCAGATCATCAGGACTTCCTTGGGCGACTGCACCACCCAGACCGGCGCCACCCGCCGCATGATGTCGAACGCCGGCACGCCCGCGGGCCAGCAGCGCTCGCGCGCGACGAACGGCACGCCGCCGGCCAGGACTTCGTCGTTCGCTTTCTTCATCTGCTCCCGCGCCCAAGGCTGCAGGATCGGATTGGAGAGATCGGCAATGCGGTAGGTCGGCTGCACCCCGGTGTTACGGCCCTCGTCATTGGGCGTGTAGGGATGTTTTGGATCGGCCAGCACCGGTCCGGGTCCCGACGGCGGCGGCAGGAAGTCGTCGCCCATGGGACGGTCCGGAAACCACGACGTGCGGTCGTCCGGCGCGAAAATGGGGATCGCCGGAGCGCCCGAAGCGCCGATCTCTGCGAAGGCAGGCCACAGCAGGGCGCAAACCAGAAGGCCCGCCTTGGCGGTGACGTTGTTGGGCATAGCGACCTTCCTGCGCGGGGTAAGCCCCGCGTGATCAGAAGTCAGGCTTGTCCGCTTTAGGAAGAGGCACGACGTCATAGGTGAAGTAGCCGTCATTGCTCTCTTCGCAGAGATATTCCTCGAGCGGGCGGGCAATCTTCTTCCAGCGCTGCACGCCGGTCCACGGCATGTTGAAAGCGCCCGGATCATCGACCGTCACGGTCGCCTGCAGGATGTTTCCGCCCTCGATCAGCTTGAACCGCTCGACCACGTGAATCTGGTCGGTGTGCGGCGTGCGGTAATTGTCGACGAAGGTCTTGTCGTTGAGGCCGATGGTGTCGATCACCAACTCGTCGCCTTCATAACGGCCGATCGATTCGCCGTACCACGTATGTCCGGGATTCTTGGTGTGCTGGGCATTCAGATAGACGTGGCGGATTTGCGTGTTCAGCTCGTTGACGATCGTCACTTCCTTGGCTGTCTGGTAGAAGTGGATCGGCTGCACGCGCGTGTAGACCGTGAAGCCGGGCACGCCTGCCGGCCAGCAACGCTCGCGCGTGATGTAGGGCACCTTGCCGGCGCGGACATCGGCATTGGCTTTTTCCATCTGCTCCTTGGCCCAAGGCTTCAAGATCGGATTGCTGGTGTCGGCGATGCGATAGGTCGGCTGGCGCCCGTTGCCGTTGGGTACGTAGGGGCGATCCTTCGGCGACATGATCGGGCCCGGTCCGCTTACGGGCGGCAGGAAATCATCGCCGGTCGGCCGATCTGGTACCCACGAGGTCAGGGTGTCGGGTGCGAGATTGCGGATCGAAACGTCCTTCGAAAGCGTCGTCACGTTGCCTTCGTCCAGGAAATTGTTTTGCGCCTGCGCGCCCATCGAAAGCAGAGCGGCCGCGGCGCAACAAAAGCCGGCCTTCAGGCAAACGCGCGAAAATTTGGACATCCAGTCCTCCCGATTTTCCGGTCGCCCGTTCCCGCGGGCCGGTCGCGATCAATTTCGCTTTCCTAAAGGCCCCCGTCAACGGCCCGCGATGCGGCTTTGCAGCCAAAAAGCTGTGTCCAGCAGGCTTAGGGGCTGGGGCGGCACCAAAAGGTGTACATGCTCAGAAACGTGTCGGGGTTTTCCTGTTCGAATGTCCACCAATTGCCAAGTTCGGACCCTTTCGGGTCGCCTGGAAACCGGGCGCGGTAGCGGGCCAGGACGCCGGGAGGTACATGGAAGCCCTCGAACGAAAGACCCAAGGCCTTCAGCATCTTCGCGATTTTCGGAATGTCGAAGTGCTCTTCCCGGACATGAAACAGCAGGTCGCGATACATGCTGAGCTGGTAGTAATCCTTGAGCCCGGTCAGCGTGTTGAGCGTGGTCGTGTCGCAGAGGCGCGAACCGTCCTGGCGGAATCGCAACATGCCCTCGCGTGTGGACGGATAGCCGCCCCTTCGGATCGCCTCTTGGGCGGCGATAACCGCTCGGCGGCCGGTTTGGCTATAGAGACCGATTCGCATCAGCCCGTCCGGTTTCAGGAGCCCGCGCAGCACCGTCCATCCGGCGAACGGGTCTTCCATGTGGTGCAGCACCCCCGCCGAGGCGATGTAGTCGTATCGCGTCGCCAACTCGCCGAGTTTCAGAATATCGGCATGAGCGAACCTGATGTTGCCAAGCTTATGGTCGCGCGCCTTCATCGCGGCATAGGCAAGGCTGGTGCGGCTCAAATCGACCGCGGTGATACGGGCATCGGGAAAGATCATCCCGAACATGACGGCTTCATAGCCGGTGCCGCATCCGGCGACGAGCAGATCGATGCTCTTGCCGCGCAGAGGCGCTTCCGCTCTCTGGCTGCAGGGATCGCCCTCCCACTCGCGAAGCAGCCTGTCGCGCGCTATCGCCTTCCACCGCGGATAAGGAAACGATTCATACTGCTCGCGCACTTTGACGGACGCGCCTTCGCCAATCGCCGTCAGAGTCGGAATCTCGGTTGCGGTCTTTGCCAGCAGAAACGGCTCCGCAATATGCGCCTGAACGACGCCGGCGAGCGGTTCCGAATCTTTGTAGAGCGCGAGGAGCTCTCGCGCATTCGCAAGCGCGTGCAGGGGCAGGTAACACGCAAGCACCGCGACCGCACAGGCGTTTCGCGCGGCGTCTGCTGTCTCGACGGCCTTGCGCAGTGCGTCGGTTCTCGTCTGCTCTTCATCGCTCACCGCCAGAATGAATTCGGAATAGAGCGCGTAGTGAGCGATTGCGGAGGCGAGCGACGCCATCTGCTGCGCCGGCAGCCGCGGATTGGCTGCATCGAGGTCGTGCAGCAGGTGGCGTCGAATGTGCGTGAGGAATTCCTCGAACACGGGATTGCAGACGAGGTGCGTCTTGATCCCTTCAAGGAAAAGCGGCGCCAGCAGCGGGCGAAAGTCCGTGAGCGAGGCGAAGAAAGCACGGTTTGCCGGATCGAAACTCCGGCGGTTCGCAAGACCGTATGCCGCATGAAAACGCGGCTCGCTCGCCATCAATCCGAACCAGTTTTCGAGCTGGCTGGCGAGGTCGGGCGTCTTGAGGCACGCCACGAGCGCGCTCGCCAGCGCGTCGTCAAAACGCATCGGAAAACCGATGCTCGCGAGTTCGAGAAACCGCTCCTTGTGGGTGTGCACCTCCGGGTCGGCATTGACGGCGCGCAGAAAGAAAAGAAACGCCTCGTGAGGCTGGTTCTGCCGCAGACGGAGTTCGCCGGACAGCGCGAGCGCCCCAGGATCGCCCGCGTTTTTCTTCAAGGCGCGAGCAATGAGATGCTCCGCTCCCGCGAGATCGTTTGCCGCAAGCGCAGCCCGCGCCTGGCGATGCAGTTTCTCAGACACCGCAGCCCGTCATGGAAGCGTCGCGACGCGGAAAAAGCATCGGCCGCTGCGCGCATTCACACGCAGCGGCCGACATCAAGTACACAAACGCTGTTCTTCAGACCTCAGCGAGCCGGAGCGCGTTGCGCATTGGCCGCGCGAGCCGCGTTGACGCCGGCGATCCCCGAAATGTCGCGATGCGGTTCGCCGCAGACATAGTCTTCGAGGCGAACGTCATTGCGCAGCGCGTACTGGAAGCGCACTTGGAAATCGCGCGTGTAGTACATCGGATCGTGGATCGTGATGACGTCTTCCAGCGTGTTGGCGTTGGTCTTACGGATCCGCTCCGTGGTCACCAGCATGTCGGTGTGCGGCGCGCCGGTCGCATCCAGGAAGGTCTTCTCATTGAAGCCGTTCGTCTGGATCACCAGCGTGTCGCCTTCGAATTTGCCGGTCGAATGGCCGTTATAGAAGGGGAACGCCACCAGCTGGTCATAGGTCTGCATCGGCTTGTCCATGGCGACCACGCGGATCTGGTGGTTCAATTCATGGACGATCGTGACCTGTCCGGGCGGCGCCTGGATGATCTCGAAGGGGTAGGGCGTTGCCATCACCCGCGGCATCCCGTCGGGCACGCAGAATTTGCGGGCCGCGTCGGTGATCGAGCCGTCCTTCAGGCCCGCCATATTCATGTCGTAGGCCTTCTTGCCGTCAGCCGTCAGCGGCAGGTCGCCGCCGCCGACGATCTGCAGTTTGGGATAGTACTGGGTAGCCCAATAAGTGCCGGAAATGTCCGGCGCAGCGCCTGCGCCCAGGGCAGAGCCTGACACCACCGTTACCGCCAACAAGGCCGCTAAGGCCGCGCCGGCGCGACTAAGAACACGTACGTCTTCCATCAAACCCCTCCCGAAGGTTGCTTAAGAATCCCAGGCCGTTCCTCAACTCCGCCTCTCCAGCCCGCTTCTCCGTGAAGAAGACGAGCGAGGCACGCTATCCCGCAAAAGACCTTTACCATTCCATGACAAGGAAAAAAAGAGCCGCGCGCTTTCGGCTGGCCGCAAGTGATCCGGTCGGGCAAGCGCCCGCTTGCATGGACAGGAATCGGCTCGGCTGCTACATCGCTTTGGCGTCGTGAGCCACGAAAGAGTGCGATCCGATGGCGGAGTACGCGAGCGTTCTGCCGGGTGATCCGGCGCCTCTGTTCTATCCGCGCTCCAGCATCAACCCCCGTTACGCCTTCCATACCGCGGCCGGCCGCTATGTCGTGCTGTGCTTTTTCGGCTCCGCCGCCGATGCGCACAGCCAGGCGGCCATTGCCGCCGTGCAATCGCGCCGCGGCTTCTTCGACGACGTGACCGCCTGTTTTTTCGGCATCAGCAACGATCCCCAAGACGAAGCCGAGAAACGCGTCGCCGACGACTATCCCGGCTACGAGTTCTTTTGGGACTTCGACTTCGCCGCCGCCCGCCTCTACGGCGTGGCCGCCAAGGACATTTCGCCGGCCGACCCTTCCCACACGTGGCGCCGGTTCTGGTTCGTGCTCGACCCCATGCTGCGCGTTATGCGAGCTATACCGTTTCAGTCTGACCGCAGCGATCTCACCGCCCTGCTCGCCTATCTCGACGCGCTGCCGCCGCCCTCGCTGTTCGCCGGCTTCGAGCTGCCCGTGCCCATTCTCGTCCTCCCGGACGTTTTCGAGCCGGACTTCTGCCGCAAGCTGATCTCCCTCTACGAAGCCAATGGCGGCCAGCAGACCGGCGTCTTCCGCGACGTCGACGGCCAGAACGTCGGTCTCGACGACAACAATTTTAAGCGCCGCCGCGACTATTACATCGAAGACCGCGCCACCATCCGCGAGACACAACTCAGAGTCGCACGCCGCATCGCGCCGGAAATCGCGCGCCTCCATTTCTTCAAGGCGAGCCACATGGAGCGCTACATCATCGGCTGCTACTCCGCCGATGAAAGCGGCCATTTCGAAGCGCACCGCGACAATACCATGCTGATTTCCGCGCATCGCCGCTTCGCCGTCACCATCAACCTCAACGACGATTACGACGGCGGCGAGCTCAGCTTCCCCGAATATTCGCCCCGCAAGTTCAAATCTCCAATCGGCTGCGCCGTCGTCTTTTCCTGCTCCATGCTGCACGCGGTCGCCACCGTCACGCGCGGCCGCCGCTACGCCTTCCTGCCCTTCCTCTTCGACGAAGCCGCAGCGAAAATCCTCGAGCAAAACCGGCGCAATGCGGCCCGCGCCGGCGGCGCGACCCCCTCCAATTCCGGCTATTGAGCCGCGGAGACGCACGTTTTCGTGCGCCGGCGAAAATGCGCAATTGACGCGCAATAAAATGTCTCGACCTGTAACCGGAATGCAACTATCGCCTGAGAACAGGCCGAATAGCCGCAAGTTTATGCTTTCCCGAGTTGACCCACCGGACCCCTTTCCCTGACAAATGTCGCAACCGGGCAGGATAGCCGGACGTGTCTCGAGGCAAAGCCTCGAGCGAGGAGAGTTGAGTTAGGCGTGACTACAACGCCGTACTGGGCCCCGGCCGTTCGGAGCTCTGTGTGTCTGGTCAACAGCCAATGGATCGCCAGCAGGCATCCGGGGGGGATAGATGAATCCGAAAACCTCTAAGCTCGCCACGCTTCTCGGCTCAGCTTCGATGATGACGATCGCCAGCGCCACCGCGCAGGCGCAGCAAGTCGCACAAGCGCAAATGGCGCAAGCAGGCGCTCAAGAGGTGCCCGAGCAGGTCCTGATCACCGGATCGCTCATTCGCGGTACGGCCGCCGTCGGCGTGCCCGTCACCAATCTGAGCCCGCAGGACTTCGCCCAGACCGGCGCTCTCACCACCGCCGATTTGTTCCGCACGGTGCCCTCGGCCAACGTCTCTCCCGGCCCCGTCGCCACCCAGTCCGGCGCCAACATCGAAAGAGCAACGCGCGTCAACATCCGCGGCCTCGACACCGGCGACTTCACCCGGTCGCTGATGATGGTCGACGGCGTCCGCACGCCGCCGCAAGGCAACGGCGTCTGCGAACTCGACCCCTCGATCATTCCGGCCCTCTCGCTCGACCGCATCGACATCCTGGTGGACGGTGCATCGGCCACCTACGGATCGGACGCGGTCGCGGGCGTGATCAACATCATCCTGAAGCGCGGTTTCGACGGCGCCATTACCCAGCTTCGCTACACCACCGCGCAAGGCGGCAAGCAACGCTATCAGGCCTCGCAATTGTGGGGCCGCACCTGGGACGGCGGCGACATCACGCTCGGCTACGAGTGGTACGACGACTCGGCGATCCAAAACAGTGCGAAGTCCAAGATGTCGGTGAACTATACACCGTGGGGCCTCGACGACAGGACGCCGCTTGGGCAGTCCATCCCGGGCACGCTTTCCACCGGTGCGCCGACGCAGTCGGCGACCTGGGGCGTCGGCACGTCGGCAACTCTCGGCACGAACTGCTCGAACTGCTGGGCCATTCCTCAGGGCACCGGCCGCAACTTTAACAGCGCCCTCAATGGCGGTCTTGGCCCGACGGCGCCGTTCACCGGCTCGACGCTGAACTGGGCCACGTTCAACGTGGCGGGCAACACCGGCACCAACGGCACGCGGAACGAATTCAACCCCTATTCGATCGCATGGTTCGACGCCGCGCAGCAGCGCAATGCCGCGACGATGACCATCGATCAGCGATTGACCCGCAACATCCAGTTCACCGGCGAAGCGTATTACAGCAACCGCCGCGCCTCCTATCTCAACCCCGCCAACCTGTCGCCCAGCTCCTTCAACGAACTGACGACGGCGGTCCCAACCTGGAACCCGTATTATCCGACCGGCGGCGCACCGCAGAACCTGCGCGTCAGCTACGTCACCGCGGTCGAGAACCCGTCCTATACTCAGGCCTACGAGTTGGCCTCCCGATATATGATTGGCTTCAACATCGACCTGCCCGGAGGCTGGGTCGTCAATCCGTATTATGCGGAAACCTATGACTCCAGCTTCAATCACGTCACAGGTAGCGTGAACAGAAACGCAGTGTCGGCGGCTCTCGGTTGGACAATCGCTCCCAGCATTGCGACTGGCACGGGTCCGGGCATTGCGAGCTGGACCAAGCCCTCGTCGGTTCCGTACCTCAACCTCTTCTGCGATCCGACCCAGTTCCAGTGCAACGCGGACACGACGTTGAACTACGTCACCGGCCTTCGCTCCTTCAACGAGAAGTTCTGGATCAACGAAAAAGGCGTCAAAGCGGACGGCCCGCTGTTCTCATTGCCGGCCGGCGACGTCAAGGCCGCTATCGGCGCCAACTACACCACCTACACCTTCGGTTTTGTCACGTTCGACAACACCGGCGCGCCGTCCCTCGTGCTGCCGTATTTGACCGATGCCATTCACCGCAGCGTGTGGGCGGTGTTTACGCAGGTCAACGTTCCCGTCATCGGCGACGCCAATGCGCTGCCCCTCATCCGCAAGTTCGAGATCGAAGGCTCGTGGCGTCACGATCAGTATAGCGACGTCGGCGGCACCTCCAATCCGAAGGTCGCCTTCAACTGGACGGTCGACGAGGATTGGGGCATCACGGTCCGCGGTTCGTGGGGCACGTCGTTCAACGCGCCCGGTTTCGGCGTCCTCTCGCCGCTCGCCAACAACAACGTGCAGGCCTGGAACACACCGCTGTTCCCGACCACGGTCAGTCAGACCATTAACATCAGTAACCCCGATGTAGGGTCGGCCGGTGACAAATTGTTGCACCCGGTGGTTGGCCCGGCATTCGCTGCCAACGCCGCGCCGGCGGGCGTCTCGTTGCTCGGTTCGGCTACGACGGCGCGGACCGCGCATTTCCGTGATTTCGTCAATACCGAGGGATTCACGCTGCATCCCGAAACGTCCACCAACTGGAGCGTCGGCGGTGAGTTTGCGCCAACGACCTTCCTCAAGGGGCTGGATATTCAGGCGACCTGGTATCAGATCAAGATCAACGGCACGCTCGGCAGCTTCGGCAACCCGACCTCGAACTCCTTCAACCAAGGCGGCCGTGGATTCTCTTACATTGTCCCGACCGACCTTCGCGGTATTGACCCGGCCTGTAACAACAACCTTTTGCCCAGCACCTGCCCCGAATTCCAGTTGATGGTGAACAGCATCATTGCCGATCCGAGAAGCTCGGTTCAGCCGTCCATCAACGGCGGGATCAACGGCGGCAACCAGGTCTACTGGATCAACGACGGCGGCACCTTCAACAAGGGCTGGCGCAAGATGTCGGGTATCGACTTCTCGGCCAGCTACGATTACGACGCCGGCGACCTGGGTGCCTGGAATGCAGGTATCGTCGGGACCTATTACATCAAAGACGAGGCGTTTACGGTGCCTGGAACGGGGGTCATCGACACGTTCCACGCGACCATTGCCGCCGTGGGTGGCATTAGTCAGGTGGGCGTCGAAAGCCTGCCGCGGTTCCGCTACAGAACGCGGTTAGGCTGGAGCAACGGGCCGTGGAGCGTCACCGGCTTCATGGATTATCAATCGCACTTCTTCCACACGCAGGGCGCTCCACCGAACGTGAACTTCCAGTGCACGGCCACCGGTGGCACGATTCCGGGCGGCAGCTTGCCTTGCTTGATCAACAACTACACCAACATCGAGCCGTCGCAGTACACCTTCGATCTCTCGCTCGGCTACGACACGGGCGATGATCCGGCTAATGACTACCTCAAGCATATTGGCCTGCAGCTCGTGGTTCAGAACGTCATGGATCGGGCGCCCGCCTTCGAATATCGGACGAGCACCGGCGGTGGTAATCCGGCGCCATATGACATCCTGAAGAGCTATCAGGGTCGGACCATTTCGGTCATCCTGACCAAGACCTGGTAGACGAATAA
>Ga0310810_10007962_pt1 | contig 12154 bp, 11 predicted proteins | sample NCmetagenome_FD_207641 | JGI IMG/M metagenome (GOLD analysis project Ga0310810, IMG submission 207641) | Soil microbial communities from experimental microcosm in Duke University, North Carolina, United States - NC | ecosystem: Engineered > Artificial ecosystem > Soil microcosm > Unclassified ...
TCGGTTAGGCCTCCCCGGCATTCCGACGGAAGCCGAGGAGATCATGGTCATCCGCGACATCCTGCTCGCGCGGCGCACCGGCGGACACGTGCACCTGGCGCACATGTCCACCGCGGGCAGCGTGGAACTCATCCGGTGGGGAAAGGAGCGCGGGATTCGCGTGACCGCCGAGGTGACGCCGCACCATCTGACGCTCACCGAAGACGCGTGCGAGGGCTACGACACGCACGCCAAGATGAACCCGCCGCTCCGCACCGCGGCCGACGTCGCTGCGTTAGGCGAAGCGCTGCGCGACGGCACCATCGACCTCGTCGCCACCGACCACGCGCCGCACCACTATGACGCCAAAGAGCGCGAGTTCGCCGACGCGCCGTTCGGCATCATCGGACTCGAGACGGCGCTCGCGCTGGTCGTCACGGAGCTCGTCACGCCCGGCGTCATCGACTTCCCGACGCTCGTCGACCGCATGTCCTGCCGCCCGGCGAAGCTCTTCCACCTGCAGGGCGGCACGCTCCGAGAGGGCTCGGTGGCCGACGTGACGGTGTTCGACCCGGCACGAGAGTGGAAAGTGGATCCGTCCTCGTTTCTGTCCAAAGGGCGAAACACGCCGTACGCCGGCCGGCGGCTGACAGGGCAGGCCGTCTACACGATCGTGGGCGGACACGCGGTGTACCGCCTGGGCGGATGACGTCGGCCTCGGGGACGCTCGCTCAGCGACGCGCGATCGTCGCCGTGTGCCGGCGTCTCTACGAGCGCGGTCTCATCGCAGGACCCGACGGGAACGTGTCGGTGCGCGGTGGTCCGGACCGGGTGCTGGTGACGCCGTCGGGCATGTCGAAAGTGGACGTCCGGCCCGCAGACGTGGTGGAGGTAGCACTTGATGGGACTCGCCGAACCTCACGCAGCGCACGAAGTTACCGTGAGGCATCGTCGGAAGTCTACCTACACCTTAGAATGTACTCACGACGGTCGGATGTCATGGCGGTGGTGCACGCGCACCCACCCGTGGCGACTGGATTCGCCGTGGCCGGAGAGACCTTGCCGGCGCGGGTACTACCTGAGCTCATTGTACAGATGGGCGACGTCGCGCTCGTCCCGTTCGCGCGGCCCGGAGGCCAGGCGATCGCCGACGCGCTGGAACCGTTCGTTAGGAAGCACGACGCGTTCCTCCTGGCCAATCACGGCGCCGTGTCAGTGGGGCCGTCGCTCCAGCTGGCGCACCAACGCATGGAAAGTATGGAGCACGCGGCGCGCATCGTGCTCGTGGCGCGTCTGCTAGGGAAAGTGAACGAGCTGACGGCGGAGCAGGTGACCGCGTTAGTCGCGGCGCGCGCCACGAAGTCGGATGTCCAATCGCGCAGCACGGCTCGCACGAGCCGGCGGGGGAAGGCATGACGGATCCAGCGGTAAACACGGAGCAGGTGACGGCGCTGTTCGAAGAGCGGCAGCGCTACGAATCGTGGCTCGCGATGCTCGAATCGAAGCGAGCCGTAACGCCCCAACACATCTTCGAGCGGGTCCACGCCGATTATGCGGCGCGGCTCGCCCGCGTGGTCGAGGAGCTCGGCTCGCACCGCGCGGCGCTCCAGGATCTGGAGCGCAGTTTCATGGAGCGTCTTTCTTCACTCGACGTCGACGACGCGAAGAACCGCGACGAAGCGCTCGAGGCCGAGTTGCGCTCGACCGTTGGTGAGCTGAGCCAGGAACATCACGAGGAAGTGCGGGCGCGCACGCAAACGGCGCTCGCAGCCGTGGCCGATGAACGGTCGCACGTGGCCGCCGAGTTGGCGAAGCTGCGCGCGATGCTCGAGGCGAGCGGCGGGACGCCCGCGTCGGCGACGGCCGCGGCAGCCGCTAACCATCCTGTGGCACATCCCGCGCAGCAGCGTCCGGCCGCGGCGCCCCAAGGCGGTGCGGCCAGGCGCGACGACTGGCAGCAGCAGCCCTTCGACCGCGCCACGCAAACGCCGCCGCGTCCCGCAGCCGCGGCGTCGTCCGCGCCGACGAACGACACGCAGCCCGGCTCCGCCGCGCCGCGGCGCATCAGCGCGCCGGACGTCGGCCCAACGGGCGGGCCGTTCGATGATCTCGAGTTCTTGAAGACGATGATCGAGCCGCGCACGAGCGGCGAAGGCGTTGCGGTCGGAAGCGGCGCCAGTGCACCGGCGTCGCGGTCTGCGTCAGGAGCGATCGGGTCGCAGACGCCGCCGCAGCAGGTGGCGAGTACGACGGGCGCGTCGCTTCCCACCGTTGGACGCGCGGTCGAAGAGAACACGCTGCCCAAGGAAGGTGGACAGGATCAGGTCAAGACGCTCAAGTGCCAGGAGTGCGGGACGCTCAACTATCCCACTGAGTGGTATTGCGAGCGGTGCGGGGCGGAGCTGGCCGCCCTGTAGGGCGGACAAGGCGCGGACAGTCCGCGCGTTGTCCGCCTACACTGTTTTCGCGAGGTGGCTCTTTCGGCGCGCTGCGGCGTTGCGGTGGATCAGGTTTTTGCGCGCTGCACGATCGAGCAACTGGACTGCGCGCTTGCGCTGCGCATCCGTGGCGTCGGTTGCACTCGCTTTTTTGACGGCCGTGCGGAGCTCCGAGCGTTGGGCGCGATTCCGGACCGCTGCCGCGCGCGACTTCCGCATATTCTTTTTCGCTGATTCGATACGTGGCACGCAGGTCTCCGACGGCGCTCGATGAATTGGTCTCCGGAAGCGCGTAGTCTAGAAGTGCATCAGATCGATGTCAAGGCGCGACAAATCTTTGACTTAGGCAGAGTGGCCCACTACCTTTCGCGCCGATAGCCGAGCAGGCTTTTTCTCCCCTCTGGCCACCGATACTTGGGGACTTTTCAGACCTTCATCGTGGCATTTCCGGCGTTGCTCTTCGCGATGATCGCGCATGAGTACGCACATGGATACGCAGCCCTGAAGCAGGGCGATCCCACCGCGTATCAGCTCGGCCGTCTCACCTGGAATCCCATCAAGCACATCGACCCATTCATGAGCATTCTGTTGCCGCTCGTGATGGTGTTGGCGCATGGTCCGATCATCGGCGGTGCCAAACCGGTTCCGGTCAATCCGCGCAATTACAGAAAATTCAAGCGCGGTGACATCATCGTGTCGCTGGCCGGCGTGGCCACCAATCTCGCGCTAGCGATCGTGAGCGTGCCGGTCGTCGTCCTGCTCGGATTCATCGTGCGCATCGTCCCTGCGGTTTCCGAGGTGATTGCGATACTCCAGGCAATGGTCCTGTGGGGGATCTTGATCAACCTCGAGCTGCTGATGTTCAATCTGCTGCCGATCCCTCCGCTCGACGGTTCGCACGTGTTGAAGTATCTGCTGCCTCCAGCGTGGGCGCTCGAGTATCAGAAGATTGGCCAGTACGGCATCATTATTCTCATTGCGCTGCTTTACTTCGGCGTGGGCCTTCTCCGAGCATGGATGTATCCGGCGATCTTCGGGTTCACGCATCTCGTGCAACCGACGATTCAGTTCATCGTGCCGAGTCAGTTTCTGCCGGGTGCGTCGTGAGCGCGGTCGCCATCGAGCCGATGCCGAGCGCGCCGTTCGTTCCCGAGGCCGATGCCGGTGGAGAGTCGTCGTTCGTCGTCGAGCTGGATCAATTCTCGGGGCCGCTCGACCTCCTGCTCACGCTGATTCGCGAAGAGCAAGTCGAGATCACCGACATTCCGATCGCGCGTATCTGCGAGCAATTTCTCGCGCGCATCCATTCGTTAGGCCTGGGCCAGGCGGCCGACTATCTCGAGATGGCGGCGCGGCTGCTGCGCATCAAGGTGCAGATGCTCCTGCCGCGCCACGGCGACGACGAGGCCTGGGACGACCCGCGCGCCGAGCTCGTTAGGCGGCTGCTCGAGTACCAGCAGGTGCGCGAGGTGGTGGACGTGCTCGAGCATCGCGGCGAGGAGCGCCGGAGCCGGTTCGCGCGCGGCTATCTGCCCGTCGAGCCGGTGATGCCGCCGGCGGAGTCGCCCCTCTCGCTGTCGCTGCCGGAACTGCTGGCCGCCGTCGACCGCGTGCTCCGCTTGCTGCGCGAGCCCGACGTGCACGACATCGTGCCGCGCGCGCTCGACGTGGAGGGTGCGATCGCGACCATTCGCGCGGTGCTCGCCATGCGCGTGAGCGCGCGCTGGCGCGACGTCGTGGCCCTCGGGGCCGAGCCCTGGGAAGTGCTGTCGGCGCTGCTCGGCTTGCTCGAGCTGGCGCGCCGCGGTGAGTTGCGGCTGCGCCAGCCGCGCCCGTTCGCCGACGTGGAGATCTCCCGTGACGCCGCTAGCGAAGCTGCTTGAGGCCGCACTGTTCGCGAGCGGCAGGCCTGTGCCGCTCGATGAGCTGTACGGGCTGGATCCCGAGTCGTCGCCGGCGGCGTTCGCGATGGCGCTCGACGAGATCCGCGAGTGCTACGACAACCAGGGCCACGGCGTCGAGTTGGTCGAGTTAGGCGGCGGCTGGCAGGTGCTCACGCGCCCCGAGTTCACGGAGACCATCGAGCGTGCCCAACTGGCGGCGCGGCCGCAGCGGCTCTCCTCCGCGGCGCTGGAGACGCTGGCGATCGTCGCCTACCGGCAGCCCATCGGGCGCGCCGACATCGAGGAGATTCGCGGCGTGTCGGTGGGCGGCATGCTCAAGACGCTGCTCGAACGCGGCTTGATCGACGTCGTTGGGCGAGCCGAAGGGCTCGGCCGCCCGCTCCTCTATGGAACGACGCCCGCGTTCCTCGAACAGTTCGCGCTGCGGCACCTGGGCGAGCTGCCGCGCGCGGACGAGCTGGCCGTCGCGCTGCGCGCGGAGCCTCGCCCGCTCTGATCGCCATGCCGATGCGCATTCAGCGCGCGCTCGCGCGTGCGGGTGTCGCATCCCGTCGCAAGGCCGAGATGCTGGTCGAGTCCGGACGCGTCACGATCAACGGCTCGCCTGCTACGATCGGCCAGGTCGTGGATCCGGAGCGCGACGCCATCGTCGTGGACGGCAAGCGCATCGGTGGCCCCGTGGCCGAGCAGTGGCTCGTGCTCAACAAGCCCGCGGGTGTGATGACCACCCGTTCCGATCCGCGCGGGCGCCGCACGGTGTTCGAGTTCGTTCCGCCCGTGGCCGGTTTGACGTACGTTGGGCGGCTCGACTATCTGACCGAAGGCGTGTTGTTGTTCACGACCGACGGTGCCGCCGCTCACGCGCTCATGCATCCACGCGGCGAAGTGGAGCGCACGTACGAGGTGACGGTGCACGGCGATGCGCCATCGGCGGTGCGCGCGGCGCGCCGGGGCGTCATGTTGCACGACGGTCCGGTGGAGCTGCACGACATCTCGGCGTCGCCGCTCGAGGCCGGGCGGTGGATACTGCGCGTCACCATCGCCGAGGGGCGCAACCGCGAGGTGCGGCGATTGTGTCGAGCGCTGGATCTGAGCGTCGAGCGTCTGGTGCGCGTGCGCTTCGGGCCCGTCGAGCTGGGCCGGTTGGCGCCGGGCGAGTCGCGGCCGCTCACGGCGCGCGAGCACGAGCGCGTGCGCGACCTGGTCACCCTTGAGCGTTAGGCACGAATGGAGATCCGGAACTCGACCGTTCTATTGTTAGGCGGCAGCGGCCTGGTGGGGATGGCGGTCGCGCACCGCCTGTTGGCGTACGGACCGCGCCGCGTCGTCATCACCGGCCTCACGCGCGACGAAGCGGAGCCGGCGGCGGAGGAGCTGCGGGCGCACGGGGGCGGCGTCGCGATCGACGCCGCGTGGGGCAACATCTTCGCGCCGGCCGATCTCGCGACGCGGTCCCGCGACGAGATTCTCGCCGATGCCACGGCGCGCCGCCGCCTGGTCGAAGACTACGTGGCCCCCTACGGCCAGAGCCCGCTCGACGAGAACCTCCTCTTCACGTGGCTGGTCGACTATCGGCCCGACCTCGTCGTCGATTGCGTCAACACGGCCACGGCGCTGGCGTATCAGGACGGGCACGCGAGCGCGCTCTCGCTGTTGCGTGCGGCCGACTCGGGGACCGTGACCCGCGAAGGCGTCGAGCGCCATCTGCTCACGCTGCCCCTGCCGCAGCTCATCCGGCACCTCGAGGCGCTGGTGGAAGGCATGCGCCGCGCGGCGACGCAGACCTACGTCAAGATCGGCACGAGCGGCACGGGCGGCATGGGACTCAACATCCCGTACACGCACAGCGAGGAGAAGCCCTCGCGCACGCTCATGTCCAAATCGGCCGTGGCCGGCGCGCAGAGCCTGCTGCTGTTTCTGTTAGGCAGAACGCCCGGCGCCCCGGCGACGATCGAAATCAAGCCGACCGCCGCGATCGCCTGGCGCCGCCTGGGCTACGGCGCGATTCGCCGGCGCGGCCGCACCATCGAGATCGTCGACTGCGAGCACCCGCTGCCGGTTGCCGATGCGTTCGCGCCCGGCGCGCGCGGCTGGACGTGCACCGGCCAACCGCTCGAGAACGTATTCATCGATGTGGGCGAGAACGGCGTCTTCGCCCGCGACGAGTTCGAGACCGTGAGCGCGTTAGGCCAGATGGAGCTCGTGACCCCGGAGGAGATCGCCGAGACCGTCGTCATGGAAGTGCTGGGCCGTCCGACGGGGAAGGACGTCGTGGCCGCCCTCGACGGCGCGACGTTCGGGCCGACGTATCGCGCCGGCTATCTGCGGGCGGTGGCCGTCGACGGCCTCGCCCGACTCGAGGGCGAGCACGGCGTCCGCTCGATCGCATTCGAGATGCTCGGGCCCCCGCGTCTCACCAAGCTGTTGTACGAGGCCTACGCGCTGGGGCGGCTGTGTCCGTCGGTGCGCCTGCTCTCGGCGGCGGATCCATCGCGGCTGGCGCGCGAGGCCGAAGCGCTGCTGCGCGAACGCGATCACGCCATACGCCGGCAAATTCTGTCCGTCGGGCTACCGATTCTATTGCCGGACGGCGCGTCGGTCCTGCGCGGCGACACGGTAGTCGTTCACCCCGACGGACGCGGCACCGACATCGCCCCGCGCGGCTGGGTGGATCTTCGTCCGTCGAACATGGAGGTCTGGGTGCGACGCGCCCGATCGATCGTGGACGCGGCGCACGACGCCGGCAACGGATCGGGCGCCGACTGGACAGCCGTCGATCCCGATGCGCCGATCGCACCGGCCCCTCTCGCCGTGTGGATATTCGAGCACGAGGATGGCGGCTTCCGCGTCAAGCGGTGAAGACGGACGACGCGCGGACACCACCGGATTGAGTAGAGCGCTCGGCTGATCGAACCTTCCAGAGCCGCGCGTAGTATTACGGAAGGTTTTCGACTCACCCTTCACTGTGCGGAGCTGTCGTGGCGACACGCGCGATGCCGGCCGCCGATACGGCGCTGGTCCAGGGAATTCTCGAGCAAGTTGGGCGCCGGATCGTCGGCCAGGATTACATGGTCGAACGACTGCTCATCGGCTTGCTCACCGGCGGACACGTGCTCCTCGAGGGCGTACCGGGGCTCGCCAAGACGCTCACGGTGAAGACGCTCGCCGAAGCGATCCACACCACGTTCCAGCGTATTCAGTTCACGCCGGATTTGCTGCCCGCCGACGTCATCGGCACGCAGATCTTCGACCAACAAACGGGTCAGTTCCGCGCCAAGAAAGGTCCGATCTTCGCCAACATCATTCTCGCCGACGAGATCAACCGCGCGCCGGCGAAGGTACAGAGCGCGCTGCTCGAGGCGATGCAGGAAAAGCAGGTGACCATCGGCGGCATCACGCATCCACTCGAGGAGCCGTTCCTCGTGCTGGCCACGCAGAATCCGATCGAGCAGGAGGGCACGTATCCGCTGCCGGAAGCGCAGGTCGACCGATTCATGCTCAAGCTGCGCGTTGGCTATCCCTCGCGGCAGGAAGAGAAGGAGATCATGCGGCGGATGTCGGGCGGGCAGGCCATTCCGATCGACGCCGTGGCGAGTCCGGGCGTCATCCTCGAGGCTCGGCGCCGGATCGCCGAGTTGTACGTGGACGACCGGGTAGTGGACTACATCGTCGACATTGTGCATGCGACGCGGACGCCGGCGGAAGCCGGATTGGCGGATCTGGGGCCGCTCATCGAGTACGGCGCGAGCCCGCGGGCGACGATCTTTCTCGCACAGGGGTCGCGCGCCCACGCGTTCCTTCGCGGCCGCACGTTCGTGACGCCCGATGACGTGAAGGCGGTGGCCCCGGACATTCTCCGCCACCGTGTGCTCACCACCTACGAAGCGGAAGCGGAAGAGGTCTCGAGCGACGAGATCATCCGGCGCATCCTGACGGCCATCGAGAGTCCGTGATGCGCACGGCGCACCTCCCCAGTCCCGACGTGCTCCGGCAGGTGAAGCTGATCGAGCTCAAGACGCGGGGGCTCGTGGATTCGCTCTTCACCGGCGAATACCACTCGGTGTTCAAGGGCCAGGGCATGGAGTTCTCGGAGGTGCGCGAATATCAGCCGGGCGACGAAGTGCGGGCCATCGACTGGAACGTCACGGCACGCATGGGACACCCATACATCAAGCGGTACATCGAGGAACGCGAGCTCACGGTGATGCTGGCGGTCGATGTGTCGGGCTCGGAGCGATTCGGCACCGTGTCGCGCTTCAAGAGCGAGCTGGCGACCGAGCTCAGTGCGGTGCTGGCGATGGCCGCGATCCGGAACAACGATCGCGTGGGCGCGCTGCTGTTCACGGACCAGATCGAGCATCTCGTTAGGCCGGGCAAGGGGCGCCGGCACGTGCTGCGCCTCGTGCGCGACCTGCTCGCCTGGCAGCCCGACTCCTCCGGCACCGACATCGGGCGCGCGACCGAGTACTTGGCGCGGCTGCTGCCGCACCGCACGATCATCTTCGTGATCTCGGATTTCGTGGCGCCGGCGCTCGAGCGGCCGCTCAAGCAGCTCGCCCAACGGCACGACGTGGTGGCCGTGACGATCGAGGATCCGCGCGAGCGGGTGCTGCCCGACGTCGGTCTCGTCCGCTTCACCGACCCGGAAACCGGCGCGACCGTCGACGTGAATACGAGCGATCGCAAAGTGCGCGAACGGTACGATCGGCAGGTGCGCACGGAGCGGGATGCACGGACGAAACTCTTCCGGCGGCTCGCCATCGACGAGATCGCGGTGCGCACCGAGCGCAGCTACGTCGAGCCGCTGTTGCGGTTCTTTCGCATGCGGATGGAGCGGGGGATCGGCCGGTGATCGCTGCGCTGCTCGCGCTGCTCGTGCTGCCGCAGGCGGCGCTGCCCGCGGCGGCCGGGCAGGGCGGCGCCGTGTCGCGCGTCGAGATGGGCCTCGCCGTGCGGCCGGAGGTGGTCACGGTGGGCGAGCCGTTCGTGATCACGCTGCGGGTGCGGGCTCCGTTAGGCGCCGACATCGGGATGCCGGTGGGCCCCGACAGCGGGCTGTCGGTGGAGGCGGTGGACCCGCGCCAGGAGACGACGGCCACCGACACCGGCTTCGTCGAGCGCACCGCTACCTATCGCATGGTGGCGTGGGACACGGGCGGCCAATCGGCCCGGTTAGGCGACGTCGTGATCACGATGAACGGCCGGGCGCTCCGCTACGCCGTAGCGGGCGACACCGTGCACGTGAGCAGCGTGCTGCCCGCGGACTCGTCCCGCCGCGTGCCGAAGCCCGAGCGCGATGTGCTCGTCGCGGGGCTGCCGTGGTGGGTGTGGGCGCTGGCCGTGTTGGCGGCGGCCCTGCTGGCGGCGCTCGTGATCTGGTGGTGGCGCCGTCGCCGACACCGCGCGCACGGCGGGCCACAGCGCACGCCGATCCAGATCGCCCGCCGTGAGTTCGCCCGGCTCGACGCGCTCGCCCTCGCCGAGGCCGGCGAGCGAGGGCGGTTCGTCACGCTGAACGAGGACGTCGCCCGCGACTACCTCGCGGCGCGCATCCCCGCGGCGCTGCGATCGTTCACCAGCACCGAGTTGTTAGGCGCGGTGCACGACGTGACGGCGGTCCCGTTGGACCGCCTGGCGTCGCTGTTCGCCGAAACGGACTTGATCAAGTTCGCGCGGCGGCCGGTGGCGCGGGAGCGCGCCGGCGAGCTGGTGGCCGAAACGCGCGCCATCGTCGAGCAGGTCGAGCAAACGCTGGTCGAACAGGCCGCGGCGGCCGAGCACGAGGAGCGGGCCGCGTGATCGCCTGGCTCGAGAGCGTGCGCTTCGGGGCGCCGTGGGTGCTGCTCGCGTTAGTCGTGCTGCCGGTATGGTGGGTGTGGCGGCGCCGGCGGCGCCCGCCGGCCATCGTGTTCTCGCGCACCGATGTGCTCGCGCGCGGCCCGCGGTCGGGCCTCTTCGTGACGCGCTCGCTGTTCGCGCTGCGGAACCTCCTGCTCGTGGGCCTCATCGTCGCTCTCGCGCGGCCTCGCACCGGCGCGCACGCCGAGAACATCACCACCGAAGGCATCAACATCGTGCTCGCCATCGACTTGTCGAGCTCGATGTTGTCCGAGGACTTCCAGCCGCAGAACCGCCTCGAGGTGGCGAAGGACAAAGTCAAGCAATTCATCGTTGGGCGGCGCAACGACCGCATCGGCCTGGTGGCGTTCGCGGCCGAAGCGCTCACGCAGGTCCCGCTCACGGTGGACTATCCGGTGCTGCTCGCCGCCGTCGACAACCTCGAGGCCGGGCAGCTCGAGGACGGCACCGCGATCGGGACGGCCATCGCGACCGCCGCCAACCGCTTGCGCACGGCGCCGGGCAAGTCGCGCGTCATCATCCTCCTAACGGACGGCGTCAACAACCGCGGGGCGATCGATCCGCGCACGGCGGCGCAAGCCGCGGCTGCGGTGGGCGTGAAGATCTACACCATCGGCGTCGGCTCCGAGGGCATGGCGCCGGTTCCCGTTGGGCGCGGCCTCATGGGCCTGCGCTACGAGTACCGTCCGGTCGAAATCGACGAAGCGCTGCTCCGCGATATCGCGCGCACCACGGGGGGCCGGTACTTCCGCGCGGTGGACGCCGCGGCGCTCGAGAGCATCTACCAGCAGATCGATCGGCTCGAGCGCGAGCCGCTGCACGCGCGGACGTACGTGCGCTACACGGAGCAGTTCCGGTGGCCGTTAGGCGCGGCGTTGGCGGCGCTCGCGTGTGAAGTGCTGCTGCTCGCCTGGCGGGGGCCGCTCCCATGATCGACACGCCGTTCTTCGACGATCCGTGGATCCTCGCGGCGACGCCCGCGCTGGTGCTGCTCGTCGTGCTGCTCATCGTCGGCGCCTACAAACGCCGCCGCACGCGCCTCCGCCGTCTCGGATCGTCCGTCGTCATCGACCGGCTGCTCCCGCCCGCGCTCGAGAGATCGCCGTGGCGGCGCGCGACCCTCATCGGGCTGGCCGCCGCGTTCGCGGGCGTTGCCTTCGCCGGTCCGCGCTGGGGCACCGAGCGCACGGTGGAGCGGGGCAGCGGCGTGGACATCGTGCTCGCCATGGACGCGTCGCTCTCGATGCTCGCGACCGACGCGCGTCCGAGTCGTCTGGAAAACATGAAGGAGGAGGCCCGCCGCCTCCTCGCGCTGTCGGGCGGCGACCGGTTCGGCCTCGTCGCCTTCGCGGGACGCAGCTACATCCTCACGCCGCTCACCGTCGATCAAGGCGCCCTCGATCTGTACCTCGACAATCTCGACCCGACGGTGGTCGGTGAGGCGGGCACGTCGATGTCACGCGCGATCGTGCAGGGCACCGAGCTGTTGCTGGCCACGCCGACGACGAGCGATCGGGCATTGATCGTGATGAGCGATGGAGAATCGTTCGAGTCGCTGGATGACGTTGTCGCCGCGGCCAAGGCGGCGGCGGACTCCGGCATCGCGGTGGTGACGGTTGGCTTCGGCACGGTGACGGGCACCACCATCCCGATTGTCGGACCGCAAGGTATTACTCAAAAGAAGGATCAAGCGGGCCACATCGTGATCACGCACTACACGCCGGAGATGCTCCAAGCGGCCGCGCAGGCGGCGCACGGGACGTTCATCGAAGCCGGAGCCACCGACAAGGCGGCGCGCATTCGCCGCGCGCTGGCGACGCTCCGGCGTGAAGGCCGCGCCACGCCCACTGGTCGCGAGCGCAAGCCGCGCTTCCAGCTCTTCCTCATCCCGGCCATTCTCCTCGTCCTCGCCGACACGGTGCTCGCCGAGCGGCGTCCGCGGCGCGCGGCGGTGGCGACGGGTTCGGCGGCGCG
>Ga0310810_10007963_pt1 | contig 12152 bp, 8 predicted proteins | sample NCmetagenome_FD_207641 | JGI IMG/M metagenome (GOLD analysis project Ga0310810, IMG submission 207641) | Soil microbial communities from experimental microcosm in Duke University, North Carolina, United States - NC | ecosystem: Engineered > Artificial ecosystem > Soil microcosm > Unclassified ...
TCGATCGCGTGCTCGGTGAGCTCTCCTCGTTCGATCCTCGAAAGGCGCGCGTCGCCGAACTGCGGTTCTTTGGCGGGCTGTCGCTGGAAGAGACGGGTCAGGTGCTCGGCACCTCGCTGGCGACGACGATGCGCGACTGGCAGGCCGCGCGGGCGTGGCTGTTCAGGCGTCTGACGCGCGTGCCGGCGGCCCCGGACGGAGGTTCCTAGTCTCTCGTCGAATGACAGGTTTTCAACCACTTCTAGCTACTTGCCGTTTGCGTGAGCAAGTTTGTTCGTGCTTCTCGCGTTCCTTTGTACGGAGGCACGCTCATGAACCGACGGCTCGCCGGGACCGCCATCCATGTCCTTGCTCTAATCGGCTGCAGTGGCAAAACTCCTACTCCGCCAACGTCACTTCCTCCTCCGCCAACATCATCCACACCCACGTGCACATATGCCGTATCACCGTTGGCTGTTTCAACCGGACAGGACGGCGAGCCCGGAACCATGGCTGTGCAGACGACAGCCGGCTGTCCTTGGACGGCGAGAAGTAATACGGGTTGGATCACGGTCACCGCGGGCAATTCCAGGAGCGGCAACGGCTCGCTGGACTATTCGGTGCAAGCGACCTTTGACACGAACGCGCGGACGGGAACACTGACTGTCGCGGGCATGGCGGTCACCGTCACTCAGTCCGCTTTCAGTTCTTCTTTCAGTTCTCCTTTTGTCGGCCGTTGGCGAAACGCAGATCCTGAGACGGAGTCAATTACCAGAGTCTCGATTCGTGGATCGGGCAACGCTTTCGTGGTCCACATGTGGGCGTCCTGTGACCCGGAATGCTACTGGGGAGACGCGCAGACCTCACGGGCCGACGCGGACGATGGCGTGTTGGCCCTCGCCTGGGACTTCTTCGCCGGCACCATACAAAGAACTCAGGAGTTACAGGTAGTTCAGGACGGCCGCCTCCGGGTCATAAGTCACACTCGATTTACAGATGGTCGTCAACCGTACGACAGCGTCGACTACTTCAGCCGGTCAGCTGAGTAAATGGATCAGACGAATCGTGCGTAGCAATCAATATCATTGTGATCATTATGAAGCTGTGGAATTGTCTGTTCTCCGTCATAGTTACCAACGAGATCATCGAACCGACTGTCCCAGGAGTTTTCCATGAGCACCACCACAATTACCTCGCCGGAACTCGCCCCGCCGGTGGGCCCGTTTTCCCAGGCCGTTGATGCCGGCGGTTTCATCTATTTCAGCGGTCAGGTCGGCCAAGACCCGACCACGGGCAAGCTGGTGACGGGAGGTATTGCGGCCGAGTCGGACCGTATCTTCCAGAATCTCTCGGCGGTTCTCAAGGCGGCGGGCAAGAGTTTCGATGATGTCGTGCGCGCCGGTGTGTATCTCACGAACATGAGTGACTACGTGGCGCTGAATGGCATTTACGCTAAGCATTTCAGGCAACCCTTTCCCGCCCGCACGGTGATCGGGGTGGCCGCCTTGCCGCTTGGGGCCTGCGTTGAGATGGACCTCGTCGTGAAGGGTTGATTGCAACAAGCGATGTTCGGGGACTACCTGGGCGGTCGCGCCGCCCGCCGCTTCGCGGGCACACTCCTGCGGCTCCTCGTTACCGGCTTCCTTGTGTTGGCTGCCTCAAACAATTGCCGAATGCCGTGTTCCAATAGCCCGACGGCCTTCTCCAAGGCGCCGAGTTGTCCAACCCGCACGATCGCGATGGACGGGTGCAGGGCAAACGATGGGGGACGCAAGACTTTCACGGTGTCGGTAGAGTGATTCCTGACAATAAAGCGAGCAGGCAGCAGCCCGACTCCATATCCTGCCTGAACGAACGCCAGCTGCAAATGCATGTTGTGGACTTCAGCCGCAATCATTGGGGTGCAGCCGTCACGCTCCATCCGATCGACGAGCCTTGCCCGGAGCGGGCACCCGAGCGGATTGAGCACCCAAGGTGCTTTGCCCAAACTCTTCCAATCAGCTTTCACGTGGCCTGTGGCGCTCTGGACGATCTCCATACGGTCGCTGGCGATGATGTTCGTCACAAGAGGTGCGGGCGCGACTTTACCTTCTGACAAAAGCACGACTGCAGCTTCGAGTTCACCCGCGAGCAGCCGGCGAAACAATTCATTGGTCAGTTCGCTCAACAGCCGCAGTCGGACCCTGGGGTAGGTTTCAGTCAGCGCCAGAATAGGGCCGATAAGTGTCCCCTCGGCCAGGGGATGCGAGAGCCCGATTCTCAAGAGGCCGTGAGGCTCCGCGTCGGTCGACGTCACGGATTTCAGCGCCTCCGTCCGCTGCAAGAGATCCCGCGCTTGCTCGAGCACCCTGGAGCCGAGCGAGTTCAGGCGCGGAGGCTTGACCGAGCGGTCGAGCAACTTCGCGCCCACCGCCGCCTCCAGCCTTTGCAACTGCCGGGTGATCGCGGATGGCGTCCGGTAGAGACGGTCGGCTGCACCGACGACGGACCCGGCGCGGGCAAACTCGACGAGGGCGCGTAAATCATCGAACACGGGAACCTCCTGAAAGTACGAATAACTGAATCGTGCCTGGCAGTCAATATCATCGTGACAAAAATGAAGTAGCGGAATTATCCGTTCTCCGCCATAAAGAAAACAGGAGATGTCCATGAAAACGATTCGAACGAAAACGATGGCGTCCGCGGTCGCGATTGCTGCGGCGCTCAGCCCGGCTCCGTTGCGCGCGGAGACCACGCAGGCGGCCCTGTCCAGAGAGGCAGGGACGCTGTCCGACAAGTTCGCCGGCCTGGCGCGGGTCATGGCGGGGAAATACGACTGGAAGCCCGGTGAGGGTGTGCGCTCCGTTGGCGACGTCTTCAACCTGATCGTGACGGAGAACGGCCTGCTCGCGGGAACGCTGACCGGTGCGGGCCCGGGCGGCGGGCGCGGAGCGCCGGTCGTCGAGCCGGACTTACTGCAGGCAGCGCTGAAGACCTCCTACGCAAGCCTGCAAAAAGTCATCGAGGGACTCTCGGACGCCGACCTGAAGGCGCCGGTAAAACTGTTCGGCAAGGATTTCACCAAGGAAGGTGCCGTCCGCTACCTGTTCGCGGACCAGCATGAGCACCTCGGCCAGTCGATCGCCTATGCGCGCTCCAACGGGGTCGTGCCGCCATGGTCGAAGTAACCACGTTATTGCAGGATCTGCGGTACGGACTGCGAGTGCTTGGGAAGAGTCCGGGTTTCGCGATCGTCGCGGTGCTGTCCCTGGCGTTGGGCGTGGGGGCGAACACGGCGGTTTTCAGCGTCGTGAACGCGGTGTTATTGCGTTCGCTTCCCTTTTCCCATCCGGAGCGTCTGGTGAAGATCGTCGCCAGCAATCGTGGGGTGGGCGCGCGGGACATCGGACTCTCCGTTCCGGAGTTCGACGATCTCAGGTCAAGGGCGGGCGTTTTTGAGCAGGTGACTGTTACCCAAGGTGGCCCGACAAACGTGACCGGCGGGGACCGCCCGCAACATCTCGAACTGCTGGAGGTGAGTCCGAACTATTTTTCCATGCTCGGCATTTCAGCGGAGATCGGACGGGTCTTCGGGCCGGGTGACGAGGCGCAGGGTTTCGCTGAAGCGGCCGTGATCAGCGACAGCTTGTGGGCCCGCGGGTTTGGCAGAGACCCGGGAGTTCTGGGGCGAAAGATGCAACTCGACAACGATCCCTACACCATTGTCGGGGTTCTCCCTCCCGGATTCCGCCATCCGGGCAACAAGGTTGCCACGGATGTCGAAGTATGGATTACAGCAGGATTCAGAGGCGTTCCTTTCCCGCAACCCGTTCGCACCCTGCGATTCTTGCCCGAAGCGATCGGACTCTTGACGCCAGGAATCAGCCTGGAGCAGGCGCAATCCAGGTTGGACGCGTTCGCGTCCGAGCTACGGGCGGAATACGCCACCGACTATCCGGCGGGGTCGGACTGGTCGATTGAGGTAGAGCCCTTGCAGGAATCGCTCGTCGGCAACGTCCGGCCCATGTTGTTGGTGCTGATGGGCGCGGTGGTGCTGATGATTCTCCTGGCTTCGGTCAACGTTGCGAATCTGCTCCTGGCTCGCGCTTCCGGAAGGCAACGAGAGATGGCCGTACGGCTGGCGCTGGGGGCAAGCCGTGCGCGAATGATTCGGCAGTTATTCGCCGAATCAATGATCCTGTCTCTGCTTTCCAGTGTGGTCGGGGTGCTGACGGCCGTGGCGGCGCTGCATTTTGTGCAGCTCTTGCCCGCCCGAATTCCCCGGCTGGCCGAGGTGCAGATGGACTGGACGGTGCTGTCTTTCGCCTTGCTGGTTTCCCTGGTTGCCGGCCTGGGGTTCGGGTTGGTTCCGGCCCTGCAATCTTCGAAGGCCGAAATTGCCGTGGCGATGCGGGAAGGAGGCCGAGGCTCGGGCACGAGCGCTAAAACCAACCGGTTGCGCGGTCTGCTGATCGCCTCAGAATCTGCCCTGGCGGTCGTGCTGATGGTGGGAGCGGGGCTGCTGTTGCGGACATTTTGGGGACTGCTGCAAGAAAATCCCGGGTTCAATCCCTCAAGAATTGTCGCTGCCAATCTCTACCTTCCAGTACCCAACAATCCTGATATGGATCGCTACGCCCAGCCCGAATTTTTCAACCCTTTCGTGCGGGAGGCTGTGCGCCGCGTGAGTGCTATCCCGGGAGTTGATCTCGCTTCCATGACCACTGATTTGCCAGTCACCCACTTGGCGTGGAGACGCCCCGTCAATATTGAGGACCGTCCGGACGAATCGGGCAAAGGTCTGATTTCTGAAGTCACCAGTGTGACTCCTGACTACTTCAAGGTGTTAGAGGCGTCGTTGGTACGCGGACGTTACTTCACGGAAGACGATGATGGCGGCAAACACCCGGTGGCAATCGTCGATGAAACCACAGCTCGTACCTACTGGCCGGACCACGATCCGATTGGGCGCCGTTTGAGCGTGAGGAGCACTAGGGAAGCCAACCCGCCGTGGTGCACCGTCGTTGGAGTGATCAAGGACATCAAGAGTGGTGGCCTCGACCAATCCGGAACTCCCCACATCTACCGACCGATCTATCAGTTTCGAGGAACCAGGACTTTGTCTTTAAACGTGACGGTCCGGACGTCTTTGTCCGCCACTAACCTGGAGCCGCAGATACGACGTGAGATACAGGCCGTCGATCCAGATCTTCCGATATTCAACGTACGCACGATGAATGAGGTCATCGACGGTTCTCTGGCTTCGCGGCGCTTCTCCGCGGAGTTGGTCGGAGTGTTTGCCGTGGTGGCGCTTCTGTTGGCGTCGGTGGGACTGTACGGACTGTTGGCCTACATGGTGGGTCAACGGTCACACGAGATTGGAGTGCGGATGGCGCTGGGAGCCATGCCCTCGACCATTGGGAAAATGATTGTGAGTCGCGGTGCGGGTCTAGCCAGCATCGGAGTGGGGATCGGCCTGATCTTGTCGGGACTCATGGCTCCGCTGATTTCAAGTGTGCTCTACGGAGTGAGACCGCTTGATCCGGACGTGTTCATAGCGGTGCCGGCGATCCTCATGGTCGTTGCACTTTTGGCGAGCTACATCCCGGCGTGGCGCGCGGCCAGAGTGAACCCGATCGTCGCCTTGCGTCGCGAGAGTTAACACTGGCGCTATCCAAGCCGCTTGCGACGCGGAGGCGTCGACGCTGACTGTCAATGTCCTGGATGAAGGCGCGCCGGAGTGGAACGTGGCGCTGCATCACGCGTGACCTTGGCGTGACAAAGCGCGCGAGGGCGATGAAGTTCGGAGCGGCGCCGAGCGTGTCGGGTTTCCGACGCTGTAAGCTTCCGCTCAGCTTGTCCTTATATGTAGGCCTAAACAGCCGCCTACTTGTGGAGGGCCGCAGTCCAATTCTGAATCAGCGTCAACGGCCGTGTGGTCGGGACCCCGTCGTCGACGACGAGAAACGTTTGACCGTCGAGGGTGTCGTACGTCGTGCCCCGTGCGGTGATGATGCCGTCGAACAATTTCTGCTGCGCGCCGATCTCGAGCGTCCCGCTCTTGACGGTGATCTCGACGGCTCTCAATTGCCCTTCAGGAGAAGAGAAGAAGATCTCTTTGCCGTCGGCTCGCCAGCGCGGGATCACTCCGCCGGACGCTGAAACCTGGCGCTTGCCACCCGGCCCCGGAAACGCGGCGGCGTAGACCTCGTCACGACCCGATTCGTTCGACACGTAGACCACCCAGTGGCCATCAGGCGAGATGCGCGCGTTGCCTTCGAGGATCGAGGGCGTCTGAAGAAACGCGTACGGTTCGATCTTCCCGCCAGGAGGCGCCGTCAAGGGCAACACGAAGATATCGACGTTGCCGGCCGATGCGCGCTGATACAGCATCAATTTCCCATCGGGCGTGATGCTCCCGGGCGTGACGCCGCTGCCGTCACTGAACACGAGTTCTTCGGTCCCGCCGCCATCGGACGCTTTCCGAAAGATGCCGTACGATTTCCCGCGATTGGATGCGAAATACACCCAGTGGCTGTCAGGTGACCAGAGCGGTGCGCGATCGGCGTTGGGATCAAACGTAAAGCGGCTGCGAATGCCGCGCGCCACGTCGAAGATCCAGATATCCTGCGCACGACCGCGTTCGGTGACTGTCGCCGCCTCTCGCTTGCCGTCGGGCGAGTGTTCCAGCGTCCCCACCTCCGTCCCCTGATTCAACGTGCCCGTGACTTTTCCCTGACGATCCTTCCAGAGCAATTGACCGCTTCCAAGAGACGGCGAGCCTGCCACGATCACGATCAAGCCCGCCGGGGAGACGGAGAACCCGGGCAGGCGCGACGGGCTCGTAAACGTTGTCACCGCTTCCGCCACTGCGACGGCTTGCCCAGTGGTCCGCAGCTGATTCACGTCGAACGGCTGCGCCATCAAGGTGCTCTCGCGGAGATAGAGCAGGTGTCCGTCCGCGTAAGCGGCCGACGAGTGGACCTGCGCCACAACCTTTCCCGGTGTATCGGGCTCGTCGATCGACGCGACGGCCAGGGGCATGTCTCCCCACCTTGAAAGGATGTAGAGAAAGTGGCGCCCATCCGGCAAGAACCAAGGACTTTGTTGACTGTTCAGGTCTTTCTCCGCCGGAATTGCCGGCGTCGCGACCCCTCCCGCCGCGGAGACGCGCGCGATCGTTGCGACGCCGATATTGGTGCCGAAGAGAATCACTCCATCCGCGTTCCAACTGCCACCGCGGAGCGGTCCAGCGATATCGGTAATCGAGACGGGCGGCCCGCCCTGGATATCGATCTTTTTCAGCTTGAGACCCTGGCCGAACGCAATCCAGCGGCTATCAGGTGACCAGAACGGCGTCCCCGCATCTTCGGTCCCCGCCAGCGGTTGCGCCACCGCGGAGTCGAGACGGCGCAGCCATAACTGCGTTCGCCCGTTCACCTTCGCGCCGAACACGACTCGCGTGCCGTCGGGGGAGACGGCGGGAATCGCGTACGGACTCGCGAACCCGAACTCGCCACCCTCAGGTGGCGTGAGTGTCGTATTCAAGACGCGGACGTCGGGCGGGCGCTCGGCGAGATGGCGCGCCGTCGTCATCGCGAAGGCGGCGGCAACGAGTCCCAATGCCGCTGCCACGATCCACCCGAGACGGGACGATCGCGCGGGAGCTTCGGCGACGGTCCTCACCGGCGTGTCAGTCTCAAACGCGCCCTCGAGCGCGAGGCGCACGTCGCCAATCGCCTGCGCGCGTTGCCGCACATCCTTTTTGAGGCACAACTGCAGCACGCGACGCACGCGCGCGGGAACGTCAGGAGGCAAGGCGTCAAAGTCCGGCTCGAGACGAACGACGGCGCCGAGGACTTCCGTCACGTCCTCACCGTCGAATGCGCGCCTTCCAGTGAGCATTTCGTACAGCACCACGCCGAACGCCCAGATGTCCGCGCGCTTGTCGACGCCGCGGCCGCGCGCTTGCTCTGGCGCCATGTAGGCGGCGGTGCCGAGAATCACGCCGACGTGAGTCGCCGGACTGGTGATCGTGGGCAAGTTCGTGGCATCCGCCGCCACGCTCGACGGCTTCGCGTCGACCGCTTTGGCGAGACCGAAGTCGAGGACTTTGACCGTGCCGTTCTCTGTCGCCTTGATGTTCGCGGGTTTGAGATCGCGGTGGATGATCCCTTGCTCGTGTGCCGCTTCGAGGGCGTCCACAATTTGTTTCGCCATCGCGAGCGCCTCGTCGACCGGCACACGGCCGCGGCCGATCCGCTGCGCGAGATCCTCGCCTTCGACAAGTTCCATGACGATGGCAAGGGTCTTTCCCTCCCGCCCTTCCTGCCCGTCTTCCAGCCCATAGATTGCGGCAATGTTTGGATGATTGAGGGACGCGAGGACTTCTGCTTCGCGCTGAAATCGGACCAGGCGAACGTGATCAGTGGCAACCGATGCCGGCAGGATCTTGATGGCAACCTGCCGTTTCAGCTTCATATCCGTCGCTCGATACACTTCGCCCATTCCGCCTTCGCCCAGCTTGGCCACGATTTGATAGGACCCGATGGACGTGCCGATCATCGTGGCCTCTTCTGGGCTACGGCGAGATCTCGCCGCAGCTCGCGAGAAGGACGGGCGAGCGGAGGCGGACCGCCTTCACCAATTTGGGCGGTGACTTCGTACGGACCGAGGCGTGTGCCGGGAGCGAGCGACAACTCGCGGTGATTATAGGATGCTTCTCGGTTGATATAAAGACACTCTTAATATAGACTGTCATCATATGGAACCGCTGCACGGGCTGCTCGAGATGCTGGTGCTCCGGACGCTCGAACGCGGAGCCCTGCACGGCTACGGCATTGCGCAGGCACTCAGCGATCGATCCAGCGAGACACTGACCATCGAATTCGGATCGCTGTATCCGGCGCTGAAGCGTCTCGAGATGAAGGGCTGGATCGAATCGAAGTGGGAAACCTCTGACCATAATCGGCGTGCGAAGTTCTACCGTCTCACCGCAGCGGGACGGAAGCGCCTCAAGCAGGAGCACGCCGAGTGGGCGAGCTTCGCGGCCGCCGTGCGGCGGATCATGGGGCCGGAGCCGGAGGGTGCATGACCTTCTGGAAGAAGCTCACGCACTTGATCCCGTCGGTCCGCCGCGCGAGCGAACGCGACATGCAGGAGGAGGTCGAATCGCTCCGCGAGATGGCCGGTCCCGGCGCATTGGGCAACCTGACGCTCGCGGTCGAGGACGCGCGCTCGGAGCTGACGTGGATCTCGCTCGAGCGCCTCGGACAGGATCTCCGTTACGCCGTCCGCATTCTGGTGAAGAATTTCTCCTTCACCGTTCTCTGTGTCCTCACTCTTGCGCTCGGAATCGGCGCGACGAGCACGATCGTCAGTTGGATCAACGGCACGCTGCTGAATGCCATCCCCGGCGCGCAGCGCACGCGGGACATCGTTTCTCTCACGCGGGGAGACCTGAGCGATAGCCCCACGCCTCCTTACTCATATCCCGACCTGCTCGATCTCAAGCGCCAGAACACCAGCTTCGTCGGATTGCTTGGGTACCATAACGAGCCGATGGGACTCACCGGTAACGGCCGGCCCGTTCGCGTCTGGGGGACGTACGTGACGGCGGATTATTTCCACATCCTCGCCGTGGTTCCGGCCATGGGACGCGTGTTCTCGGGAGACGAGGACGCCGCCCCCGGTTCCGGCGCCGTTACCGTCCTCAACTACGCCATTTGGCAATCGCAGTTCGGCGGTGATCCGTCGATCGTCGGACGCACCATCCAGATCAATCGTCATCCCGTCACTATCATCGGTGTGGCCCCGAAAGAGTTCCAAGGTGCAATGCCGGCCGTCCGTTCGGATCTGTGGCTTCCGGTCACAATGGATCCGGTCATCACCGGCAACCGGTTCCGCCTACCCGATCGCGGCACATCCTGGCTGAATGTCCTCGGACGCCTTGCGCCCGGCGTCACCCGCGTCACCGCCCAGCAGGAGATGAACGCCCTAGTGCAACGACTGGTTCAGCAGTATCCCAACGACCACCGCGGCTCCAACGAGGTGGTGCTCGATCCCATGTGGCGCTCTCCATTCGGCGGCAATGTTTACTTCGCCGCGCTTCTCCCGGTCCTGTTGGCGACGGCCGTGCTCGTACTGCTGCTCGCCTGTGCCAACGTCGCCAACCTCTTTCTGGTGCGGACCATCGGCCGCCGCAAGGAGATCGCCATCCGCCTCGCCGTCGGCTGCACGCGCGGCAGGCTGATTCGCCAGTTTTTGGCCGAAGCGATCCTGATCGCCGTCGCCGGTGGGATGGTCGCCTCTCTGCTTACGTGTTGGACTTCAGGCCTGCTCGCCCGTTTCCTGCCTTCCAGCCGCGAGGTCGCCCTCGGCATCAATATCACCGTTGACGGCTTCGTCGTCACCGCGACCTTCATCGTCGCCCTGTTCTCGACCATGGTTTTCGGGATCGTGCCGGCCATCCGCGCCACCCATGTCGATCCGATCGCCACCATCAAGGAAGAAGCCGGCGGTATCGCCGGAGGTGTCGGTCGCTCACGGATTGCCGGGGCGCTGGTCGTTACGCAGGTTGCGCTCTCACTCCTCTTGCTGGTCTCGGCCGGACTGTTCGTCCGTAGCGTGGAAAACGCCCAACGGCTCAGCCCCGGCTTCGACCCGCATAACATGATGACCGCGGCCTTCGACCTCAAGCCCGCCGGCTACTCTTCCTCCACCGGCACGGCGTTACAGAAGGAACTTCTCCGCAAAGTTGCGGCGTTGCCCGGCGTCGAAGCCGTTACGATGAGCGACTGGCTGCCGCTTGGCTTTTCGAAACGAACTACAGACGTCAGCGTGGATGGGTATGTCCCGCAAGAACATGAGTCGATGGAGATCTGGATCGCCAGAGTCGGCCCCGATTATCTCCGTACACTGCGCAATCCCATGCTCGCCGGGCGCGACATTGCCGCGTCGGACGTTGCTGGTTTGCAACCGGTCGCGATCGTCAACCGCGCCTTTGCCGAACGCTATTGGAAGGGCGCCGACCCCATCGGCAAGAAGATTGAGGTCTGGGGCCAGTGGCGCACGGTTGTCGGGATCGCCGAGACTGCGCGCTACCGCCGGCTTGACGAGCCACCCGAGCCGTTCGTCTTCCTTCCCATTTTGCAGAGCTACGATTCCGACGTTGTGCTTCTCGTGCGCTCCTCCGTCGACCGCGCTGCGCTAATGCCGATGGTCGAGCAGGCCGTTCACGAACTGGATCCGGAGCTGCCGGTTTTCGACGTGAGTAACATGGATTCGCAGGTGCGAGTGAGCACCTTCCAGCGCATTGCCGGATCGTTCATCGGCTCCTTCGGGCTGATCTCTTTGCTTCTGGCCTCCGTTGGACTGTATGCCGTCGTCGCCTATACCACGCGTCAGCGCACCCACGAGATCGGCATTCGCATGGCGCTCGGCGCTCGCCCCGAGAGCATCTTCAACCAGGTCGTGTCGCAGGGCCTCCGAATGACGGGCGTCGGACTCCTCATCGGCCTCACGTTGTCCGTCGTCCTGACACGCGTCCTGCGCGGACAACTGCTCGGCGTCACGCCCGTCGACCTGCCCACCTACGCCGCCGTCGCGTTGCTGCTGGTCGTCATCGCAGCCGTTGCGTGCCTCGTCCCTGCCGTACGTGCCGCCAGAGTGGAACCCGTCGTCGCGTTGCATCACGAGTAGGTTAGACAGAGCGACGCGAGCCTTCCTGTTCCAGTCGAGTCGCGCCGTACTCGTCTCGGTACAGATGCCCAGTTCTTAGGTTGCCTGCCGCATCTGGTCCCATGATGACGCGCGCTGCGAAGCCGGTGAGAAAGATCGCGATCAACGAGAGGGTGCACAGCCACCGCGAAGAGACTGCGCTCGAGCCGACTTCAGCGGCGCCGGGATGCCGCGTCAGTCCGAGATGGACAGCGGCTCGCCTGGCTTGCGGCCACCAAGCACTCGTCGCAGCACCTCGGCACTGGCGGGGCAGGCCGAACGAAACTCGACGGACTCCTGCACGCTCGCCGGCACCTGCGCTCGCGTGATCGGCACGAATCCGAACTTTAGGAAATAGCGTGCCGCCGTTGTCGTGAGCAGATACACGGCAGGAGCGCCGCGCGACTCAGCCAGCCCAATGGCCGCCTCGGTCAGGCGACGGCCGATCGCCTGGCCCTGCACTGTCGGAGCGACGG
>Ga0310810_10007964_pt1 | contig 12151 bp, 6 predicted proteins | sample NCmetagenome_FD_207641 | JGI IMG/M metagenome (GOLD analysis project Ga0310810, IMG submission 207641) | Soil microbial communities from experimental microcosm in Duke University, North Carolina, United States - NC | ecosystem: Engineered > Artificial ecosystem > Soil microcosm > Unclassified ...
GACCCGACGAACCTCGCCCCGTTCGGATCGTCCTCGGACGGCTTGAACTTCAAGACCACCGGCCAGGACTCCAAGGACGTCCTGATCCCTTCGGATAACACGGTGTCGTCTTTCTGGATCACCAATCCGGACAACACCTACCGCGACAACGTGGCCGCTGGTTCCGACGCGACAGGTTTCTGGTTCGCCTTCCCGGAGCATCCGACGGGTAAGTTCGAAGGCACGGATATCAGCAAGGCTACGTGGCCACGTCGCACGAAGCTCCGCGAGTTCAAGGGTAACGTCGCCCATTCGAACTTTGACAGTTTCATGGGCGACCGCGCCCCCAGGGCCGATGGCAAGTTCGCCGTCGGCGGGTATGTTTCCCTTGTCAATCCCGCGGACGCCAACAGTGCTCAAGCGGAGTCGGTGGTCGAGGATTTCACCAGCTACAAGAACCGCAATAGCGGCATCTGGGCCCGCGGTGAGTTGCGCCTCTACAAGAACCTGAAGATGGCCGATAACGCCATCGGCTTCACGCAAGCGTCCGGCAACTTAGGACAGTCCGCCTATACGTCACGGGTGGTTGACTCGCGGTTCGTGGGCGAAACCGACAACATCGGCAACCCCAGCACGCCTGCGGAAAAGGCTTACGGCCGCAGCTTGCCGCAGCCCGCTGTCGCGGATTTCCCGATCCGCGGCTACGAGTTCTATGACTACCACCATGAACTGGACAACAACACGTTCGTGAATTACCAGGACAACGCCACCCGCAAGACGGGAGCGATCTCCTACCTGTTGTTTACCAGTTTCGGAATGAGCTCCAACAACACCGTGCAGCGCTCGAAATTCATCAACGCCAAGCCGGTGTATTTCCCGCCGATTGACAACAGGTGGAGCAACGACGATTACGGCAACACGGTCTACAAGACCTCGGTGTTCAACGACAAGGACGGCACCATCACCGGTGTCTCCAATTCCTACATCGTCAACATCACCGGGATCGACGTCGACGAAGCCTGCGAGGTCAAGCCCACCTGGAACGCCGCGGTGTGCAAGGGCGATATCGGGCGCATGAATGTCGGCGGCGGCGGTGGTGCTGTCGGGTTCGGTGGCTTCGGCGGCGGTCGTGGTGCGGGCGGTCGCGGTGCGGGCGCAGCTCCCGGCCGTGGCGGCGCTCCTGCTCCTCAACCTGTTACCTATGCCATTGCCCCAGGCGGTGGTCGAATCAGAGGGACACCTGCGCCTTCAGGGCCGCCAGTCGTTCTCAGCCGCAATGGCAAGGAGTTCACCGCCAACGGGGAAACGAACGTACGAGCGGGCACCGAGTACAAGGTGACCACCGAAAGGCCATCCGTGAACATCAACGTGAAGGAACTGGATGCCGGCTCGTGGGTGATGTTCGAGCTGCCGGGATTCACCACGGCATCCTCGGGTACGGCGCAGGACAGCCTGGATGCGTTGCGGAAGGCCAGCGCTACCTCGTACTACAAGGGCAACGGTTCGCTTTGGGTCAAGGTCGTCTCCACCGGTGACGTCCTTGGCAGCGGCCCCGGTCGCGGCCCTGGTGCCGGAGACAGTGTGCAGGTCAGCCGTTAAGGTGCATCCTGTTGTTTGAACAAGAGCCCCTGGCTGTGCCCGGGGCTCTTGTTTTGTACGGCAATCGGCCAAGTCCGGCGCGCGTGTGTTCATTTCAACGCGGTAGTCTTCACCCGGCGGGCGCCGCATGCGCTGCTATCGTTCGTTTGGGTGCCGCCACTGAGCATTGTCTCGATGGGACATTCACGCGAGACGTGTTAACGACGTGTCCGTGAGTAGCGCGCCCATGCAGACCTATCGAGCTCGGCGAGTGATCAGGGCCGATCGTCGTGGCAGTTCATGGCCGGTCCTGATCGACACCGACAACGGAGTGTTCTACACCAAACTGCGTGGTGCCGCGCAGGCCCCGGCGACCCTCGTGGCCGAGATCATTGCGGGCGAGCTGGCCGATGCGCTTTCCCTGTCGGTTCCCGCGCGTGTATTGATTGACGTCCCTGCGGATCTGCACAGTGATGATTCACACGGCGAACTGGCGCAGCTGCTCAGGTTTAGTGTCGGCCTCAATCTCGGCTTCGAGTGCTTACCTGGCGCGAGAGACTTCGGTCGACTGGATGTTCCGCGTGTCGATCCCGATCTTGCATCGAGGATTGTCTGGCTTGACGGACTGGTCCAGAACCCGGACCGCACGGCGAAGAACCCGAACTTGATGTGGTCTCAGGATCGGCTCTGGCTCATTGACCATGGTGCCTGCCTTGGATTTCATCATCAGTGGTCGAATGTCACCGAGGAATCGCCGCGGGCGCGAGGCTGGTCGCTCAACACCCACATACTGGGATCTCGAGCGACCAGGCTGGCACTCATCGATATGGGCCTGGCGGGGATCTTGGACCGAACAGTATTGGAGTCGGCAGTCGGTGCGGTACCGGCCGAGTACCTGTCCATGAATGGTATCGATACCCACCGGCGCCGCGCAGCGTATGTTGCGTTCCTGTGGAAGCGGCTCAAGGAGCCCAGACCCTTCTTGCGCGAGTAGCTTCGGCTGCCTGACAGGCGGTTGGAGCCGGGATCAGAGCTGCGATCCATGTTGGGACAGAACGCCCGGACTCCTGCAGGAAGCGTCGACGATCCCGAAATGATTCGTCGTGATTCAGGACCGTGCGCCTCTACTTTCTAAGCGCAAATGCGTACAAGGAGTTGCCGGCGTTCACCGCCACATACTGACGTCCGCCGATGGCGTACGTCATCGGACCGGACTGCACTTGTCCCCCGGCGGCGAACTTCCACAGCAGCGCGCCGGTGCGCGCGTCGAGCGCATAGAAGTCGCCTTCGCGGCCTCCGGTGAACAGCAGGTCCGACGCGGTCGTCAAAATGCCGGCATCCGTGAAGTCGACCATCTTGTACTCCCAACGTCGAGCGCCCGTGAGCGGATCGAGAGCGAGAATCGCGCCGTAGCCCTCGTCTTCCGTGCGCAGGTTGTTCGTGGCCGTGCGCAACCCTTGCGCGTCGGTCGCTCGTCCCTCTCCGCCACCGAAGTACTGTCCCTCGACATACGTCTGCGTCCGCTTGATGAAGAGCGACCCGTAGTTGACCCAGGCTGGCACGTAGAACAATCCAGTGCGTGGACTGAAAGACGGGTTGTACCAGTTAGTCGCCCCTTGATTACCTGGATAGACAAGCGTCCCTTGCGGGGTCGCGTCCTGGCCGGGCACGCGCTGCGGACGGCCACGCCCGTCGAAGCCGTCAGCCCACGTCACGCGAACGAATGGCTTGCCGGAGAGGAACTGCCCCGTGGCGCGATCGAGGACGTAGAAGAAGCCGTTCCGATTCGCCCACAACATCAGCTTCCGCGGCTTGCCCTGCCACGGCAGGTCTGCCAGCACCGCGATCTGCGTGGCATCCTGATCGAACTCGTCGTGCGGCGAGAATTGGTAATGCCATTTCAACTGGCCGGTGTCGGGATCGAGCGCGACAACCGATGCGGTGTAGAGATTGTCGCCAGGACGTGAATCGCCGTTGCGATCGGGGCCGGCGTTGCCGATACCCCAGTACGTCAGATTCAAATCGGGATCGTAGGAGCCGGTCACCCAGATCGATCCGCCGCCCGTTTTCCACGAGTCGCCGCCCCAACTCTCAGCGCCGGGCTCGCCAGGTCCAGCGATCGTATTGAAGCGCCAGATCTGCTTTCCGGTTTTTGCGTCGAACGCGGCCAGGAACCCGCGTATCCCGTACTCGCCGCCCGACGGTCCGACGATGACCTTGTCTTTCACGACGAGTGGCGCCAACGTCAGGCTGTAGCCAGCCTCGGGACGCGCCAGCGTGACATCCCAGACGAGACGACCACTCTTCGAGTCGACGGCGATGAGGTGGCCGTCGATCGTTCCCATGAACAGCGTGTTGCCGAGAATCGCCAACCCGCGGTTGACGCGGCCGCAACACAGCCTCGCCAACTGCGACGGCTGATGCGAGTACACCCAGAAGACCCGTCCGGTCGCTGCGTCGATCGCGACGATGTCGTTTGGCGGCTGCACCGTGTACATGACGCCGTCGATGACAAGAGGGGTTGCCTCGAACTTCTCGAGCGAGCGAGCCTGGAAGACCCACTTCAGCTCGAGATCACGGACGTTTTGTGGCGTGATCTGATTCAGCGTGCTGTAACGATGGCCGGAGTACGTTCCGGAGTAGGTCAGCCAGTTGTGCGGCTCGGCACCGGCGCGCAGCAGCCGATCGTACGAGACCTGCGCCTGCACCACCGCGCTCAGGAGGACCACTATCAACAGGATGCGATGCGTCATGGCTTGATCGCCTTGCTGCCTTTGAGCGTGACGAGGTAGCCGACCAGGTCGGCGAGCTCCTGAGCCGACAGCCGGTCGCGATAGGACTTCTTCGGATTGCTCTTGATAACGGTGACCTCGCGAACGTCGGCCTTGTCGAAGGCGCGCAACTCCTCTCGCGAGTCGAGGAGAAGGAGAGTGAACGTATCGTGATTCAGTAAGCGGCCGGTGATCGTTGCGCCATCGCGCGTCACGACACGCGCCATCCGATTCTGCGGCCGCACCTCGGGAGGTGGATCGACCAGCGCCCCCTCGAGCTCGGACGTTCGTCGAAGGCGGCCGATGTCAGTGAGGTCAGGGCCGAGTCGCGATCCTTTTCCCTGAACTTGATGACAGGTCAGGCACTGACCGCGACCCTCGAAAAGCGCTTGTCCTCGGGCGGCATCGCCGGTTGCAGTCGCCTTCTCTCCCGCCGTCGCCATGGACCTGAGGTAGGCGACGATCAGCGACGCCTGCCGGGTGGAATAGTTGCCCGGCGGCATCGCCGTCCCGGGTATGCCGCGCCGGATGATGTCGGCGAGTTCGGCGTCCGACGAAGCTCGGCGGAACTGCCCGTGGCCGAGATCGACGCCCGGCACAGAGTTACCGTCAGGGCCGTGACAATTGGTGCAGGACCCCAGGTATAAGCGCTGGCCGTCCTCCACGTCGGCAGCCGGCACAACGGGGTCTTGTGCGCGAAGGGGAGCGGAGAGCCACGCACCGATCGCGATCAGCACGGCCACGATCGGCGCGACCCGAAATTGGTATGGCATCGTCATCGAAGCATCCTCCGAACGACGTGCGCTGCCTCACGCCGACGCGAGATCGAGCTTCCCGGTGCTGTCGCCGAGTTTCTCCACGGGCACGCCCGCCCTGTCCAGCAGTGACAGCAGCAGGTTGGTCATCGGCACGTCTTGCCGCTTGATGTGGCGCCCGCTGTTGATGCGGCCCGCTCCCTTGCCGAGGATCAGAGTCGGAATGTCGTGGAACGCGTGCTGGTTTCCGTCTCCCATCGCGGAACCGTAGACGATCATCGAAGAGTCGAGCAGCGACTGATCGCCATCGCGTGTCTCGTGGAGCTTGTCGAGGAAGTAACGGAGCACCTGCATGTGATAGACGTCGATCTGCACCTTCTGCTCGATGAGCTTCTGATCGTTGCGATGATGCGTGATGATGTGGTGCTGTTCCGACAGCCCGAGCTTCCTGAAGACCTGGCCGCTCAATTCACGCCCCATCATCAAAGAGAAGACGCGGGTCGTGTCCGATTTGAAGGCCAACACCTGGAGGTCGAACATCAGCTTCGCGTGCTCTTCCCAATCCGTCGGAATCTCGTTAGGCCGATCGGGGAGCTCCACGACCGACTCCGACTGTCCTTCGCTGCGTGAGATACGCTGCTCGATCTCGCGAACGCCGTCGAGATACTCGGTCAGTCTGATCCGATCCGACGCGCCAAGTCGCTGTTGCAGGCGAGACGCGTCTTCGGCCACCGAGTCCAGGATGCTGGCGTCGGTCCGACGATCGGCGCGCCGCTCGTCGACGCTGCCACCCGACCCGAACAGCCGCTCGAACACGATCCGCGGGTGCGATTCCATCGGAACCGGCGTCTTCTCGTCCTTCCAGCAGAAGGTGCTCGTGAAAGTACACGTACTGCCATCGCACGCGAATGCGCTCGGTTGTTCGAGTGCCATCTCGAGCGATGGAACGAGCGTCTGTTTCCCGATCGTCCGGGCCGCGATCTGATCGGCTGTCGGTCCGAGACGCACCTCGGCCCCGACCGTCGTCACCGCGGAGGCGTGAACGCCGCTCAACCAGACCGCGCCCGCCCGCGGATGCGGAAAGCTGCCGTCGCCTTGCGAGGCGCCTTCTTTGTGCGCCAGCCCGGTGATGACCATCAACCGATCGCGGTGGGGCGTCAGCGGCGCAAGGATGCGAGGGATGTCGAACTCCGTGCCTTCACGAGACGGCGTCCACTGGTCGTAGATCGTGCCCATCGGGTGATAGATGAAGCCAAGGCGTGGGATCGGCCTTGCTGCCGTCTGGGCGAGCGCCGTCATCGCCGGCACCATCGCCTCGAGCAGCGGCAATCCAATGGTCGCGCCCAGTCCCCGAAGGAACGTGCGGCGTGGAAGGGCCAGCTTCGCGATGAACATGGACTCTCCTTGGCGCGGTCCTAAGGCCGCGCCGCCGCGGTCACACTGACCGCAGGCGCACTCGGCCGCCTCATGGTAAACGGCGCGCTGTTGACGATGCCGACGATGAGCGACTCGAACGAGTAACCGCCAGGGGCGGTGTCTCGCATGATGGCGCGGATAACGGGTTGATCGGACGCGTCTACGCTGCGACCCAGTGCGTACGTCATCAGCTTCGCGATCACGGTGCGGACGAACTCGTGATCGAACGGCGGGCGGGCGAGCACCTCGCGCAGACCTCCGACTCCGTCCACGCGGGTTCCACCAGGGAGCACCGCCGTGTTGTCGATGGCCTCGTGCGCTTCGCTGCGGCTCCGCCAATGCCCGACCGCGTCGAAGTTCTCGAGCGCGAAGCCGAGCGGATCCATCTGTGCGTGACAGCTCGCGCACGACGGATTGTTGCGGTGTTCCTCCATGCGCTGCCGCATGGAGAAAACCCGGCCCTCCGTCGTCGTGTCCTTGAGCGACGGAACGTCAGGCGGCGGTGGTGGCGGCGGCATCGACAGCAAACTCTCGAGGATGAACTTGCCGCGATTCACCGGTGATGTCCGGTTGGCGTAGGAGGTGACGGTCAGAATGCTTGCCTGGCCGAGAAGGCCGCGTCTCGGGCTGTCCACTGGAAGTGTGACGCGCCGGAACTGAGATCCGTTGACGTTCGCGATGCCGTAGTGCTGCGCGAGGCGATCGTTCAGGAACGTGAAGTCCGCCCGCAGCAGGTCGAAGACGCTTCGGTTCTCGCGAATCATCGCGCCGAAAAAGAGCTCCGTCTCCTTCGCCATTGCCCGGCGCAACCCTTCGTCGAAGTCCGGGAAGAGGCGATCGTCTGGACGCTTCACTGCCAGGAGATCGCGAAGATAGAACCACTGGCCGGCGACATTCTCGACGAACGCCTGCGAGCGCGCGTCGCCCAGCATCCGATGCACCTGTGCCTGCATCGTCCGTGGGTTTGCGAGTTGTCCGCGAACCGCGAGATTGAGGAGCTCATCGTCAGGAATGCTGCTCCACAAGAAGAACGACAACCTCGAGGCGAGTTGGAGATCGGTGAGGCGATACGGCGCGTTCGCAGTCGTACCCGCGGGATCGAACTCGAGACGGAACAGGAATTCCGGGCTGACGAGCAGTCTTTCGATCGCCTGTCGTATGCCGAGGTCGAATCCGCCTTCGGCGAGTCCCCGTTCGTAGAAGCGCAAAAGGGGCGCGACATCGGCGCTCGTGACCGGACGCCTGAACGCGCGGCGCGCCAGCGTGGAGAGGATTCGCTCGGCACAGACTGTGTCGCCAGCGTTGGAGGCCGTTGGACGACAGATGAAGATGCGGCGACGGCTCGGCGTATCGCCAATCCCCGTGACCTGGTCCGGGCCGCTGATCGTGACGTTGGCCAGCGCCGCGGCTTCTGTGCCGCGGCCACGTCGATAGGGAACGACGAGGCTCTCGAGGGGGGCATCGGCCTTTGAGAGGAAGGTCACCCCGATTTCGTGGGGACCGGCCTTCACCGGAAGCTGGACCTGCAGGCCGTTCGCGGCACCGCGCCGGCCTTGTCGCTGACCAGCGGCCGCGACTCTCTTCTCCTCTGTGAAGAGGTGCACCCGTTCGCCGTCGATGGTCAATTCGAGCTCGAACTGCTCGGACGATGTACTCGGATCGTAGATGCCTCCCCTGGCGACCTGCAGCGCGAAGGTGTAGAGGCCATCGACCGGGAAGGTACGACGGATGAGAGCGCCACCACGCGTTCCGAAGGGTAGCTCGTCGAACTGGACATCCTGGGGAAGTTGTCCCGACAGTTGATAGCTGTCAATCATTCGGGGGATGGAAGTGTCCGCGATGGCGAGCCTGCTGATCTTGCGGGCGGCACCGAGATAGCGCTCGATCAACGTCGGCGACACGAACAGCGCATCGGCCATGTTGTCGAAGCCTTCCGCGATGTCGTCGGGCGGCAAGAGCAGCGAGATGTCCATCTCCTTGGGGAAGTCGTCGAGCGCCAATAAATCGCGGATCGCGTTTTGGTACTCGGTCCTGTTGAGCCGACGCACCGCGGGGGACCGTCCGGGGTCGGAAGATCGCTTCGATGCGTCATCGAGCGCACTCTCGACCGCTCTCACGAACGAATCTGCTGCGGCGCCGTCTGGCTGACGCGCCAACTGCGGCGGCATCGTTTTCGTCCGGACCTTCCGGACGACTTGTTCCCACACGGCGGCGTGATCGCTCGGCGTCGACGGATCGAGTGTGTCGAGCGTGAGGTCGGCTGTCTTGAGCCGCTGGTTGTGACAGGTGACGCAGTAGGTGTCGAGGAACGCACGGGTTGATGACGCCGCCGGACTTGGTCGCTGAGTCGCTGTCGACGATGCCTGCGGGGCTTCCGCCTCGATCACCGGAGCGATCACGGACAGGAAGATCACCGCGCCCGCAATCGATAGTGCCGATCCTCTACCCATGCCTTGTCGTTACCTGCCAGACGAGGGCGCCGTCACCTTGAGATCCACTGGAACGTCGTCGGTCGCGATGCCTCGCCCTTCGGCGAGCTTGCGGATGTACTCCGCGGTGTCTGGCCAGCTGCGCTCCACGTTCGACGCGAACACGTGATTGGCAACCATGTACGGAGTCCACCCGAGCCTCGTTCGAGCGTCGAGACGGGCACCCTGATCCACCAGGTACTTCACGACCGTGTTGACGCCTCGAAGGGCGGCGCCGTGCAAGGCGGTCGCGCCTCCCCATCTCATGTCTCCATAGGCAGGAGTCGGGAGTTCGTCGGGGAAGAGGTATCGCGAACGGATGTCCCCACGGTCGTCATGCACGGTGAGAGGGCCGTACGTCGTGGTCTCGTTCACGTCGGCCCCGAGCTCTACGCACAGCTTGACGGCCTCGAGCGTGTCGGTCTCGGGTGTTCCGTTTTGCGGTGCCGGGCTCTCGGCATCCCAGAACCCCAATCCCGCGGCGGCCATCAGCGGGGTCACATTCTGGATCGCGGGAATCTTTGGGTTCGCGCCGTATTCGAGCAGGAGCCGCATCAACGGGACGTCGCTGCTCTTGGCGGCAAGCCAGAATGGCGTGGCGCCGATATGACTGAGCCACGATCGACCCATTCGGATGGTCGGTGGCAGACGGGCCTGCCCGCCGACGTGATCGAACGTGATCTCCTTCCACGCGATGCGCGCGTTCGGATTGGCGCCCTTGTCGAGCAGTGCGCGCGCCAGTTCGAACGTATCGGGGTTTCCAAAGGTGACGAGCACGGCACCGCTATCGAGCGGAAGCCCCGGCTTCCGTAGCCAGGCCAGGACGTGCAGCGCGGACCCGCGCGGATCCGGGGCGTTCGGATCCGCGCCGTGATTGACCATCCACGTGGCCAACGTGAAGTGGCCATTCAACATCGCGAGAACCAGCGCCGATGTGCGTACCGCGCCAGTGTCGTCCGGACCAAAAGCCGGCGCCCGCTTCGAGGCGAAGCCGATTGTGATCTGTTCGTTGGGGTCACCCGCCGGCGCGCTGTCGTTGATATTGCCGCCAGCAGCCAGCAGTACCTGGACGGTCTCGAGGCTGCCCGATCGCACGGCCATGAGCAAGGCGCTGTAGTCGCCGCGCGAGCGATCGGTGACGTTCGCACCAGCCTCGATGAGGAGAGACGCCACGCCGGCCTGCTTCGCTTCTGCGGCCCACATCAGCGCAGTCGTGCCACGCCGGTTTTCGCGTGCACCGACGTTCGCACCGCCAGCCAGCAGATACTTGACACCGGTTGTGGTGCCACTGCGTGCAGCTGTCATCAGCAGCGTCTCGCCGTCGGCCGAGACCGCCTTCGCGTTGGCGCCGGCATCGAGCAGACGCTTGATCATCTCGCCGTTGCCATTTGCGGCGGCGAGCGTGAGTGGCGTGACACCGTAACGATTGGGACGATCCGCGTGCGCGCCAGCCCGAATCAGGAGGTCCGCTACGTCGGCGGCATCGCGACGCACTGCCCAGTGCAGAGGCGTGGTTCCATCAACGCCGGCCGCGTTGACGTCCGCGCCGGACTTCAGCAGCGCCCGGACCGCGGCGACATCCGACGCCTTGACGGCCTCCAGGAGCGGAGACGCCTCGCGCGCCTCCGCGCGACCGACGAATACGAGGAGCAGGAGGCAGAGTGATCTCGCCATCCCCATGTCGTCAGTATCTTATCGTGAGCCCGATGCGGACGAGCCGCGCCGGAAGGATCGCTGTCACGCGATCGAGATTGGGGCCGTACGCGTTCGTCTGCCCGGTCACCGGGTTGGCGTTCAGCGCGTTGAAGATGCTGAGTTCTGGTCGGAATTCCAGGCCAGCCGAACGGATGGTCTTCGAGAAGCTCACATCCAGTTGATTGACGGTGTCGAGAAACAACGTGTTCGGCTGGTTCAGCCGCGCGGTCACCGACGGCTGCGTGAGCGTCGGAAGGATCGCCCTCGTCACCAGATAGGTCAGCTGCCGCGCAGCGCCAGGCACGCTCTGAAAGACACCGCTTCCGCGAATCCCCCATGGCAGCTCGTAGGTGCCTGACACGCGGAAGAGCGTGCGGAACGGGACGTCGTACGTGGTCTGGTCGCAGTACAGGAGGTTGTTCGGATCCTGTACGTCACACGTGGTGGAGATCGTACGCCCGGTAGACGTGCCGCCATTGAGAGAGGCGCGTCGCCACCTCAAGGCCGCCGTCACGTCTACACCCTGGTAATACATGCGATTGTTCGGAGAGTTGTCGTCGAGAAGATCGACAAGGCCCAGTGCTGAAGGCCTGAGGTTGTAAATAGGAATGGTCTGTCCGGCAACCATCGGATTGGCCACCGACGTCAGCGTGTAAGCCGAGATCGGTGCCAGCAGGTTTTCCGTCCAGATGATCTCCTTGAAGTCGCGACGGTTGTAGCTCACCGACAGGCTGACGCCCTGAGCGACCTCATGCTGGACGGCGACGTCGTAGACCCATTGATACGGCCGACTGATGTCGGGCGACGGATTCTGGTTCTGTCGGACGCCGAAGTTCAGGTTGCTCGTAGGTCCGATCTCGTTCTCTTGCGCGATGTCGTCACGGTTGAGATCGTTCCATGTCCGCGTGTCAGTCGAAATGACCATTGGGTTGTAGGTGGCGGCGAAGCCAGTGCCCTGCGACTGCACGTACGATCCGATATTGCCCTTGAGGGCCGTCTTCCCGGTGCCGAAGAGGTCGTACGAGACACCAAGCCGCGGCGACACGTTCCACCAGCTTGCGATGTCGGGAATGGCATCGAACTGGCGCGCCGGGACGAAGCGCCCGGCCGGCACCGACTGCGCCGGAATCGAGCTGTTGAAGTAATCCACCCGCAGCCCTGGCGAGAGCGTGATTCGCCGTTTGGTCCATGTGTCCTGCACAAACAGACCGAGGTCGGCGTCAACATTGTTCCGGCTGCCGGTTGGTGTGTTGTAGATCAGCACCTGGGTGGGCACGCCGTTCCGATACTGCTGCGTCAGATCTGCGTTGATGTCCTGACGTCTATCCTCCTGCCAACCGAACCGATGCTGCACCCCCACCTTCATGTTGTGCGAGCCCGTCACATACGACAACGACGACTGGAGGTAGTGGCTCATCGTCGGCATCCGCTGCGGGCCGGTTTGGACGCCCGTGCCGGTGACGGCTGCGACGGTGTTGAGACCGAGCGT
>Ga0310810_10007966_pt1 | contig 12150 bp, 19 predicted proteins | sample NCmetagenome_FD_207641 | JGI IMG/M metagenome (GOLD analysis project Ga0310810, IMG submission 207641) | Soil microbial communities from experimental microcosm in Duke University, North Carolina, United States - NC | ecosystem: Engineered > Artificial ecosystem > Soil microcosm > Unclassified ...
GAGAATAGCGAAAGTTAAGGTTTCTGCGAGCTCGTTGGCTCAGTCCGGCAAGACGTTTAGCACCGTTTAAAAAATCGACCGTAACCAAATCCCGGGAACGCACCGTCTCTTCGCCAATCCCCGTTACAGCGGGCGCACCCTACATTTATCCAAAATGCGCCCGCAAAAATCCCGCATGCCTCAGGGCTCTTTCAGTGTTATTGGAACCTACCGGCGACGGTATCATCGCCGGGTATCGTAAGATTTTTCGGAACCGTTTCGCCCCGGGGTGACCTCTTGGCACCGAAGGATTCGGATGTATCCGGCATTAGCCGGGCTGTTAACTGTGCCTGTCTGCTAACTCCCGCTGGCCGAAATGCTTTCCCTGTTACGATATCAATGGCTCCTCAACTGCTTCATGATGTCGTGCTGGCAGAATCTAGTGCCGGCGGAGGGAATTGTGAAACCGTTCTTGATGGCTTTCTGGCGCGACGACCAGGGCCAGGACCTGATCGAGTACACGCTGCTTTTGGCTTTCGTTTGCCTGGCAACCGCCGCTCTGTTTATTAGCAGTGGTGGCAGTCTTTCCGGGATTTGGATAACCGCGAACTCGCAGTTGACCGTGGCGAACGCGGCCAGCGCGAGCTAATGTTCCTTGTGAAAGCCATGGCCGGGGTGAAGGGACGCACTGCGCGGGAGATAACTAAAGTTACGGCGCTTCTTCGCCGTTGTTGTCACTCGCTGGCGCGGTGGTCTAGTGACAAGTTGTCACCTCTTTCCGGCACCGGCAACTTAACTGGTTGCCTGCTCTAAGTTTCGCAGTGAAGCAATCCTGGCATAGCGCGTGCTCTATCGGGCGACAAGGAGTGAACCACTATGAAAACGATGCTGTACAACTTTGTTAAGGACGAACAAGGCCAGGACCTGATCGAGTACACGCTGCTTCTGGCGTTCGTGTGCTTGGCTTCTGCCGCGCTCTTCATCAGCGCCGGTGGTAGCGTGGGCGGTATCTGGACCCAGGCCAACACCCGACTGACCGCAGCCAACGCCGCTGCTGCCAGCTAGAACTTTTGGGGAGGGCGTGAACCACACGCCCTTCCTCGCGTATCACTCGCGGCTGCAAGAGATTTCGTTAAGGCGAGCATGCTCGGAGAGAGTGCAATATGAACGCAGTGGAATCATCGCTTCAGGAAAACGCTGGGCAACCGCCGGTTTTAACTCAGCCGAATTCCGCAGTAACTTCGGGGGGCCGCGTGCCCTTCGCAGCTTTGCCGGAGCGGGGATCCGCCATGAAAGCGGAGCATCGGGCTCATCCGCGCGTGGCCGTTCGCGGCCAGATAGAGCTAGTCTGGCGGGATGCCAAACAGCGCATCCGATCGATGGAGGGGAAAGCCCGCAATGTGAGCCGGGCCGGTGCGTTGGTCCAGTGTTATCGCGCCTTACCGGTTGGATCTTTTGTTCGCATCCGCTCCGCCGAGCTCTACTTTCTTTCCGGTTGCGCACGGGTTCAACACTGCTCGCGTCGCGGTCTTACTTACCACATCGGTTTGAAGTTCTACGCCGAGCTGCCAGCCCGTTATAATTGATTCTTCCACCCGGCTCCGGAACTCATGCAGTCCGCCAGTCTCGCTGTCATGCCGGACAGTGTCCTCATTGCATTCGAATCGCGAATCGAAATCGATGCGCAGGCCACTCTGTAATTGGACTGTGAATTAACCAAGGGCGTATAGGGAAAAGTCCGCGCCTTGTGCTACCACAAGAGTATGGAACGTAAGGGCGGCACGGGACTGGCCGGCGTCGTGGCAGTTGCAGCGCTGCTCTTTTTCCAGTGGGATAGTACGGTCGGGCGCCCGGCCCCGGATTTCACGCTCGATCAGGCGTATGGCGGGCGCGTGGACTTGAGCGCATATCACGGCCGGTCCGTGCTTCTGGTCTTCTGGACGACCTCTTGCGGCATCTGCAGGCATGAACTGCCGCTACTCGACCATCTCAATACGGAATTCCGCACGCGCGGCGTCGAAATTCTGGCCGTGAACATCCGGGATCTGGATGGCGCGAGGGAGTTCATTAGCGACCGGCATCTGCGGCTGACGAATCTCATCGATCCGGACGGCGCAACCGCGGAGCGCTACGGCGTTTCAGGGGTTCCCAAGCCGGTGCTCGTCGGTCCCGATGGCAAGATCCGGCGAAGCGCGGCCGGATGGCAGGACGAGAGAACGCTTCGTGAATGGCTGGCCGGCGTATAAAGCGCACCAAACTTGTGTGGCCGCACGTTTTTTGCAGGGACCCCGGGCCGTTTCGTCAGTTCAGCAAGAACCCGCGGATCTCCGCCACAATACGGCGTAGCCCCGCGCTACAGGTTTGTCGTTACCAACCGACCGGTTACTTGATCTCCAGAATCTCTTTTTCTTTGTTTTTCGCCGCCTGATCCACCTTTAGCATGTACGTGTCGGTCATCTTCTGGACCTCGTCGAGCGCGCGGCGTTCTTCGTCTTCGGCGATCTTCTTGTCCTTGAGCAGCTTCTTCACGACTTCGTTGCCGTCACGCCGGATGTTGCGGATGGCCACCCGGTGATCCTCGGCCACGGTATGCAGGTGCTTCACCAGTTCCTTGCGGCGCTCTTCGTTCAGCGGAGGAATGGGAATGCGAATCAGCTTGCCGTCGTTGGCCGGGTTCAGGCCCAGGTCGGAAGCGCGGATGGCCTTCTCGATAGCGCCGATCTGCGACACATCCCAGGGCTGCACGGTGATGAGCGTAGGGTCGGGCACGTGCAGATTGCCGACCTGGTTGAGCGGCGTGGGCGTGCCGTAGTAATCCACGCGAACGTGATCGAGCAGGCTCACCGAGGCACGGCCAGTGCGGATGGTGGCCATGGCGTGCTGCAAATCGGTCACCGCCTTTTCCATGCGGCTCTTGACGCTGGCTTCAATTTCTTTGACGGAGTTGAAGACGTGCCCCGCTGGGGCTGAATGGGATTCGGGTTTCATATTAGCTAGTGAATGAGCGTGCCGATTCGTTCCCCCATCGACATACGCATTATATTGCCACTGGTGTTCAGATTGAAAACGAGAATCGGCAGCTGATTGTCACGGCACATGGCGACAGCCGATGCGTCCATCACGCCGAGCCCTTTCGACAGCACTTCCAGGTATGAGACCTCGGGGTACATGACGGCGTCTGGAAACTTGAGCGGATCTTTGTCGTAAACGCCGTCGACGCGTGTGGCCTTGGCAATCACCTGCGCTTTGATTTCGAGCGCGCGCAGGGTGGCGGCGGTATCGGTCGAAAAATAAGGATTTGACGTGCCGCCGGCGAAGATCACGATGCGGCCCTTTTCCATGTGCCGGATCGCCCGGCGCCGGATGTAGGGCTCCGCCACTTGGTTCATCTGGATGGCGCTCATGACGCGCGTGGGCACACCCATGTGTTCGAGCGCGTCCTGCAGGGCGAGCGAATTGATGACTGTGGCGAGCATGCCCATCTGGTCGGCGGTGACTCGGTCCATAGTGCGCGCGGCCGCGGCCACGCCGCGAAAAATATTGCCGCCCCCCACCACAATACCGAGCTGCACGCCCGCCCGCGCCACCTCCGCCACTTCCGTGGCCAACTGCCGGACACGATCCGCATCGATGCCAAATGCGGCGGCGCCGGCCATCACTTCGCCGCTGAGCTTCAGCAGAATGCGCTCGTATTTGGCCACAAATTCAGGCCTGGATGGGTTCGGAAACCGCGGCCTCGCCGCCAGAACCGGTGGACGGCGCATCGCCCACCTTGAAGCGCACGAAGCGCGAGACGACGATGTTCTCGCCCAGTTTCGCGATCTTGGTCTTAATCAACTGATCGATAGTGAGCGTGTTCTCCTTGACGAACGGCTGTTCGTACAGGCAGATCTCCTCGTAGAACTTGCTCAGCCGCCCCTCAATGATCTTGTCGATGATCTTCTCGGGCTTGCCTTCGGCCAGCGCCCGGGCGCGCTGTATGTCTTTTTCTTTCTCGAGCGCCGCGGGCGTCACGTCTTCCTTGCGGATAAACTGCGGGTCGGCGGCCGCGATGTGCATGGCGAGGTCGTGCACCAGGCCCTGGAAATCGTCGGTGCGCGCCACGAAATCCGATTCGCAGTTCACTTCCACCAGCACGCCGAGCTGGCCGCCATGGTGAATATAAGTGCCGATCAGCCCCTGCTTGGTGGTACGCGAAGCCTTCTTTACGGCCGAAGTAATGCCGCGCTTGCGAAGCACCACCTCGGCTTCCGGCAGATCGCCTTTGGTCTCGGTGAGCGCACTCTTGCACTCCATCATACCGGCGCCTGTGCGCTCGCGTAATTGCTTGACTAGTTGTGCGGTAATCTCCGCCATATTAATTTCCCTGGAAAGATATGGCCACCGCGGAAGCGTGAAGGCACCGAAAAATTGGCACGGCTTTGCGCCTCGCGGTGGAATGAATTTTAGTGGCCGCTCTTGGTGACGGCCGGTTCGGGAATCGCGTCCGCAGTCTCGGAACCCGGGCCCTTGCGCTGCGACGCCGGCCCCTCTTCTTCCACGAAAGTTTCCGCCATGATCTCTTCGGCGTATTTGGGATCGACGTACTGCGTGTATTCGATGGTTTCTTCGCCCGGCGTTTCCGTCACGATCTTCTCGGCAGCGAAATCCTGCTCGGTCGCCAGCGCGCGACCCTCGATCACCGAGTCCGCGATCTTGCTGGTAAAGAGGCGGATGGCGCGCAGAGCGTCATCGTTGCCCGGAATCACCCAGTCGACTTCGTCGGGATCGCAGTTGGTGTCCACAATCGCCACCACCGGAATGCCCAGCCGCCGCGCTTCTTTCACGGCGATGGCTTCCTTGTTGGAATCGATGACGAACATCACGTCGGGGAGCCCGGGCATGTCTTTGATGCCCGCCAGATTCTGGTCCAGGTGCTTGCGCTCGCGTTCCAGGCGGATGACTTCCTTCTTGGGACGCGCGGCGTAACCGCCGTCGGTGGCCATGGCCATGGCCTCGAGTTCCTTCAGCCGCTTGATGGACTTCTGCACGGTGAGCATGTTAGTGAGCAGCCCACCCAGCCAGCGCTGGTTCACGTAGTACATCTGGCACCGCTTGGCCTCTTCGGAGACCGCATCCTGTGCCTGGCGCTTGGTGCCGACGAAGAGCACGTTCTTGCCCTGTGCCGCCATTTCGCCCACGAACCGGGCCGCGTCCTTGAACATCTTCAAGGTCTTTTGCAGGTCGATAATATAGATTCCATTGCGTTCGCCGAAGATGTATTCCTTCATCTTTGGATTCCAGCGCTTGGTCTGGTGCCCGAAATGAACGCCCGCTTCGAGCAATTCCTTCATCGATATTGCTGGCAAACTACCTCCTCAAAAATTTTCGGGCAGGGCGAAACCTGCCGCGCCGGCCTCGGTCAGACGCACACGTCCCAAAGCGAAATTTGCGTGCGCCGGGAAACCGGAGTTCGGAATCCGGAGCGCCGGGGTTCAACACGAAAACAACCACAGCACTCCGTATGCATGACTACCGTTTGGAGAATTGGAAGCGCTTGCGCGCGCCCTTCTGGCCGTACTTCTTGCGCTCGTGCTTGCGCGGATCGCGCGTGAGAAATCCAAGCTTCTTGAGCCGCTGGCGCAGTTCCACATTAAATTCGACCAACGCCCGGGCGATACCCAGGCGAGCCGCGCCCGCCTGTCCGGCGACCCCGCCGCCGTTGGCCAGAATCAAGACATCAAACTTATCGGCGGTTTCGGTGGCCAGCAGAGGCTGCTTCACCGGCACGCGCAGAGACTCGGTCGGAAAATACGAATCGAGCGCCTTCCCGTTCACTTGAATATTGCCCTGACCCGGCCGCAAGAAAACTCGCGCCACCGACCTCTTCCGCCGTCCCGTTCCCAAATACTGCACCATCGTTGCTGGCACTCGATAACCTCTCTATGCGACCTGTTTGCCCTGCGGTTTTTGCGCGGAGTGCGGATGTTTATCTCCCGCATACACCTTCAGCTTGCGGTACATCTGCTTGCCCATCTTGGTTTTCGGCAGCATGCCGAAGATGGCGTCTTCTATCATCCGCGTGGGCCGCGTGGCGCGCATTTTCCGCGCGCCGACTTCCACCAGTCCGCCCGGATATCCCGTGAAGCGGCGATACACTTTCTGGTCGTCTTTTTTGCCCGTCAACTTCACTTTCGCGGCATTGACGACGATCACATGATCGCCCGTGTCCAAAAACGGGGTGTAGGTGGTCTTATGTTTGCCCATCAATAACATGGCCGCCTGGCTGGCAAGTTTGCCGAGCACAACATTATCGGCATCCAGCAGGTGCCACTCGCGCTTGATCCCCGGCTTAGATGGGAATTCGGTACTCATCGACACACGTCTCCACTCATGCAGTTTCTAAACATTTAGGCTACCGGACCAACGGAGGGCTTGTCAAATCCGATATCTCGTATTAAGTGCGTTCCGGCGCGCCACGGAGGTAAGAAAACGCCCATCAGAGGGGCAGACATGGCACAGGGATAAACGGCAGCGGCTAACGCCGGGAGCCCCCGGATCAAGCGCTCTTGCCGGACTTCGTAGGGCTGATGAGAATATGAGCGTTGCGGCCTTCGAGACGGGGCGTGCCCTCAACGCTGCCAAACGCGACCAAGTCTTCGGCAAAGCGGATGAGCAGTTTCTTACCGAGATCGGTGTGAGCGATTTCACGTCCGCGGAACTGCACCACCGCCTTGACGCGGTTGCCCTCTTTCAGAAACCGAATGGCGTGGTTCTTCTTGAAGTCGTAATCGTGGTCGTCGGTATTGGGACGGAATTTCAGTTCCTTCACCTGCACCACGTGCTGCTTTCTCTTGGCTTCGTGCTGTTTTTTCTTGAGTTCGTATTGATAATGTCCGAAGTCGACCGCTTTGGCTACCGGCGGGACGGCCGTGGGCGAAACCAGGACCAAGTCCAACCCCATATCCTGGGCCTTGCGCAGGGCTTGCGCCGTAGGCATCACCTCCGCCGTACCGTCCGGGAACACCGCGCGGACTTCGCGCACCCGAATCGATTCATTTACGTTCTCTCTGCGGTTTTGCCGGCGCGGCGGGAAGTTTCTACCAGGATACATGCAGGATCAGCGTTGAGACCATTCAGCGCTAGTGTACTTGGATTTCAGACGTTTGGCAATGACCGTTTGTATGTCCTGGGACTAGGCTCGGTAGGCCGGGTCATTGAGAAGTTGCATTGCCGCGTTTATTTGGGTGCGGCTGGCGGCGGAGCTTTAGCGTAACAGACTTCGAGCCGAACACCCGAAATCGAGTTCAGCACCGCCGTCGCCGCATGGACCTGGCTCGATACGCTGCCCTGCACCTCGACCAGCACCGCGCGCTGAATGTCGTGAAAGTCCTCGCCGCCTAAGTTGAGTTGCGAAACCGCGGTCTCCATGGGAGACATGCTGGGGTTGAAAGCCGCATTTTCCGCATAGGCCCCTGCGTAGATGCTGCCATCGGCGGTGGCCAGCGCCACGCCCGAGAACCCGAGACTGTAGGACGCGTAGCTCATATTGGCGGCGGCCAGAGCGGCCAGCACCAAAGAATCCTGGCTGTTCACCGTGAGCTGTTGATTTTCCGCCTGCATCAGTCCGCTTTTTACGCCAAGATGGTGCGGGCCGAACGCACCCGGCAGGAACCACGTCAGCGAGGTGGGTTTGGTGTTCGGAAGCAGGATTTTCAACGCTGCGGCGGTGACCAGCTCGTACAGGAACTGCCGGCAGTAGCCGCACGGCGCCGCCGATACCGCGAGCGCCGAAAGACCGGTCTCGCCTTGCATCCACGCATTCATGACCGCGGCCTGTTCGGCGTGCACTGTGAAGCTCAGTGCCTCGGATTTGAACTCGATATTGGCCCCATAGTACAGATTCCCGCTCGATCCCTGCGCCACGGCGCCCACCTTGAAATTGGAAATCACGGGCTCAGCGTAAAGCGCGGCGAACGGAAGCACGTCCAGCATGACTTGATAGACAGGGGCGCCAAGCTGTTGCGCCATCTGCTCCCCATCCGCCGCCGGGATCATGCCGCGGAAGTTGACCGACCCGGTCAAGCGGCCGAGTGTTTCCTGGAAGGCGGCGGGGTATCGTGCGAGGAGGTCCGCCACGGCGGAGGCGATGCGCATTGTGGAGTCTCCATTGAAGCTCAACGAAGAAGGGTCACCGTGTCAATCCCCGGGGCGAAAATGGAAACTCCAACGAGGCGCCCGGTGACAGTCGCTCAGCCGGCCGGACTTGTTACACTCGGCCATGCTGCCTCCCGGGTATACGTGTCTGGCCGAAGTCGAGCCGCTCGCCATCGAGATCCATCTGAGCACTGACGGATTGTGGACGATGCACGTGCTCGACAAACGCGGCGGATTCAAGGTCACGCTGCCTCCGAGCGAATTCGGCCTGGAGGCGGCCAAGGAAAAGGCGCTGATCAACGCCGCGTATTACATGCGCAAATATGGCGGCGACCGATCGTGGACGCAGCCGGCTTGGGTAGACTGGCGCGAGTTCACGCCCCGAAATGTGATTTGGGAGACATAGATGGCGCCTACAAAAATGCCGTCGGAGTTAACCCCATCAAAAATGAAGTTGGAAAAGTACGAAGCAGAGATGGCGGAGAGGGGGGGATTCGAACCCCCGGTACAGTTTTTGACCGTACGACGGTTTAGCAAACCGCTGCTTTCGACCACTCAGCCACCTCTCCGTTTCTATCGCACCTGATTTCAGCGCGTTAGGGTCGATGTCACTACATTATACTGCGATCTTCACCTTCCTTGGGACGACTGTCACTGTTTTGTCACTGTTGCGGAGTTTCTGAACCGCCCGTCGCTTCGCTTCATCATTGGAATGGGCATATCGCATCGTGGTGCTGATGTCGGAATGGCCCAACAGGTCCTTCACCGTCACCAGGTCCACACCATCGCGTGTTAGCCGGGAGGCGAACGTATGGCGGAACATGTGCCAGGTAATTTTCGGGAGTCCCGCTCGCTTCACCGCCGCTAATAGCGCGCCCTTCACGTCTTTGAAGCGGTCCCCGGTCATGGGGCTGTAGAAGACGTAGGGTCCGTGCTGGACGGCCAGGCGCGCCTCGATGATGCCGAAAGCCGTTTCGTTAAGCGGCAGGCTCAGGGGCTTGTCGCTTTTCTTCACTATCCTCTTCAGCCGTCTTTGCTCGATATCCACCTCCATCCATTGCAAATTGAAAATATCACTTGTTCTGAGGCCGGTGTTGATCGCAAATAGGATCATCTCGCGCAGATAGGGAGGCGAGGCCATGAGCAACCGTTCCTCCTGCTCCTCGCTTAGCGTCTCGAAGCGGAGGTTATTCTCCGGCAGGAATTTCACCAGCCGGACCGGGTTGGCCCCGTGATGCTGTCCCCACCGCTCCGCCATGTTAAACATATGCTTCAGCAACGCCATTTCCCGGTTCGACGTCGCCGGGCATACGTCCTTCACTCGTGCTTGCTGGTAGTCCTCGACCCTGAGCGCTGTAATGTCTCGCAGCTTCGATGGGCCAAAAAACGCTTGCAGGTTGCCTAACATCTGCACGTCCCGCTTCCATGATCGCTTGTGGACCTTCGCGTACTCGATGTAGCGGTTGCCAAGCTCCGGCAACGTGATGTTGACGGGCTTGACGAAAACCCCTCGCTGTACCTCAGCAATGCGCAAAGCGAGATGCTTCTCCGCTTCACGCCTGTTTGCCGTCCCGGTGCTCTCCTGAAATCGTTCACCGTTGGCGTAATAGTCTGCATACCAAATTCGGCCTCGTCGGTAGAGTGCCATGTTAATGACCTTTCCACCTCTGGCCAGCCAGATCCATTGTAGGTGAATGGGGCAGGGATTGGATCACCTCGTCGGGGTCGAATCTCAGGGATCGGCCGGCCTTGATGAACGGGATTCGACGCAGATAGCACCAGTTGTATAGCGTTCCCTTGGGGACGCTGAGGCGTCGGGAAAGTTCGTTGATATCGACCAGGATGTTGTATGGCGTGCTCACAACCGCGCCCTCTGCATAATCATGTAGCCGCCGTGCAATGTGTCTTCCTGCCATTCCGCAGCGATTTGATTCGCAACGACTGGCGTAAACGTAAAGGGTGACGCAAGGCAGCCGTTGATGTCCGTGCCGATTGGTCGTATCCACATAGAAATGGATGGCACCGACGAAGCGACTTTTGGTTTGATCATTGCCCACGGGTGACCGATTGAGGATTCTGCCCCTCTGCCTATCAAGGGGGTGGCGAAGCCGGTTGGTGACAGCATCACACAAAAAAACTCTGACGCAACAAAACCGATACGGAACGCGACAGATCGCAACAAGGCCACCGGCGTGACACTCAGAAGCTTTTCACGAACGAGAGAGCGGCCCCAAGTTGCTCCTGCTAAGTCCGCCCCGAGCCGCCTCACAGTATCAGAGGCCATTCTGTTCCTCTTCACCAGGCGTTCTTCCTTGCCAATCGGCGCCTTCGTCGTCGCAAGCGTTCTTAGAAGCACTCGATGGTGGCCGCGTCCGCGACCGATCCTGAAACCGGCGATCTACCGTCTCAAGTCTTTCTAGTGCGTCGAGTAATTGTAGGCCAACTTCGCGCCGGAGGTCCGAATTCTGTCCAAACTGTTCTGCATGCCTGATGGCAAACCTGATTCGGTCGATCGCGACACGAGCTTGATAGGCCATCTCAAACTCGATCGCGCAAGGCCCGGACTTCGCCGGGGCTCCGAGGGTCTCGATATTCTGGTCCACGATTTCCGACTTCATCGAGCCAACTCCTCTTCAGTCTCTCGCAACCGGCGTGGCGGATAGCAACGGCCTCGTTCAACTCCAGCGTGTTCGTCCCACTCTCGCCGACGGCGGTTGTGTCGTATCGTCTCGGGCCGCATAGCACTATCGGCCCCGTCCCGTGGTTCTTGCGCGTCCTAACGTCTCTCGGTTACGTGCCTTTCCGGCGGAACTCGTAAATGGTGCCGGCCCAACTTTCTGATCTGGCTGATCGCGTTCGCGATTCCTCGCGCAATCGAGCAGAGGGGCTGCTGGGAGCCCTTCGCCGGCTACTGACCGGCCGCGCTCCAAAGCGAGCAGAAAATCGGCCGCTCGGGAGGCGTCATGGGCGGCGCGGAAGATTTCATTCTTGTCCTGCTTCAGAACGTTAATCCACGAGCTCACATACGCGGCGTGCTGCTCGGGGTCGTGCGGAATTCCCCGTTCCGCAGCCAGAAACACGCTGGCCAGTTCAGCTCGCAATTCCTCCTTCGCGTAGCTGATATCGCCGAAGCGGTAGGACTCGTTGAGGGTAGCGCGATTCAACCGTGATGGATGACCGCTGGAGTGGGCAGCCTCATGCAGCGCAGTGCCGTAATAGCTTGCAGCGTCCTTGAAGGCGTGCCTTGGGGGCAGGTGAATGCTGTCAGACGACCGATTGTAGAAGGCGCGATCCGCCTGGTCGTGGACGATTGTCGCGCCGCAGTTGTTCAAAATGTGCTCAGCCGCCTCGACCACTTCGAATACCGTCCTCTGTTTCGGGGTCCATTCTGGAATGCCTTCGATCTGCTTTGCGTTGAAGACGGTATAGACGCGATGAATGAGTCGATTGCCGCGACCCGCGTCAAGCTCGTTGGCAGGTTGGTGTCCATCGCTATCATCGGCGCGAATTGGTTCAGACCTTGTGTCGCGTCCGGCTTTCACCTCCCAGAACTCAATCTGGGTTCCCTTCTCTCCCTTGCGAACCTGCCATGCCAGACCAGCTGCCTGTCTGTACGTCATCCAGCGGGGATCCCCGTATCCGCGATTGAGGCCGGTCGCCATGAGGTGAATCGCGTTGCCGCCGCGGTACGCTTTGCCGGTGGTTGGATTCATCGGCATGTCGAGCGAACCATAGGCCGGATTCCAAGGTTTCTGCCACGGGGCCACGCCGCTCTCGAGCATACTGATGATGCGATCGGTGACCTCCTGCCGGAAATCCCGCCTAGCCGGCTCGGGTGGCTTGCCGACTGGCACCTGGTTTGGATTCGCTGATGCTGCCATGACCTTCAGCCCTCCTCTCCGGCCGGGGCGACCTCGGATTCGGGTTCCTCGTTTTCGAACCCGGACCCGGCCAGCGGCTCGCCACCGATGTCGTCCAGCGACCTCTGGCCAGAAGCGTTGAAAGATGCAACCTCTCCCTGGCCACTCGAATTGG
>Ga0310810_10007967_pt1 | contig 12150 bp, 11 predicted proteins | sample NCmetagenome_FD_207641 | JGI IMG/M metagenome (GOLD analysis project Ga0310810, IMG submission 207641) | Soil microbial communities from experimental microcosm in Duke University, North Carolina, United States - NC | ecosystem: Engineered > Artificial ecosystem > Soil microcosm > Unclassified ...
CCACGCGTCGCCGTATTTGTCTGACGGCGCGAGCCGACATCACTAGTTGCACCGCACATGTCCGCTCTTGGAGGTAAAGCAGACATGGCGGTTTGCTGAAGTCCGCTTTCGCGGTCGCTATCGGGGGCAGAGCGGACATCGCTTATTGCGCGCATATGTCCGGTCCTGACCAAGGGCGGACATTGCCGCAGTGCGAGGCCATCTACCGTGCTAGACTGGGTGGATGAGACGGCGTGAATTCATCATCATACTTAGCGGCGCGGTTGCATGGTCATTCGCTACGCACGCGCAACAGCCCGACCGAATGCGGCGGATTGGCGTATTGCTGCCTGCAACTGCTGACGATTCAGAATATCCGACACTCGTCAAAGCATTTGTTGGGCAGTTACAGCAATTGGGCTGGACCGAAGGCCGCAACATGCGGATCGACATCCGCTGGGCTGGAGGTGATGTAGACAGCAATCGCAGAAATGCAGAGGGCCTCGTCGCAGTGGCTCCTGATGTCATCATGGCCTCCGGCAATGCATCTGCGGGGCCCTTGCTTCAGACAACACGAACCATACCGGTGGTGTTTACTATCGTTCCCGACGCGGTCGGTGCGGGTCTTGTTGATAGCCTGGCACGGCCTGGTGGCAACGCCACGGGATTCACCAGTTTTGGCTATGACATCGGCGGGAAATGGTTGGAGCTGCTCAAAGAGATCGCGCCTCATGCTACGCGAGTAGCGGTCCTTCGAGATTCGGCCCTAACCGCCGGGGTTGGTCAGTGGAGCGCCATTCAAACGGCTGCACGATCGTTTGGTATTGAGGCGACGCCGATCAGTCTGGGCGATGCTCGCGAACTAGAGCGTGCTATCGCAAAGTTTGCGCGGCCCGCGAATGGCGCGCTCATTATCACATCGAGTGGCTTGTCAATAAAGCATCGAGACACGATCATCATGCAGGCTGCAAAGCAAAAATTGCCCGCTGTTTACTACGGGCGCGGTTTTGTTGCGGCCGGAGGGCTGCTGTCCTACGGCTCGGATCGGGTCGAGCAGTTTCGCAATGCTGCCGTCTATGTGGATCGCATCCTAAAGGGCGAAAAACCAGCAGATCTGCCGGTACAATCGCCTACCAAGTACCAACTTGTGATCAACCTCAAGACCGCCAAGGCGCTCGGTCTCACCGTGCCGCCATCGGCCGACGAGGTGATCGAATAGCAATGTCCGCCTCAAGCATCAGATGGAGAAGCGCAGCATGGAGCAGACATCAGCTATCGCACCGCACATGTCCGCTTTCAGGGGTAAAGCGGACATGACCGTTTGCGGAGGTCCGCTTTCGTGGTCGCTAATGGGGGTAAAGCGGACATGCCTTGCTGCGGTGCGTAAGTCCGCTTGTGACCCAAAGCGGACATCAGGAGGCCTTTGGCGCCTCCGGCTCAGTAAAGAAGTAGCTTTAAACTCAGAGCCGGAGACGAGGAGTCGTCTAGGACGCTTCGCAAAGTTTAACAGCTGGCTGCCGCAATGTTCCAACCTAGCCCGTGCCATCCGGACCGCACGCTTGGCATACAAACGCGCGCCGTTCGTGATTCAACCCATCGGGTTCGATGCGGGCAAACCACATGCGCTCGACACAACGTGGGCATTCTGTTTCGTGGTGTAAAAGAATGAATTCAGACTGCTGCATATTCGCCCTTCACAGTCGGGATCGGGGGGCTTTTGCCCCAAAGCGGACATCGGTGTTGTTGAGAAGTTGCTCGAAGACCTGACGGAAATTCAACCTACTTGCTATGCGGCGTTCCTTTCGCCACGCATGCATTGGAAGTGCGGCCGGCGGAGCTCTCCTCATCATCCTTGTGAGTATGCAGGAAGCGCGCAATTTGTGCTCTCAGCGCAGTCGATTTCAGCACGTCTCCCATCGAGCCTGCGGTATCGAAGAGTTCGCGCTGGAGTTTCGTTGGGATCGTGTTCCATTGCATGATGACGGCCGCGCCCAGGCAGCGAAGAATGTGCTCCTCAATTTTGGCGACGTCCCCTTCCGATGCATGGACGTCCTGCGCGCCGATGATCTTGTCGAAATTGTTCGCCAGCCAATCCTCGTTTTCAGCTAACGCAGTGAAACTTGCTTTCGATCGCTGAAGTTTGCGGATTTCGCCCGCATCGTCAGTATGTTTGAGCGATTCGGCGGATTCTTTCGCTTTTGCGCGAAATTGCTTTGCCTTGAACATAAGACCTCCCTGCACGCTCTGCGCCGGGCGGCTGTCCACTCGACGGGCTCTGCTGTCTGCTTGTCGGATGCTGGTGAGAGTATACACGAGCGATCAGGCTATGACGACGCAATTCGAACAATTGGCTGGTTCTGGGCTCATTTGTCGCCTAACAGGCAAATGCGGCCGATCTTTATTTCAATCAAACCGCCGATTGCCACTGTGTTTCTCGCAATTCATCTCCACATAAGAGGTTGTTGTTTGAATGATGCACATTCAGATGATGTTTCATCAATATTTTGGAGATAATACTCATGAACCCAGTGACCCCAAATACCGCTACGGCGAGCACCAGCAATCCTGTTGAGGCAAAGCAAATGCTTCTCAAGGATATCAGCTCCAAGTGGGGCAAGTTCTCCGAACAGGAGCTCGGCGCGCTCAAGAACAAGGACGATCTCATTACTCAGGTCGTCGCCAAGTATAGCATCGACAAAGCGCAAGCGCAGCGTGAAGTCGACACCGTCATGAAAGGTCGCCAGATCTGACCTCACTACGACAAGCGCGACGCCGTCTCTGTTGACGGCCTCGAACGCTCCATCAGTTTATGAGTAAGGAAAAGTTATGGCCCAATGGTTTGTGCCACCGATTATCGTCCCGGCTGCTTTAGTCGCCCTGATCGCCGCGATTGTGCTTTTTCAAAATTTCGCTCCGTAAGGGGCTACGCATCGAGGAGGCTATCATGACTTCAATTATTGCTCTTCAAGATTTGGCGTCCCGAATATTTTATTTCTGCATGACAGCGAGTGCCTTCATTTTTGTCTCGATATTGTTGGCCGGTATTCATCCCTAACGATTCTCTGCGAAAAATCGCTTTGCAGACGCCTCCAAGGAGAACTTCAGCTTACATGAACGACATTTTGGATAATGCTGGTGTTAGCGGCGGAGAACCAAAGCTGATTGTCCGAAAGGCGTCTTATGCCCCGATTTGGTCGGTCTGGGCCGTACTCGAAGGCACCCCATCGGAGGAAGGAAATCTTCGAAGGGTCTTCTGAGGAAGATGCCTCAAGCTGGATCAATACCGGCGGACGATCATGGCTTGAAGAACGGAGGCGAAAACGCACTACCTAGCGCGCCGATGCGCTAGTCCGTTTTCAGTCACATATAAAGTATGGAGTGCCTAATGCGCACGCACCGGTTTGGACGAAAAATAAAACTTCCTGCGACGATCGTCATCAAGCATCAGATAAGAATGCTGATGGCTCAAGATGAACTTAAGAAAGCGGAAGCCCAATTTGTCGAACAGTCGGTGCAGCCGCTCTTTGATGAAACCCGAAGTTCTCGTAGCGGTCCGGCTGACTGAGACGCTGAATAAGGGGAGGGCTGCTAGTGGCGTAGCCGAATACCGGATCGCCTGGACAATTGAGGAAGATAATGGGGAACGCCTTGGCAGCCGCCATGGTCTTTTCCGTGGTTGTCTTAGCCTCATCAAGTTTTCTGCGTTGAGCTCGAAAATGTCCGCTTTTGGCCCTTAGCCGACATAGACGAGTGCGCTGCACATGTCCGCTTTCAGGTGTAAAGCAGACATCACCATCGCCGCAGTCCGCTTTTGCGGTCGCTGTTGGGTGTAAAGCGGACATGCCCTGTGACCCAAAGCGGACATGCCAATCATCTGCTCGCCCGCGTCGGGCCAATTTCAGTCGTGCAATAAAGCATTTAGGGGCAACTGACCGGCCAGACCGTTAAAAAAATTTAATTTTGACTACCATTGTAAGTTGCATAACTATGCAGCTGGCTGGGGAAACGGGGCATGCGCAAGAAAATTCTCATACTGGGCCTGCCTGGCGCGGGGAAGACTACGCTCGCAAATGAGCTCGCGCCGCGGCTCAACGCGGTGCATTTCAACGCTGATGATGTGCGCACGCACGTTAACAAGGATCTCGGTTTCTCTGAGCCAGATCGAATTGAACACGCTCGCCGCATGGGCTGGCTGTGCGATCAGGTGGTAAAGGTCGGCTGTTTTGCCATCGCCGACTTCATCTGTCCCACGCCTGCGACCCGTGAAGCGTTCCTGGGCGGCGGGGAGGCGTTCGTGATCTTCGTGGATCGCATCCAAATTGGCAGGTTCGGCGATACCAATCGTATGTTCGTGCCACCGGAACGGTACGATCTAAGAGTGACGGCCGAAGGATCGCCCCAATATTGGGCCGAGCAGGCGATGATCCAGCTGCGTCCGGTATTTGATCAAAAAAAGCCAACGGCACTCTTCATCGGCCGATACCAACCGTTCCACGACGGTCACCGGGCTCTAATTGCCGAAGGCCTTAAGCGAGTGGGTCAGGTCCGGAATGCCGTCAAGAGACGCATGTCGGGTGTCTGACCATCTAGGAATCCGACCACCGGCGCTGCGGACTGCTGCGCGTGTGTCGCCAGCGGCCAAACCACCGCGCCACCGAGCAGGGCTACAAATTCGCGTCGTTTTAAATGTGTGATCCGCATATGCCCCGAAACGGTTAGAGGGCCGATCCCATTCTAGTTGAATGATAGATCCCGGTCAGGGGCTGCGAATAGTTCGCATTGGACCGGAAGACCCATTAATGTTCGCGGCGAAAGCGAACATCGCCATGGCGCGAAAGCGAGGATTTGCCTAGGATTGAGCATTGTCGTGAACCCGCCAAAGGGGGCGACATGCAGCGACGCGGTGAAAGCGGACAGGCGGTGAAAAGACGGCGCACGATTGGGCGCAAGGCTCGCAAAGCGCGGTCTGTTGGCGTATCCACCACCGAACTCCAAGAACAAGTTGCCGCTCTCACCCGCGAACTGAAAGAGGCGCGTGAGCAACATACGGCGACGTTGGCGCGGCAGACGGCGACCAGCGAAATTCTACGTACGATCAGCACCTCGCCGACCGAGATTGGTCTTGTTTTCGACGCCATCTTGGAAAACGCCATCCGGCTTTGCGGTGGCGATGTCGCTGTGCTGTGGCAATTCGACGGGCGGGTGCTGCGCTTTGCTGCGGGAAACAATGCAAGTAGCGAAGCTCACTTGCGCGCACATCCCGTGGAGCTTGGCACCTACAATCCGACGGCTTTAGCCGGACTGGAGCAACGTATCGTCCATGAGCTGGATGTATTTGCCAATCCAGCCTATCGCCCTCTGGTTCCGGCCACTACTACCCAGCGGCCGAGATCGTCTACGGTCCTTGCGGTACCGCTTGTGCGCGAGGGAAAATTATTGGGCGTCATTACAATTTGGCGCTTCGAGAAGCGCTTGTTCACCGACAAGCAGATCGAACTGTTGAAGAACTTTGCCGCACAAGCTGTCATCGCCATCGAGAATACGCGGCTACTCAATGAGTTGCGCCAGCGCACGGATGACCTTTCAGAGTCGCTCGAGCAGCAGACTGCGACCAGCGAGGTGCTGCAAGCCATATCCAGCTCACCGGGAGAACTTGGGCCGGTGTTCGAGGCTATGCTGGAAAATGCCGTGCGCATCTGCCGCGCCAGTTTTGGAACGCTGCTCCTATACGAAGGCGACAGGTTGCGGCGGGTGGCGCGAATGGCCGCGCAAAACGTGCCGCAATCGTATGCGTCCGACCAGGAAACGCCGCCACACTTCATCGCGCCGTTTGATGGGGCGCCTTCGCTAGGGCGGCTCGTCGAGACCAAGGCGCTAGTTCACATTGCCGATATTGCCACCGAGCATCCCGACGATCTGATCTACAAGGTCGCCGCAGCCCGCACCGTTCTGATTGTGCCGATGCTCAAGGAGAGCGATCTTGTTGGCGCCTTTGCCGTCTACCGCAAGGAGGTACAAAAGTTCAGCGACAAGCAGGTCGAGTTGCTGGAAAATTTTGCTGCACAAGCGGTTATTGCGATCGAGAATACGCGACTGCTCAGTGAGCTGCGCCATCGTACCGACGATCTGTCTGAGGCATTAGAGCAGCAGATCGCAACGTCGGAGGTACTGAAAATCATCTCAAGCTCACCCGGCGAGCTAGAGCCTGTGTTTAATGCGATGCTGGAGAATGCCACGCGCATCTGCGAGGCGCAGCTTGGCGTTCTGATGATGTTTGAGGCCGGAGCATTCCGCTATGTCACTTCGCACGGCGTGACGCCGGCCTATGCTGAAGCGATGCGGCGCGACCCCGTATTTCGTCCTAGTGCGGGGCATCCGCTCGATCGGCTAGCCAGTACCAAGCAGGTGATCCACATCCCCGACGCGAGAGTTGAACAGAACATGAGGGGTCGGCTGGTTGAGCTTGCTGGCGCGCGCACCTTTCTCTGCGTTCCAATGCTAAAGGACAATGAGCTGGTTGGCACAATCGCCATTTACCGCCAAGAGGTGCGGCCGTTCACCGATAAACAAATTGCGCTGGTGCAAAACTTCGCGGCGCAGGCCGTCATCGCCATTGAGAATACCCGGTTGCTCAACGAGCTGCGTGAATCTCTACAGCAACAGACCGCGACCGCCGATGTGCTTAAGGTCATCAGCTCATCGCCAGGTGATCTCGCGCCGGTTTTCAAGGCTATGCTGGAGAACGCCGTCCATATTTGTGAAGCCAAGTTCGGCCACATGTTTCTCAGCGAAGGTGAGGCTTTTCGTGTGGTCGCACTCGAAAGCGGGACGCTTCCTTATCCTGATTGGTTGAGGGAGGGTTCCAAACTTGAGCTTCGCGCGAATCCGCAAGGTCCACTCGCCCAAATTGCTGCTACGGGCAAAATCGTTCACATCGGCGATCTAACCGATGAACCGCCCTACCGCGAACGCAACCCCCGCATGGTTGCCCTCGTCGAATCCAGCGGGGCGCGGACCTTTTTAGGTGTCCCTATGTTTAGAGGTGAAACACTGATGGGAGCCATAGGCATCTATCGTCAGGAAGTTCGCCCTTTCACCGATAAGCAGATCGCGCTCGTGCAGAATTTCGCCGCCCAGGCGGTCATTGCTATCGAAAACTCGCGGCTGCTCAATGAATTACGACAGCGCACACACGAACTGGCGACGTCATTGGATGACCTTCGGAACACGCAGGACCGTCTTGTCCAGACTCAGAAGCTCGCCTCGCTCGGCCAGCTCACCGCCGGTATTGCGCATGAGATCAAGAACCCGCTCAATTTTGTCAACAATTTCTCTGTCGTCTCCAGCGAACTGATCGATGAATTGCAGGATGTTTTAAAGCGCGTGTCAGCCGACGACAAAACCCGGGCTGAGATTAAAGAGCTAACCGACACCCTGCATGGCAATCTCGACAAGGTGGTGCAGCATGGCAAACGCGCCGACGCCATCGTCAAGAACATGCTGCTGCATTCGCGCGAAGGCTCGGGCGAGCACCGGCCCGTCGATGTCAATGCCATCGTCGAGGAAAGCCTCAATCTGGCCTATCACGGGGCGCGGGCCGAGAAGCAAGGTTTCACCATTACGTTGCAACGATCATTTGATCCAACTGTGGGCGAGGCCGATATCTTTCCGCAGGACATAACCCGGGCGCTGCTGAACCTGATCATCAATGGCTTCTACGCAGCAACCAAGCGCCGTGCAGAAGCCAACGGCGGCAAATGCGAACCAATTCTTGCTGCTACTACCAAGAACCTTGGGGACCGTGTTGAAATAACGATCCGGGACAATGGCACTGGTATTCCTCCGGACGTGAGGGCAAAGATGTTCAATCCGTTCTTCACGACGAAGCCTGCCGGAGAAGGTACCGGGCTTGGGCTTTCCATCAGCCACGACATCATCGTCAAGCAGCACGGCGGCTCAATCGAGGTCGATACGCAACCGGGCGAGTTCACCGAAATTAGGGTCATCCTGCCCCGCGTAGCAGCGTTCGTCTGAAACCGACATAAGTGCTCTGGATGTCCGGTTTTGGCCCTTAGCCGACATGAGTGTGTGCACCGCACATGTCCGCTTTTGGGGGTAAAGCAGACATGGGTTTTGGAGAGAACGTGACGTTTTGCGGTGCGAACGTCCGCTTGTGACCCAAAGCGGACCTGCCTGAGCTTTATTTCAAAAGCGAGCACAGAGCAGATGATGAGCTTTGATCGAGACGCTAGACGGAGCAATCTGATCAATTGTGTAAAGAGACAACCCTGTCACCATTCCCGCTCGATGGGTCAAGGCGCGCAATTGCGGCCGCAAGATCGCTCTGCAAGAAAGGCTTCGTAAGCTTGGGCAAATTTATATCTTCTCCTGGAACAAGATCTGAATAGCCGGTCGCTAGCAGGACGCTCATATTGGGCCACTGCTGCCTGATGATTTTAGCAAGTTGTGTTCCGCTCATTTGCGGCATGGCTTGATCAGTAATGACCAAGTCTATTGATTCTTCCTGCCGTATAAGCTCGAGCGCTTCTTTGCCCGAGTACGCCTCAAAAACAGAATGACCAAGATCTTCGAGCATGGCGACCGTGTTCATGAGGACAAGAGCGTCATCGTCCACTGCCAGGATCGTACGCGACCGTTGTGGCTGGACTGGACCTGACTGCGCAAGGCGAAGAGTGCCAGGCTGGGTGGAATCTTTCGCAGCCGGCAGCCAAATCTCGGCGGTGGTGCCCTGGCCTTTCTGGCTATGCAGGACAAAAGCCCCGCCGGATTGTTCGGCGAAGCCGTGTACCATCGAAAGGCCCAGGCCGGTTCCTTTCCCAACACCCTTGGTCGTAAAGAATGGCTCGGTCGCTTTCTGCAGCGTCTCCTTATCCATCCCTGTACCGTCATCCCTCACGCTAAGGCAAACGTAAGTTCCAGGTTTCAACACGGCGCCGTCCTTGGCAGCAACACTTTCTTGCCGGGCGGACACGATGATTTCGCCGCCATCCTCCATGGCATCGCGAGCATTCACGGCCAGATTCAATAGCGCCATTTCTAACTGGTTGGCGTCCGCCATGACTCGGTTAAGACCAAGCGGAAAACGGGTTTCTATCTTGAAAGTTGGGCCAAGTGACCGTCGCAGTAGCTCGGTCATCCCTTGCACAAGCTCGGGAACGTCAATGACTTCATGTTTGAGTTCTTGGTTGCGGGCGAACGCAAGCATCCGGTTGGTCAGAGTTTTGCCGCGCTCTGCACCTTGCACTGCGTTTTCCAGCAACGACATGGATCTGCGGTCGTTCGGCAAGCGCTTGCGCAACAGTTCGAGACTGCCAAGGATCGCCGTCAGCAGATTATTAAAATCGTGGGCGATGCCGCCGGTGAGTTGGCCGATCGCCTCCAATTTCTGCGATTGAAGTGAGATCTCACGCGCCTTTTCTAGTTTCTGCTCAGCTGCCTTGCGCTCGCTCAAGTCCCGCGTGATCTTGGCAAAACCAATGAGTTCGCCGGATGGCCTTCGGATAGGATCGATAACGACATAAGCCCAAAACTGCGATCCGTCCTTGCGGACACGCCAGCCTTCAGCCTCGAACTTTCCTTCACGACGGGCGGTCTCCAGCGCCCGCGCCGGTAGGCCAGTTTCTTGATCTTCCGGGGTGTAGAAGCGGGAAAAATGCTGTCCAATAATTTCAGTGGCAAGGTAGCCCTTGAGCCTCTCCGCGCCTGGATTCCAACTTGTAACGATACCCGAGCTATTGAGCATAAAAATGGCGTAGTCCGTCACTGCCTCAATAAGGAGGCGGTATCGTCCTTCAACCGTCAAAGATGCCAAATATCGATCGGCCTGTTCCACCAAAGTCCTCGCTCAGTATTCCCGCCGACGGTGTCGATGACTGCACCAAGTCAAATGCCCGCCAAATGAATGGTTCCCGAGTACCAAGCCCGAATTGGGGTCAACCTCAAGACTGCGAAGGCGATGTCGTGACCATTCCGTCCGGCGGTCTCCCCGTGCGAGCTAATCAAACAGAGCTGGCGATGTCCGCTATTGGCCCATAGCAGACATCAGCTATCGCACCGCACATGTCCGCTTTCAGGGGTAAAGCGGACATGACTTTTTACGAATGTCCGCTTTTGCGGTCGCTGTCGGGGGTAAAGCGGACATGCGATTGTGCAGTCCTTTCGGCGCCGGCGGATCGGGCGCATCCGCCAATCGCGCATACGGGCCGAGTGCAGCCAACTTCATGCTTGGCCTTGACTCGTGTTTCGGCGTAAGCGGCGGATGGTCAACGCCACAATGGGACTTTCCCACCGCGCACTATAACGCCCTCGCTTCGCCATAGTTATGGAAATGATTAGCGGCAGCTTATTCTAAGGACGAAAATGCGGTCATCACGCACACGGGCCGAACCGGCAAACAGCGGCCAATACAGTGTGCATACTCGCTGCCCGCAATGTGGACGTAAGCACATCACTGTCTTTCGGCTGCGCCACGTATCCGACAGCATCTTCACGCAGCTCGGGCAGTTCTTCCGCTACAGGAGGCACTTCGACTTCCAGCGGCTGCGCTGGTGCATAAACTCGGGGCAGCGTCCGAACTGGAGCTCATGAGCTGCTCGCATATTATTTTGTCGATCAAAGTGTTTAAAAGCGCGAGCGCCAGAGGATCAGCCGAAAACAACCGCTGTGCGCATTACTGCCGGCGTGACTAAAAATTTCTATTTCGTTTCTGCGACGAAAATTCCGGTCCAGTCGGAGGGCGGGGCAATTTCTCGGAAGGTCTTGATCCGCGATTCGTAAAGCTCAAACAGGCCGCTCAGATCAATATCGGACTTGCTCGATTGGCAGAGCTCCATCGCCTCAAAGGCGCCGTCCCAGTCGCGGCTGCGATAAGAATACAGCATCGTCGACCAGCGCTTGCGAAGCTCCTGGAACTCACTGCTGATCGCCATATCCTCGCTGCCAAGAAGGGCATAGATCGTCTGCGCCTCCGTCTTGCCTTTCACCTTGATCAAATCGAGTTCAAGCACGGCAAATTTGTTCTTCGCCTTCTCAGCGGTGTGCGCTCCGATGATGATCGACACGCCGTAAAACTTGGTCTGCCCCTCCAACCGCGCCGCGACATTCACCGGGTCACCCAGAACGGAGTAGTTAAAACGCAGATCGGATCCGATGTTGCCGACAACACAGCGGCCTGTGTTGATGCCGATACCAATACGAAATGGCACGACCTTTTGCCCGGCTAATGCTTCCTTTTGCCGTTGCTGATTGAGCACTTCCAGGCGATCGAGCATATCGAGTGCGGCCGCGCAGGCTTTGAGCTCATGGTCTTTGACCTCGATCGGGGCGTTCCAGAAACCCATGATCGCATCGCCGATATACTTATCGATCGTTCCTTCGTGGCTCACGATCGAATTGGTCAGCGGCGTCAACAGCCGGTTCATTAATGAGGTGAGACCCTGCGGGTCGTCCTTGTAGGTCTCCGAGATGGTGGTGAAGCCGCGCACATCGCTCATCAATATGGTCATCTCGCGATCTTCACCGCCAAGAACCAGTTTCTCAGGAGAAAGGGCGAGCTGCTCGACCAGAGCGGGCGCCAGATACTGGCCGAAGGCCTGCCTGATCTGCCCGCGCTGCGCTTCGACGTTGTGATAGGTATAGAAAGTGATGAATGTCGTCATAGAGGCAAGGACGAGGGCGGGGTATGACGGATCGATAAAGATGCGGGCGTATTTAAAAAGACCGTAACCTCCGAGAAGTATGAGGGCGATAATCAACAGCCCGAGCGTTGCGGATGCCTTGGCAGAAACCCGCGGGAGGGCGAAGGCAAGAAGAATCCCGAGAACAAGGACCACGAATTCTTCAACGGCCAGGGCATAGTCGGGGCGCTCAAGAAATCGTCCGGTCAGAAGATGCTCGAGTAACTGGGCGTGAACGTCGATTCCAGGGAGTGCCGCATCAAGCGGAGTGGCGCGCAAGTCGAGCAGGCCAGGCGCGCTGGTGCCAACCAGAATGATGCGCCCATCAATTTCTTCCTTCGGCACTTCGCCGTTCAACACTTTCCAGGCTGGGATGTAGGCTTTTTTGTCGAAGTGACGGAATTTGAGATAAACGCCGCCGCCCGCATCGGTGGGCACTTCAACCTCGCCGATGCGGATATGGTTGAGGCCGGTT
>Ga0310810_10007968_pt1 | contig 12149 bp, 10 predicted proteins | sample NCmetagenome_FD_207641 | JGI IMG/M metagenome (GOLD analysis project Ga0310810, IMG submission 207641) | Soil microbial communities from experimental microcosm in Duke University, North Carolina, United States - NC | ecosystem: Engineered > Artificial ecosystem > Soil microcosm > Unclassified ...
CGAGGGCAGCCTGCAGATACCCCATCGCCTTCTCGAAATCGTCGACGCGATCCGCGCGCACCGTGTTGAACAGCAAACCCACAGGCGCCGTGAAAGTGCGTGGCTGCGGCGCCTGCGCGGGGGCAGCGGGCTGCGCCGGAGTTGCCTGGCCCGCTGCCGGTGGTGGCTGTGCCGGGGCCTGCGTCGGAGATGGAGGCTGTCCGGGTGTTGGCGTCGGGGCGGGCTGTTGAGCAGCGACCGAGGATGCGGTCATCACGACAAGCACAGCGACCATCGCCGCACACACACTTCGCATGCAGTGTTCTCCAATAAAAAAGCCACGGTGCGACTGCCGTCTCGCGAACGGCATCGCCCGTGGCTTCGATTGTAGCGGTTGGGGCCGGTCTACTTCGAGAAATCGGCCGCGACGGGTCCCTGGATCACGAACAGCGCTTTCTGCAGCGCGCCGCGATAGAGGTCATAGAAGGCCTTCTGCTCCATGGGATCCTTCACGACTTCGTAGACGAGGTTCGTGATCGAGTAGTCAGCGTCCTTCACCGGCGTGATCACGTGGACCCACAGCGAGCTGCCATCGGGCTGCGCCGCGGAATTCTTGATGACCTTCCATCCGGCCAGCTGCTGCTTCGCTTCCGGACGCGGCGACTTCATCAACGAGTCTTTCAAAGTCGCGAGGACCTTCTCGTAGTCGGCCTCCTTCCCAGGGTTCACGGTGTAAGCCGCCAATACGGTTTCGCCCGTATAGGTCGTCTTCTGCGGTGGTGCCGCCTGGGCGAAAGCGGTCTGCGAAAACGCCGGCAGGATAAGAACCGCGCCAGCCAACAGGACTCCGGACAGTCGTCGCATCTTCACGTCTCCTCGAAAAGGCCGCTAATCCTAACGTACCGGTGAATTGATAAAAACCGCCATGACCTCGTTGGCAAGAAGCATTCCCGGCCGGGTCAGGCTCAGGTGGGCGCCATCATAAACCAAGAGTCCCTGATCTATGAACGGTTGTAGTTCGGTACCGTACCGACGCCACACATCTGTCTGATAGCGCGATTCAAGGGCCGTCAGATCGAGGCCCCTGGTCAGACGCAGGCCCATGAACAGCGCTTCTTCGAGCCTGGTCTCCGCGGTCAGCGCCCGCTGCTCCACGGCGAGTTGTCCTCCCGCAGAGACGAGCGAAATGTACTCCGTTGTGGAGGCAACATTCTTCTCCCGTACGCCTTTTCGGGTTGAATGCGCACCGCATCCAAACCCGAACCACTCACCATCTGTCCAGTACTTGACGTTGTGACGCGACTCGCGGCCGGGTCTGGCCACGTTGGAAATCTCGTACTGCTCGTAGCCGCCGCGATCGAGCGCCTCCATCGCCTGCAGGTACATCTCAGCCGCGTCATCTTCGGCCGCCACGACCCAACGGCCTCGCGCCATCGCGTCCCGAAGCGGCGCGTTGGGATAGATCTCGAGCAGATACAGCGAGGCGTGCTCAGGCCCCAACCCAATCAGACCTTCGACAGACGTGAGCCAGTCAGCGACGGACTGACCGGGCAGCCACATCATCAAATCCAATGAAACGTTGTCGAACCCCGCGGCTCGAGCCAGGGCGAACGCCTCGCGCGCCCGCGACGCTGAATGGAGACGACTCAGTCGCTGGAGCTCCTCGTCCCGAAACGATTGGACACCGAAACTCAGACGGTTGACGCCTGCTTCGCGGAAGCCTGACAGCCTCTCGCCGGTAATCGTTTCGGGGTTGGCTTCGAGGGTGATCTCGGCATCGGCCGTGACCGCGAAGCTGCTGCGACAGGTGGCGATGATCGCCGCGACCTCATCCGGCTCGAGCAGCGACGGCGTCCCGCCGCCGAAGAAGATGGTGTCGGCTGCCTCCCCGTCTGCACGGCCACGAATCTCTTGCTGAATCGCCGACACGTACTGCGTCTTCAGATCGGCGTCGAAGAGGCCCCGATTGAAGTTGCAGTAGTTACAGATGGCCGAACAGAACGGGATATGGACGTAGAGGCCGAGGGCCATGTCGTTCAATGTTACGACCCGGCTCTGCCTCCTGACCATTTCAGGTCGGTCTTTTCGTGCTTGGGCGTCTTGAGCTGCGCGCGAACCTGGCCCTGCGAACGGGGCGGCAGCTTGCGCCGCGGCTGGGCCTTCCACAGCTTGTAGAGGTCGTCTGCGCCGGCATTAGGCGGCAGGTTCCGGTAATCGGGTCCGTCGTATTCGAGGAAATCGCACATCTCACGCAAACGCGAGTGCAGGCGGAACCCGACCCGAACGAGCAGCGAGTTCATCTCGCTTTCGTCCGGGACATCCTCGTAGTTCGAGGTGAAGATCGTCGCACGCCGCTCGTTGTAGCGGGTGTTGACGATCATGCTCATCGTCTCCTCGACCCAGTCGGTGAGCCGCTCCGCACCGAGGTCGTCGAGCACGAGCAGCTCGGCCTCCATGACCGGCCGAATGACGTCCATCTCCGCCGTGTGCGTCACCGGATTGTAGGTACTGCGGATGTCTTTCAGCAGCGCCCGCGTGTCGTAGTACAGGCCGCGTGCCCCGGTCCGCCGGATCACGTGACGCAGAACCGAGACCGCGATGTGGGTCTTGCCAATCCCGGGCGGACCGATCAGCATCAGCCCCTTCTGCACAACCGGGAACGCGTCGGAGAAGCGCCGCGCGGAATCGACGGCGCGGAGCAACTCTTCGTTCTGATAGCTGAGAAAATTGTCGAGCGTGCAGCGCTGATAGCGTGGTGGAATTCGCGCGTCCTTCAACCGTTGGTCGACCGTCTTCTCGCGGATGCAGTCGCAGCGTGTAACACGTGAGACGCCGTCAGCCTCGATCGGCTTCCAGCCACTGTCGTCGCAGATCGGGCAGGCCACGCGTCATAGTAACGGATCTGCACGTGCGAGATCGATCACTCGCGAGCAAGATTTGTCAGGGTCGGACGACAGAATAGTGCACACGTTTCATCGCACCGCAAGAAACCGGAAGGAACTTGCGTGGCACGTCCGTTGCCTATGCCACGTCCGTGATGACGACTCGCGCACATGTGCTCCGTCTTCCGGCGACGATCGTTCTTGTGTGCGCGCTCGGCGTCGCCGCTGCAGCTGCCACACTCAATGGTGCGCTGCCCGTTCCACTGCCACTCTTCCCGCGCACCAATTGGTGGAACGTCGATATCTCTCAAGCGCCCGTTGATTCGTCATCGCCAAACTTCATTTCCTTCATCGGCACGACGCGTCGTCTCCATCCCGACTTCGGTGGTGAGGTGTCGCCCGGCAGCGTCGAGATTTACGGCTTTCCCTACGTCGTGGTGGACGGCAGCCAAACGAAGCAGACGGTGCAGTTCGACTACTCAGATGAGAGCGACGGCGTGAATCACACGACCGATCAGAGTTTCCCGTTTTACCCAATTCCGAACGAGGCCATCACACAAGCGCACTGGATCGAAGGCGGTCAACCCGGAAACGTGGACCTGCGTAGCCAAAGCGACCGTCACCTGTTGATCGTCGATCGCGACAATCGCCATCTGTACGAGCTGTACAACGTCTTCTTCGACGGCACGAGCTGGCACGCGGGCTCAGGCGCGTTCTTTGATCTGCAGCAAAACGGCCGGCGGCCGGATGGCTGGACGTCAGCGGACGCGGCAGGGCTCGCGATCCTGCCCGGCCTGGTGCGGTATGACGAGGTCTTCGGTCCGAACGAGATCGCACATGCGTTTCGTGTGACCGTGCGAGCGACGAACGGCTACGTCTATCCCGCCTCGCATCGTGCCGGGTCGACGACCGGCGCACTACCGATGGGTGCACGGTTGCGATTGAAGGCGACCAAGGACCTTTCGGGATTCCGGCCGGAGATTCAGAAGATCTTCCGCGCCATGCAGCGGTACGGGCTGATCGTCGCCGACAACGGTTCGGACATGTACATCAGCGGCACCTTCGACACGCGGTGGGACAACAACATCCTCAACCCGGCATTCGGGGCACTAGCCACCAGCGACTTTGAGGTGATCACACGCGGCTGGCAACCGCCGGCTGGCCCGGCGCCGCCGACCAACCTCCGCATCGTCAGTCAGTAAGTTGCAGTGTCCGCCTGTAGGCGGACCAGTCCGGCTGAAGCCGGACACTACATCAACTCTGGGTCTTGCGCTTCGGGTTGTCTTCCTCGCTCTTCGTCTCTGACGGTTGCGGCGTGCGCCGGACGAGATCGGTCGGCGAGGACTTGACGAGCGCAGTGCCGAGGCGCTGCTCCCAATCATCGATGCCACGCGCCATCTCGCGCTTGACGTAGTCCATGAACTGATTCACCTCACCCTGCATCTGTTCGATCTTGCGCCGCAGGTTGAGAATGATTTCCACGCCGGCCAGATTCACACCGAGATCGCGCGTGAGCGTGAGGATCGTCTCGAGCTGTTCGAGATCCTCTTCGGAGTAGAGGCGTGTGTTGCCTTCGGTTCGCGACGGCTTGAGCAGGCCCTCGCGCTCGTACAAGCGCAGCGTCTGCGGATGGATGTCGTACTTCTGCGACACCGCGCTGATCATGTAGTACGCCTTGCCGCGTTCAGCCCGCTTCGCCACGTCCCTCTCGCACGTTCTCGCCGTTGAGACGGCCGAATTCCCGGAGCAGTTCTTTCGAGCGTTCGTCGAGCAGCTTCGGCAGCATGATGCGTGTCTCGACGATCAAATCGCCGCGCTGCCCGGTCCGCGTGGACGGCGCTCCGTGCTCGCGCAAACGGAAGCGTTGCCCTGATTGCGTGCCACTGTGCGAATGTCGATCTTCGCGCCGAGCGCCGCTTCGTGAATCGCGATCGGCACGACCAGATGGAGATCGTCACCCTCGCGACGAAACACCGTGTGCGAAGCGACGCGGACGGTGATGTACAAGTCACCGGGTGCGCCACCGTGTAACCCGGCGTTGCCCTTCGATGGGATCCGCAGCCGATCGCCGTCAGCGACGCCGGGAGGAATTCGCGCGATCACCCGCTCGGTGCGTGTCTCTTGCCCACTGCCCGCACACGGCTCACACGGTCGCGGCGTTTGCTGGCCGGTGCCGCCGCACGCGGTACACGCGCGCGAGAACACCATGTGCCCACGCACCGATCGCACGGCACCCGTGCCCTGGCAGTGAGAACAGGAGCCCGTGCTCAAACGCGTGCGTCCGGTACCCGCGCACGTCCGGCAATTCTCACGTCGCGTCACCGAAATCGCACGCTGAATGCCACTGAGCGCTTCCTCGAACGTCACCTGCATCTCAACATGCAGATCCGCGCCGCGCTGCTGGCTGGGCGCACGCCCACGTTCGGTGAGCACCTCGGCGAACAAGTCGCCGAAGCTCGCCGAATAGTCCGCGCCGCGGGTCGAGAAATCGAACCCCTCGAACTCCGCGGCCTGCCGTCCTGGCGCTGCTGTCGTGTGATGTCCGGCGTCATAGCGCGATCGCCGCGCCGGATCGATCAGCGTCTCGTAGGCCTCGAGGATCTCTCTGAATCGCTCCTCGGCTGTCTGGTCGCCCGGATTGATGTCCGGGTGAAACCGACGCGCAAGACGACGGTACGCCCGCTTGATCTCGGACTCCGTCGCCCCCTGCGCCACGCCTAGAACGATGTACAAATCCATTTGAGGATTTTTGATTTGGGATCTTTGATTCCTTGTTGATTGGAGATTGGTGATTGTTGATTGGTCCGGTCAGCGCCGGCGCGCGAATCACCAATCAAGAAATCACCAATCACCAATTCAATCGGCAATCAAAAATCACCAATCACCAATGCTCTATTTGTCGTCCACAACCTCGGCGTCGATGACGTCGCCGCCTGGCGAACCCTGTGCACCCGAACCCTGAGAACCTTGAGAAGCTGTTGAACCGGTACCTCCGGAACCCCCTGAACCCTCGGAACCTCCGGAACCCGGTGCAGCGCCAGCGTTCTTGTAAAGCGCCTCTGCGGCCTTGTGCTGCATCTGCGTCAGCAGATCCATCGCGCGGGTCATGCCCGCGACGTCGTTGTCGGCGATCGCTTTCTTGAGACCCTCGACAGCGTTCTGCACCGCAGTCTTGTCGGACGCGGGGACCTTGTCGCCCATTTCCTGCATGAACTTCTCGGCGCCATACACCGCTGCATCGGCCTTGTTGCGCGTCTCGATCTCTTCCTTGCGCTTCTTGTCGTCTTCCGCGTGCGACTCGGCGTCCTTCATCATCCGCTCGACCTCGTCCTTGCTGAGGCCGCTCGACGCAGTGATGGTGATCTTCTGTTCCTTGCCGGTACCGTGGTCCTTCGCCGACACGTTCACGATGCCGTTCGCATCGATGTCGAACGTCACCTCGATCTGCGGAACGCCGCGTGGCGCCGGCGGGATGCCAACCAACTGGAAGCGTCCGAGTGTGCGGTTGTCGCGCGCGAGTGGACGCTCACCTTGCAGCACATGGACCTCGACGCTCGTCTGACTGTCGGCAGCCGTTGAGAACGTCTCGCTCTTGCGTGTCGGAATCGTCGTGTTGCGCGTGATCAGCGTCGTCATCACGCCGCCAAGTGTCTCGATGCCGAGCGACAGTGGAGTGACGTCGAGCAGGAGCAGGTCCTTGACCTCGCCCGCGAGTACGCCCGCCTGGATCGCGGCGCCAACCGCGACCACTTCGTCGGGGTTTACACCCTTGTGCGGCTCCTTGCTGAACAGGTCCTTGACGATTTGCTGAACCTTCGGGATACGTGTCGAGCCGCCAACCAGCACGACTTCGTCGATCTGCCTGGGATCAACGCCCGCATCCGAGAGCGCCTGCTTCGTTGGCCCGACGGTTTTCTGCAACAGATCGTCAACGAGCTGCTCGAACTTGGAACGCGAGAGCCGCAGCTGGAGATGCTTGGGGCCACTGGCGTCGGCGGTGATGAACGGCAGGTTGATGTCGGTCTCCATCACCGTAGAGAGCTCCATCTTGGCCTTCTCTGCCGCTTCCTTCAGGCGCTGTAACGCCATCCGGTCCTTGCTCAGGTCGATGCCGTCGCTCTTCTTGAACTCCGCAGCGATCCACTCGATGATCCGCTGATCGAGGTTGTCGCCACCCAGGTGCGTGTCGCCGTTGGTGGCCTTCACTTCGACGACGCCCTCGCCCACTTCCAGGATCGAGATGTCGAACGTGCCGCCGCCGAAGTCGTAGACGGCGATCGTCTCGTCCTTCTTCTTGTCGAGGCCGTAGGCCAGCGCAGCCGCGGTCGGCTCGTTCACGATGCGCATGACCTCGAGGCCGGCGATCTTGCCTGCCTCTTTCGTTGCCTGGCGTTGCGCGTCATTGAAGTACGCCGGCACCGTGATGACGGCCTTCGTCACCGGCTGTCCGAGATACTCTTCCGCCGCCTGCTTCAGCTTCTGCAGGATCATTCCGGAGATCTCAGGTGGGGCGTAGTCCTTGTCGCCAATCTTCACGCGCACGTCGCCGTTCGGTGCCGACCCGACCTGATACGGCACCATCTTCATCTCTTCGTTGACTTCGGAATGGCGCCGGCCCATGAAGCGCTTGATGGAGAAGATGGTGTTCTCGGGGTTGGTGACCGCCTGGCGCTTCGCCACCTGGCCGACGAGCCGTTCACCAGTCTTGGTGAACGCGACGACCGACGGCGTGAGCCGGCTGCCTTCAGGGTTGGTGATGACGACCGGCTCGCCCCCTTCCATGACGGCGACAACGGAATTGGTGGTGCCCAGGTCGATACCAATGATTTTGCTCATGTCTCTCTCACGTCCTCTTCGAGGAGGTTGGGGCGACGTCATTCGTCGCACACGGAGGCGATGGCCTGCATCGCCCTTATCATCAAATCTGAGTGTAACACTATCAAAGCCGCCGCTGCTCCGACAGGCGTATAATGACGATAAGCATCTTGCTTTCAAATAGATGACCCCCCTGGACGACCAGGACATCGGCCACACGGAAGAGCCTGTCTCACCGAAGCCGCCGAGGCCCAAGAGCAAGCTGGTTCTGCGCGTCGCGCGGAATGCCGGGCTCATCGCGCTCTTCCTCGTCGCCGCGATGCTGGGAAGCGTCGGCGGCGTGCTCTTCGCCTACTCCAGCGACATTCCCGAAATCAGCGCCCTCGACAGCTATCAGCCCAACACGATTACCCGCTTGCTGGCCCGGGACGGGCGCGTCATCGGTGAGTTCGCCATCGAGCGGCGCATCGTCATCGGCTACAACGACATGGCGCCCGTGCTCCGTCAGGCGATCATCGCCACCGAGGACGGCGACTTCGAACAGCACTTCGGTCTCAGCATCTCGCGCATCGTCATCACCGCGTTCAAAGACATCGTCTACGGCCAGCGCTTCGGCGCCAGTACGATCACGCAGCAATTGGCGCGCGGGCTCTTCCTCGGCGAATACATGAACAACGGTGTGTTCGTGCGCTCGGGCTGGCCGCTCGCCGAACGCAAGATGAAAGAGATGCTCGTGTCGGTGCAACTCGAACGCCGCTACACGAAGGCCGAGATCCTCACGCTCTACGCCAACCAGATCAACCTCGGACACGGCGCCTACGGCGTCGAAGCGGCCTCGCGCATGTACTTCGACAAGTCCGCGAAGGACCTCACGCTTGAAGAGGCCGCGACCATTGCCGCGATCATTCAGACGCCAGCGCGACTGAGTCCCTTCGTCAATCCCGAACGCACGTTGGCGCGGCGCAACAACTACGTGTTGCCGCGGATGGCTGAGGAAGGTTTCATCACGAAGGAACAGGCCGCCGAGGCCGCGAGCCGACCGTTGGTGCTGCTCGGACAGCCCACACCCGATCGCTCCATCGCTCCCTATTTCGTCGAGGACATCCGCAAGGTGCTCGAGCAGAAGTACGGTGCCGATGCGCTGTATCAGACGGGCCTGCGCGTGCAGACGACGCTCGACGTGGATCTGCAGGAAGCCGCGAACGCGGCGATGGACCGGGGCCTGCGAATCATCGACAAGCGAAAGAACGGCTTCCGCAAACCGGCGCGCAACGTCGTTGCCGAAGGACGCTCTGTCGAGAAGGTCTCCATGGAGCGGTGGTCGCAGCCGATCCTTGCGGGCGACATCGTTCCAGCGGTCGTGACGTTCGTGCCGGGTCCGAGCGGGGGCAGCGCGCGCATCCGCGTCGGCGAGTACGACCTCGAGCTCAAGCCGTCAGCGTTTGCGTGGACACGACGGACGTCAGCGGCGCAGCTCTTCAAAGTCGGCGATGTGATCGAGGTCCAGGTGCAATCGCTTGAGGGAAGGAAGCCGAACGAGCTCAGGCTCGAACAGCCGCCTGCCGTTGAAGGAGCACTGGTCGCGATCGACAATCACACCGGTCAGATCCGCGCGATGGTCGGCGGCTTCAGCTTTGCCCGCAGCAAATTCAACCGCGCGACGCAGGCCCGTCGTCAGGTGGGCTCGCTGTTCAAACCGTTCGTGTACACCGCGGCGATTGACCGCGGCTTCACACCGATCTCCACCTTCATCGACGAGCCCGTCTCATATGAGGCCGGCCCGAACCAGCCGCCGTACGAGCCGCTCAATTACGACCGCAAATACGAGGGGAAAGTGACGCTGCGCCGGGCGCTCGAACAGTCGCGCAACATTCCGGCTGTGAAGGCCATGGCGGAGCTCGGCCCGAAAGAGGTCGTCGGCTACGCAAAGCGTTTCGGATTGAAGGGCGATTATCAGCCGTACTTGTCCCTCGCGCTCGGCGCCGCTGAAGCGACGCTGGTCGAGATGACAAGTGCGTACTCGGCGTTTCCGAATCAGGGCGTGCGACTTGAACCGTACTCGGTGATGTCGATTGCGGATCGCGAGGGCAACGTCCTCCTCGAGAATCGCCCCGAGCCGCACGAGGCCCTGCGCGCCGACACCGCGTTTGTCATGACCAATCTGCTTCGCGGCGTCGTGCAGCGAGGGACCGCACAAGCGGCCGCCGCGCTGGACTGGCCGCTCGCCGGCAAGACCGGGACGATGGACGAATACACCGATGCGTGGTTCATCGGATTCGATCCGAACATCACGGTTGGTGTGTGGGTCGGCTACGACGAGAAGAAGCCGTTGGGCAACGGCGAGACCGGCGCGGCCGCGGCACTGCCGATCTGGATGGACTTCGTGAAGGTGTATCTCGAGAAATACGCCGACCGGAAGAACCCGCCGCAGTTCGAGGCACCGGGCAACATCGTGTTCGTGACCCTGGACTCGGGCGTCTCGGAAGCGTTCATCAACGGCACGCAACCGGCTGTAACGGCGACCGCAGCGCCGTCGCCGTCTCCGACGCCACCCGCTACACCGGTGCCCGCAGCGGCACCCGCACCCGCATCAGCTTCGCCAACAATCGAATGATTGAGAGTCGGGTCAGCCGTCGCTGAAGCGACGGCGGCTCGCCGCAGCCTTGGCGAAGGCGGCGGCCCGTGTTGTTCAAACGCGTGGATGGGGTACGTGTGTATGGTGATACTTCCGCCACAGCACGACGCCCTCGAACATCACGAACAGGACGAGCAGCACGGCTCCCACACCAATCAACACCTGAATTGGATAAAAGAACGCAGCCATGATGAGGGGAACGAGGAGGAGCCCATCCATCAGCAGCAACGACATACCGCCGTCGTAGCTGACCATTTCGCTCCAGTACCGGCGCAGAAGAGTGAACACGTGGACCTCCTTCAAGCGACGCGGGTTGTCGTGCCGGGCCACTTCGCGGTGACCCCTATACCGAATAATACGCCCGCCCCATCTGAATCTGTCGGGGCGACGCTATGCTACTCCTCTTCAGGCTCGTCCGGTGTGGCTAACGTTCCGTTCGCCTTCTTCATCAAATAAGTTTTGATGAACCCATCCACGTCGCCATCCAGGACACGCGTCGGGTCACCAACCTGAACCTTGGTGCGGTGGTCCTTGACCATCTGGTAGGGCTGCAAGACGTAGCTGCGAATCTGACTGCCAAACGCGATATCGCGCTTCTCTCCGCCAATCTGCTCGAGCTTCGCGGCCTGCTCCTTCATCTTCACATCGAAGAGCCGCGCCTTCAGCACCTTCATCGCTTGCGCGCGATTCTTGTGCTGCGATCGTTCGTTCTGACAGGACACCACAATGCCGGTCGGCAAGTGCGTGATGCGAACCGCCGAATCGGTGACGTTGACGTGCTGACCGCCAGCGCCACTCGATCGGTACGTATCGATCCGCAAGTCCTTCTCATCGATGTCTACATCCACGTCTTCCGGCAGCTCGGGCCAGACGAACACGGATGCGAACGAGGTGTGTCGACGCTTGTCCTGATCGAACGGTGAAATGCGCACCAGACGATGGACGCCGGCCTCGGCCGCCATCAGGCCGTAGGCGTAGTCGCCGTTGAATGCGATGGTCGCGCTCTTGATGCCAGCCTGCTCGCCGGGTTGAAAGTCGAACACCTCACGCTTGAAGCCGCGCCGCTCAGACCACTTCGTGTACATGCGAAGCAGCATCTCGGCCCAGTCCTGCGATTCGGTACCGCCAGCGCCCGGATGAATGGTGACGATCGCGTTCGAGCGATCGTATTCACCACCGAGCATTTTCTTGACTTCCGCCGCCTCGACTTCCTGCTGCAGCTCGTTGAGTCCGCGCTGCAGGTCGGCACCGACGTCTTCCCCACCCTCGGCCCATTCAATGAGCACGGTGAGATCGTCCATGCGGCGGCGCAGCGAATCACGCAGCGCGATGTCGTCTTCGACTCGGCGCCGGCGCTGCATCACCTTTTGGGCGTCGGCTTGGTTGTTCCAGAAGGTCGGGCTGGAGGTAATCTTCTCGATCTCGGCTAGCTGTTCGTCGAGTTTGGCACCCTCAAAGATGCCTCCGCAGTTCCGCGGCTCGCCGGTTCAAATCCTCATGCCGCCGTAACAGGTCATCGAGATCCACGGTGTCTCCTCGAAAAAGTCGCCGCCAGGACGGTCAGTGCGATCGCCACGTACGCGATCACGTCGCCGATCAGCGAATAGACGGTGCGGCTCGTCAGAAAGCGCGCCTCCCCGACCAAACCCACCTGTTCAAAGATACCCGACCTCGTGACGACGCGTCCGTACGGGTCCACGATGCCGCTGATGCCGGTATTCGCGGCACGCGCCATGTACCGCCCCTGCTCGATGGCGCGCATCGAAGCCATCTCCCAGTGCTGATACGGCGCTGATGAGTATCCGTACCAGCCATCATTCGTGACCGTCGTCAGCAGC
>Ga0310810_10007969_pt1 | contig 12149 bp, 7 predicted proteins | sample NCmetagenome_FD_207641 | JGI IMG/M metagenome (GOLD analysis project Ga0310810, IMG submission 207641) | Soil microbial communities from experimental microcosm in Duke University, North Carolina, United States - NC | ecosystem: Engineered > Artificial ecosystem > Soil microcosm > Unclassified ...
GTCGGCGCGCCGGACCGCGAGCGAGATCGCATGGACCGTTCCGTCGGGCGCATCCGGCGCATAGCAGGCGGCGAGGCGGCCGCCACGCAGCGCCTCGAGGCTCTCGGCGCAGTGTGCGGCGAGTCGCGCCAGCCCATCCGCGGTCACGACCGCGGTGACCCTCGCCGCATCGGCAACCTCCCGATCGAACGGTCCGCCGATGGCACGCCCCTCGAACGTCGAGACCTCGACGTCGCGCTCCTTCCACGCGGTCGGCGGCAGCCCGGCCTTCACGCAGACCTGCTCGAGGAACCGCTCGGCATCGAGCCCCGCATCCACCGCGACACCGGGGAGGAGCAAACCCGCCGCGCTGCCGCGGCGGATGGTGAGCCCGTGCCGGCCGATTTCGACGTGGTCCCGGCGCGCCTCGCCCTGCGCCGCGATCGGTGTCGCGCCCCCGAGCAGCCAGACTTCGAGATCCAGATACGCGAGCTCGCTCGCAGACACCGCGGGCAGGCGCGCGTCCTCGACCGCCGTACGGTGCGCGGCGCGCTCGAGCGCGTCCGCAATCGTCGTCGGTGCGCCGACGACGCCGCAGCAGCCGCGGAGCTGGCCGCGACGCTTGAGCGACACGAACAGCCCGTGGACGACCAGGCCGGCGGCGCCGCCGAGACTCGGGTCGCCGAGTCGCGCGGGCCGGCGTTGTGTCGCGGCGGCGACGATCTCGCACGCGGCGCGATGCAGCGCACGTTCCTGCGCCGGCGTCGGTGTCACCGCTCGCTCGGGCGTGGTCATGGTCGGCCGCTCCCGCGTGATCGTGGTGGGCGCGGATGAATCGAGCATGATGGGTCGAGTCCTTTCCCTCGCGATGGTGCGGGTTGCGTGCTGCGGCGACGTATCCGGCCGCCCGGCGTCGAGCGGTGCGATGCGGACGGGCAGGCGGCGCCGGCCCCACGTCCCGGGCGCGTCGTCGAAGCGTCCCGCGACGACGGCGCCACACGCGCCGCAGCAGCCGCCGCGGAGCTCGTAGCGGCCCAGCGCATACCAGTCGCGCTCGATCACGAGCGTGCCGCAGCCCGGGCAGTACGTGCTCTGGCGCGCGACGTCGTTCACATTGCCGACGTAGACGTACTTCAAGCCTGCCCGTCGCGCGAGATCGTAGGCACGGCACAGCGTTGCGTGCGGCGTCCGCTCGCGATCGCGCAGGCGGAAGTCCGGATGGAACGCCGTGAAGTGCACGGGCACCTCGTCTCCCAGCGTCCGGAGGATCCACTCGCACATGCGCGCGAGCTCGTCGGTGCCGTCGTTGGCGCGCGGAATCACGAGATTGGTGATCTCGAACCAGACGTTCGTCTCCGCGCGCAGCCACGCCAGCGTGTCGAGCACCGGCGCCAGGCGCGCCAGCGTGAGCCGCTGGTAGAACTCGTCGCTGAACGCCTTGAGGTCGACGTTTGCGGCGTGCATCGCCGCAAAGAATGGCCCGCGCGCCGCGGGGGTGATGTACCCGGCCGTGACCGCGACGGTCTTCACGCCGGCGGCGTGGCATGCCGCCGCCACGTCGATCGCGTACTCGGCCCAGATCACCGGATCGTTGTACGTGAACGCCACGCTCGCGCATCCGAGGCGCTGCGCGGCGGCCGCCACCGCCTCCGGCGTGGCCGACTCGCTCAGCGCCTCGACCTCACGCGACTTCGAGATCGACCAGTTCTGGCAGAACTGACAGCCGAGGTTGCATCCGGCGGTGCCGAACGACAGCACGCTCGTCCCGGGCAAGAAGTGATTCAGCGGCTTCTTCTCGATGGGATCGACGCAGAAGCCCGTGCTGCGCCCGTACGTGCCGAGCACCATGCGGCCGGCGCGATTCTCGCGGACGAAGCAGAACCCGCGCGCGCCCGCGGGCAGCTGGCACGCGCGCGGACACAGATCGCAGACGATGCGCCCGTCATCGCCGGTGTGCCACCAGCCGCCCGGCTTAGCGCCGTCCGGCTCGAGGCCCGCAGGAGGAAGCGTCACGGCGCGGAACACAGCAACGCATTGTACCGTCCGTGCCGTGACATTGAACGTTTTGCCCGGATCGCTATCTCCGCGCCGTATCGGGCATTCGACCCACGGCGCGCGAGGCACCCGGCTTGCCTTGACTCCCATGCTCCGTGGGGCACGTCACCCGCTCGAGCCCATCGTGCATCGACGTCGCGGTGGCCGTGACGCGCAGCGAGCGCGATGCGGCGAGTCGGCTCGTGCATCGATGCTACGTCGACCGCGGCTATGCGACGCCCTCCGCCGATGGCCGCCACACGAATCCGTATCTCGCGCTGCCGTCGACGACCGTGTTCGTCGCACGCGCCGAGGGCGCGATCGTCGCGACCGTCTCGCTCGTCGAGGACTCGCCGCGCGGGCTGCCGTGCGGCGCGCTGTGGCCGTCTGAGCTCGAGGCGTTGCGCGCCACCGGCCACCGGATCGCCGAAGTGTCGGCGCTCGCGGTGAGCGCGTCCTGGCGCGGCCGCGGCCTGCGCGCGATGCGTCCCCTCGTGCGCGCCGTCGGTGTCTACGCCCGCGACCTCGCGGGCGTCGACGTGCTGTGCGTGGCCGTGCATCCGCGCCACGCGACGTTTTACGAGGCGCTGCTGCACTTCCGGCGCTTCGGCGCGCTCACGACGTGTGACGCGGTGAACGGCGCTCCCGCTGTCGGTCTGTGCCTCGACCTGGTCGAGCTCGACGGTGAGCTCGCCGACCCGTTCGCGGCGAGCCTCTTCGCGCCCGAGCCGCGCCGGGACGCGCGGCGGGGCCTCGAAGCGGACGTCCGCGGTGTCCAGCGGGCGGAGCGATTGAAATTGTTGCATTCATGCGCCGCGGACGGTGCGGAGGCCGTCACGAAAATGTGCTAGGCTCGCGCGGTCGATGAAAGACCGCGTGACATGACGCTCGTCGACACGCTGACCCGACTCGCGCAAAACCTGGCGCTGCTGCTCTCGCTCACGCTGCTCTACAGCGTCATCGACCCACACGCGCGGCGTGCGCCGCGCGTCGTCCGTCACGTCGTGAGTGGCGTGCTGTTCGGGCTGATCGCGATCGCCGCGATGCACACGCCGTTCACCATCGCACCGGGCATCATCGCGGATGCGCGTGTCGTGCCCGTGCTGTTAGCGGGCCCGTTCGGCGGCGTGGGCGCGGCGTTCACGGCGGCTGCGCTCGCCGCGGGTTATCGGGGCTGGCTTGGTGGAACCGGCAGCGCCGCGGGCATCGGCACGATCGTCACCGCCGCGCTGCTCGGCGCGGCCGTCGCGTGGGGCTGGCGCCGACACGAGCCGCGGCACCCGGCGCCGACCTTCGTCGTGCTCGGCGCGGCACTCGACGCGATCCTCCTCGTCTGGGCGGCCGCACTTCCCGACCGCGAGATCGCGCAACGCGTGCTCACGACCGCGGCCCTGCCCGTCGGGCTCTTCTTGCCCTTCGGCACGCTCGTCCTCGGGATGCTGCTCGTCCACGAGACCCGCCGTCACGAGGAGCGCGAGCGTCTGGCCCTCACGCAGTTTGCGATCGAGCGAGCGACGGAGGCGCTGTTCTGGATCGACGCCGACGGCCGCATCGTGAACGCCAACGAGGCCGCGACCCGGCTCACCGGCTATGAGCGCGACGCGCTGCTCACGATGCGCGTGTGGCAGCTCGAGATCGACGGCGCGCCCGACCGCTGGCGCGTGACGTGGGCCGACGCGCGCGCAGGGCGGCGGCAGATCGGCGAGCGCGTCTATCGGCGGCGCGACGGCGGCGAAGTGCCGCTCGAGACGTCGGGAGACTTCGTCGCGTACGGCGGACGCGAGTGGATCAGCGTGTTCGCACGGGACATCACGGAGCGACGCCGGCTGGAGCAGGAGCGGGCCGACCATCTCGCGCGCGAGCAGGCCCTGCGTGCGCGAGCTGAAGAGGCGGGCATGCTCAAGGATCAGTTCCTCGCCACGCTGTCGCACGAGCTGCGCACGCCGCTGACCTCGATCCTCGGTTACGCCCGCATGCTCCGTGACGGCAGCCTTCCACCCGCCTCGGTGAGTCGCGCCGTCGACACAATCGAGCGCAACGCGCGCGCACAGGTCCAGCTCTTCAACGACCTGCTCGACATGTCGAGCGTACTACTCGGCGAGCTGCGTCTGGACCAGCAGTCGGTCCCGCTGGCGACCGTGGTCGAGGCCGAGCTCGAGGCGGTGCGCGGCGAGTGCGAGCGCTCGGGCCTCAAGCTCGAGTACGAGGCGCCCGTTCCGGTGCCGCCCTTCATCGGTGACGTCGGTCGGCTGCAGCAGGTCGTGCGCAAGCTGCTCTCCAACGCGATGAAGTTCACGCCGCCCGGCGGGCGTGTGCGCGTGCGTGTCGATCGCATCGGCGACGAGGCGCGGCTGGTCGTCAGCGACACCGGCGTCGGCATCGCGCCGGCGTTCCTGCCGCACGTGTTCGATCGTTTCCGCCAGGCGGACGGATCGATGACGCGCCTGTACGGCGGCGTCGGTCTCGGGCTCGCCCTCGTGCGCGACCTCGTCGAGCTGCATCACGGCCACGTGTCGGCCGAGAGTCCCGGCGACGGCGCGGGCGCCACGTTCACCGTGCGGCTGCCGCTGGGACCCGCCTCCACGCGCGCCGGCGCCGTGATGTCGGCGCCCGCGGCCGCGGGTCGCGCGTCGTCGTAACGCGGGGCGACGCGAGTGGGTGACCGAGCCTGCCGCGCCGGCACCAAACGGGCGCCAGCGCCCGCTGCGAGCCGTTACTCGAACGGTCTCGAGCGCGTCACAGCCCGCGCTCGAGCCGCGGATCGAGCACGTCACGCAGCCAGTCACCGACGAGGTTGATTCCGAGCACGAGCAGCAGGATCGCGACGCCGGGAAACAAGGCGAGCCACCACCCCGTGCTGATGTAGTTGCGCCCCTCGTCCAGCATCGAGCCCCAGCTCGGGGCCGGCGGCGGAATCCCGAGACCGAGGAAGCTGAGGGAGGCCTCCGCGATGATCGTGCGCGCCACCGAGAACGTCGCGACCACGGTGATCGGCGGCAGCACGTTGGGCAGCAGGTGGCGGCGCACGATCCAGCGATCCGTGGCGCCGAGCGCGCGCGCCGCCGCAACGAAGTCGCGCTCGCGCAACGTCAGCACCTCGCCGCGGACGATTCTCGCGTACGTGATCCAGCCCGTCACACCGAGCACGACGATCACGTTGACGACGCTCGCACCGAGGACCGCCAGGACCGCCACCGCGAGCACGAGCACGGGGAACGCGAGCTGCACGTCGCCCAGTCGCATCAACACGTCGTCCAGCCAGCCGCGGTACCACCCGCTCACCAGCCCGAGGGCGACGCCGACGACGCCGGCCACGAGCACGGCCGAGAACCCGACCAGCAGCGACACGCGCGCGCCGTGCAGCAGCCGGCTCGCGACGTCGCGCCCCAGGGTGTCGGTGCCGAGCGGATGCGGGCCGCTCCACGTGGGCGGCGTGAGCCGCTCGAGCAGCGAATTCTTGATCGGATCGCCCGGAGCAATGGCGGGCGCGGCCGCGGCGAGCACCACGGTCGCGACGACGACCGCACCGCCGACCACCGCGAGCGCGTCGAACCGTCTCACACCAGACGCACGCGCGGATCGGCGATCGTATAGAGAAGGTCGACGACCAGGTTGATCGCGACGAACACGAGCGCGAACACGAAGACGCCCGCCTGAATCACGGGAAAGTCACGGCCGGGTACGGCCTGTACGATGAGCCGGCCCATGCCGGGCCACGCGAACACGGTCTCGATGATGAGCGCGCCGCTCAACATGAAGCCGAGTGACAGACCGCTCACCGTGATGACGGGCAGCGCCGCATTGCGGAGCGCGTGGCGATACACCACGGCGCGCTCGCCCAGACCCTTCGCGCGCGCCGTCCGCACGTAATCCTGGCCGAGCACCTCGAGCATGCCGGCGCGCACGAGGCGGACGTTCTGCGCCAGCGGCGCCGCCGCCAGCGCAATGGCGGGCAGCACGAGATGCCGCCACGTGCCGATGCCATAGGCGGGCAGCACGCCACCCAGCACGACCGCGAAGAGCAGGATCAGCATGATCCCCAGCCAGAAGCTCGGCATCGACTGCAAGAACAGCGAGCCGATGCGGCTGACATGGTCGGCGGTGCGGCCCCGATGCGTGGCGGAGACGACGCCGAGCGGCACCGCGAGCACGGTGGACAGCAGCAGCGCCGCCGCGGCGAGCTCTACCGTCGCCGGCCAGAAATGCTCGAGCACGATGCGCATCGCGGGGCGCTTCTCGCGGATGGACGCGCCGAAATCGCCGCGGGCGGCGGCGCCGACGAAGTCCGCGTATTGCACGCTCAACGGCCGGTCGAGCCCGAGCAGCGCGCGCGTGTGTGCGATCTCCGCCTGCGTGGCCGTCTGATCGACCAGGAACAGCGTCGGATCACCGGTGAGACGTACGAGGAAGAACACGACGGTCACGACGCCCCACGTGACGAACACCGCGTGCAGCAGGCGCCGCAGCAGGAACGCGGTCACTTCCGGACGGCCACCCCGCGGAAGTCCATGTGCAGCTCGGTGAGCGGCGTGAACCCGGTCACGCGCGCGCTGTGCGCGTAGATCTTGACCTCCTGGTAGAGCGGCACGACCGGAGTCCAGTCGCGCACCTGACGCTGGAGGTCCGCGAGCAGGCGCATCCGCCTGGTCGCGTCGATCTCTCGTCGCTGGGCCTGGTAGGCGCTCAGCACCTCGGGCGGATACGGAGACCAGTTGATGAGCGTGAAGGCGGTCCAGTCCCGCAGGAAATCGTCGGCGTCGAGGTTGTTGCTCGTGCGGCACGCGGTGAAGCCGCCGTTGTAGGGCAGCGTGCCGTTCTGCGTGATCTGCAAGAGCGTGCCGAAATCGACCGGCTTCAGCGTGACCTGCACGCCGAGCTCCTTGAGCATCTCGGCCACCGCGGCCGTCGTCTCGTCGAACGCCTGCCCGTAGTGCTTGGCCGCGTAGTGCAGCTGCAACACGAGCGTCTCGCCGTTGCGCTCCCAGCCGTGTCCCGTGTCTTTCCAGCCGGCCTCGCTCAAGACCGCCCGGGCGCGCTTGGGATCGTAGGGATACGGCTCCTGCTGCGCATAGCCGTACGAGACCGTGGAGACCGGCGACGCATTCACGATCGCGAATCCCTGGAAAATCTTCTGAACGATCGCGTCACGGTTCACGGCCATCGCGAGCGCCAGGCGCGTCTTCGTGTCGGCGTACAGGCCATCCTTGCCGCCGGAATCGAACTGCTGCTTGCCTCGCCCATTCAGATAGAGGCGGCAGTTCAGCTTCTGCGGCCCGGAGACGACCTTGAGATTCGGCTCGCGCGCGAGCGTCGGCGCGTCGAAGGGCGGCACGGCGTCCACGAGTGAGACTTGTCCCGCGCGTAGTGCCGCCAGGCGCGCCGACGCCTCGGGAATGACTTGCAGGCGTAGCCGTTTCACCTGCGGCGGCGGGCCCCAGTAGGCGTCGTTGCGCTCGAGAATCATCGACGTCTTGCGCTTCCACTCGACGAGCTTCCATGGGCCCGTGCCGACCGGCCGCTCGTTCACCGCCTCCACGCCGTTCTTGATCGTCCACGCCTTCGGCACGAGCGGCTCACGGCCGAGCGCGTCCCAGAGGGTCGGCGCCGGCTCGCTCGTGTGCACGCGCACCGTGTACTCGTCGATCTTTTCCCACCGGGTCACGTACGGCAGCGTCTTGTCGAACTGTGTGCCCGCGGCCACGTCCTTGATGCCGTGCTTGTCGAGATTTCGCCGAAACATCCGGTCGAGATTGAACACCACGGTGTCGGCGTTGAAGACCTCGCCGTCGTGAAACTTCACGCCGCGACGCAGCGTGAAGTCCCAGGCCCGGTCGCCGACGGGTTTCCACGCGAGCGCGAGCCCCGGCTGAGGCTTGCCGCGCGCGTCGACGTCGACGAGGCTCTCGAACACCTGACGGATGTACGTGGAACGAATCGATCCCATCCCGATGCGCGGATCCATGTTCGTCGTGTCGTCCGGCATCGCGACCACGAGCTCGGCGTCGGGGTCGACGGCGCCCTGGGCCATGGCGCAGGTGGCGACGACGAGCACGAGCAGCGCCGCACGCAGCACGGTGATCATCACACGTCCTCCGGGGCGCCCACTATACAACGGCGCCACCGCTTGACTAATGTCCTGGCCGCCCGCACGATCCGAGCGCGCCCGGTATCGTCACCAACAGGAGAGACGCCATGGCCTACGTGAAGGAGTCGCGATCCGCGAGCGTTCGCCGCCGGCTCGATCACCCCGTCATCGACGGCGACGGGCACTGGCTCGAGCCGATGCCGATCTTTCTCGACTATCTGCGCCAGGTCGGTGGCCCCTCGCTCGTCGCCCATTTCACGGCCAAGGACGTCGAGCGCGGCTGGTACGGCATGACGCCCGAGCAGCGGCTCGACGCGCGGCCGTTCCGTCCCACCTGGTGGGGCGAGCCGGCCAACACGCTCGATCGCGCCACGGCAATGATCCCGCGGCTCTTCTACGAGCGGCTGGACGATTTCGGCGTCGATTTCTGTCTGCTCTACACCTCGCTGGGGCTGTTCCACATCAACAATCCCGACGAGCAGATCCGCCGGGGCGTGTCGCGGGCCGTGAATCGCATGAATGCCGAGATGTTCGCGCCGTACCGCGACCGGATCGCGCCCGCGGCCGTCGTGCCCGTCTACACGCCGGACGAGGCCATCGAGGAAGCGACGTACGCAGTCCGCGAGCTCGGCTTCAAGGTCATCATGATCTCCAACCACGTGAGGCGGCCGATCCCGGCGCTGGCCCGCGCCGTGTCGGACGCGAGCACGGTGCGCTACTACATCGACTCGCTCGCCTACGAGAGCCCACACGATTACGATCGGTTCTGGCGCACGTGCGTCGACCTGAAGGTCGCGGTCACCGCGCACTCGGGCAGCATGGGCTGGCACGGGCGCGAGTCGATCAACAACTTCGCCTTCAACCACATCGGCCACTTCGCGGCCGCGAGCCACGCGTTCGCGCGGGCGCTCGTCTTCGGCGGCGTGGTCAAGCGCTTCCCCATGCTGCGGTTCGGGATGCTCGAGGGCGGTGTCGGTTGGGCGTGCAATCTCTTCACCGACTTGCTCGCGCACTGGGAAAAACGGAGCGCGGCGGCGATGGAGCGTCACCTGCGACCGACCAATCTCGACCGCGATCTGCTGAAAGAGCTGTTCGCCCGCTACGGCGGCCGTGTGTACGAGGCGAAACTGGACGAGCTGGTGTCGAGTCCCAGCATCGTGCCCCCATTCAAGACGAACGAAGAGCTCACCGAGCGCGAGTACGCGCTGCGCCAGCTCGACGACTTCGCGGCCGCCGGTTTCGCGGCCGCCGGTGTTTCATCCGTCGAGGAGCTCGCGCGCCAGTTCGTCGATCACTTCTATTTCGGCGCGGAAGCCGACGATCCGCTGACGGCGTGGGCGTTCCGCGAGCCGCACAAGCTGCATCCGCTCTTCAGCTCTGACGTCAGCCACTTCGACGTCACCGACATGACGGAGGTGCTCGACGAGGCCTGGGAGCTCGTCGAGCACGGGATGATCGGCGAGAGCGACTTCCGCGAGTTCACCTTCGAGAACGCCGCGCGCCTGCACACGGCGCTGAACCCGTCGTTCTTCGAGGGCACGGCGGTCGAGGGCGCGGTCGCCAAGCTCGCCTGACGGCCGAGCGTGACGGCCGCGCGAACGCGGCGCTCACTCGACCGTCACGCGCTTGAACGCGGCGCTCACTTGACCGTCACGCTCTTGGCGAGATTGCGCGGCTTGTCTGGGTCGTGCCCGCGCAGCAAGGCGAGATAGTAGCCGAGGAGCTGCGCGGGCGGCGCGCTCACGATCGCGGTGGCCGGGCCCAGGTCCGCAATCGGCACGTGGTAGTCGAACGCCTCGTGCGCCGAGGGCGACACGCCAATGAGCATCGCGCCGCGCGCCTTGACCTGCATCGCCCCGGCCATGATGTCGTCGTGCGTCTCGTCCTGCGGTGCCAGCACGAGACACGGCGTACCCGGCTCGATGAGTGCGATGACGCCGTGCTTGAGATCGCCGCCGGCGAACCCCTCGGCGTGGATGTAGCTGACCTCCTTCACCTTCAGCGCGGCCTCCAGCGCCATCGGATAGCTCGGTCCGCGTCCGATCACGAAGAGATGCTCGCGCATGAAGATCGCGTCTGCGACGCGACGAATGACGTCACGGCGATCATCGGCCAAGAGCCGCTCGATCTCGGCGGCCGCCTGCTCGAGCAACGGCACCGCGTCCTGCGCGCGGCCGGCGAGCTCGTAGGCGGTGAGCAGCAGAACGGCCAGCTTCGCGGTGAAGCTCTTCGTCGAGAGCACGCAGCGCTCCGGCCCCGCCGCGAGCGGAACGGTGAGGTCGGCGAGCCGCCAGAGCGTAGAGCCCTCGACGTTCACCAGCGCGGCGATGCGCGCGCCGCGCTGGCGGGCCGCACGCACGGCATCGATGACGTCGATCGTCTCGCCGCTCTGCGACAGCGCAATCACCAGCGCGCCCTCGCCGACGAAGTCCATCAGATACGGAAACTCCGAGCCCGTGGCGACGGTGACGCGGCGGCCCGCGATGCGCGCGAGCACATACTGCGCGGCCAGCGCCGCATGTCCGGCGGTTCCGCAGCCGACGACGAACACGTCGGGCGCGCGGCGAATCATGTCGGCCAGACGACGCGCGTGCGTCCCGCCGACCGCGGCCAGATGCCGCAGCACCGACGGCTGCTCGTGGATTTCCTTGCTCAGATAATCCGGATAGCCCGACAGCTCGGTCGCGGCCGCGTCCCATTCGACTTCGGTGATCGCGGGCTCGACCTCGCGTCCGGTCGCGGCCTCGAACGCGCGACAGCCGCCCGCCGACAAGAGCACCGCCTGGCCGTCCTCGACGAACGTCACCCGGCGCGTGTGCTCCAGCAGCGCGCTGAAATCCGAGGCGAGCAGATGGCCGCGCGCGCTCCAGCCGAGCACCAGCGGCGAGCCGCTCTTGGCCGCCGCGATCTGGCCGCGGTCCACGTCCGCGACCGCGATCGCGTTCAGGCCTCGGAGTCGCCGGAACGCGGCCATCGTCGCGTTGACCAGCTGCTCGGGCCCGGGCGGCGTCTGGGCGAGCGAGGCCTCGACGAGGTGCGCGACGACCTCGGTGTCCGTGTCGGAGCGAAACCGATGCCCCGCGCCGGCGAGTCCGTCTCGCAGCTCACGATAGTTCGACACGATGCCGTTGTGGATGAGGGCGAGGCGGCCGGTGCAGTCGAGATGCGGATGCGCGTTCTGCTCGGTCACGCCGCCATGCGTGGCCCAGCGCGTGTGGCCGATGCCGATCGTGCTCGGCGGTAGGTCGAGCGTCGCGTCGCCGATCTTCCCCACGCGCCGCTGAAGCGCCACGCCGTGCGCGTCGCCCACGGCGACGCCCCACGAGTCGTAGCCCCGATACTCGAGCTTCTTGAGCCCGCGCAGCACGACGTCCGCGGCATGAGCGTCCTGTCCGACGTAACCGAAGATCCCACACATGGTCGTCCTCCGACCCGGCAGGATGGATGCGCAGACGAGACGCACGGAGGACGCAGCGCACGCTGAGTGGCCTTTGTCGGCGCGTCACCGCGCCGGTTTGCTCCACTCATCACGACCGTGCCGGCCGAGGGACCATCCGCCGAATGGTTCGATGGGTCCCTACCTCGTCATCCGCCCGTGCGGACGGACCTGGCGCTCGTCGCAGATCAGACTGTCGTCCCCGCTCGCTCTGCTGCGCGACCTCCTTCCGGGAGTCTAGTGAGGCAGGGCCTCGAGACCGTTATAGCACTGTCCTCCCGCATCGGGCACGCGCGTACAGAGCGTGCAGGGCATCTCAGAGCGTGAACCGAATTACTTACTTCTGCCGCGGCGACGCCGAGGGGCTCGACTCGACCCGCAGCTCGTTGCTCACCTCGCGCACGCCATTGGTCCGGCGCGCGATACGCTCGGCTTCGAACTTGTCGTCGGCCGTCGGGACCTTGCCGGTCAGACGCACGACTCCATCGGTCGTCTCGACGCTGACATCGACGAGACTCTTCATGCGATCCGTGGTGAGCTTGGTCTTCACCGCGGTGGTGATCTTGGCATCGTCGAGCTTTTCGCCGACCGAGCGGTCGGCGGCCCGGACAGGGC
>Ga0310810_10007971_pt1 | contig 12146 bp, 11 predicted proteins | sample NCmetagenome_FD_207641 | JGI IMG/M metagenome (GOLD analysis project Ga0310810, IMG submission 207641) | Soil microbial communities from experimental microcosm in Duke University, North Carolina, United States - NC | ecosystem: Engineered > Artificial ecosystem > Soil microcosm > Unclassified ...
GCGATTTCCGAGCGAATGAAGGCGGCGAACTCCGCCGGCGTGGACGAGACGGTCTCCAGCCCGGCGGCGGCAAAGCGCTCGCGAACTTCCGGCTGCGCGAGCGCCGCATTGAGCACCGGCTGGCCGAGCACCTCCTGCATCTTCGGCTGCAGCGAGCGCGCGACGAAGTCGAGATTCCCGCCGGGCGGGAAGGGCACGACGAACTTGATCGGCTTGCCCGGATAGCTCTGCGCCGCGGCGCTCGCCGCGACAAGCGACACGACGGCCGCCAGAAACCAGCGATGCAGCATGGTGAATCCTCCCCTCGCGACAGGGTACACTGGAGTCTGGCAACCACGAAAGGAGGTGATCCAGTGAGAGTCAACCAAGGCTGGTCCCGCAGGAAGAGCTCCCAAGGATCGACTGACGTGAGGAGCTTTACCGGCTGATCGGCCTGCACCTCAAAAACGCCCCGCGCCAAAAGCGTCCGGGGCGTTTTCTTTTTCAGGCGCCGTATCTCGCTTTTGCCCCGCTCGCGAGGGCCATGCCGTGGCCCGGCCGGTCAGGGATCTTGAAGTGGCCGTCCCGGCATTTCGGCATCTCCTCGAAGAGATCGGGAGGAGTCCAGTCGATGAATTCCACGAGAAACGAATTTCCCAAAGCGCCGTTGATGTGCAAAGACAATTCGTGCACCACATGGGGCGAAACCATAACCGAGTGCGCGGCGGCGAGCCGCCCGATGCGCATCGTCTCGCTGTAGCCGTTGGCGCGGCATACGTCGGGCATGAGGTAGCGCGCGGCGCCGCGCTCGATCAGCTCGCGGAATTCCCAGCGGGTGTAGTTGTTTTCGCCCGTCGCGACGGGGATTTTTATTTTTCTCGCGATCTCCGCGCAGCCCGCGATGTCGTCGGCGAGCACCGGCTCTTCGTACCAGACGAGCTCCAAATCCTCGAGGTGCTCGGCCTGGCGGATCGAATCGCGCACGTTCAGGCGCTGGTTCGTATCCACCATCATGCGCATCTTGCCCGCGAGCGCCTTTTTCACCGCCTCGACGCGCCAGCGGTTCTCGCGCGGGTCGTCGTGGTGGATCTTCATCTTGTAGTAGGTGCAGCCCATCGCCGCGTACTTCTCGGCTTCGGCGATCAGGTCTTGCTCGGTGTATTTCGACCAGCCGCCGCTCCCATACGCAGGGATCCGGTCGGTGACCGCGCCCCAGAGCTTGTAGAGCGGCAGCTTCGCGGCCTTGCCGGCGAGGTCCCACAGGCCGATGTCGAGCGCCGAGAGGGCGTAGGCCGCGACGCCCTGCTTTTTCATCCCCATGTCGGCGCGGAACATCTTCTCCCACAGCCGCTCGACCATGAGCGGATCCTCACCGACGAGGAGCGGCTTCAGGCGCTCGACATAGGCGTGCACGGCTTCGGCGCCGCCGCCGCCGAAGACGAGCGAGTAGCCGAGCCCTTTCAATCCCTCGTCGGTGGCGATCTCGGCGCAGACGAGCTTCTGCACCGGATACTGCAGCGCCATCGGCTTCGGCGTCGGGACCGAGAGAACGAAGGTCTCGACGCCGGTGACCTTCATGCTAGAGGCGGCCGAGGTCGCGCACCGCGTCGACCACCACCTTCGTGCCGATGGCAATCATCAGGATGTCGGCGCCGGCGCGCACGTACTTGTATCCCGCGGGCGGCACGCCGATCTTCACCACGAGCGGCGGCGGCAGGTCGTAGATCACCACGTCCGCGGGCAGCGGCCGGCCCATCTGCCACTTCTTCGCCTGGCCCGGCGGCATGCAGCCGTTGTGCTTCTTGGCGAGCCCGGGCGGGCAGTGGCCGCCGCGGAATTCGTGCTCGTAGTAGGTGCGCACCTCGGCGCGACGATGGTCATCGAAGTGCTTTCCGTGCCGACCGCCTCTGTCATCCCTGTCGCGGTCTTCCTTGTGGCCCTTGCCTCCCTTCGCCCAAGGGGGCGGGTCGGCGAAGACGGGAGTGTGCGCAAGGCTGAGCGCCGCCAACGCCGCGGCGAGATGGCTGAATCGAATCATGAGTTCTCCTTCCGTGCCTATCGGGATTTTCCGATGGGTTCATTTTCCCGCATGCGCGCAAGACGGTCTGATAACTCCGTCACGCCGCTTCGACAATCCTTTGCACTCGGCTTCCCAAGGACGCTGGAAGTATAGGATTAAAATGGACTTCCACGGGGAGGGGCGGGAATGGCGAAGGCGCAGCGCGCCAGGAAGCTGACCGGGTCTGCGGCCGCCGCATCCGCGCGCAACGGCCTGTCGCATTCCGTTCTCTCGGTGCTCGCTCAGGCGGGCGGCAGCCTGCCCGAGGCGCAAAAGCTCGCGCAGCAACTCATCGACGTCCTGCCGGTTCCCGTCTACTTCAAGTCGCGCGACGGCCACTATCTCGGCGTCAACCGGGCCTGGGAGGAATTCTTCGGCATCAAGCGCGAGACCTTCATCGGCAAGCAGGTGGCCGACCTCTATCCGCAGAGCCCCTGGGTGGCGGCCGAGCACCAGGCGATGGACGACGAGCTCTGGAAGCGCCCGGGCAGCCAGAGCTATGAGATCAAGATCGCGACGCGGCTCGGGCCGCGCACCACCATTTATCACAAGGCCACCTTCAACGGCCCCGACGGCGCGGTCGCCGGCATCATCGGCACGATCATCGACGTCACCGGCCGCAAGAAAGCGAAGCGCGCGCTGCGCGAGGCCGAGGAGCAGTTCCGCCAGACCTTCGAGCTCGCCGCCTCCGGCATCGCGCAGGTGGACCTGCAGGGCCGCTTCAAGCAGGTGAACCGCAGCCTCTGCCGCATCCTCGGCTACAGCGCGCAGGAGCTGGTCGGCATGACGGTGAAGCAGATCTCGCACCCCGACGACCGCAGCGTCACCGACGCGGAGCGCAGCCGCATGCACGCGGGCGACCTCGAGTACGTGCACTTCGAGAAGCGCTACCGCAGGAAGGACGGCTCGATGGTGTGGGTCGACCTGACGGTCGCGCTCGTGCGCGACGCCGAGGGCCAGCCCGCCTACGAAATCGCGGTCTTCGACGACATCACCGAGCGCAAGCGGGCCGACGAGGCGCTGCGCCAGCAGACCGAGCGCCTGCAGCTGGGCCAGAGCGCGGCGCGCATGATCATCATGGACTGGGACATCCAGGAGGACCGCCTCACCTGGAGCGACTCGCCCGAGTGGCTGCGCGGCCCGATGCCGGCGAGCGGCCGCTATCCGCTCTTCAAGGAGCAGATCCATCCCGAGGACCGCGGCTCGTTTCTCGCCACGCGCAACCATGCGCTCGAGTCGCTGCAGGGGCACACGCAGGAGTTCCGCATGGTGCGCACCGACGGCGAGGTGCTCTGGGTGCTCTCGCGCCAGCGCGTGTTCGCCGATGCCGAGGGCAAGGCGGCGCGCATGCTGGCGGCGCTCTTCGACATCACGGACCGCAAGCGCGCCGAGCAGGCGCTGCGCGAGAGCGAGGCGCGCTTTCGCAGCCTGACCGCGCTTTCCTCGGACTGGTACTGGGAGCAGGACGAGGAATTCAGATTTACCATGGTCTCGCGCGGCATCTTCGAGGCGACCGGCATTCCGCCCGAGGATTTCCTCGGCAAGACGCGCTGGGACAACCCGCTCCTCGGTCTCTCCGAGGAGCGCCTCGCCGAGCACAAGGCGACCTGCGCCGCGCACAAGCCGTTCTCCGACCTCGAATACGGCCGCCGCGATCCCGAAGGGCGGCTGCGCTACATCGCCACCTCGGGCGAGCCGATCTTCGACGCGGCCGGGCGCTTCCGCGGCTACCGCGGCGTGGGCCGCGACGTGACCGCGCGGCGCACGGCCGAGGACGCGCTGCGCGCCGCGCACGACGAGCTCTCGCGCTCCAACGCCGAGCTCGAGCAGTTCGCCTACGTCGCCTCGCACGACCTGCAGGAGCCGCTGCGCATGATCGCGAGCTACACGCAGCTGCTCGGCAAGCGCTATGGCGACAAGCTGCAGGGGGACGCCACCGAGTTCATGGGGTACATCGTCGACGGCGCGGCGCGCATGAAGCAGCTGATCGAGGACCTGCTCGCCTACTCGCGCGTCGGCACGCGCGGGCGCGACTTCAGGCCGATGTCGCTCGATGCGGCGCTCAAGCGCGCGCTCGCCAACCTGCGCGCGGCGCTCGAGGAGAGCAGCGCGGCGGTGACGAGCGATCCCCTGCCGGAGGTGGTGGCCGACGAGTCGCAGATCGTGCAGCTGCTGCAGAACCTGATCGGCAACGCGATCAAGTTCCGCGGCACGGATGCGCCGCGGGTTCACGTTTCCTGCGTCTCGCACGGGGAAGAGCTCGAAATTTCCGTGCGCGACAACGGCATCGGCATCGAGCCGCAGTACTTCGAGCGCATCTTCATGGTGTTCCAGCGCCTGCACGACAAGGGCCAGTACCCGGGCACCGGCATCGGCCTGGCGATCTGCAAGAAGGTGATCGACCGCCACGGCGGGCGCATCTGGGTCAGCTCGGGCGGGACGGGCGGCGGCAGCACCTTCCACTTCACGCTTCCCAAGGAGAGAAAAACCCATGGTTGACAGCACGCGGGCCGCGCCGCCGGTCGAAATCCTGCTCGTCGAGGACAACCCGGCCGACGTGCGACTCACCAAGGAGGCGCTCAAGGAAGGCAAGGTCTACTCGAACCTGCACTGGGCGAAGGACGGCGTCGAGGCGATGGAGTTCCTGCGCCGGCAAGGCAAGTTCGCCGACGCGCCGCGCGCCGACATCATCCTGCTTGACCTGAACCTGCCCAAGAAGGATGGCCGCGAGGTGCTGCAGGACATCAAGAACGACGAGAAGCTCAAGCGCATCCCCGTGGTCATCCTGACCACCTCGAAGGCCGAGGAGGACGTGCTGAAGAGCTACAACCTGCATGCCAACTGCTACGTCACCAAGCCGGTGGACCTCGAGCAGTTCATCCGCGTGGTGAAGTCGATCGACACCTTCTGGCTGACCGTGGTGACCTTGCCGAACGGGGAATACGCACCGCGCGCGTGAACGGCGAGAACCACAACGTACTGCTGATCGAGGACAACCCGGGTGACGCGCGCCTCATCCGCGAGATGCTGGCCGAGGAGCCGGACTCGCCCTTCCAGCTGCACTTTTCCGAGCGGCTCGCGCACGGCCTCGATTTCCTCGCCAGCAGGAAGGCGGACCTGGTGCTCCTCGACCTGTCGCTACCCGACAGCCTGGGCCTGGAGACCTTCGCCAAGGTCTACGAGCACTCGCCCGCGGTGCCGATCATCGTGCTCACCGGCACCGACGACAAGACGGTGGCGCTGAACGCGGTGAAGGGCGGGGCGCAGGACTACCTCGTCAAGGGCAAGCTCGATCGAGAGCTGCTCGTGCGCGCGATGCAGTACTCGATCGAGCGCAAGCGCTACCAGGTGCAGATCGAGCACCAGGCCAACTACGACGCGTTGACAGGCCTCCCGAACCGCACGCTGCTGCACGACCGGTTGCGCCAGGCCGTGTTCGCGCAGCGCGCGGTGCGCTCGATCGCGGTGGTCTTCATCGACCTCGACCACTTCAAGTTCGTGAACGACTCGCTCGGGCACAACGTGGGCGACGAGCTCCTGAAGAGCATGTCCGAGCGCCTGCGCACGGTGCTCAGGCCCGGCGACACGGTCGCGCGCCTCGGCGGCGACGAGTTCGTGCTGATCCTGAACGACCAGTCGAACGAGGAAGTGATCTTCCGCGCCATGCAGCGCGTGGCCGCCAAGGTGAGCGAGCCCATCACGATCAACGGCAAGGAGCTCTACCTCACCTGCAGCGCCGGCATCAGCCTGTACCCGCAGGACGGGCCCGACGTCGACACGCTGCTCCGCAACGCCGACGTGGCGATGTACCGCGCCAAGGAAGCCGGCCGCAACAACTTCCAGTTCTTCACCGCAGAGATGAACCAGATCGTGAACGAGAGGCTGCAGCTCGAGCACAGCCTGCGCCGCGCCCTGGAGCGGAAGGAATTCCTCCTGCACTACCAGCAGAAGGTGAACCTGAAGACGGGGGCGATCGTCGGCGCGGAGGCGCTGCTGCGCTGGAACCACCCGGAGTGGGGCCTGGTGCGGCCGGCGCGCTTCATTCCGGTCGCCGAGGAAACCGGCCTCATCGTGCAGATCGGCGAATGGGTGCTGCACGAAGCCTGTCGGCAGAACCGCGCCTGGCAGGACGAGGGGCTGAGCCCCGGCGTCGTGTCGGTCAACCTCTCGGCGCGCCAGTTCAGACAGGAGGGGCTCGTGCGCACCGTGTCGCGCGTGCTCGCCGAGACGGGCGTGGAGCCGTCGGCGCTCGAGATGGAGCTCACCGAGAGCATGGTCATGCACAACGCCGAGGCGGCGATCGCGCTGCTGCAGGGCCTCAAGTCGCTCGGCATCGCGTTGTCCGTGGACGATTTCGGCACCGGCTACTCGAGCCTCGCCTACCTGAAGGACCTGCCCATCGACACGCTCAAGATCGACCGCTCGTTCGTGCGCGACATCGACGCTGGCGGCGACGCGGGCGAGGGCGTGATCGCGCAGGCGGTCATCTCGCTCGGGCACAGCCTGGAGCTGAAGGTGATCGCCGAGGGCGTCGAGACCGACGCGCAGCTGCGCTTCCTCACCAAGCACAAGTGCGACGAGGTGCAGGGCTTCTATTTCGGCGAGCCGGTAGCGCCCGCCGAGTACGCGCAGCTGCTCGCCAAGACGCGCCGAAAGGTAAAACGCGGATGAGACGGTTCAAGCCACTCGATGAAAGCGAAATGAACGATGCCCAGCGCGCCGCCTATCGCGGCATCGTGAGCGGCCCCCGCGGCGGCGCGCGCGGGCCGTTCAACGCGCTGCTGCGCAGTCCCGAGCTCGCCGACGCCGCGCAGAAGGTCGGTGCCTACATCCGCTTCAAGACCTCGCTCCCGCAGCCGCTGAACGAGCTCGCGATCCTCGTCACCGCGCGCTACTGGACCGCGCAGTTCGAGTGGTACGCGCACGCCCAGCTGGCGGAGAAGGCCGGACTGGGCAAAGGTTTGATTTCTTCTATCGAAAAGAACCTAAGGCCGGCAGGCATGACGAAAGAAGAAACCGCCATCTATGACTTCGCCAAGGAATTGCACGAAAAGAAGCAGGTGAGCGATGCGGCGTTCGACGCGGTGAAGAACCTGTTCGGCGAGAAAGGCGTCATCGACCTCGTCGGCGCCTGCGGCTATTACACGCTCGTTTCGATGATCCTCAACGTCGAGCGCCATCCGCTGCCCGGCGGCCTGCCCGACCCGCTCAAGAGGTAGCGGCTATTCGATGACCTGGTCGGCGCGCACGAGCAGCGCCCGGGGAATCGTGAGATTGAAGGCCTTCGCGGTCTTCAGGTTGATCACCAGCTCGACCCGAACCGGCTGCTCGACGGGCAAGTCGGCAGGATTTGCACCGCGCAGGATCTTGTCCACGTAGACCGCGGCACGGCGCAGTTGATCGGGCCAGTTGACGCTGTAGGTCATCAGCCCGCCTTGCTCCACATAGGTGTAATCCCAATAGATGCCGGGCAATCCGCTTCTGAGCGCCGCCTTGACGAACGCCGGCCGGTGCACGCTGGTCCCGCCGTCGATCGGGTGAATGATTCCGGCCGCGCCTTCCCTCTTTACGCGTTCGTGAACGCTGTCGAACTCGTGCGGGGTCGTCGCTTGGGCGAAGAGGATTTTCAATCCGAGCGCATCGCCCGCCGTCGCAAGCTCGCGCCGAATGCCGGGCGTTGGATTCGGTGGCATCGTGACGACTGCGAATGTCTTCGCCGAAGGGAGGACTTCGTGCAGCAGCTCGACCAGTTTCTGGCTCAAACCGGGAATGAGTCCCGTGAGCCCGGTGACGTTGCCGCCCGGTCGCGCAAGGCTCTTCACGAATCCTTCGGCCACCGGATCGTTGGCCAGCGTCATCACTATGGGTATCGAGGAGGTCGCCTTCCGGGTCGCGGCGATTTCGCGCGCTCCCGTCACCACCATGACATCGACCTTCGCTTTCATCAACTCGGCGATCAGGCCGGGCAGCCGCTCGGGCCTGCCATCGCAGAAGGCGGGGTGGATGACCAGATTGCGGCCTTCGATGTAGTTCAGCGCGCGCATGGCTTCCGTGAACAGCTTCCAACGGCTTGGATTTGCCGGATCGGTGCCGATCGAAACGAGGCCGACGTGATAGACCTTGTCGGACTGCTGGCCCAGCAGCGAGCGCGGCGCGATGGCCGCTGCCGCGGCCGCGAGGATCAGATGGCGGCGATGGTTCATTCTTCCCTCCCGAAAGAATGTAATCGGGGGGAGTCTAACGCCCAAAAGCAAAAAGGCCCGCCGAAGCGGGCCTTTCCGTTTTAGCTGGGCCGTCTTAGAGCGGCTTGATGTTGGTGGCCTGATCGCCCTTGGGTCCGGTGGTGATATCGAAGGAGACCTTCTGGTTCTCCTTCAGGCTCTTGAATCCGGAGCCCTGGATCGCGGAGAAGTGCGCGAACACGTCCTTGCCGCCGCCATCGGGGGTGATGAAGCCGTAGCCTTTCGCATCGTTGAACCACTTGACGGTACCAGTTGCCATGTCTGACTGCCTTTCGTGAATTAAAGATTAAAAATTGATCGAGCTATGCCCGATGCCGGCGCACCATCAATCAAAAAGCGTTGGGGAGTTTGTCTCAGACCAGCGAAAATTCATTGAGGAATCCAGCGAGCGCGATCATACACGAATCGCGAAGTCCGTCAAAATGACGCAATGCGCATTTGCATCTTCGGCGCCGGCGCGATCGGCGGCCACCTCGCCGCGAAGCTCGCGTCGGCGGGCCACGACGTCTCAACGGTGGCGCGCGGGCCGAACCTCGCGGCGTTGCGCGCGCGCGGCATCACGCTGCGCCACGGCGAGCGCACTTTCTCGGGGCGCGTGCGCGCGAGCGAGCGCACGCAAGACCTCGGCGCGCATGACGTCGTCTTCGTGACAACCAAGGCCACGGGCCTTGCGGCACTGGCCGAGGGCGCCGCACCACTCACGGGACCGGAAACGGCATTTGTTTTCGTGCAAAACGGCATCCCCTGGTGGTACGCGCAGGGGCTCGAGGGAAAACCCGGGGCAGGCCGGCCCCGCCTGCCGGCGGAAATGGAGCGGCTCGATCGCGACGGCCGGCTCGCGGGCGCGATCGCGCCCGAGCGCGTGATCGGCGCAGTTGTCTATTCGTCCAACGACATGGTCGAGCCGGGAGTGGTCGAGAACCACACGCCCGGGCGCAACATGCTCGTGCTCGGCGAGCCCGACGACCGGACGAGCGCGCGCATCGGGAAGCTGCGCGCGCTGCTCGAGGAGGCCGACGTGCTCTCGCCGCCGACCGGCGCCATCCGCGAAGTCGTCTGGAACAAATTGCTCGTCAATTTCGGCTCCTCGCTGTGCGTGCCGCTCGGCGAGCCGGTCAGCGCGATCCTGCAGGACCCGGCGCTGCGCGCCTTGCGCGAGCGGCTGATCGAGGAAGGGCGCGCGATCGCGCGCGCGTACGGCGTCGATCCGCAGGCGGCGCCCAAGCGCCCGGGCGGGGCGCAGCCCTCGTCGCACAAGCCCTCGATGCTCCAGGACTACGAGCTCGGCCGGCCGATGGAGGTCGACGCGCTCCTCGCCGTGCCGCTCGCTTTTGCGCGCGCGGCCGGCGTACAGGCGCCCGCGCTCGAGGCGCTGACGGCGCTGGTCGCGCGCCTCGCCGCACGCAAGGGGTTATATTCCTAGCGTCCGATGAGCAAGATCTACGAGAAGCTGAAGGAGGCCGAAGCCGAGCGCGAGCGGGTCGTTGCGGAGCGCAAGCGGCTGGAAGCAGAAGCGGATGCGGCGCTCGCGGCGCGCGAGCGCGAAGAGCGCCTGGAAAAGGCCGGCCGCGCACCGGCGCCCGCCGCGCCCAGGTCGCAGGACGACGAGCAGGTGGCGCGCGGACGCGCCGAAGCGCTCGCCCGCATCGAGGCCGAGCGCGCCAGCGCCCAATCGACCGCGGAGCGGGCGGCGGCGGAGGACGCGCGTCGCGTCGAGGCGCAGCAGTCCGCGGACCTCGAGCAGCGCAAGCTCGAGGCGGCGCGCGAGAGAAAGGCGGCCGAGGCTCGGCTCTGGCGAGCGGCGGAAGGCCGCGCGGCGGCGGAATTCGAGGCGGCGCGCGCCGCCAGGCTGCGCGAGGAGGAGGAGCGCGCGGCGCTTGCGCAGGAGCAGGAGCGCTTCGCGGCGGAGCGCACGAGCCGCGCGCGCGCCGAAGAGCGCGAGCGCGCCGAGGCCGAGGCGGCGCGATTGGCGGCCGAGCGTGCGGCGGCGGCCTCGGCGAGGTTCTCCGAAGCGCGCCTGCGCGCCGAAGCCGAGCAGAAGCTGCGCGCGGCGGCGAGCGAGAAGGCGGCGCAGGAGGCGGCGGCGGCCCGCGACGCGGAGGCGGCGGCGCAAGCGGACCTGGAGGCCGGGCGCGCGGCGAAGGAGCGCGCGCGTGCGGAGCAGGCGGCGCTCGAGAAGGCGCAGGCGCGCGCGGCGGCGGAAAGGGAAGGCCTCAAGCGCGCGAAAGAGCGCGAGGCGGCCGAGGCCGCGGCACGGCTTGCGGCGCAGTCGCACACGGCGGCCGACGCGCAAGCGACGCGGCTTTCGATCGAGCGCAAGGAAGTCGAGGCGCGGCTTGAAGCCGAAGCGCCTCAGGAACCCCGCCGCAAGCGCACGGCAGCCACGGTCGCGATGGCGGTGGCGGTCGCCGTCGCTTTCTGGATTGGCACGCTCGCGAACCGCAAGGCGCCGCCCGCGCCGCGCGACCCGGCGTTCGCCCCCGCCGTCCTGCCGGTGGTGCCCGAGGGCGCGTTGCCGCTCAGGATGGATCGCGATCTCGACGCGTTTTCCGCGCGCGTCGCGCAAAAAGAGCCGAAATGACCGTCGACCTGCGCTCCGACACGGTCACGCGGCCCTCCGAAGGCATGCGCCGCGCCATGACGGCGGCGGAGCTCGGCGACGACGTCTTCGGCGACGACCCGACCGTCAACCGGCTGCAGGAATACGCCGCCGACATGTTCGGCTTCGAATCGGCGCTTCTTTTTCCCACCGGGACGCAATCCAACCTCGCGGCGCTCATGAGCCATTGCGGGCGCGGCGAGGAGGTGATTCTGGGGTCCGAAGCGCACAGCTATCGGTACGAAGCCGGCGGGCTCGCGGTGCTCGGCTCCATCCAGCCGCAGGTGACGCCGAACCGCGCCGACGGAACCCTCGATCTCGCCGACGTGGAGTCGCTCGTCAAGCCCGACGACCCGCATTTTCCGCGCACGCGGCTGCTCGCGCTCGAGAACACGATCACCGGCCGCGCGATTCCGCGCAGCTACTTCGACGACGCGCAGCAGGTCGCGAAAAAGCACCGGCTCTCGATGCATTTGGATGGCGCGCGCGTGTTCAATGCCGCGATCGCCCAGAAGACGACCGTGAAGGCTCTCTGCCGGGGCTTCGATTCCGTGTCCTCCTGCCTCTCCAAAGGTCTCGGCACGCCGGCAGGGACGCTCCTCCTGGGTGAAAAGCCTTTCATCGATAAAGCGAGGAGGGCGAGAAAGATCCTCGGCGGCGGCATGCGCCAGGCCGGCGTGCTCGCGGCCGCGGGGCTTTATGCGCTCGAGCACAACGTCGAGCGGCTTGCGGAGGACCATGCCAACGCCGAGCGGCTCGCCAAGGGGCTGCGCGAGGCAGGCTATGAGGTCGCGAGCGTGAATACGAACATGGTGCTGGTGCGTATAGCGCCCGAAAAGGTTGAATTTCTCAAGAACGCACTCGAGAAAAAGCAGATCAAGATTCTTGCTCGCCCGATGCTGCGGCTCGTCACCCACCTCGACGTCGACGCCAAGGGAATCGACAAGGCGATCGCGGCGTTCGGCGCTGCACGGCATTGAAGTGAGCAGCTTCGCCCCGCGGCTTGCCGCGTCGGTGGTCGCGTGCGCGTGCGCGCTGCCGGCGCTCGCACACGAGGAAGAGGACACGGTCGACGTCATCCACCGCTACGACGCGGGCGTGGGGCTCTGGGACGCTGCAAGCCAGGGCGCGGTGACGGGGGACGGCATCAACAAGCGGCCGCTCCTCAGGCCCGGCGAGGTGCTCGAGTCGGTGCCCGGCATGATCGTCACGCAGCACAGCGGCGACGGCAAGGCGAACCAGTTCTTCCTGCGCGGCTACAACCTCG
>Ga0310810_10007972_pt1 | contig 12145 bp, 11 predicted proteins | sample NCmetagenome_FD_207641 | JGI IMG/M metagenome (GOLD analysis project Ga0310810, IMG submission 207641) | Soil microbial communities from experimental microcosm in Duke University, North Carolina, United States - NC | ecosystem: Engineered > Artificial ecosystem > Soil microcosm > Unclassified ...
GCGGCCTTGGAAAGGCCCAGCGCGAAGCCTGCAGCAAGTGGAATCACCATGTCGACAAGCAGCGGCTCGGCGATCGCCCAAGGACGTGCGCTTAGCCCCGGAATCATCAGCGGCAAAGCCAGCGGTAGGAAGATCACGCTGACACCCATCAGCAGCACCATCAACGCGACTGAGTAAGCGACGCTGTCATGCGAGATTTCCGCAAGCTTCGGGAGAAACGGAGCGCCGGCGGCTGCGCCGAGCAGCAGGATCCCGGTCGCGTGGGCTGGCTGAAGCGGGACAAACCTGGTCAGGATGACGGCCAGCAAAGGCGCCAGCGCGAAGTTGGCGAGTAGCGCAAGGAGGACCGGGAACGGCTTCTTCAGCGGCGCAACAACGTCAGACAGCGGCTGGCTCATTCCGGCCGCCAGCATCGTGCTGATGACAAACGCCGGAATGCTAAGGTTGGCGAGCTGCTGAAGATACCCGGTCATCTCAGGTTGAAATTGCCGCGCTCAGCCCCATCTCAGCGTCATGGCGATGTCGCCCGGCATGCCGCCCGGAAAGCTGACGATCTCGGCACGCAGCTTGTAACCGCGCGGTTTGAAATACTTGTCCCACAGCTGAAAGATCTCCTTCGGGACACCGGTGAGCGTTTTCTCCCAGCCCGCCTCCTGCTGATTGATGGCGCGACCGCCATCCGTGCAGAGTTTGTTCGGGAAGCGGTAAACCTGAATTTCGCTCTGACCGTTGTTGACCGCCCGTTCGATCATTTTCGTCGCGCGCCGGATGCCTTCTTCATCGGAAACTCCGGATGGTTTCGTCAGATGGTCGAGCAAGGATTTTTTCTCGGCTTCGGTCTCCGCGTCCCGGCGCGCCTGCTTGGCGGCTTCGTCCGCCTGCGCCAACGCAAGCTTCTTCATGAAATCCTTTGCGCTCGGCAGCAGCTCGTCGATATTGGTGGACACCTTGGTCCTCCTTCATTCGCGATTTGAATTATCAGAAATCCTCGGGTCGCCTCGCACCCGAGCGACCGGTTCATTTTTTCCGAGATTGCGAAAGCACTGAAGCAGCCGTTCGTTGGCCGGCATAATCCGTTCGGATAATCCCGCAATATCCGTGAACAATCGGCACTTCCCGCCGGACAATGGAAAAGTCTCTCGCGCAGTTCACCCTGCGGGACGCCACCGGCTGACCATCGAAGAATTTATAGAGGCAATAAGAGCTTTTCAAACGAGGAAACAGCACCATGAAGACCGTATCTGCAATCTCCGGCACTCTCATCGCCGCCGCAATTGGCGTCGCGAGCTTCTCCCCGGCCACCGCGCAGAACCAGCCACCGCCTGGCGCCGTGATGATCATTCCGGGCGTCTACACCACGCCGGAAATTTCCAGGAAGTGTCTGGACTATGCGGCAAAGCGCGTGGTTGGCGGCAGCAATACCGACACGTCGCGGCAAGCCGTCGCGGCCGCGTGCGCCAGGAAGCTGATGGCAAAGCAGCACAAGAAAAAGACCACCTGACGCCAGCGCGCCGGATTTGAGTCGAATCGAACCGGCGCAGCCTTCTGGCTGCACCGGAACAAAAAGGTATTTTTCGGGAGGACTCCATGGAAGGCACTGCTGCGCTGTCGAAAGCTGCCAAAGACGAGAAAGCCTGGCGCAATTTCAGGCCGGGACAGTGGCGCGACACGATCGACGTGCGCGACTTCATCGTCCGCAACGCGACGCCCTATACGGGTGACGAAAAGTTCCTAGCTGGCCCGTCGAAGCGGACGCAGGCGGTATGGGCGAAGCTCCAGCCCTTTTTCAAGGACGAACGCAAGAAGGGCGTGCTGGCCGTCGATGCAAAGACGCCCTCCACGCTGCTGGCACACAAGGCGGGTTACATCGATCGCGACAATGAGGTGATCGTCGGATTGCAGACCGACGCGCCCTTCAAGCGCGCGATCTTCCCGTATGGCGGACTGCGCATGGTCGAGGCGGGATTGAAGGCCGCCGGCTTTGAAGCCGATCCACAGGTCCACGAAGCATTCACGAAGTATCGCAAGTCGCACAACGACGGCGTGTTCGACGCCTACACCCCGGAAATCATGCGCTGCCGCAAGTCCGGCATCATCACCGGCCTGCCCGACGCCTACGGCCGCGGCCGGATCATCGGAGATTATCGCCGTGTTGCGCTCTATGGGACCGACCGCCTGATCGAGGCAAAGCAGGAAGAGCGCGCGCAGATCGACGATATGTGGCCGAGCGAGGAGATCATCCGCCAGCGCGAGGAAATGGCCGACCAGATCCGTGCGCTGAAAGACCTCGCCGCCATGGGCAAGCTCTACGAGTGCGACATCTCGCGGCCGGCCAAGGACGCGCACGAAGCCGTGCAGTGGACCTACCTCGCCTACCTCGGAGCCATCAAGGAGGCGAACGGCGCCGCGATGTCGATCGGGCGCATATCGAGCTTCCTCGACATCTACATCGAGCGCGACCTGAAGGAAGGCACGCTCGACGAACCGGGCGCGCAGGAGCTCTGGGACCAGCTCGTTCAGAAGCTGCGCATCGTGCGCTTCCTGCGCACGCCCGACTACGACGCGCTGTTCTCCGGCGATCCCTACTGGGCGACCGAATGTGTCGGCGGGATGGACCTGGACGGCAAGCCGCTGGTGACCAAGAGCAGCTACCGCATGCTGCATACGCTCACCAATCTCGGGCCGGCGCCGGAGCCGAACATCACGGTGCTGTGGTCGCAGCACATGCCGGAGAGTTTCAAGCGCTATTGCATCAAGGTCAGCAAGGAAACCTCCTCGCTGCAGTACGAGAACGACGACCTGATGCGCCCGTTCTGGGGCGACGACTATGGAATCGCCTGCTGCGTCTCCGCGATGAAGCTTGGCAAGCAGATGCAATATTTCGGGGCACGCGTGAACTTCGCCAAGTGCCTGCTCTACGCCATCAATGGCGGCCGCGACGAAGTCTCAGGCGATCAGATCGCGCCGGCCGCACCCGCAATCACCAGCGAGTTCCTCGACTACGACGAGGTGATGGAGAAGTTCGACCACATGATGGAGTGGCTCGCGCGCACCTATGTGCACGCGATGAACTGCATCCACTACATGCATGACAAGTACTTCTACGAGCGCCTCGAAATGGCGCTGCATGACCGCGAGATCCTGCGCACCATGGCGTTCGGCATCGCCGGCCTGTCGGTGGTGGCGGACAGCCTGTCGGCAATCAAGCATGCGAAGGTCCGCGTGATCCGGGACGATACCGGTCTCGCCATCGACTACGTTACGGAGGGGCCGGGCGCGAACTCGGTGCCGCAATTCGGCAACAACGACGATCGGGTCGACGGCATCGCGTCATCGCTTGTGACGAGCTTCATGCAGAAGATCCGCAAGCATCCGACTTACCGCAACGCCGTGCATACCCAGAGCGTGCTGACCATCACGTCCAATGTCGTCTACGGCAAGGCCACCGGCAACACGCCGGACGGGCGCCGCAAGGGCGAGCCGTTCGGACCCGGCGCCAACCCGATGCATGGTCGCGACAGCCATGGCTGGCTTGCGTCATGTCTCTCGGTCGCGAAGCTTCCCTACAAGGATGCGCAGGACGGCATCAGCTACACGGTCTCCGTCGCGCCGCAGAAGGCGCACCTCTCCGACGACGAGCTGATCGGCGGCGCCGTAAAGGCGTTCGATACCTATTTCGATCAGGGCGGCTTCCACATGAACCTGAACGTCCTCGACAAGGAGACGCTCGAGGATGCGATGGAGAACCCGGACAAGTATCCGCAACTCACGATCCGTGTGTCGGGCTACGCCGTCAACTTCGTGCGGCTCACGAAGGAGCAGCAGCGCGACGTGATCAGCCGCACCTTCCACGGCCAGATCTGAGAACGGAGCGACGGCAAGCGGGAGGCCCAGATGTCACAACTTGGCACGCTCGAGTCCGGCAGCCGGCATGATCTGCATGTCGGCATGTCGCCGGACGCTCCCGATGAGGATCACCTCCACGAAGAGGAAGGACTGTTTGGGTACGCGCATTCCTACGAAACGTCCTCCAGGTACGACGGGCCCGGGCTGCGCATCGTCTTGTTCCTGTCGGGCTGTCTGCTTCGCTGCACCTACTGCCACAATCCGGATACCTGGCACCTGAAGGACGGCACCTACGTCTCGGTCGAGCAGGTGATCAAGCGTCTCGCCGATTTCGCGCCGGCGCTTCGCTCGCTCGGCGGCGGCCTGACGATCTCCGGCGGCGAACCCATGGTGCAGCTTCCCTTCACACGGCGCATCCTCGCCGCTGCGAAGGACATGGGCCTGCATACCGCAATCGAGACATCCGGATTTCTCGGCGACCGCGTGGACGAGAAATTCCTCTCCGTCCTCGACCTCGTGCTGCTCGATATCAAAAGCGGCGATCCCGTCACATACAAGAGGGTGACAGGGCGCGATCTCGCGCCGACGCTGCGCTTTGCCGAACGGCTTGCCGCGATGAACAAGCCGGTGTGGATCCGCTTCACGCTCGTGCCCGGGCGCACCGACGACCCAGCCAATGTCGACAAGGTCGCCAAATTCGTCGCGCCGATGAAGAACGTCGAGTGGGTGGAGGTGCAGCCCTTCCACCAGCTTGGCGCCTTCAAATGGAAGGCGATGGGGCTCGATTACGAGGAGGCGAACACGCCGTCAGCTCCTCCCGAACTCGTCAAACGCGTCGTCGGTCAATTCCAGGCCGCGGGGTGCCGCGCGCGCTGATCCACCATTCTGTTCAGGGCTGGGGAGTCCATCATGATTGAGCTTGCACAGAACATCATCGGCACGCAGCCGATCCTCGCTGTTTTTCTCGCCATCGGGGTCGGTTACCTCGTCGGCCAGATCAACATCGGTGGCTTTTCGCTCGGCGTGGGCGCTGTCCTTTTCGTCGGGCTCGCCATCGGCGCCTTTGCGCCGAAATCATCGATCACCGGCCCGATCGGCCTCACCGGCCTGATCATGTTCCTCTATGGCATCGGCGTGCTCTACGGCCGTCAGTTCTTCGAGGGCATGAGCGGGGCGATGGGCATCAAGTACAACCTGCTTGCGCTCGTCGCCTGCGTTGCCGGGTTGATCGTCGCACTGCTGCTTGGGCAAGCCTACGGCATCAAGATCGGCCACACGCTCGGCCTCTACGCGGGCTCGATGACCAGCACCGCGACGCTACAGGCCGCGCTGGACGTCATGGCCAACAAGGATCCGTCGATCGGTTACTCGATCGCCTATCCGTTTGGCGTGATCGGCCCAATCCTGTGCATCTACTTCATGACCCGCCACGTGAAGCCGAGCTTCCCGCCCAAGGCGCAGCAATTCCACATGGCCGAGGTGACGCTTGCGAACCAGTACGCCGGCCGCAGGCTCGACGGTATCAGCACCGAGCTGCCGGAGGGCGTGCAGGTCACGATGGTCCGCAAGGCGCAACAGAATATTGTGCCTGAGGCCGACATCGTCCTGGAGAACGGCGATGGACTGATGCTCGTCGCCGACCGCAAGGACGCGATCGACGAAGCGGCGGCGCGGCTGGGCAAACTCGAACCGGGGCGGATCATCAAGGATCGCTCCGCGCTCGATTACATTCGCGTCTTCGTCGGCAAGGCGAACGTGGTCGGCGTCCCGCTCGGACAACTGGCGATGCCGGCAGGCTTCCCCACGCATTTGCTGCATGTTCGTCGCTACGACATGGACATCGTTCCTTCGCCGGAGCTGACACTGGAGTTCGGCGACCGCGTCGGCGTGCTGATGCCGCCGGACCGCCGGGAGGAAATCCGCAAATACTTCGGCGACACCGTGAAGGCGACCGCCGAGTTCAGCTACGTCGCGCTCGGGCTCGGAATGGTCATGGGCGTCCTGCTTGGGCTCATTCCAATCCCCGTGCCCGGCGTCGGCACGGTCACGCTCGGCATCGGCGGCGGCCCGCTGATCGTCGCATTGATCGTCGGCAAGCTGCGTCGCACCGGACCGCTGCTCTGGGTGATGCCGCTGCCTGCGAACATCGTGCTGCGCAACTTCGGGCTTGCGATGTTCCTTGCCTCGGTTGGCATCAATGCCGGACAACCGTTCGTGCGCACCGTCGCGGAATCGGGCTTCACGATGCTGTTCATTGGCATGGCGGTGCTGCTGACCACCGTCGCAATCGTGCTGCTGGTTGGCCACTATGTGCTGAAGATTCCGTATGACGACCTCGTCGGCGTCACATCGGGCGCGACTGGAAATCCGTCGATCCTGGTGTATTCGACCCGCATGGCGCCGACCGAGCGGCCTGACATCGGTTACGCGATGATCTTTCCGTCGATGACGATCGTGAAGGTCATTGCGGTGCAGATTGTCGGTCTCCTGGCTGGGGGCGCTGCCGCCGGGGGCGGGTAACGGTTCGCCACGCGGCGCGGTTTGACCATGGACGACCGAACTGCAAAGCCGGTAACGCCGCAGTCACCTCAACTGGTGATGTTCGACGCGATCATGCCCGCCGCGATGGCGGCGCGCGCCGAGCAGGTCGGTGTCAAGAAGGCCACGACCGACCCGCTGATGGTCCTCGCTCTGGCCGTCCTTGGCGGGGCTTTCATTTCGTTCGGCGCGATCTTTGCGACGACCGTCAGCGCGGGAGGCAGCGCCCTGCCCTATGGCGTGGTGCGCCTCCTATCTGGTCTCGTGTTCTCGGTCGGCCTCATCCTGGTGGTCGTGGCCGGAGCGGAGCTGTTCACCGGGAACAATCTGATCGTGATGGCCTGGGCGGGCGGCAAAGTGAAAACCCGCGCGCTCGCGCTCAACTGGGCGCTCGTGTTCGTCGGCAACTTTGTCGGTGCGTTTTTCACCGCCGTGCTGATGTTCTATTCGACCCAGTACGAGTTCGGAGGCGGCTCCGTCGGCCTTGCGGCCCTGAGCACGGCAGACGGCAAGCTGCACCACGGGTTCGCGGCGACGGTGGTGCTCGGCATCATGTGCAATGCGCTGGTCTGCCTCGCCATCTGGATGTCGTACAGCGGGCGATCCGCGATGGACAAGATCATCAGCGTCATCCCGCCCGTCGCGGCCTTCGTCGCAGCCGGCTTCGAGCATTGCATCGCGAATATTTATTATGTTCCGGTCGCAATCCTCATCAAGGCAGGCGCCCCCAAGTCGTTTTGGGACGCAATCCAGAAGACGCCGGCCGATTATTCGGATTTGACCTGGATCAATTTTCTCACTGCCAACCTGGTGCCGGCGACGATCGGCAACATCATCGGCGGCGCCCTGATGGTCGGCGCCGTGTACTGGTTCGTCTACCTGCGTCCGCAGAAAAAGTAAGCGCGCCAAGGGGCAGCAGAGCTCCGCGATCGGTCCTTCGGATCAGTCCGTTCGGATGACGGAACTTCTTTCGGATGCCTCAAGCATCCGCTCGGATAATCAACTCGGCGGTTGGCCTGTCGCAGAATGATCGCGGAGGGCGGCCTGCTCGCATTGCGGCGTGGCCAATACATTCGATGATGTCAGAGCGCCTGGACTGGAAACCGAACGAAGGCCTATCCGCCGGAAAAGGCGCGACGGTGCAGGAATTCACCGCAGTCGCAGGTAGCGACCGGCTCGAAATCGATGTCGCGCCGTGGGGTGAAGGCCATTTGCGCCTGAACGGCCGCGTCGTTGCGCATGTCACCGACAGCAAGGACCGACGGCAGGCGTTCCGAAAACTCGACACGATTGCCGATCGGCTGTTGCAGGATTGCAAACTCAACGACAAGAGGACTTCCATGATTCCGACGGTGAAAGCGAAGCTGCTTGAGGGCAAACGAGGCCTGGTGGTCGGCATCGCGAACGAAAGCTCGATCGCCTGGGGCTGCGCGAAGGCGTTCCGCGCGTTCGGGGCAGAGGTCGCCGTCACCTACCTGAACGACAAGGCGAAGAAATTTGTCGAACCGCTCGCGCGCGAGCTCGAGGCGCCGATCCTGATGCCGCTCGACACCCGCGAGCCGGGGCAGATGGAGGCCGTGTTCGCGGCGGTTCAAAAGAAATGGGGCCAGATCGACTTCCTCGTGCACTCGATCGCCTTCTCGACGAAGGAAGCCCTCGGCGGTCGCGTTGTCGACGTCGAACGGGAGGGTTTCATCACGACGATGGACGTGTCGTGCTGGTCCTTTATCCGCATGGCGCATCTCGCCGAGCCGCTGATGCGCAAGGGCGGCACCATTTTCACGATGACGTATTACGGCAGCCAGATGGTGGTGAAGAACTACAACATCATGGGCGTGGCCAAGGCAGCGCTTGAGAGCGCCGTCCGCTACATTGCGGCCGAGCTCGGCCCCAAAGGCATCCGGGTGCACGCAATCTCGCCGGGGCCGCTCGCAACGCGCGCTGCATCGGGAATTCCTGAATTCGACGCGCTGCTCGACAAGGCGAAGGCGAAGGCGCCGACCCGCAGCCTCGTCAGCATCGATGACGTGGGAGCGGCCGTTGCGTTTCTCGCCCACGACGCCGCGAAACTGATCACAGGTGAGACGCTCTACATCGACGGCGGCTATCACATCATGGATTGAGTTGGATGGATGGCCACGTATTTCGCACGCGAAGGAACTCCCCAAATCCAGGTAAAGGCCTCGCAATACGATTGGATTGAAAACTATTCCTCCGCACAACTAGGACCCGTCAGGACCCCGCTGTTAGACCCTGCGAGCAGCCATTTTTTCACGACCGGACCGACAGACTCGGTCAAACACGCGTCGGTTATCCCATGAGAGGGCGCAGATGAGTCCACTAGCCGAAAAAGTCAGCGACATCGCCGCATTGTCCGCCGCAGGCCCCGCCCCGTCGGCAACATCGAAATACGATCGGCTCATCGCCAGAGCGAAACAGGTTCCGGCGGTCAGAACGGTGATTGCACATCCTTGCGACGAGAGCTCGCTGCGCGGTGCCGTCGAGGCCGCTGAAGCCGGCATCATCAAGCCGATTTTCGTCGGCCCCGCGGCGAAGATTGCCGTCGTCGCGCGGACCGCGCGCATCAATATCGACCCGTACGAAATCGTGGACGCGCCGCACAGCGATGCAGCGGCCGCCAAGGCGGTCGAGCTGATCCGCGAGGGCAAGGGCGAAGTCTTGATGAAGGGCAGCCTTCACACCGACGAGCTGATGCGCGCGGTGACCTCCTCGCAGACCGGCCTGCGTACGGCGCGCCGCATCAGCCACGTGTTCGTCATGGACGTTCCGAACTACCCCGAGACGCTGTTCATCACTGACGCCGCCATCAACATCTTTCCGGATCTCGACGCGAAACACGACATCATCCAGAACGCCATCGACCTCTGGACGCAGGTCGGGCTTGGCACGCCGCGCGTCGCGATCCTCTCCGCCGTGGAGACCGTCACCTCGAAGATCCCCTCCACCATCGAGGCGGCTGCGCTCTGCAAGATGGCCGACCGCGGCCAGATCACGGGCGGCATTCTCGACGGCCCGCTCGCGTTCGATAATGCCATCGATCCCGAGGCTGCGCGGATCAAGGGAATCAAGTCCGAAGTTGCCGGCCGCGCCCAGATTCTGGTGGTGCCCGACCTCGAGGCCGGCAACATGCTGGCCAAGAATCTGTCCTTCATGGCGAAGGCGGATTCGGCGGGCATCGTGCTCGGTGCGCGCGTTCCGATCGTGCTGACTTCGCGTGCCGACTCGGTTCGTTCGCGCATGGCATCCTGTGCGGTCGCCGTCCTCTACGCGGATGCGCGCCGCAACAGCACTGCTTTGCCGAAGGCGTGAGCCCATGGGTCCGATCCTTGTCGTCAACGCCGGCTCCTCGAGCGTCAAGTTCCAGGTGTTTGCGGCCGACGCGAAGGGACCGCAGCGCCTGCTCAAGGGCCAGGTTGACGGCATCGGAACGAAGCCGCGGCTGCGGGCCGAAGCCGCCGACAAGACGAAGCTGATCGATCAAACCTATGCGGCCGAACAGCTGAAGGACGTTCCGGCAGCGCTCCAGACCGCCGGTACATGGCTGCGCGAAACGCAGAAGCTCGAACCGACCGCAGTCGGCCATCGCGTGGTTCACGGCGGACCGGAATACGACCAGCCGATCCAGATCACCGGCGACGTTCTTTCGCGGCTCGAACGCTATGCCCCGCTCGCGCCCCTGCACCAGCCGAACAACCTCGCGCCGATCCGCGTCCTGCTCGAGAGGATGCCCGGGATTCCACAGGTCGCGTGTTTCGATACCGCGTTTCACCGCAGCCATGATGCGCTCGCCGACCACTACGCGATCCCGCATCGCTTCTACGCCGAAGGCGTGCGGCGGTACGGGTTTCACGGCCTGTCGTACGAATACGTTGCGAGCCGTCTTCCCGAGGTCGCACCTGGTGTTGCGGGCGGGCGGGTGATCGTCGCGCATCTCGGCAGCGGCGCGTCGATGTGCGCGCTCGCCGGCGGCCGCAGCGTTGAATCCACCATGGGATTCACGGCGCTCGACGGCCTCCCGATGGGAACGCGCCCGGGCCAGCTCGATCCCGGCGTGGTGCTCTATCTGATCGATCAGAAGAAGATGACAGCCGCCGAAGTCCAGAAGCTGCTGTACAACGAAAGCGGTTTGAAAGGCCTGTCCGGCGTCAGCAACGACGTGCGCGAGCTCGAGGCAAGCTCCGACCCGAAGGCAAGCTTCGCGCTGGACTATTTCGTCTATCGCGTTGGATTGTGGTCGGGGACGCTCGCTGCCGCGCTCGGCGGCCTCGATGCTTTCATCTTCACGGCCGGAATTGGCGAGAACTCACCGAGCATGCGTGCCCGGATCGCGGCGAAGCTCGCCTGGCTTGGTTGCGAGCTCGATCCCGGGGCCAACAAGGCGAGCGCAACCCTGATATCGGCTCGCAACAGCCGGGTCCCGATCTATGTCGTGCCGACCGATGAAGAGCTGATGATCGCGAAGCACACGCTCTCGGTCCTTTCGCAGGCGACCGGCAAGGCGAGAACCGGAAGGACCGCGGCCGCCTGAGGCAAGCGATACTCGACCGCGCTCACATCGCTGCGCCCTTCGGCGGCGCGCCGGAGAGGCAATCATGATCGCACCCGCGCAGCCTCGCACCCCACCGAAGGCCGCGAGTTTTTCGGTCACCGAGACACTGCGCGATGGAAGGCCGCTTGAAATACGCGCGCTGCGGCCAACCGACGTCGATGATCTCAAGGCGGCGGTCGCTCAAGCCAGCCCCGAATCGCTGAGGCGGCGTTTCTTCGGCCCGAAGCGCTATTTCTCCGAGCAGGAGATCGCTTATTTCGTGAATATCGACTTCGTTACGCAGGTCGCGCTGGTTGCGCTCGTCGACGAAAGCGGCAAACAATCGATTGTGGCTGGCGGCCGCTACGTCGTCGTGCAACCTGGTGTAGCCGAGGTGGCTTTCGTCGTCGTCGACCACTATCAGGGTCATGGCATCGGCACCAAACTGATGCGCCATCTCGCAGGCATTGCGCGCGAAGCCGGACTGCGCGAACTTGTCGCCGAAGTGTTGACGGATAACCAGCCGATGCTAAGCGTGTTTCAGAGGTGCGGGCTGAAGGTCGCGACCCGGCGTGACCCCAGCTCGGTCCACGTCGCAATGCAGCTGAGTTGACCCGTATCTGCGCAATCCACCGTGATGAGGGCGAAGATGACATATCCGATCGTGAGACTGGCTTTCGTACTCGGTTTGATCGTGGCCGGAGCGGCAAGCCAGCCGGCGCATGCGCAAGTGACGCTCGATCTGGCGAAGATCACCTGCGATCAGTGGGCCGGATACAAGATCACCAACCCTCAGAACATCGCGTTGTGGCTATCCGGCTACTACAATGGCAAGCGCGGCAACACCGTGATCGACACGCAGGGCCTTGCCGCGGAGAACCAGAAGCTGCGCGACTTCTGCATCACCAATCCGCAAATGCCGGTGATGCAGGCCGCCGAGAAATTGTTCGGCGTAAGCAGGTAAACCGGATCGTTTGCCGAATTCGGGGCTAATCGGCGAAGCCCTTGATGCTCGCTGCCACGTCAAGCATCGCCTGCTGGTTGTTCGTGATGAAGCCGCTGTTGGGGCGGTCGATATCCATGATCAGATAGAGCACCAGGGCGATCAGCAACCCCATGATAGCAACCGGCAGCCGGGTGAGCCGTGGGTCGATGGCACTCGCATAGCCGACAAATCCGCCCGACGCAGCCGCAAGGAGATAAAGCGAGACG
>Ga0310810_10007973_pt1 | contig 12144 bp, 8 predicted proteins | sample NCmetagenome_FD_207641 | JGI IMG/M metagenome (GOLD analysis project Ga0310810, IMG submission 207641) | Soil microbial communities from experimental microcosm in Duke University, North Carolina, United States - NC | ecosystem: Engineered > Artificial ecosystem > Soil microcosm > Unclassified ...
GCCGACGTGCGACACGAGCGTCAGCAACAAGGCAGCCCACGCGAACGCACTAATCAGGTTGAGCGTGCTGAAGCGGACGGGTGAAACGTCGCTGTAGGCGCATGCGGCCGTAACCGCGATCCGCAGGCCAGGCAGAAAGCGGATCGCCAGGATCATCAAGGACTGGCGCCGTCGGACGCGAGCGACGATTGCGGCGTGTCGCGCGGCGATCGCTTGCGACCGGGTCAGCCATCCAGCAATCCTTCCGCGAAACGCATAGAAGAACATCTGATCGCCGCTGGCTGCACCCAGCGCCCCGAACGTCATCACCGCGAGCGCATTGAGTTGTCCGGCCGCTACCAATACGGCGGCCGCGACGAACATCACCTCACCCTCGACGATGGCCGCGAGATAGATTGCGGCATACGCGAGCGGTCCGGTGAAGCTTGGAGGCATCAGAGTCTAGCGAGGGAACGGAGGTTTAACCACAGAGTTAGCAGAGTAAACAGAGCATCTTCTGTCTCTGTTCACTCGGTTTCCTCTGTGGTGAGGTCCCCCGCCACACCGGTCTCGGCACGGACAGCGGCCGGCCGGCCGTTCACTGGCGATACACACAGCACGCAGCGCCTCTGCCGGTGTCACGTCGCGGTGGCCTCACACGCGAAGGTTGCCGGCGGCTTGACGAGCGATGACGCTCAACAGATCACCGCCTTGGCCATGACGGACCGTTCGTGCCGTTCGTGGCGGGCAAACACGCCGGGATCGAAGCGCTCGAGGGCACGCAGCCCACGTCCGCGCAGCCGCAGGAACTGCGCCAGATAGGAAGGCCGTAGGTAGAAACGGTTGTAGGCGGCCTCCAGCAGGAATCGCAGTTCGTCTCTGGTCAGCGACGGATGCGTAAACGTCGGCGTGAAACCGTCGAAGTATTGCCAGTCAGTCTCATAGACACGCGCCTGAAGCTGGCGCCACATCGGCGTTCCGGGATAAGGGGTCAGCAGCTTGAACTGCGCGGCGGTCGAGCCTAGCGCGATGGCGTACTCGATCGTTGCTGCGATTGATGACCAGTCGTCTTGAAGGAACCCGAGCACGTAGAATGCTGCGGTCACGATCCCAAGTTTGCGGCACTCAGCGACGATTCGCTGCTGATGATGGGGGGGAATCGGACGCCGGCCCGATCGCTTCAGCGTCTCGGCCGACGAAGTTTCGACGCCAAAGCTGATCGCCGCCAGGCCGGTCTGACGCAGCGTCTGCAACAGGTCAGGGTCGAGTCGATCGAGCCGCGTTTCGCATTCGAAGCGCAGCCTGAGGCGTCGAGCCCGAATCTCGTCGCATAGTGCGAGGCATCGATCGCGATCTTCGGAGAAGAGCGGATCACGAAACACGACATAGGGCTCGCGTTTGATCCCACACAGATACTCGAGCTCGTCGACGATGTTCGAGGCCGGCCGGTCGCGATACGCGGCAAGAATCCGGTGAGGACAATAGGTGCAGAACTCGGGGCACCCGCGGCTGGCCAGCAGGGGAAACGATCCTCCTGCGGGCCGGCCGGTGAATGGTATCGACAGCCCGCGCCGGATGCCCGCGCCAACCAGATCCCAGCGGGGAAACGGAAGCGTCGACAGATTTTCGACCGGCGCGCTCTGCACCCGACCGGACAACGGCTCGCCGGCTGCGAACCTCGTGATCGCGTGTTCCGATTCGCCGATGACGACGAAGTCGGCGTGCTGCTCGAAGAGTTCCGGGAGTTTCGAGGCAGCGAGACCGACGAAGCCAGTTCGCAACCCGCGCGCGCGCTGTTCCTCGGCCCATGTGCACTCGCGACGGTAGTCGACGAGCGAGCTGAGCACGATTGCGGCGTCCCCGTCGACTGACGGTCCGTCGGTGAACACCACGTCGTGGCCAGCGTCGGCACAGAGTGCCGCGATGTAACCCAATTGCACGCTGGGAAGGCTATGCAGGTGCCTTTTCACCGTCGAGATTAGCTGCGTGACCTTGTTGAAGGGTCTGAGCCGCGATCCGTATCCACCGGCGACTGTGTCCTTGCTGACGAACCCGTCGGCCGACGCGAGGTCGGCCAGAACAATCCGCATATGCAACTCCTCGTCTTGATGTCCCGCACCGCGTCGACGCTCGATGGCATGGCACACCCATGACGACCGAGTCAGCGATCGAGCCGCGAACATGTCCGCCGTGGCGACGGCGGTATGAATGGAATCAGGAACGGGCGAGATGCGGAGGGCCGCGCGCGTCACTCCGACAGTGCGTAAACTTCCCGGGCGGTGGGTTCGCCGCCAGCGGGGTGGGGCCGGCTGCGACCAGTACATCCGCAAGCGGCGACGGCACGACGGCCAGGAGCCGGTTGGGATCGTTCAGCGCGCTGTTGTCTTCGTGGAGGATTTGGAGACCGCTTACGATGCGGAAAACACGTTGTGCGCGGAGCGGACGCAGCCGCGCGTGCGGTGATCGAAACGCGAAGCGCCCGCGTCCCTGGTTGATCCAGAAGTACAGGCCCGAATGCCGGGTCTCGGCGACGACGTCTGAATCACCGTCGCGATCGATGTCGACAACGACGATCCTGATGATCGGATCGTTCGCCTCGACGCGCAGCCAGTGGCGTGTCCGCGACAGGCGAGCCGCGAGCAGTCCTGGTTGGTGCTCTGGATCACTCCGGTCATGGACGCCGTCGCCCTCGAGATCCGCGCGCAGCGGTTCGGCGCCCGCGGTTGTGGGAAGCGCGAGCGCAAGCACACTGCAGAGTGCGACGGCCGCATATCGGCGCAGGGTGAACGGTGCGCGGAGGATGGTGTGGTGTGTCAACGGCGCGACGGCCTCAACCACGCTGAAATGATGCAAGATTCGGACTCATCAACGATTAACGAACCCGGTCAGGGGGAGTATTTCCTGGCCGATTCATCGAGGATGGCGAGCTGAAGCTCACGGCAACTGGTCCACGGTTCCTCTGGGCCGGAATTACTGCGTTGGCGATGGTTGGGTCGATTTCGATCATGCGCGCGACCAGCCGACCTCCCTTCCACAGCCGCCTCGTCTTGGCGTGAATCACATTGCAGAGAGCACGGCGACATCTCCCGAAACGCCACACCGTCCAACAAACCCGCCACAGTTTGTTCAGCAGCAAACAGGCTTGGGGCGACTCTGACTGGAACCTTCGACTCGCCCGCGAATTCGTACTCGCGCAGGGCCGGCTGGAAACTGGAGACTGAGCTGGAAGCGGGAAGCTGGCAGCTGGAAGCTGGAAGCTTACACAACGACTCCGCCGTCCATGCGCAGGATAGTCGTCGCCCAGCGGCGTGCGAAGTCGTCGTCGTGGGTCGACAGCAGGATCGTCCGGTTTTGACCGGCGAGGCGTGCGAGCAACTCTCCGAGTTCGTTCCGGCGCGACGGGTCGAGCGAGGCGGTGGGTTCATCCATCATCAGCATCGGGGGATCGACGGCAAGTGCCCTGGCGATTGCCACCCGCTGCGCTTCTCCGCCCGACAGTTCTCGCGGCAGCGCCGAGGCTCGATGTTCGACACCCAATGACGCGAGTAGTTCTTTCGCACGGCCTTCGGCCGCCGCCATTGGAACGCCAAGGACGTGAGTGGGCGCCAGCGTGATGTTTCGCAGCGCCGACAGGTGCTCAAACAGGTGATGAAACTGGAACACGAAACCGACCTGGCGCCGGAGGCTTTTCAGAAGCACTGCACCTGGACGCATTCCGCCCTGCAGCCGGACTCCCTCAATGTCGATCGTGCCGCGATCGAAGCGTTCGAGCCCGGCGATCACCCGAAGAATGGTCGTCTTGCCGGATCCTGACGGTCCCATCAGGGCGGCGACACCGCCGCGCGCGATGGTGAACGTGGCACCAGCAAGGATCGTGCGGTCGCCGCGCCGAAGATGCACGTCACGGACGTCCAGGATGGCGCTCATGTCGTTGGCGCCCTCCATCGCTCCTCCAGTCGCCGCGCCAGCGCGCCCAGCGGAAGCGACATGACGAGATACATCGCGGCGCACAGCGTTCCGGGGATGACCCAGCTGCCAAGGTTCGTCGCGAAGATCTGCGTCTGCTTCGTCAACTCCACGACGGTGAGGACCGAGACGAGTGACGAATCCTTCAACAGCGCGACGAAATCGTTGGTCATGGGCGCCAGCGCGAGGCGAAACGCCTGCGGTCCGCGCACCAGCCGGAGCACCTGTCGCTCTGTCAGTCCCAGCGTTCGAGCCGCTTCAAGTTGCCCGACCGGGATCGCCTCGAGCGCGCCGCGGTAGATCTCGCTCTCGTACGCGGCGTAGTTGAGCGCCAGGCCGGCGAGCGCCGCGAGAAATGCTGGCAGCTTCACGACCGCTGCGAGCCCGTAGTAGATCACGAAAAGCTGAAGCAGTACGGGCGTGCCACGTATCAGCTCGACGTACCCCGTCAGCGCGAGCCGGACGAGTCCTCTCCCGTAGACGCGGCCGCTCGCGATCAACACTCCCAGACCGACCGCGATCGCCATCGCCAGGCACGACAGAATCAATGTGACGCCGGCCGCCTTGACGAGCGATGGCAGGTAGCGCAGCGTGGCCTCCCGCCGGCTCATCGTCGCGACGACGATTTGTTCGTTCGAGCCCGAGATCGACACGGCGGGGACGGCCTCCCTTGCAACCAGGCTCGCGTAGAGCGCCGGCTGGTCGTCGTTCCACACGCCCCATTTCTTGAAAATCGTTTCCAGCCTCCCGTCACCCATCGCGGCGCGCAGGATTTCGTCAATCGAGTCGCGCAGCGGCGCGTTCCTGGCCGCGAGGACGCCGACGTAGTGGCTCATGGCGACCGCTTGAGGCTGCACCGTGATCCCGGGCATGTTCTTTCGACGCCGCTCGGCGAGCACGTTGTCGAGCAGCACACCATCGAGTCTGCCGAGCAAGAGATCGCTGTACGGATGGACGTCATCGTCGTAGGACACGGCCTGCAGGCCATAGCGCCGTTCGCCTTGCAACAGGATTTCGTAGGCGATGGTGCCGCCGAGCGTGCCGACGCGGTGGCCGCGCAGGTCCGCGAGGCCACGAAAACGGCTGACGTCCGCCTCACGGACCGCGAGCACTTCGCGAAACGCGTAGTACGGGATGGTCGTCGCCATCGCCGCCCGCCGAGCCGGCGTGTCTTCCATGCCGCTCAGGCCGATCTCGGCCGTTCCGCGTTCGATGGCTTGATCGATCGAACCGTACGGAACGAACAAAAAGTGAGGCGTTCGCTTCAGCGCGCGCGCGATGAGCTCCGCAATCTCGACATCGAATCCGGTGACCTTATTGGGATCATTCGGATCCGCCTCAACAAACGGCGCTCCGCCTTCCGGGTCGCCAGCCCACTGCAACTCAGATTGCTGAGCATGGGTTCTAACCGAGAGCAAGCCGCTCAGCCCGAGACACAGCAGGGACAAGCGCCTGCGTCGCGCGATCATCACACGACCCCGATCAGCCGCAGCGCCGCGACCGCGGCAAAGACAAGGAGCAGCCCGTCGAAGAGCCGCTGTGGGATGTGCGTGGTCAGCCATCGCCCGACGAACATGCCTGCGAGGATCGCTGGACTGAGGATGGCGTTCAACGCGAGCGTCTGACCGTGAATCAGGCCGAGCGCGACGCTGAAGGGGACCTTGAAGGCATTGATGATGAAGAAAAACCACGCGCTCGTTGCAACCAGCTCGAACTTGGGGAGCGCGATGGCGAGGCAGTAGATCATGAAGATGGGGCCTGCGGCGTTGGCCAGCATCGTCGCGCCACCGGCGATGAGACCGATCGTCCAGGCAAACCACGGGGCATGCGGCACGTTGCCAAACCACTCCGGCTTATACAAGCGAACGACCTGCAATGCCGTCAGCGCGAGAATCGTCACGCCGATGATCGGCTTGTACACCGCCTCGCTCAAGCCACGCATGACGATCGCCGCCACTATGACGCCAAGGCACGCGGGCGGAAGCATCCGCCGCACGTACACCCACCGCGCATGCTGATGAAAGATGCGGACGGCCAACACGTCGCCGATGAGCAGCATCGGGAGCACGACGCCCGTCGATTCCCGCGCGCCGAACAGGAACGCGAAGATCAGCACGTGAACGAGGCTCATGCCGGCGAGCCCCGACTTGCCGATGCCGATGCCGGCGGCGGCCACAATGGCGAGAATCCACTGAGCGTGGGAGAGGTGAGGCAATGAGAATGCTGAGTGCTGAGTGTTGAATGTTGAATGACCGGCGGCCTGTCAAACAACGTTCAAAGCCAGCAATTCTAAATCCAATCCATTGTCGGCCTTCCATATTTCCGTCAATCAGCAATCAGCAATCAGCATTTTTCTGCCCGCTCCTGCCTATATACTGGAGGGCTCCACCTCGATGTTGATCAGGCCCCTCAGTTCCTTCGCCGCGCTCCGCAATCGCGTCAAAGGCGCTGACTATTTCCGATCCGGTGCTGTGGTCGAGATTGCCGGCGGCGAGTGGAGCGCGCACGCGGTCGTCCGCGGCACGCGTGACTACCGCGTCGACCTGCGGCGCGAGAGCGGCACCGATCGCTTCACCGCTTCGTGCGAGTGTCCGTACTATATCGACCGTGCCGATATTTGTAAGCACATCTGGGCTGCGCTCCTCGAGGCTGACAGGCGCGGACTGCTCAACGGCGACGGCGCGATCCTCCCAACCGCGACGCTCGAGCCGGAGTATCGTCCGACGCCCGATTTGTCCGGTGCCGCGCACGGATCGGACACCAGAACAACCGCCAAGACACCTGTTTGGGCCCAATTCCTCAACGAGCTGCACCAGGATGCAACCGCTGCCGAACGTGCGCATCCCGCGCCGCGCTTCTCGAACGGAGAGATTGTCTACTCCATTGATGTACGTGGCACGTTGAACGGGTACGGCACCGTGCTCAATGTGCTCTTCCGCCAGCGCCGCAAGAATGGATCGTGGAGCAAGCCGCGGTCCGCGAGCGCCACGCCAAGCGAGGCAGAGCACCTGGCGAATCCGGCCGATCGTGAAATCCTTTCACTCTTGTTGGGCGCTGGAAATCCGTGGACCTACGGTACCACCTACGAGCCGGGGTTCTCACGTTCGCGCTACGTGCTCAACGGACCGCTGGAAGACGTGATCCTGCCGAAGATTGCCCGTTCGGGGCGCGGCGGTCTCGACCGCATCGGCGATCAGGAAGGCTTCTTCCCGTTCACCTGGGACGACGGTCCTGCGTGGCGCTTCGAAGTCCGGATTGCGGTCGAAGGGAAGGCGTCGATCAAAGTCGATGGACGGTTCGTGCGCGATGGTGAGTGGCTGGAGCTTCGGGAGCCCGTGCTCCTCCTCAGTCGAGGATTCCTCTTCACCCGGACCACGGCAGCGCGACTCGAGATCGGCGAAGGGTTCTCGTGGATCGCGCGCCTTCGAGCGCTCGGTCCCATTACCATGCCGATTGAGCAGTCGAACGCGCTCGTGGAAACGATTGCTCGATCGGGACTCGATCCCCGTTCGCTGCCGCCGGATTTGCAGTATGACGTCGTCGACGGCACCCCGCGTCCGGGTGTGCGGGTCGGCCGTCCCGAGCGGCCTAACCCGTACGCGGCCCGACAGGATCTCCGCGCGACCGTGCAGTTCGAGTACGGTGGCGCCATCGTCGAAGGTCCGGCTGGTTTGGCCGCCTACGATCGGGAAAACCGGCGGCTGATCCGGCGGGATCGCGCCGCCGAGCAGGCGGCGATCGATCGTCTTCACGAGCTCGGGTTCCGATACACCTGGAGTCACTTCGAATCGCGCCAGCTGCTTGGGATCTCGCCGGAACAGTTCCCGCGCGTCGTGCACTCTCTGGTTCAGGAAGGCTGGCGCGTCGAGGCCGAGGGCCGGCCGTTCCGACCCGCCTTGAGCATGCGGCTCGAGGTCGCGTCGGGCATCGATTGGTTCGATCTGCGCGGCGCCATCGACTTCGGTGACGGCCGTTCGGCCCCGTTCCCGCAGCTGCTTGCCGCCGTCGCGCGCGGCGACGATGTGGTGGTGCTCGACGATGGGAGCGTCGGGCTGCTGCCTGAAGACTGGCTGCGTCGATATGCGGCGATCGCCGGATTCGGCAGCATCGATGGGGACAGCATCCGCTTCGGTCGATCGCAGGTGGCGCTGCTCGATGCCCTGCTCGCCGCGCAGCCCGCGATCGCCTACGACGAGACATTTGCGCGCCTGCGTTCGGAGCTGCATACGTTCGAGGGCATCCGACCAGAAGATCCGCCGCGCTCGTTTCGCGGCACGCTTCGCGAGTACCAGCGCGAGGCGCTCGGCTGGTTTGATTTCCTGCGTCGATTCCAGTTCGGCGGCTGCCTTGCCGACGACATGGGGCTCGGCAAGACGGTCATGGTGCTCGCGCTTCTCGACGCCCGCCGTCAGACGAACGGGAGCGAGGGACGGCTGCCTTCAATCGTCGTCGTGCCTCGCTCGCTGGTGTTCAACTGGAGGGACGAGGCGGCGCGCTTCTCACCGAAACTCAAGATCGCTGATTACACCGGGGCTCAGCGCGATCCGAAGTCGCTTGCTGGAGCCGATGTCGTGCTCACGACCTACGGAACGCTGCGACGCGACGCCGCACGGCTGACCGGCCTCGAGTTCGATTACGCGATCCTCGATGAGGCTCAGGCGATCAAGAACGCCGCAACCGCGTCGGCGAAGTCGGCGCGATTGCTTCGCGCGCGCCATCGATTGGCGTTGAGCGGCACACCTATCGAAAATCACCTGGGCGAACTATGGAGCCTCTTCGAGTTTCTGAACCCGGGACTTCTCGGAACGGCGAAAGCGTTTCAGCACGCCAGCTCGGCGCGCCTGAAGGGGGACGACAACCTCGAGTGGCTGTCGCGCTCGTTGCGCCCATTCATCCTTCGCCGGACGAAGGAACAGGTCGCGCCCGAGCTGCCTCGGCGTACTGAACAGACGCTGCAGTGCGAACTCGAGCCGGCACAGCGTCGTCACTACGACGAACTGCGCGCGCACTATCGGCAGACATTGCTGACGCGCATTGCCCGTGACGGCGTCAATCGATCGAAGATGCAAATCCTGGAAGCGTTGCTGCGGCTGCGTCAGGCAGCGTGCCACAGCGGCCTGATCGATCCGGCGCGGGCGCACGAGCCGTCGGCGAAATTCGAGGTACTCATTCCGCGGCTGCTCGAGGTCATCGCCGAGGGCCACAAGGCGCTGGTGTTCTCACAGTTCACGAGCCTGCTTGCGTTACTGCGTCCCCGGCTGGATTCGCTCAACACTCCGTACGAGTATCTCGACGGCCGCACGCGCGATCGAGCCGCCCGCGTCGAACGCTTTCAGACCGATGCGAACTGTCCCCTCTTCCTGATCAGCCTGAAGGCGGGCGGCTTGGGTCTCAACCTGACGGCCGCCGAATATGTCTTCCTTCTTGACCCGTGGTGGAATCCAGCGGTGGAGGCGCAGGCTATCGATCGCGCGCACCGTATCGGTCAGTCGCGTCACGTGTTCGCCTACCGGTTGCTGGCGCGCGATACGGTTGAGGAGAAAGTTGCCGACCTGCAACAGAGCAAGCGAGATTTGGCCGACGCCATCCTCAAGGCCGATGCCGGTTTCGTTCGGTCCCTCAAGGCCGAAGACTTGGAAATGCTCCTGTCCTGATCCCTTTTGTCTCCTTCAGGCTAGCGGGATTTCAATAGTGTAATCGGCCTCCGGGCCCAGGCTTGGTACAATAGGAGGTTGTCGTAGGGAACGACGCTTGCTCTGTGGACAGGGCAGTGAGACGGATAGGAAACCACGTGCTGAAAGTAGATCTTCACCTCCACACGTCGGAGGATCCCGCGGACGTTATCTCACACGACGCTTATCAGTTAATCGATCGCGCGGCTGAGCTTGGGTTCAACGCTCTGGCGATCACGCTCCACGATCGGGTGCTGGCCGACCCACGACTCAACGCATACGCCCAGGACCGGGGCATTGTCCTCGTGCCCGGCGTCGAGCGAACCATTGAAGGGCGCCACGTTCTTCTGCTCAACTTCTCCGCCGGCACCGATCACGTTCGAACGTTCAGCGATCTCGCGGCGCTTCGATCGAGAGGCCACGGGATCGTGATTGCCGCGCATCCGTTCTTCCCGAACGGCAATTCCCTTCGATCGCGGCTCATCGAGCATTCGGACTTGTTCGATGCGGTTGAATGGAGCTATTTCTGGACCCGCGGCCTGAACTTCAATGCGAAGGCCGCCCGCTGGGCCGCTGAACAGGGCAAGCCCGTTGTCGCAAGTTCCGATCTCCACGATCTTCGGCAGTTCGGTCGTACGTGCTCGTTTGTGTTTGCTGAACCCAACCCGGATGCTATTTGCGCGGCCATTCGGGAAGGCCGTGTGTCAATCCAGACGAGCCCGGTTCCCAAGGTCGAGCTCGTCCGCGTTGTGAGTGGAATGATTCGTCGCGGTAGCAAGCCGCAATTGAGCGCCGATTCTCCGAGCCTGGCGCCGACGACATAAATCGGCCAGCGACGATACTCGCGCCGCGAGCGAGCGCGCGTGTCGGGAAGTTCCGCCTTCGCCGAGGCTAGGGCGGACATCGCCGACGCTTACACGGAGGCGTGCCGAGGGGCGAAGCCCCTCGGGTGAAACTAAGACTGGATTTTGATCAACTCGATGTCGAAGACGAGCATGCCCTGTGGGCCGTCTTTGCCCTCGTAGGCAAGCCGCGGCGGTATCCAGAATCTTCGCTTCTCGCCGACCACCATCATCTGCAGACCCTGGGTCCAGCCGGCAATCACTCCGTCGAGGCTGAAGGCCGCCGGTTCACCCCGTGCGACCGAACTATCGAACATCTTTCCATCGGTCGTCCATCCTGTGTAGTGCACGACCACTTGTGAGTTAGCGCGCGGATGCCGCGTTCCAGTCCCTGCCTTGAGCACCTTCGATGCCAGACCGGTTGGTGTGCGCGTCGCGTCCGCCGGCGGGGCCGCGACATCGGGCGGCGCCGGGATCGATGGAGTCGATGAAGCCGGCGCAGTTTCGTTCGTCTTCCGGCCTGACGAGCATCCCGCCGCGGTCGCGACGATCAGACACAGCCACAGAGCCATCCTCGGATCGCGCATATCTCATTATTGTGCTTCCACCAAAAGATTGCTGATTGCTGATTACCGATTGCTCCGATCAACCATCAGCAATCAACCATCAGCAATCCCTGCATTTCGCAATCAGCGTTCTTCTTTTGCACCTTGGCCTGACATAATCACCCGATGGATTTGCAACAGCGCGCGGTAGAGCTGGCGAAGAGTAATAGCTACGGAGCGGAAGCGCTCGACGTCAACCTGGAGATCACCCGAAGCGATCCCTCGAACCAGGGGGCCTGGACCCGCCTGGCGCGCTGCTATCTCGAGCAGCGGCGATTCTCGGACGCTGCCGGCGCGCTGGCCACGGTGCTGGACTTGAATCCTTCGAACACGATCGCGAAGAGCCTGATGACGGAGGTCACAAAGCGCCGCGCCATGGCGTTGCCGACGGTTGATGCCGTGTCAGGCTTTACCAGCCACGATTTCGATGCGTTGAGCCATCTCGCGCCGGTGGATGCCGCACGGGCGCTCGGGCCGAAGATCGAAACCCTGCTCATGTCTCTGAACGACCAGCGCACCGCGCAACGCATCGTCCAGACGAGAAATCGGGCCGGCCAGTCCGGTTCGAAACTGTTTCATCGCAACAGCTATCACGAGGCGGGCAACGGCCACCTGCATGCCTACCATCACGGCGGACGCTGGGAGCCTCAGTTCAATCTCGGCTTCCTCGGCGGAAACGTGTGGAACGGCAACTGGATGCGAATGGGGCTGGGCTTCAACCTCGCCGCCGGCGGTCGCGACGACCAAATCGATGGCCAGGAAAACATGGTCCGCTATTTCGAATCGTTCCAGCAGCAGCTTGGGTCCGCGTGGAAGCGCCATCTCACCGACTGGTTATCAACGTCGGGCGGGTTCATTCAGTACGGTCAACGCGGACCGGCCGTCGATCTACTCCCGTCGCAGGCCGTCGAATGGTTGATCAACTGTCGTAATCCCGCGGCACAGGAATGGATTTTTGTCGGACGGTGGTTGTCTCTTTCGAAGGCTGAGGACGCCGCCATCCTGACCGACATGCGGCAGGTGGTTGCTGCCGTCGAAGATACGTTCGCCGCAGTGTTTCCGTTATGGGGGGCGATCTAC
>Ga0310810_10007974_pt1 | contig 12143 bp, 9 predicted proteins | sample NCmetagenome_FD_207641 | JGI IMG/M metagenome (GOLD analysis project Ga0310810, IMG submission 207641) | Soil microbial communities from experimental microcosm in Duke University, North Carolina, United States - NC | ecosystem: Engineered > Artificial ecosystem > Soil microcosm > Unclassified ...
CGAAATCCTCGGGGAACGGCCGACCCTCGCTGATCCCCCCGGTCACGAAAACCGCGTCGAAGCCCATTCGCGCAGCCCCGAGGATGTCGGTCTGCAGCCCGTCGCCGACCGCAAGCACCGCTTCAACCGGCGGGTTTCCGGCGAGCTTGAGCGCGTGCTCGTAGATCGCCTTGTGCGGCTTGCCGTACCAGATCACCTGCCCGCCGAGCGCCTCGTAGAGGTCAGCGATCGCGCCCGCACACGGCTCGGGGACGCCGCCGCGGATCACCAGCCGGTCGGGATTGAGGCAGTGCATCGTGACCCCGCGCGCGGCCCAGCGCTCGAGGTCGGGACGATAATCGGCGACCTCGAGCCGCCGTCCGTCGAGCCCGGAACAGGCGAGGTCGGTGAAATCCTCGTCGGCCGCGATCCTGACGCCGCGGCCTTCGAGGATCGTCCGGTCGGTCTCGGTGCCGAGAAACCCTACCGCTCTCCCGAGAGCCGTCAGAGCCGCAATCCCTGCCTCGCCGCTGGTCGCGATCCCGTCCCACGCGTCGCTCGGAAGCGCGAGGCCCTCTAGCTGTTTGGCGACCGCGTCCGCGGTTCGCGGGGCGTTTGTGATGAGGACGACGAACCGGCCCTCGCCTCGCCACTGCAGCAGCCGGTCGGCCGCGTCGGGGTAAAGCGTCACCCCGTCGTGAACCACGCCCCAGACGTCGCACAGGATCACCCGGTAGCGCTCCGGGAGCGCGTCCAGGAAGCTCATTCGATTCCGGCCTCGGCAAGCGCCCGCTCGATCGGTTCGACATCCTCGGGGTTGTTGAGTTCGCGCAGCGCGTAGGGCGGCGGATCGACCTCAACGACCGTGACAGGCACGCCCGCATCGAGAAAGCGCAGTTGTTCGAGGCCCTCGAGAGTCTCCAGCTCGGCCAGCGGAGTCTCGACATAATGGCGAAGCGCGCCCGGCCGATAAGCGTAGACGCCGATGTGCAGCCTGACCGGAGTCAGCTCCGCGTTCAGCGCCCATTCCGGCAAATGCGGGATCAGCCGCTTCGAGAAATAGAGCGCTCGCCCGTCGCTGTCGGTCACGACGGTGGTGCCGCCAACGCGGCCGGCCGCCTCTTCGTCCTGGAGCGCTCTCACCTCCCCGGGCCGGAGGCGGATTGCAGGAGTCGCGACCTGCGCGCCCTGCTCCTCCGCCATGCGCGCGATCAGGGCCTCGACGAAGTGCGGCGGGGTCAGCAGCGCGTCGCCCTGGAAATTGATCACCAGGTCGGGGTCGTGAAGCTGGCCCAGTGCTTCGGCGCAGCGCTCGGTGCCATTACGACACTCGGTCGAGGTCATGATCACTCCGACCCCAAAGCCCCTGCACGCCTCGGCGACCCGCTCGTCGTCGGTGACCACGAACACGCCCGAAACTCCCGCCACGCGCCGTGCGGCTTCGACGCTGCGCTGGATCAGCGGCTTGGAAATTCCGCCCGCGCCTTTCAATTGGACCAGCGGCTTTCCCGGGTAGCGCGACGAGGCGAAGCGCGCCGGGATCAGGATGACATTGTTCATCTCGCCGGCGGGCAGTCGTGGATGTGGAGCACCCCGACCGGCTTGTCGCCCTCGACGACGAACAATGTCGTGATCCGGTGCTCGTCGAACAGCGTCAGCGCATCGTCGACCAGGGCATCAGGCGCGATCGTCTTGGGGTCGCGGGTCATGAACTCGCTCGCTTTGTGGTCGAGCCCGCGCTCGATGTTGCGGCGCAGATCGCCGTCGGTGATGACGCCGACCAGGTTGCCGTTCTGGTCGACCACCCCGACTACGCCGAGCCTTTTGGCCGACATTTCGACAATCGCCTGATGCATCGAACTGTCGCTGGCGGTCAGTGGCATGTCCTCTCCGGAATGCATCAGCCGGCCGACGGGCTTGAGGCGCGCGCCCAGCGCTCCGCCGGGATGGAGCCGGCCGAAATCGGTGCGGCTGAAGCCCTTGCGGTGCATGACCGTCATCGCCAGCGCGTCCCCAAGCGCCAGGGTCATGGTGGTCGAGGTCGTCGGGGCGACTGATTCGGGTCCGACCTCGGCCCAGTGCGGCAGGATCAGCGCCGCGGCCGAGCTCTCAGCCAGCATCGAGCCCGAATTGCCGGTGATCGCGATCACCGGGATCCCGACGCGCTCGAAATGGTCGAGCACCGGCTCGAGCTCGGCGGTCTCGCCGCTTTGCGAAATCAGAATCGCGGCGTCGCCCTTGGCCGCCATGCCGAGATCGCCGTGGATCGCTTCCGCGAGGTGAAGGAAGGTCGCGGTCGTCCCGGTAGAGGCAAAGGTAGCCGCGATCTTGCGCCCGACATGGCCCGACTTGCCGAGGCCGCTGACGATCAGCTTGCCGTCGCATGCGAGGATCAACTCGACCGCGCGCTCGAACGTCGCTCCAAGGCTGTCGGCAAGCGCATCGAGCGCCCGAGCCTCGTCGTGAAGCACGTTGCGCCCGAACTCGAGCACCTCTTTGTCCGCAGTCATGGTCAGCGCCCTAGCCGAAGCGCTCCGCCGCTGTGAAGCTTGACGCGGCGCGGCCCGCCCGCTTGGGTGACGCATGGCGAAGAATCTGACGCGTTTCATCCTGCTCGCTTTGGTGCTCGGAATCATCTCCGGCTGGGCGATCAACGCCGCGATCGACGACGGCACGGCGGCAAGCGCTGCGCAGCTGAAGTCGATCGCCGATTACCTTAGCATCGTCACCACCCTGTTCCTGCGGCTGATCAAGATGATCATCGCGCCGCTGGTCTTCTCGACCCTGGTAGCGGGCATCGCGCACATGGGCGACATCGCCGCGCTCGGCCGCGTCGCAGTGCGTTCGCTCGGCTGGTTCATCCTCGCCAGCCTGGTTTCGCTTACGCTCGGCCTGATCCTGGTGACGGCGCTTCACCCCGGAGTGGGGCTCAATCTGCCCTTGCCTGCGGCGACCGCCGCAAGCGGTGTCGAGACCGCGGCCTTCAATCTCAAGGACTTCGTCAGCCACGTCGTCCCGGCCTCGATCTTCGAGGCGATGAGCACAAACGAGATCCTTCCGATCGTGATCTTCTCGGTATTTTTCGGGGTTGCGCTCACCGCCACCGGCGAGCGCGGCCGGCCGATCGTCCGCGGAGTCGAAGCGCTGGTCGCGGTGATGCTCCAGCTGACCAATTACGTGATGCGCTTCGCGCCCTTCGCGGTGTTCACCGCGGTGTGCAGCGCGCTTGCCGAGCGCGGCCCCCAGATCATCGCGACGCTGGGCAAGTTCGTCGCCAGCTTCTACCTGGGCCTGGCCATCCTGTGGGCGCTGCTGATCGGTGCCGCCTTCCTCATCGTCGGGTCGAGAACGCGCCATCTCGTGCGCTACATCCGCGACCCCGTCGTGCTCGCTTTCTCTACCGCGTCGAGCGAGGCCGCCTATCCGCGCACGCTGGAAGAGCTCGAGCGGTTCGGAGTGCCTCCGCGGATCGCGAGCTTCGTCTTGCCGCTGGGCTATTCGTTCAATCTCGACGGCTCGATGATGTACATGACCTTCGCGACGATCTTCATCGCTCAGGCCTATGGAATCCACCTCGGCATCGGCCAGGAGATCATCATGCTCCTAGTGCTGATGGTGACGTCGAAGGGCATGGCCGGGGTGCCGCGCGCGAGCCTGGTGGTGATCGCAGCGACCATGTCGATGTTCCACATCCCCGAGGCTGGGCTGCTGCTGATCCTCGCCGTGGACCATTTCCTCGACATGGGCCGGTCGGCGACCAATGTCGTCGGCAACGCGGTCGCCTCGACCGTCGTCGCCAAGTGGGAGGGCGTGCTCGGAGTGGGCCTTCCGCCCGATATCGAGGTCAAGCACGCACCTTCGCGCGTGAAGCGGACCGGCGAGGTCCACGACCACTTCTAGGGATTTTACCCGAAGGGGCGGTCGATGCTCGGCGGAGGCTGGGTGAAGAACTTCGGGCCGGCCTCGGTCATGTGCCAGCAATCTTCGAGCCGCACCCCGAACTTGCCGGGGATGTAGAGCCCCGGCTCGTCCGAAAAGCACATGCCCGGCGCAAGCGGAGTCGTCTCGCCGTGCACCAGATAGACCGGCTCGTGGACTTCCATGCCGATTCCGTGGCCGGTCCGGTGCGACAGGCCGGGAAGCCGGTAGCCGGGCCCGAAGCCCCAGCTCTCGTAGACCTTGCGCACTGCGTCATCGACGCTGCCCGCCGGTACGCCGACCTTCGCGGCGGCAATCGCGATCTGCTGGCCGCGATGGACCTGGTCCCATAGCTTGCGCTGCTCGGCGCTCGGCTCGCCGACGACATAGGTCCGTGAAATGTCCGCCTGGTAACCGTGAACGGCGCTGGTGCAATCGAGCAGCACGACGTCCCCGCGCTTAACGACATGCGGCTGCTTGCTGCCGTGCGGATAGGCCGAGGCCTCGCCAATCAAGACCAGTCCGCCGTCATAGGCCGAGCCCATCTTCTTGTGCACCGACGCGATCATCGCGTCGATGTCGGCCGGGGTCATGTCCTCGCGGGTCCGCTCGCCCGCATAGCGCAGCGAAACGAGCATGATGTCGTTGGCCGCCTGCATGAGCGCGAGCTCGGTCGGCGACTTGATCATCCGCTGGGCTCGGACGATCGGGTTGGCGCTGACGATCGGAACGCCTGGAAGCTGGTGCTTCAGCCGGTCCTCGATCCAGAAGCGGTTGGTCTCCTCGAACGCGATCGGTGAACCGGCAACCTTCCGCTCCTTGAGGAAGTCCGCGACGAGCTTCAGCGGCTCTTCGTCCTCCTGCCAGGTTCGCACCTCGGCCGGCACATCGAGCATCTCCTTGATGCTCGGGGCTTCGAAGAAGGGCGTGACGACGATGGGATCGCCCTCGGCCGGAATGACGACCCCGGTCAGGCGCTCGGACCGCCACCAGCGGATACCGGTATAATAGTCGAGGCTGGGCCCGGATTCGAACAGCACCGCTCCGATCCCGCGGGCGCGCATCAGCTCCTTCGCCTTCGCAAGACGTGCGGCTCGCTCGGCGCTCGTGATTGGCGGCGGAAGCGGGATCGCGGGGACCGCCTCGGCGGCCTGCGCCATCACCCGGCTCAATGGCAGGGTCATGCACGCAGCGAGCGCGCCGGCACCCCCAAGCATCCGCCGCCGCGATAGAATCATGCTCATGCCTTCCCCCTGTTCGCGCCCGCCGCCACCCGCTCACATCGCCCTTCTCTCTTGCATGTCGGTGCTGCCTACGCCAGCGAGGCCGCCTCATGCCATTCGACGCAAACCCCCTGCCGGGCACGACCCGTCGGCCCGGCGCGCGGGAAATGACCGCGATGCTCGCCGCGCTGATGGCGTTGAACGCCTTCGCGATCGACGCGATGGTCCCGGCGCTGCCCGACATCGGCCGGTCGCTCCATGTCGTGGAGGAGAATCACCGGCAGCTGGTGATCGTCGCCTATTTCCTCGGATTTGCGTCGACCCAGCTCATCTGGGGGCCGCTTGCCGACCGTTTCGGGCGCAAGCCGGTCCTCGCGGCGGGGATCACGCTCTATGCGATCTTCGCGCTGCTGTGCGCGTTCGCGGCCAGCTTCCCATTGCTGATCGCGGGCCGCGTGGCGATGGGCGCGTCGGCCGCGGTGACCCGGGTGCTGGTCGTGGCGATGGTCCGCGATTTGTTCGAGGCCGAGGCGATGGCGCGGGTGATGAGCCTGGTCTTCATGGTCTTCATGTTGGTGCCGGTGCTTGCCCCGAACATCGGCCAGGCGATCCTGCTCGTCGCCTCGTGGCGGGCGATCTTCCTGGTCCTCGCCGGCTATGCGCTCGCCATGCTCCTGTGGTCGGGACGGCGCCTTCCCGAGACGCTGCATCCGGAATACCGCCGCTCGCTCAATCCGCGGGCGATGGCCGCGGCGATGGTCGAGACCCTGCGCGACCCGCTGTCGCGCGGCTATACGATCGCGCTGACGATCATCTTCTCCGCGCTAGTCGCCTACATCTCCTCGATCCAGCAGATCGTGTTCGATGCCTTTCACGAAGGGCGGTACATCGGCCTCGTCTTCGCGGGCGTCGCTGCACCGATGGCCTATGCCTCGTGGACCAACAGCCGGATCGTCGAGCGCTACGGGCTCAGGCGGGTCGGCCATATCGCGGCCGCGGCGCTGGTCATGGTCACGGCGGTTCATGCCGCGGTTGCGCTCTCCGGCCGGGAGACCCTGGCCAGCTTCGTCATCCTCCAGGCGCTGACGATGGCCTGCTTCGCCTTTGCCTCCTCGAACCTCGGGACGCTGGCAATGGAGCATATGGCGCCGATCGCGGGAACCGCCTCGTCGGTCCAGGGCGTCATCGGAACCATGGGTGCGGCGATCGTCGGCTTCTTCATCGGCCAGTCGTTCGACGGCAGTGCAACGCCCTTCGTCGTCGGCACCGCAGTCTGCGCCGCGCTTGGGTTCGTCGCGATCGTTCTTACCGAGCCGAAGCGGCTTTTCGCCAGGCTCCCTGCGGGAGTGGACGAAGAACCGCCCTGCACTCCGGAAGACCTCTGCTGAGCGATTCGGGCGGCCACACGGACCGCGCGATTTCAGATCACTCCGCCGCGACGGGCCCTTCGTCCTCTTCGGTCCCGCCGACCATCAGCGCCTCGCCGACCTCCTCGGTCTTGCCTCGGATCGCATTCTCGACCCTCAGCGCGACGTCGGGATTTTCCTTGAGGTAGAGCTTGGCGTTCTCGCGGCCCTGGCCGATGCGCACCGAATCGAAGCTGAACCAGGCGCCCGACTTCTCGATCAGCCCGGCCTTGACCCCGAGGTCGAGGATCTCGCCCACCTTGCTCACGCCCTCGCCGTACATGATGTCGAATTCGACCTGCTTGAACGGCGGCGCGACCTTGTTCTTGACCACCTTCACCCGGGTCGTGTTGCCGACGATGTCGTCGCGGTCCTTGATCTGGCCGGTGCGGCGGATGTCGAGCCGGACGCTGGCATAGAATTTGAGCGCGTTGCCGCCCGAGGTGGTCTCGGGATTTCCGTACATCACGCCGATCTTCATCCGCACCTGGTTGATGAAGATGACAGTGCAGCGCGAACGGCTGATCGAGCCGGTCAGCTTGCGCAGCGCCTGGCTCATCAGCCGCGCCTGGAGGCCCGGCTGCATGTCGCCCATCTCGCCTTCGATCTCGGCCCGCGGCACGAGCGCCGCGACTGAATCGATCACCAGCACGTCGACCGCGTTCGAGCGGACCAGGGTGTCGACGATTTCGAGCGCCTGCTCGCCGGTATCGGGCTGCGACACGATCAGCTCGTCGATGTCGACCCCGAGCTTCCGCGCATAGACCGGGTCGAGCGCATGCTCGGCATCGACGAACGCGGCCGTCCCGCCCTGCTTCTGGGCCTCGGCGATCGCGTGCAATGCGAGCGTGGTTTTGCCCGAGCTTTCCGGCCCGTAGATTTCGACCACCCGGCCGCGCGGCAGGCCGCCGACGCCAAGCGCGATGTCGAGCCCGAGGCTGCCCGTCGGGATGGTTTCGATCTCCAGCTTTTCGCGGCTGCCGAGCTTCATCGCCGAGCCCTTGCCGAACGCGCGGTCGATCTGGGCGAGCGCTGCCTCGAGCGCCTTTTGCCGGTCCATGCTGGGGGCTTCCATTGAACTTCCGATGATTTTCAGTTGCGCCGCCATGATCCTAACTCTCCCTCGTCAATGCAAGCGGACAATCCGCTGTCATCGGCGGTCGAGCCCCGCCTCAGGAGACGCGTCGTATCCTATTTGTTCATGGAGAACAAGAGGAGAACATTACTCATCGGGGGACGAGTTTCCCCTCCTTGATCACGCCATCGACATGCTCGAGCTTCCGGATATCGGCAAGCGGGTCGCCTTTGACCGCGACCAGGTCGCCATAGGCGCCGGGCGCGAGGGTCCCCACCTGCCCCTCCATGCGCAGCGCCCTGGCCGCTTCGCTGGTTGCCGCCTGGATCGCCTGCATTGGCGTCATCCCATAGCGCACCATGTAGGCGAACTGCTTGGCGCCCGTGCCATAAGGATAGACCCCCGCGTCGGTCCCGAAGGTCAGCTTGGCCCCCGCCTTGACCGCGGCGGCGAAACCGCGGCGCTGGACGTCAGTCGTCTCGATATTCTTCCGGAGATACTCCGCCGGCCAGCCCTGCTTGGTGCCGACCTCGTTGATGTAGTCGCCGTTGTAGATGTCCATGTCGAGCCACACGCCCCGCGCCTTGGCCAGGGCAATGCCCTCCGCGTCGAGGTAGCTCGCATGCTCGATGGTCCGAACACCGGCGCGGATCGCCGCCTTGATCCCCTCGGCGCCGTGGGCGTGGGCGATGCAGTAGGAACCGCGCAGCTTCGCCTCGTCGCACGCCGCTTTCATCTCCTCGGGGCTCAGCTCGAGCGCGCCGGGCTCGCTGCCGAGCGCGAGCACCGCGCCGGTCGCGATCAGCTTGATGAAGTCGGCGCCGTGGTCGAGCAGGTAGCGCGCCCTGTCTCGCGCCTCGGAGGCATTGCGGACCTCGCCGATGCGGAACGTCTCAGGGAGCGGGATGTCGGGCGCCAGCGCGTCGATCTCGCCGCCGCCGCCGGGCGTGGTGATATAGCCCCCGGCGACGAGCATCCGCGGGCCCTCGACCTCGCCGGCGTTGATTGAATCCCTGAGCGCAATATCGGTCAGCCCGCGATAGACGCCGACGTCGCGCACCGTGGTGAAGCCCGAGCGCAGCTCGATCGACGCGGCCTTGGCACCCTTGAGGATCGTCCGCGCCTCACTGCTTTTCAACGGCGCCGCGGGATCGCTTTCATTGGGATCGATTGCGCCATCCGCGAGATGGGTGTGAAGGTCGATCAGGCCGGGAAGGACGGTGTAGCCCGACCAGTCGACCGCGGCCGGGCCCTGGTCGGCTCGCCACGGTCCGACCGACGCGAAGCGCCCGTCCACGATCCGGATGCGCTGGTCGGCGAGGATGCGGCCCGACGCCGGATCGATCACGCGCCCGGCGTGGACGTCCACCGTCTGGGCGGCCACGCCGGCACTCGCCAACAGCGCAGCAGCTCCGATCAGCACAAATCGAATGGTCCGAATTGTCCCCCCTCCCCCGAGGACCGGCGCTTACGCCGGCGTCACATCCCCCGCACCGGTGCCGCCGTCGTCGCCGGCGTCCGGCCTTGTGTCGAACACCTCGTCGATGATCCCGAAGGCCTTGGCTTCGTCGGCCTCGAGGAAGGTATCGCGGTCCATCGCCTTCTCGATCTCTTCGATCTTGTGGCCGGTATATTTCGCATAGAGCTCGTTGAGCCGCGTACGCATCCGCAGGATCTCGCGCGCCTGGATCTCGATGTCGGCAGCCATGCCCTGGGCGCCGCCCGAGGGCTGGTGGACCATGATCCGGCTGTTGGTGAGCGCGACCCGCATCCCCGGCTCGCCCGCAGCGAGGAGGAAGCTGCCCATCGAAGCGGCCTGGCCGATGCACACGGTCGAAATCTTGGGCCGGATGTATTGCATCGTGTCGTGGATCGCGAGCCCGGCGGTGACCACTCCGCCCGGGCTGTTGATGTACATGAAGATGTCCTTCTTCGGATTCTCGGATTCGAGGAACAGCAGCTGTGCCGTGACCAGCGAGGCCATATGGTCCTCGATCGGCCCGGTGATGAACACGATGCGCTCGCGCAGGAGGCGCGAGTAAATGTCGAAGCTGCGCTCGCCCCGGTTGGACTGCTCGATGACGATTGGAACGAGCTGCGAAACGATGTCTGGATGATCAATCACGTGAAACGGATCCCTCTCTGCTGTCCGGGCCTACATCGGCGCGAACGAAGTCAGGTTCAAGCGGGGCTTGGTCAAGCCTGGGGAGCGGGAAGCGACAGATAGGCGAGCCGCCTCACCTCGCGGCGGCCGCGGGTCACCGTATCCAGGATCAGCCCGGCAAAGAAGCACAGCACCGCGATGATCGTCATTCCGGTGACCAGGATCGCAGTCGGGAAACGGGGCACCAGGCCGGTGTGCAGGTAAGTGATCACCAGCGGGATCGCGAGCAGGATCGCCGCGACCAGCAGAAGCGCGGCGATCCCGCCGTAGAACAGCACCGGGCGCTCGATCCGGTAGAGGGTCGCGATCGTCTTCAGGATCCGCCAGCCGTCGCCGTAGGTCGAAAGCTTGGAGTGGGAGCCCTCGGGCCTTGCGCCGTAGCTGGTCTCGACCTCCCCCACGGGCATCCTGAGCTCGAGCGCGTGGACACTCATCTCGGTTTCGATCTCGAAGCCCGAGGAAAGCACCGGGAAGCTCTTCACGAACCGTCGCGAGAACACGCGGTAGCCCGAAAAGATGTCGCTGAAGGTGCGCCCGAACAGACTCGACAGAAGCCCGGTGAAGATGCGGTTCCCGAGCACATGACCGCCGCGATAGGCCGAGCTGGCCTCGTGCCGGCGCGTGCCGACGACCATATCGAACTGCTCGGCGACCAGCAGGTCGACCATCGCCGGGGCCGCGGTGGGATCGTAGGTCAGGTCGCCGTCGGCCATTACGTAGACGTCGGCGTCGACGTCGGCGAACATCCGGCGGACGACGTGGCCCTTGCCCTGCTGGCGCTCGCTTCGGACGATCGCTCCGGCCTGGCGAGCGATTTCGCAGGTCTTGTCGCGGCTGTTGTTGTCGTAGACGTAGATGGCCGCGCCCGGCAGCGCCGCGCGGAAGCCCGCGATGGTCGCGCCGATCGCCGCTTCCTCGTTATAGCAAGGGAGCAGCACGGCAATCCGCGGTTGGGCGATGCTGGCCATAGTCCCCCTCAACAGCCCCGCTTACGTCTAGCGACCGGCAGACGATAGCGGGATTCCCGCGTTCGCGGGAACGACGAATTATTTCTTCTTGGCGGGCGCTTTCTTGGCCGCGGCAGGCTTCTTGGCGGTCTCGGCCTTCGAAGCAGCCTTGGTTGCCGGCTTGGCCTCCGCTTTCTGGGGCGGCACCTTTGCCTTGGGCTCCGCTTTCTTGGCCGGCGCCTTTGCCTCCGGAGCCTTCGCTGCTTTTGCCTTTTTGCCCTTGGCCGGAGCCGCATGCTCGTGACCGCAGCCAGGCCCATGGACGTGGCCCTCTTCGGATTCGAGATCGGCCTCGATCTCGGCTCGGGTCGCCTTGCGCTCGGCGACGTCGGCCTTGGAGAACAGGAAATCGACGACCTTGTCCTCGTACAGCGGAGCGCGCAGCTGGGCAGCAGCCATCGGCTCCTGCTGGATATAACGGATGAAGGCTTCGCGATCCTTGCCTTGATATTGGGACGCCGCCTGGCCGATCAGCCGGTTCATCTCCTGGTCGCTGACGGCAACGCCGTTGGCGGCGCCGATTTCCGACAGCAGGAGCCCGAGCCGCACGCGCCGCTCGGCGATGTGGCGATATTCGGGCGCGTCCTTCTCGATCTCAGCGAGGGCCGCAGCCTGGTCCTCCTCGTGGCTCGCTTCGTGGCGAAGCTGGTTCATGATGTTCTGGAACTCGGCTTCGACCATCGACTGCGGGACCGGGAAATCGTGCCGCGCGGCCAGCTGGTCGAGCAGCTGGCGTTTCATGTGGGTGCGCGTGAGATCGTTCAATTCCTGCTGCTGCTGGTCGCGGATGAGGCCGCGCAGCTGGTCCAGGCTCTGCAGCCCGAGCGACTTGGCGAAATCCTCGTCGACCTTGCTTTTGGTCGCGGTCCTGACCGCCTTGACCGTCACGTCGAAGGTCGCCGGTTTCCCTTTGACCTGGTCGGACGGATAATCGGCCGGAAAAGTCACAGCGACCTCGCGCTTGTCGCCGGCCTTGGCGCCGGCCAGGCCGTCCTCGAAGCCGGGAATCAGCTGGCCAGAGCCGAGCTCGACCGACATGTCCTCGCCGCTGCCGCCTTCGAACGGCTTGCCACCGACCTTGCCGGCGAAGTCGATCACGACCAGGTCGCCGCTCTTGGCCTTGTGGCTCGCCGGCGCGTCTGTCCACGTCTTGGCCGAGCTCGCCAGCTGCTCGAGCTGCGCGTCGACCGCCTTGTCGTCGAGCTCGACGGTCAGCCGCTCGAGCTTCAGATCCTTGATCTGCGCCGCTGGAACATCGGGCAGAGCCTCTAGCCGGACCCGCACCTCGGCATCCTTGCCGGGCTCGTATTTCTCGTCGAGCTCGACTTCGGGCTGAAGCGCCGGGCGCACGTTCTGCTCGGTCAGGAGCTG
>Ga0310810_10007975_pt1 | contig 12143 bp, 10 predicted proteins | sample NCmetagenome_FD_207641 | JGI IMG/M metagenome (GOLD analysis project Ga0310810, IMG submission 207641) | Soil microbial communities from experimental microcosm in Duke University, North Carolina, United States - NC | ecosystem: Engineered > Artificial ecosystem > Soil microcosm > Unclassified ...
CTCATTGTTCTCGTGCCCGGGACAATTTGGGAAACGAAGCACTGGACCATCGAAGGATTTGCTGGCGTCGCGCGCGGATTTCTTCGGGAAGGATTTGCTGTTGCTCTCGCGGGCACGAAACGCGATGAGGCGCGTTGCCAGGAAATCGCCGCTGCCGCTCCGGGAACGGTTGATCTTTGCGGTAAAACTACTCCAGCAGATCTGGCGGGGTTGATTCAACGCGCTGAAGTGGCTGTGACAAACGACTCGGGGTCGATGCATGTCGCCGCGTCACTCGGTAAACCGATGGTGAGCGTATTTGGTCCGACGAATCCGGTTCACATAGGGCCGTACCAAAGGCCGGAATCGGTTGTGCGCGTGGACCTGCCGTGTTCGCCCTGCAATTACCGTCGCTTGAGCCAATGCCCTTTTGATCATGCCTGCATGAAGCAGGTCAGTTCCGAGATGGTAATGGAGCGGGCGCGGAAAATTCTCGCGGCGGTAGAGTGAAATTGTTGTTGCGAACAGACGCTTGGCACAAACGCCTGTAAAACTGATGGTAAGGCGAATGAGTAAAACCAAAGCGATTGTCGCTGGATTGCTCGCCGGATTCGTCGCCGGCATCGTGATCACGGCGGCGATGTTAGTGCTTGCCACACTCGGTGTGGCGACACCGCTCGTGATCATCGGTGATCGCCTTTCTGTTTTCATATCGCCGGGTCCGTTCCTTTCGCTGATGGGTAAAGTGGGCGGATACAATCACCTGAAACAACTTGGCGTTGGATCGACAATTGGCGGCCAACTTCTGGTTGCTTCGATTGCTGGCGCGATTTTTGGCTTGTTCGCCCGTAACCCGAGGGGTGTCCCGGCGGTCTGGACAATATCGATCTTTGTCATCCTACCGATCGTTGCGTTCGCAATCGCGTTGTGGCCGGTGCTCGGCGCAAGCTATATTGGCCTGCCCATCAATGTGGCGCGCCTGGTCACGCTCGTAGGCTTCGCGCTGTGCGTTTTTTTGTTCGAGCGAACGCTTGTCGCTGGTTTTCAATTTCTGGCGACGCAAAAGACAGGGAGACACGAGTATGAATTCAGTCCAGCCATTGGCCGGCGCGCGTTTGTTCTGAGCGCAATTGGAGTCGCTGTGGCCGGTGGTGGCTTTGCGCTGGCTCGGAAACTCTTTCGAGTCGCAACATTCAGTTACGACGGCACGCAATACAAAGGCCCGATCGTCCAGCCGATCACACCTAACGAATTGTTTTATTGCGTCACAAAGAACGTGGTCGATCCCAAGGTAACTGCCGATTTGTGGCACCTCGAACTGAACGGGCTTGTGCAAAATCGCGCCACGTGGCGAATGCAGGATCTCCTTGGACTCCCTGCACACGAGCAGCAGACGACGCTCATGTGCATCAGCAATGGGCTGGACGCCGGCCTGATCAGCAATGCGATCTGGAAAGGTATTCCTTTGCGCGATTTACTTGAACGAGCCGCGCCGCTTTCCAACGCCGCGCGCGTGCGCTTTCACGGCGTTGATAATTACACCGATACCATCCCATTGGAGAAGGCGATGGAGCCAAACACTTTACTCGCCTACAACATGAACGGTGTCCGATTGCCGCATCGGCACGGTTACCCGTTGCGCGCGATTGTGCCGGGCTACTTCGGCGAAAAACACGTGAAATGGCTCACGCGGATCGAGTTGACTGATGCTAGCGCGAAAGGCTTTTACGAGGCTCAAGGATGGGGGCCCGATTTCATTGTGCCAACCCGCTCACGGATTGACGTGCCTGATAACTGGTCCTCGTTTTCGTTAGGTAAAGTGACTGCTCCCGTTGAGGTAAAAGGCATCGCCTACGGCGGTGATCGCGGCATTTCCAGGGTCGAACTGAGCTTCGATAATGGAGAGAGCTGGAGTGACGCGGAAATTTATTACGCAGGCGGCGATCTGGCGTGGTCACTCTGGAAAGCACAGTGGACGCCGACCAAGGCGGGTGATTACATGCTCGTCGTTCGTGCCACCGACGGCGAAGGCGACGTGCAGGAATGGGAAGAGGACCGGGGCCCATTCTCTGGCACGGCTGGACTTCATAACATCAGTGTGCACGTGACGGCGTGAGGTCTGCTGGAGACTACAAGCTCCAACTTTGATCGTTGGTCGTTGCGCGGTGTGCTAAGTTTTATCGATGGAGAAGGTGATTATCATTGGAAGTGGCTGCGCCGGATTGACGGCGGCGATTTACGCCGCGCGCGCAAATTTGAGCCCCTTGGTCCTCGAAGGTCGGCAGCCCGGCGGACAGCTTTCAACTACGACATTGGTGGAAAATTATCCCGGCTTTCCCGATGGAATCGACGGACCCGAGCTCATCCTCAACATGCACAGGCAGGCCGAAAAATTCGGCGCCCGTTTTTCCTACGCTGAGGTGACCGATTTCGACGGAAGTAACAAGCATGTCCGTATTAAAGCCGATGATGAATGGCTGGAAACGCAGGCGCTCATTATTGCCAGCGGAGCGTCAGCTCGGTACCTGGGCTTGGAAAATGAAGAGAAACTGATCGGTCACGGACTGACTTCGTGCGCAACATGCGACGGCGCATTTTACAAAAATGTGCCGGTTTGCGTCATTGGCGGAGGCGATTCTGCTGCGGAGGAATCGTTGTTTCTCACCCGGTTCGCTTCAAAGGTCTATCTGATCCATCGCCGCGACAAGATGCGCGCTTCCGTCATCATGCAAGAGCGCGTGTTTGCGAATAAAAAGATCGAGCCGATCTGGAATACCGTCGTTACGCAATATATCCCCGACGAAAAAGGGGAGATGCAGGCCGTGCGCCTGCGCAATGTGAAGACAGGCGAAGAGCGGGAGCTCGCGGTAGCATGTGTTTTCGTGGCCATTGGTCACGATCCAAACAGTCAACCGTATCGAAGCAAACTCGACATGGATTCGGACGGCTACCTGGTCACGAGAAACTTGGTGGAGAGCAAACATCCCGGCGTATTCGTTGCCGGTGACGTTGCAGATCGCGTTTACAAGCAGGCGGTCACCGCAGCGGGGTCCGGCTGTGCGGCGGCAATGGACGCGCAGAAATACCTGAGCGAGCTGGACTCTTAAATTTGCGATTTGCGAATTGCGATTTGCAAATGACCGAACAAGACCTCATTGACCGGACGAAGCAGTTTGCTTTGCGCGTGATAAAGCTGGTGGGTGCACTGCCGCGAACGATCGAAGGCAGAGCGATTGCGAATCAGTTGATGCGCACCGGAACTGCAAATCGCAAGTCGCAAATGCCATGAAGATCTGCGATCTGACCCAGTTTTACTCGCCGCTAAGCGGAGGCGTGAAGCGGTACGTTCACGAGAAAATTGCCTACATCAGAAATTACTCACCTGATGACAAGCATGTCCTTATTGTCCCGGGCCCAAGAGCCGAGGTGACAACGAACGGCGTGTCGCGCGTCTACACGATTCGTTCGCCTCTTGTGTCGCGCGCGGGGCAGTATCGCGCGTTGCTAAATCTGCGCGCAGTTGACGAAATTTTGGAAGAGGAACGGCCCGATCTGATTGAGTCCGCCGATCCTTATCAACTCGGCTGGAAAGCGGTGAAGCTTGGCCGGGCGTTGGGTGCGCCCGTGATCGGATTTTATCATTCGCATTTTCCCGAAGCATATCTGCGCAATAGCACCAAAATCCTCGGGAAAATCGCGACGCGCCGCGTGATGAAGCTTTCCCGTGTTTACGTGCGTAAACTTTACAATGAGCACGCCGCAACGCTGGTGGCATCAGAACGGCTGGCCAGCGTGCTACGCGATTGGGGCGTGCGCAACGTGCGGGTCCTCAGTCTCGGTGTTAACCCTGATATTTTTCGTCCCGACGCATCAGAGAAGGACAGCATACGCCGCGCGCTTGGTCTCAATTCACAAAGAAAACTCCTTCTTTACGTCGGCCGTCTTGCGAAGGAAAAGAACACAGCAACGCTGTTTGCGGCGTTCAAACTTCTGCAGCAACGCCGTCCGAATGAGTTCCAATTACTGGTCATTGGCGATGGACCTGAACGAACTCAGCTCCGGAAACTCCAGGAGCGAACTAAAAACGTTTCGTGGGTTCGTTATTGCGCCGATCCGCGCGAGCTCGCCCGCTACTATCGCGCCGCCGATCTCTTCGTTCATCCAGGTGTCCAGGAAACATTTGGACTGGCGGCGTTGGAGAGTCAGGCGTGCGGGACGTCGGTAGTGGGAATCCGAGGCAGCTGCATGGACAAAATCATTTGTCACGATCAGAAATCGTGGGCGCGCGAGAACATACCGCACGCTCTGGCCGACGCGATTGCGGGTTGTGCCGCAAAAAAATTGTTAATTGTCGGCAGGAACGCGGCAAAGACGGCGCGGCGCCTCTATAGCTGGCAGCGGGTGTTTGACGAACTGTTTTGCATTTATCGCGAGGTTCGCGCAAACTATCGCCAATTTTAAATGGCGAACGACAATCACCAGCCGTTCCTCATTCGTGGCTATCGCAGATCGGACCGCGAAGCCGTCCGAAAGCTCTGCTGCGACACAGGCTTTCTCGGCGATCCGATCGATCCGGTGTACGAGGATCGAGAATTGTTCGCAGATTTTCTCACCACCTATTACACCGATCATGAACCCGAATCGTGTTTTCTCCTGGAGATGGATGGCGAAATTCGCGGTTATCTGCTCGGCTCGCGCAAGCCATTGCTAAATCAACTCTACGCGCTTTACCAAAACGTCTGGCTTTTCTTCCGCGCTCTAACGCGCTATTTCCGCTACAAAGCGCGGTCGCGCCGGTTTATTCGCTGGCTTCTTGTGCATGGCTGGCGCGAAGTGCCTGCGGCTCCGCGGCGCACGCCGCATTTCCACGTCAATCTGTTGCCAGATGCTCGCAAAGTGTCGACAACCCGCGCGCTGATGAGCGCCTATCTCAGCTATCTGTATCGCTCCGGCGAGAAACGTGTTTACGGTCAGATTGTCACGTTTGAAAGCCGGCGCGGAGAGAAAATGTTCGAGCGCTACGGGTTTAAGGTTCTCAATCGGGCGGAGATCACAAAATACAAGGCGTTCTATCCCGAGTCGGTCTATCTCAGCACCGTCATCAAGAATTTAGAGACAGCCGGACCTCTTTCCGCTTATTCGCGTTTTCGCGAATAATAGTTGTCGCTGGCGTCCCGCCAAAGCCGCGAAAGTGACAGCAGCGTCACTTTTGGGTTTCAACGCGCGCATTGAAACAGTTGTCGAAGTTAAGGCCATATGAGAGACCGAAGAAACTACATTGCGACATCCAACGCGACCCGTACGCAAAGCGGCCTGTTGGCCGCGTTGGTGCAACAGATTCACGATGATCTGCGGGCCCAGCATCCCGATTGGGTCCAACCAAGCGGCGATTGCCCGATATGTGACTCTTACGAGGCGCGCCTGACGGAATTACTTGGTCCCTTTTATACGAAAGGAGAACCAAATCGAAACCCGCAGCCGTTACCTGGATAGATTGTCTATTCGGTGCGCAGCGCCGTCATCGGATTGACGCGAGTGGCACGGCGCGCCGGGAAGAAACAAGCGAGAAGCGCCGCAGTCGCGAGCATCAAACTAGCGCCGACGAGCACCAACGGATCGGTCGGACTCACTTCATACAAAATTTTGGCCAGGATGCGTCCTGCAACGAGCGAAAGGAGGAGACCCACGCCGAGAGCCAAGGCCGTTTGCATAGCGCCCTGTCGCATGATGAGGGCAAATACATCGCGCCGATGTGCACCCAATGCCATGCGGATTCCAATTTCGCGGGTCCGGCACGCCACAGCATAGGCTTTCACGCCGTAAACGCCGACTATGGCGAGCAACAACGCGATGCTGCCGAAAGCGCCGAACAACATCGCACCGAGTTTCACGATCCAAAGGTTCGGTGATTTCTCCACCAGATCGACATAAGGCGTCATCTGCAGGAGTGGCAGGTCGGGATCGAATTCGCGCAATGTTTGCCGCAGGGTCGGCATCATTGCGACCACGGCATGTCGATCTTGCGTGTTGAGGCGCACGTGCATGTAAGTCTGGCCGCTATATCCCTGTACCAGCGGGACGAACAATCGCGCGACAATGTTGTCGCTCCCGACGGAATGAAGATGCCTGCTGACGATGCCGACGATTTCCATGTCGTTAGGCGAGCCATCCTTTGGCGGTTGCGTGTAACGAATGTGCTGCCCGATTGCGTCCTCTTTAGGAAAGAGTTTTTTCGCCATCTCCTCGTCAATGATGGCCACACGGCGCGCATCCTTCTTCTCGCATTCCTCCTGAGTGAAATCGCGGCCTCGCAGTAGCTTCACCCCGAGCGCATCGAAGTAACCGGGCGTAGTCGCTGTGTAGAGTGCATTTGCGCTTGGGTCGGGCGCTTTCGGGTCGTTAGGCATAACGTCCTTTGCGCGCAGAATTCGACGCGCGCTCGTGAAATCGGCATAAGGCAACATTGTCCCCGCGGCTGATGCGGTCACGCCCGGCAGCGCGCGCGCGCGTTGTATCATCGAAAATATTGTGCGACGCGCGTCGGCCGGCGTTTTTTTCACCAGACTGAAATCGAATTCGGCGATGATGTCGCCCGCGGCCACGAAACCGGGATTGAGCCCCGCGGCTTTGAGTGCGCCGCGGAAAAATAGTCCGGCGGCGAAAAGCAGCATGAGTGAGAGCGCGATTTGCGCCATGACCGAAATGTGTCGCGGCGCGAAGAAGCGGCTGAAACGTCCGATGCGCGCCGGTTCGCCTGTTTGTTCTTTAAGGTCCTTAACCAAGTCCGCCTTTGTCGCTTTCAACGCCGGCCCGAGGCTAAAAAGTATCGTCGCAATGAGGCAGAACAAAAACGTCACCAACAGAACTACAAAATCCGGTCGCAACTTCAGGATGACGGAGAAGTTCACCGAGGAAAGCAAACCGACCAACTGTTGCAGCAGGAGATCGTTACTCCACGTGCTGAGAAGCAGGCCGACGATGCCGCCGAAAAGTGCGAGCAGCAGACCTTCGCACAGCAATTGCCTGACAATTCGCCAGCGCGATGCGCCGATTGCAAGTCGAACCGCAATTTCCTTCGAGCGCGACGTGGCGCGCGCTAGGAGCATGTTCGCGAGATTCAAACATGCGATAAGCAACACCGCGCCAGCCATCGCCATCAGTAACGTCGCGATTAATGTGATCGGGCCGTCGTCTTCCGGTTGCGTGCTCAGACTGAAACGCGACGGCGTTTGGATTTGTAACGCCCGCGCGCCTTCGGTACCGTCCGGTTGAACGGCATTGAGCCGCTGGACCAGTACGGGCAGCCGCGACTTCGCCGTGTCGATCGTCAGGCCGGGCCGCAACCGCGCGGCGAGATTGAACGTGTAATTCCTCGGGTTCAGCAGATCGTGCATCGTTTCGGAATCGCCGAATGCCGAGCCAAGCTGCGATCGCATTCCGAGCGGCACCCAAATGTCCGGCGCGACCAGCGCACTCGCGCCGCTGAATCCATCGGATGTGATGCCGATCACTGTGTAAGGCTGACCGTTCACCTGCAGGGTGCTGCCGACGAAGTCGGCGCGGGCGCCGTTGCGTTTCCAAAATCCGTAGCTCGCCACGACTACAGCGAGATTCGCGTTCGGTTTGCATTCCTCGGCGTTGTAAAACCGGCCGCGAAACGGCTGGGCGCCCATCATCGAGAAATAATTTTCGGAGGTGATGAACGCAAAGCTGCGCCGCATCTCGTGATCGCGTCCAATCCCGGCGACGGCGAATTCGATCGCAGCAAGATCGACAAACACATCTCCGCCGTTCCCGCGCAGCTCGCGGTACTCGTCATAGGAGAACTGACGATAATCGTGGCTCGCGTTTTGGCGCGCTGTGAACACATTGACAATTTCTTTCGGCCGCAAAGGGATGGGGGAACGCAACACCACGCCATTGATCAGCGCGAAAATGGCCGAGTTGACTCCGATGGCCAACGCCAAGGTCAACACCGCTACCGCCGTGAATCCTGGCGCTTTGAGAAGCTGCCGCAACGCAAACCTGAAATCCTGTATCATGAAAACTTTCGTTTGTTTTCACTGAGATGCAGCCCGCGTCCGTTTTGGATTCAACAATCGAGCGCATGACTCCGAAGCGAGCCCGGCAACGTCGGCTGTAAAAGTGACCCCGCTCGTCGTTGTCGGATTACGGTACGTTGAGAAAGACTTTAATCCTGCCCTTCGTCCGATTCTGGTGTCGCGCTTGGCCTGCCTGTAGACGTGTCCTCAATAGCTTTGCGCCGCGATCTTTTGTTCTCGCTCGGACTAGTTGTGCTTTCCGAAGGAGACTCCTCCGTCATCGTTGATGACGCTGTTTCGCCGCGGCCCTTGAGGGGTCCTGAACTAATTGCCCTTGGGTGTCGTATTGCTTTTGGTGAAGGATCCTCGCTTGAAATCGCGTCGGGACTGTTCGCCGAAGCAGCGTGCGTACGCTCCCACGATCCTTTGTTTGGGGAGGCGGTTTCAACTGCAGCCGGCGAAGCCACTTCCCCTGGAGGGGCAGTCGCTCCCGCTGTTTCGGTTACATCCGTTCCCGCTGTGGCTCCGCTGGAATTCGCGGCGGCCGTACGCGGACCCGGGTTAACACCGTAGTAGCTATAGACGTTGTTGAGGTAATCAGGCCTTGCATATTCATCCATCCGCGCATAATCGAACGCCGGAGCGTTGTAGATTTTGTCCCGACCGACATTAACTTTGAGAACGCCCAGATCGGATGTGAGAGAATATACCGCCCATGGAATTGCAACCATCTTGCCGCCTCCGCTGGCAACGCCTGTCCCTTCACCACCAGTGGAGACAACAGTGTAAGCCATGCAGCCGTTGCTACGGTCGATTACGACGTCTTTAAGTACGCCGATTTCCCTGCCGTGGGACGATGTGACTTTCCTGCCGACTAGTTTGCTGCTTTGAATGTAACTCGAGCTGCTGCTGGAAGCATTAGGGGTTTCGTTTTGGCCTGACGTCGTAGCAACCACACCCACAACGAGAGCCGTGGCTCCGTACCGGATTAATGTCTTCATGGTTTTTAGAGATTTTTTGGTGGGGTCAGCGGCTCTCGAAAGGTGATCGTCGGCGCTTACACGCTTAGCTGTAGAATTTTGGCAAGTGTTTTGCCGTTGATCGCTTTATACCTCCAACTGCTTCGATTCGGGGCGATTCCTCGCGTGCGCGTGGAACCGTCAGGAGAGAAACACGGTCCCGACGAAAGACCCATTAGCAGCGAAAGTTGCAATGGCTTTCTGCCGATTCCGTTTTAACATTGTAATCCGCTTCTGCGCTTCGTTTCGCCGGCATAGCTCAGCTGGTAGAGCAGCTGATTTGTAATCAGCAGGTCGTCGGTTCGAATCCGACTGCCGGCTCCAGTTGTAAATCCGGGATTTCTAATGTCCGCCTGTGACTGTATATCCGGCAGCTCTCAAATCTTCAGCCAATTCGAGTTCCATCTGAACCGCTGCTTCAAACGGCATCGGATTTAAGTGTTCGTAAAGCTCTGGCATCAGTCGCACGCCATATTTTCTGACGACCCAAGCCGATTTATAGCCGTTTTTGTGATTTTCGAACCGGTGGTCAACTGGAATTCCTGTCATGCCCACGTAAACGCAGGGCTTCAGTGGGTCCCGTTTCGGATTCAGCCGTATAATCGAAGGATGCTTCGCGACGGCATCGCGCAGCAGAACTACGTAAACGTTATGGTGAAATCTTTGTTCTTTCTGAGGGTCTGTTGTTGTCTTCCTGTTCACCTGAGACAGAAATAATGATCCAAACACGCGACGGCCTTACGCATTTGGGTTACCAGCAAAGTGAAGAAGCTCCAGAATATCGCTTCGGAAGCGAAGAAAGTCAGAGCTGCTACGGTCGCGTGGACGATCAAGAGTAATTGGAATGATTTGATCTATTCTACCCGGGCGCGGTGTCATGATCATGATGCGGTCACTCATGTAGATGGCTTCGTCAATGTCATGGGTGACGAGGAACATGGTAGTGCGTCGCGCGTGCCAGAGCCGCAGCACTTCGTCCTGCATTCGCATGCGGGTAAAGGCGTCGAGCGCGCCGAGAGGCTCGTCGAGCAGGAGAACTTTCGGGTGATTGATCAGCGCTCGCGCTAATGCAACTCGCTGGGCCATGCCGCCTGAAAGATGATGAGGATAGGCGTTGGCAAATCCCTCAAGACCGACAAGACGCATGAATTCTTCGACCTCATGGCGTTTTTCGTGGAGGACGCCGCGCGCGACGAGGCCGGCCTCGATATTGCGCCGGACGGTCAGCCATGGAAACAAGTTCGGGTCTTGAAAAACGAGGCCGCGTTCCGCGCTCGGGCTAATGATTGCCTCAGATCCAACAAAGAGTTCACCCGCATCCGGAGAATCGAGGCCGGCGATCAGACGAAGTAGTGTCGATTTACCGCAGCCGCTCGGTCCGATTAACGAAACCAATTCGCCAGCGGCGAGCAAGAAAGAGATACCATCCAACACCAGCTGGCGCGCATAAGGATCATCGGGCACAGCAAAACTTTTGCTGAGATCGGCAACGCGAAGCGATGACGCTTCGGTGGTCGCGGCAATTGCTACCATTTGATCATTCCTTTCTGCCAGACGAGTACCCGATCGCGCAGTTTGAAGAGCAAAGTCATGACCGTGGAGAAAAAGGCCGCCATTATAACGAGAGCGGCGAAGACTTTGCCGTATTCGGCCCAACCTTGCGCCCAACTGACATACCAACCAAGACCAGATTTAACTCCCACAGACTCGGCGACCACGAGAGTTAGAAACGATGCACCGAGGCCCATGAATAGCCCGATGAAAATATTCGGAACCGCAGCTGGAATCGCGACCCGAAAGATGAGATATGCGCGTCCGGCGCCGAGCGTTCGAGCCACGTCAAGGTAAGACGCCCGGGTATTCGAAACCCCGGACGCAGTCAGCATTGTTACCGGGAACCACACCGCGAGCGCGATTAATCCCGCTGCGGACATAATCGCCGAAGGGGACACTACCATCGCAAGAGGGATCCATGCCGTGGCTGGAATGGGCCCCACAACTTTGAGCAGTGGCATTCCCCAATAGCGAACTGGAGTCGACCACCCTATGCACACGCCGCTAACAAGTCCGGCGATCACGCCGAGCGCGTAGCCACTCAAGAGTAAGACAAGCGAATGCCACGTGCTATCGAGCAAAAGCGCGCGGTCGCTAATTAAACTGCGTAAAACAGCCGCGGGCCCGGGAAAGTACGGCAGCGGGAGTAAGTGGAAGCCCGACGTAATTACGTCCCAAATGCCGAGTAACAGGATTGCAGCAGTAAAAATTGGCCACATGTGTCGCATCCATTGGCGCAAACCCGCCCAAAAACGCTGGCCGATTGAGAGAACAATTGAGACGCCGAGAATCTCCCAAAACAGCAGCATGTAAGAATGTGTTTCGAGCGGCGGCGCCTTTTCTGAAATCAGCAAGTGAATTCCGAATGTAATTAAACTTGCGACTGGAACGGCCAACTGCATCGGCCAAGGCAATGTCGATTGGTCGTTCATTACATCGGCGTTGTTGCTCGCCATAAGGCGTCTCATGGATGTCATTCTGAGCGAAGCGAAGAATCTCGGATTATTTCCGCTCCGGCCCGGCTGCCAATAAACAGAGATGTTTCGCTCCGCTCAACATGACAGCGCGATTCACGAGTTGTTCTCCCGCTGTCCGCTTACTCCCCAGCCACCATTGCATTTTTCCCCAGGCACGATGCGTCAGGGTCGGCAAGATTCGGCGCATCCTGGTCTGGCTGATCGAACATTTTTCTTCGGCAACACGAATCTCCCGTGTCTTTCTGGATCAACGCCGCAATTAGCCGGATATCTTCGTCGGGTGAGACTTGGGCTCCGGCAATTTTTTCCACTTCCAGGCCCTTAATCCACTCGTCCGTAACGCCCGGAAGGTGCATGAAGGCGCGCTTTGCCAATGCTTCTGTATCGGTCTCCGGGGAAAGCATCTTGGCAACCTTCATCTCCCTCCCTGCAGTGTGAACTGACTCCTCAGCCAGATGCACACTCGGGATGTAACGCAATCGCGCGAGAGCGACAGTGTTCAATTCGGACGTTGAGGCGAGATATTTTTTCTCCACCGCCATGATTGCCGCAGCCTTCGGGTTGGTCTCGAC
>Ga0310810_10007976_pt1 | contig 12143 bp, 13 predicted proteins | sample NCmetagenome_FD_207641 | JGI IMG/M metagenome (GOLD analysis project Ga0310810, IMG submission 207641) | Soil microbial communities from experimental microcosm in Duke University, North Carolina, United States - NC | ecosystem: Engineered > Artificial ecosystem > Soil microcosm > Unclassified ...
GCGGGTGTGGCGCGGACAGTGGGATGCGAACGGTACGCAAACCACCGACGAGATCACCTACTGGAGCGTGTCGGGCCAGAAGCTGGCGACCTACCAGTTAGGAGTTTACGGCACGGGCTTGGTGGCGACGGTCACGGGAACGAATCAGTATTTTGGCGGCAAACTCGTCAAAAACACCGGCGGGTACGTGACGCCAGATCGGCTGGGCTCAATCGGTAAATACTTCCCCTACGGTCAGGAGCGCCCTTCTGCAACGACGGACGGCAAGGAGAAGTTCGCTACCTACTTCCGGGATTCGGAGACTGGATTAGACTACGCAAAGAATCGCTACCATCAGCCAGGGACTGGAAGATTCATATCCCCAGACCGCTACCAGGGAAGTGCGGGACCGAGTGATCCTGGAAGCTGGAATCGGTACGCATACACGCGCGGTGATCCTGTCAATCGTGCTGATCCAAGTGGGTTATCTGACTATGACTGTCCCCAATTCGGGCTCTGTTACGGAGAAACACCACTCGACTTCGATTCATACTATATGTACGGGCTGTGGCTTCGCAGTCTGGAGCTGAACTATGCCTATAACTATTACAACTCGCAACAACAGAACCCAGGTGGTGGTCAAGGAAGTGATGAGGGGATAACCAAGGTCACCAAGTATTCCACAACTAACGATAAGGCAATCGGTGTTCAGAACACGATTCGGATTCTTAAGGCTGCCCTGCATGAGGACAGCGACTGTGCGGGGTTCCTCAAAATCACCGATGACGACATAGACCGATTGGTTGGAGACATTCCTGGAGTGAGCTCCACCGTCGGTGTAGGAAGCTTCAGCGACAATTCGATCAATGCGCAAACTGGTATAGTTGGAACCGACCTTCCCGCTGGAGCAGTCATCACAGTCAACACCGATGGCGCCTACTTTAGTTCAAATCGCAAAACTGGTTATATGGGGAACATTGGAGGTGGTACCGATCTTGCAAAAGCGTTCATCCTTTTACATGAGCTCGGCCATGTGTCCGACATCCTGGCGTCGCCAGACGATGTTCCCCTTCATTCTGACTACCAAAACTATAACAATTTAAATATTCAGCAGAATTGCGCGACGACACTCAACCTATTCGGAGGCAAGTTCTGATGACTTCTCGACTCAACGGCTGGAGTCCATTCATTGTGATGTTTTTGCTGGCAGCGTTGCCGCAGGCAACAACCCCGCAAAGCAAGACTGGTGAACAACCAGAGGTTCAGCGAATAGTCGGGCTAAGCTATCCACGAATTGCCAATCTAGGGGGTATCGAAGGCACCGTCAAACTGATCGCAAAAGTTTCGCCCGCTGGCACAGTTGACAGCGTGCGAGTCATCTCCGGTAACGGACTGCTGGCTGACTCGGCAAGGCAAGCCTTGCTGGAGTGGCATTTTCGATGTCCGAACGTCAGCAAGCCGTGTGAAGCTAGCGTTTCTTTCATTTTCAAGTTAGGCGAAATCTGCGACAGGCAATCATGTCCGAGCGAGCTACAGATAGATCTGCCGAGCGAAGTAACAGTTCAGGCGAAGCGCATCCGAGGTTTTAAAGATTAGGGGTAACAGGGACGGACGAGAGCGTCCCTGAATCTGTCGCGGGGGAAACGTGACGGGAATCCGGGCCAACGACGGCTTACCCCGTTCTGAAAATCATCCCCCGAAGGGGCCCCAACCCACAGTTTCTCTCTCACAGACTTTACGATGCTGATCGGTCCCCATGTCGCATTCACTGCGCTGTACGCCATCGATTCAAGGGGGGAATCCGTGACAGCGACCGCTTCCAGGCCTGGCTGGCCAGCACTCCCGAAGACTGAGGCAGAGGAATACACGGCCTAGCCTGGAGCTCACAGCGCGAGCCTAGCGAAGAGATCGTGGGGCCTTTGATGGTCAGGAGCAGGGACTGGGCGGGAATTAGTTCAGCGCCGTTCAGGCTGAGCGGCATAGTGTGAGCCTCCGATGGACTGTACCCCATGCTGTACCCCAATATCTCGGGGTTCGTCAGTTCTCATCAGCGATCCGAGGTATAGTTTTTCAGTGGGTTGGGGTTCATCCGTGTCCCTCAGTGCGCCCGGTTTCAGATTTAGGTTCCAGCGGTTAACAGCCATGTGGGTTCGACCCCCACCGTTCGCACCATTCGAGTCTAATGCGTCATCGAGTAGATGACGTAGTCGACGCCAATGCGAATTCCCAGCGCCGAATACCGCTCCGGATATGCGGGCGAGTCCGCGAACTCCCAGGAATCACCTATATCCGAGTTGAAGGAGATGGCCACCATGAGCCGGCCCTTGTCATCCCGCACGCCCAGCCACTGAGGAGTGATTCCGCCGTCGCGGGGCCCGCGGCGCAGACCCCATTCGCCCAGGATCTGATAGCGGTCGTCCAGATCGTACACGGTGTGAAACAGGGCCTCGTCGTTCCCGAGCTCGACGATTTCGCGCTCCGGGAAAATCTTCTTCATGCCGGCTTCGAATCCGCGCCATTCGTCGGGTCCCCAGAAATCGTCGGCATAAAAGAAGCCGCCCCGCAGCAGGTATTCGCGAATTTTCGCGGCCTGTTCATCGGTCAGATCCCAGTTTCCCGTGAGACCTCCGTAGAGCCAGGGCCAGTTGTAGATGTCATCGATGTCGTCGGGATTCACGGGCTGCTCGAGACCACGCGCGTTCACCCGGCTCAAGCGCCGCAATGCGATCACGAAATGCCGGTCGGCGCGCGGATAGTCCTCGGTCCAACTGGTGCCGCCTTCGCGCCAATTCCGGTGCCCCCGGAATTCGAAGCGCGCGCCCGGAAGCGACGGAAACATCAGCCGGGCGAACACGAATTCGGCCGGATCTTGTCCGTCGGAAGGGATGGGAATGTCGTCATAGCGTTCCAGACTCTCAAACAATCGCCAGGGCCGCTGATACGCGTACAGGCAGCCGCACAGCGCGATGCCGCCTAATCCCATCCGCAACGCGTTTTTCAGCTTGCTCACACGGGTACACTTACGCAGGCAACAGATCGTTGTTTACCCACACGATATTCCAAGGACGGATGCTCCAGGATACGAACACGCCACCTTGTCCGAACGGGTCGTCCCGGATCATCTGCTCGACGTCGTCTTTCGATTCCGACTCGTAAATCAGCAGACCGCCGCTGTCGTCGGTGAACGGGCCCACCATGACTGCTTTCCCGGCTTTCCTCAAGCCCATCAGGTACTCACGGTGCGTGGGCCGGAGTTGTGCGATCTTGCTTTTGTCGGGCGTGTATTCGATGATGGCAGCGAATTTCATAGGATCTTCTCCATCTTACCGCCGCGCTCGCCCGGTCCGATCGGATCGCCCGGCTTACACTGGACATAAGTGGTTCAACCCGTGGTTAAGCCTGAAATCATTAAGCCTGAAATCAAGAGTCCCGCCGGTCATTGGCCGCAGCTCCACGCCGCCATCGAAGCCGGCGCCGACGCCGTGTACTTCGGGCTGACGCATTTCACCGCGCGCGCCAAGTCCGGATTCACCATGGCCGAGCTGCCGGAAGCGCTGCGAACGCTGCATCGGCGCGGCGTCAAGGGTTATGTCACCTTCAATACCCTGATCTTCGACGATGAGCTGCAAGCGGCTGCGAAAGCTCTGGCGGCGATCGCCGAAGCCGGGGCCGATGCGATTCTGGTGCAGGACTGGGCGGCGGTGGCGCTGGCGCGCAGCATCGCGCCGGATCTGGAAATCCACGGCAGCACGCAGATGAGCATCACCAGCGTGGAAGGCGTGAAACACGCGCAGGCTCTGGGCGTGCGGCGCATGATTCTGGCCCGCGAGCTTTCACTCGATGAAATCCGCGCGATCCGGGATCAGACCGACGCTGAGCTGGAGTTGTTTGTGCACGGCGCGCTGTGCGTTTCCTATTCCGGCCAGTGTTTCTCCTCGGAGGCCTGGGGCGGACGCAGTGCGAATCGCGGCCAGTGCGCGCAGGCCTGCCGTCTGCCCTACGAACTGCTGGTCGATGGCCGCGTGGAACCCTTGGGCGATGCACGTTACCTGCTGTCGCCGGGCGATTTGTACGCGCTCGAGCAGGTGCCGGAGATTGTGCGGATGGGCATCTCGGCACTCAAGATCGAGGGCCGCTACAAGGATGCGGAGTACGTCGCGCTGACCACGCGAGCGTATCGAAAAGCGGTGGATGATGCCTGGGCCGATCGCGAAATGCCGGGTCGCGAGCAGCCCGTGGATCGTGGCGTTGCCGCTCAATTGGAGCAAGTCTATTCGCGCGGACTCGGTCCGTTCTTCCTGACCGGGACGAATCACCAAGCTGTGGTGAAGGGTCGCGCGCCCCGGCATCGCGGATTGCTGGTGGGCCGCGTAACGCGCGTTTCCGCGGCCAACGTTTTTGTGAGTCCGGAATCCGACTCCGCCGTTCCGCCTCTCAAGCCGGGCGATGGAGTGGTCTTCGACGCGGCGGACTGGCGCAGCCCCCAGGAAGCGGAAGAGGGCGGCCGGATTTATCAGGTGATCCAGAATGCAGAGAATCTGGAGCTGGCGTTCGCCAACGGCGCCGTGAACACGGCCCGCATTCGCCCCGGCGATCTGGTGTGGCGCACGCATGACCCCGAGATCGAGAAACTGGCACGGCCGTACACATCGAATGCCGCGCCGGTCAGCAAGCAGAAGGTGCATGTTCGGGCGGTGGCGCGCGCAGGACATCCGTTGGAACTCGAATGGTGCTTGTCGGGGCAACCCGGAATCCACGTCGCTTCCGAAGCGCCGCTCGAACGGGCGCAAAATCGGGGCCTTACTTCGGAGTTTGTGCGCGAACAATTGGGCCGCCTGGGCAACACCCCCTACGAACTCGGTGAATTAGAACTCGCATGCGAGGGTTTGCCCTTCGCCCCCAGCTCGCTGCTGAATCACTTGCGAAGGCAGGCAGTCGAGAAACTGGCCGACCTCCAGTCGCGCCTTCCCACGATGCAGATCCATGATCCTGCGAGCGCGGTTGCGCGGTTGCTGCCCGCGCCGAAGGCGGCCGGGCAGACCGCCGTAAGGATTCATCTTCTGGTCCGCACCGCGGAACAACTCGATTCCGCCATTGCACTGGCGCCCGCCAGCATCACGCTCGACTATCTGGATCTCTTTGGTTTACTGCCTTCGTTAGCCCGCGTGAAGGCTGCCGGGATCGAGGCGCGCGTCGCCAGTCCGCGAATTCTCAAGCCGGGCGAGCAGCGGATCGCCGATTTTCTGCTGCGGTGCGACACTCCGATTCTGGTGCGCTCGGCGGGACTCATGGAATTGCTGCGTCCGGGGCGGGTCAGGCTGGACGGCGACTTCAGCTTGAACGCGGCCAACGCCATCTCGGCCGATGTTCTGCTGGCGATGGGGCTCGGCCGCCTCGCTCCCACTCACGATCTGAATGCCGCGCAAGTGGCTGCGTTGGCCCGAAACGTCGATCCGGAGCGTCTGGAAGCCATCGCCTACCATCATCTGCCCGTGTTTCATACCGAGCATTGCGTTTTTTGCAGGTTCCTTTCGACCGGCACCAGCTATCGCGATTGCGGCCGCCCGTGTGAGAAGCACCAGGTGGCGCTGCGCGATTCCAGTGGCCGTCCGCATGCGGTGATGGCCGACGTGGGCTGCCGCAACACGGTCTTTGGGGCTCAAGCGCAGGAGGCCAGCCTGCATCTGGCGGAATGGCTCGCGGCGGGCATCCGGCACTTCCGGCTCGAATTTGTGCATGAGACCCCGGATCAAGTGACGGGCATCAGCCGGTCCTTCGCGGACTTTTTCGCCGGCCGTTCGACGCCCGAGGAACTTGGCCGCGCGCTAGAGCGCTGGGCTCCGGCGGGCGTGACCGAGGGCAGTCTGTTCGTGCCTTCCAGTGCGCTATTGCCGGTATTGCAGTAACTCCGGATTTGATAGAGTCTTGGCATGAAACTCGCGAAGGTAGTCCTTCTCCTGGTGCTTGCCGCGGCGGCGGCCTGGGCGCAAAAAGTGGATATCGAGTCGGATGATTCCGTCGACTATGCAAAGTACAAGACGTTCCGGATTGGCGAAGGCCAGCTTAAGTCCAAGGCTCCCTCGCTTAATAGCGATCTGATGCGCAGGAAGATCGAGAACGAGATCCGCAAGAGGCTGATCGAAAAGGGTCTGAGCGAAACTTCGAGCCAGCCCGATCTCAATGTGATGTTCCGGCTGGGCTCGGCCCGGCGGAATGAAGTGGACGCTTTTCCGGCTGGACGATACGGACGTGCGACGCGTCGCGTCGCCACGCAGTATACCGAGGGGACACTGATCATTGACTTGCGCGACACCAGCAAACGGGAGTTAGTCTGGCGCGCAGTCGCGGTCGAAGAGAAAGGCGATCCGTCCAAGATCGCCGATCATCTCGACGACATGGTCAAGAAGTCGATCGACAAGTATCCACCCAAGAAAAAATAGTCGAAGGCTGCGGCGCTTTGTCATCGTGCGATTAGGCCGTTTCGTCCGGGGTAGACATCCGCTCGAATGATATCGCCAGATGGAGGGGCATGCGAACAAATCTACTGGGTCGGCACCTGACGCGGTGGACGCCGTGTTACTTGCCGCGATCGGGTCGTTTGTTTTGGCAGTGGCCTATTCCACCACTGTTAGCTTCGTCTTTACGAAGGGAGCCTCTCCCGGTGCCAGTCCATGGTACATGCAAGTGCTCCTCCTGCCAGTGATCTCGATAGTAATGAAAGGAGCTTCCGTGGGCGGCCGTGTGGCGCGGATGATTGGAAGTTCAACGGTTCTGTTGTGGGCGTACGTTATGGTCGCTTCCTACCTTGCGAAGCTGTTACCGCAGTATGGCGGTTATGATTCGGGGCGGATTCATTTCGCGGATTTGCTTACCTGGTATCTCCAGAACGGTTCTCAGAGAAATGAAATTCTAAATACAACGACCCTGGCGTCTTCCGGAGTTCTCTACGGATTGGTTACCGTTGTTACCTTTCTTGCCGGCCTCATCGCCGCCATGATCTCCCCAGTCCTGTACAAGCCGAACTATTTAGTCCCGCCAACTACGGATCCGAATAAAATCATGTCGCGTAGCCCTCAAAAATGTCGTCGCTGGCGTCGATCGCGGCGATTTATGGCCTTGTGGTAAGATTTCCAAAGTCGATGGAAATAAGGGGTGCACGGGTGAGCTTTCCCATGAATGAGCGTTCGAATGCTGCGCTGGAGTCCTCCTCTCAGACAGGGCGTACCGTTCTGAGGCTTCGTGAGATGCTCCTGCGGGGCGAGTTTCAGCCGGGAGAGCGTCTGTCGGAGCTGCCTCTGGTGGCTCGGTTGGGAGTTTCGCGGACACCAATCCGGCTGGCCCTGGATCGTCTGGCTAATGAAGGATTGCTCGAAATCGTTCCCACGGGCGGTTTCGTAGCGCGAGCGTTCACCTTGACCGAGGTCTACGATGCCATCGAAATCCGCGGCGCACTGGAAGGCACCGCTGCCCGTCTGGCCGCGGAGAGGCTTCAGGACGCCGGCGAGCTGGCTGGTCTTCGCAGTCTCCAGAATGAATTGACGACGGTCATGCCTCCCGCATCGGATATTCCTCCGACGATTGACGCATTCGCCCGCTACCTGGACTTGAACGAGTCATTCCATTCGGTCTTGGTCAGCCTCGCGAAGAGCCCCATGTTAAGCACCACCATCGACCGGGTGCAATCGCTTCCCTTCGTATCGCCTAGCGCCACCGTGTTCGCACGGCTTAAATTGCCCCAGGCGAAAGAGCTGCTGACGATCGCTTGCGAGCACCACAACTCGATCATTGAGGCCATTGAGAATCGTCAGGGGAGTCGCGCCGAGAGTCTGACCCGGGAACATGCTGGTCTCGCGATCCGAAACCTGGAGGCGGCCTTGGCCGACAAGGAAGCGATGCAGTCCGTGCCGGGAGCCTCGATGATTCGAATCCCCGGCGCGCCTAGTGCGTCAGTGCGTAGACGACGTAGTTGACGCCAATGTTGATGGCCAGATGTGAGTATCGCTCGGGGTAACGCGGCTCATCCGCATATTCCCAGGCATCGCCGAGATCGGAATTAGGCGTGATCGCGGCGACGATTCTACCCTTGTCGTCGTAAATCGCGCGCCAGTACGGAACCGATCCGTCGTTCTGGTATCCCATTCCGCGCAGACCCCAGTAGCCGGGAATGCGGAATCGGTCATTCAGATCGTAGAGGGTGTGAAAGATCGGGTCTTCCTCGGCGATGTCCACGGCAGCCTTGCCCGGCAGAACTCGTCCCATACTCCGCATGAAGACATCCCACTCGAAGGTTCCCCAGAAGTCGTCGCACCAAAAGAATCCGCCGCGTGCAATATAATCACGCATCTTGGCGGCTTGCTTATCGGTCAGATCCCACTCGCCCGGCCGCACGGCGTAGAGCATCGGCCAGTTATAGGCGTCGTCTTCATCGTCCAGATTCACCGGCTGTTCCACGGGGCGCGCATCGATACGCGTGAGCCGGTTCAGTGCGGTCAGGAAATGGCGGTCCGCGCGGGGGTAATCTTGTGTCCAACTGGACCTGCCGTTCATCCAGCCGGTTCCACCGGAACGGTCAAAACGCGCGGTGGGCGCGGGTGGATACATCAGCCGCGCAAACACCCACTCCGCCGGCCGCCGTGCGCCTTCGGGGAGCGGGAAATTGTTGTACTCGATGGCCGGATATTCGCGAAATTCACGCTGCCAGGCGCACAGGGATCCAACGAAGACGGCGCCGCCCGCCAAGAGGAACACAATCCATGGACGGCTCATTCGCGACCAAATCCATCCAGAGGATAGCACCTCCGCATCCGCCAGCCTTTTGGGTCCGGCCCGCGCTAGCATGAATTGCTAGGAGTTCATCGTGATGCCTGAAAATGCCGTCGGAAAGCCCACTCCACAGTTGACGCTGGCGACGTCCACGGAGGGCGATGTGGCCACGGTCCGCTGCACCGGTAAGTTGGTGGCCGGCGTGGCGGGCATCCTGCAGGACGAAGTGCGCGGTCTGCTCCCCGGTTCCAAGCGGATCGTGCTGGACCTGACCAATCTCGGCTACATGGACAGCAGCGGGCTGGGATCGATCATCGGGATGTATGTTTCCGTCAAGAGAGCCGGGGGGCGGCTGGAAGTGATCCACCTCAGTGAGCGTGTGCGGGAGCTGTTCAGCATCACCAATGTGCTGAGCCTGTTTGAGGTATGCGGTGAACAGAACATCCGGATTCCGTGAAAGAGGATACTCCCGCACCACCGGCCTTCGGGGCCTCTCTCGCGTTAGCATGAAAACCTAGGAGTTCACCGTGATACCTGAAGCAGCCGGGAAGCCCGGCACGCAATTGACGCTCGCTACGACCACCGAGGGCGACGTGGCTACAGTCCGCTGCACCGGCAGACTGGTCGCGGGTGTCGCAGGAATCCTGCAGGACGAAGTTCGAAGCCTGCTCCCGCGTTCCAAGCGGATCGTGCTGGACTTGGCCGATCTCAGCTACATGGACAGCTCCGGGCTCGGCACGATCATCGGATTGCATACTTCGGCCAAGAGCGCAGGCGCGCGCCTCGAATTGAATAACCTGAACCCGCGCGTGCGGGAGCTCTTCAAAATCACCAATGTGCTGAGCCTGTTCGAGGTGGTTACGTGACTTGAACCTGGTGGGCCTCCCCGGATTCGAACCGGGACTGGGCGCGTTCTGAGCGCGCTTCCTCTTCCAGTTGGGATAAAGGCCCGTATGGCCTCGGGCCGCGAATGAACGCGAATAAACGTGGATTTCTCCAGCGCGTTATTCGCGTCCATTTGCGTTTACGTGCTGCCGGATTTGTAACTACTCCGGCCGGATCGTCACCGTACGCTCGAGCAGCGCGTTCAGACCCCCGACGACGGTGATCTTCTCCACCTTGTCGGCGATCTTCTCGAGCGACTCCAGCTCCTTCAGCCGCACCAGCAGAGGGTTGTCCTCCATCAGCTTGGCCGTGTTGAGCAGCGACCGCGTGGCGGCCGTCTCCTCGCGGCGGCGGATCAGGTTGGCCTGCGCCTGCTTCTCCGCCGTCACCACCTGGTTGAGGATGTCCCGGATGTCTCCGGGCAGGATGATGTCCTTGAGAGCCACCGCCCCCACGCGAACACCGAACAGCTCCATCTCGCGGCGAACCTCGGCGAATACTGCCTCGTCGACGTCCGTCTTGTCCGCGAGCACCTCCTCCAGCGTGCGCTTCCCCAGCGTCTGGCGAACGGCGATCTGCAGCGCGCGGTACAGGGTCTCGTTTACATCCTTGACCCCGGTACGGGCCGCGGCCACGTTCACGATCTCGTATACCGCCGAGACGTTCACGCGCACCGTAACCTTGTCCTTGGTCAGGATCTCCTGTCCCGTCACCTCCGCCGTCTGGCGGCGCATCTCGAGCACGTCGATGCGAGGCACCGTGACCGCATTCCAGAAGCCGTAGGTTCCGGCTCCCAGCTCGCGCGTCAGGCGCCCGTCGACGTACACCAGCCCGCGCTTACCCTCGTCGATCAAAGTGAGGGTCGCCAGCGACTCGCGCCCCAGGCGCGCCAGCGCGGCGATGATCCGCTCGGGTACCTCGGGCTCCGCCCGAACATCGATACGCTCGAACGTCACCTCCACTGCTCCGCGCCAGAACAGCACACGCTTGGCAGGCGCGATCACGCGCGCCAGCTTTCCGTCCAGGTACACGACCGCCACCTGCGCGTCGTTGGTCTCGACGACAGTGAAGTAGCGCGCAGCCAGCTCGGGCTTCTGGGTCACGATGAAATCGGCCCACTCGTTGGTGAACACCAGTCCCGCGATATCGAAGCGGAACAGCTCCACTCCGAAGGCGAAGATCCAGTACTCGCCGGGTCCTAGAATGTTCTCAAAACGTCGCTTGCGGATCACCAGGACCCGCTCGTTGTCTCCGACAAAAATCTTACGCAGCATGTTCGTTTCCTCCTTCGGTTAGAGATTGTTAAAAGAGTTCTCCAGACTTCGCTTCACGGATTGCCCACGGGCCGCACTAGAGCCGCCGCGACGCATGCACACACCACGGCGCGCGAACGCGATCGGCAGTTTCAGGGAGGCGCAGAGCGGGAAATTCGCTGCCGGTCACGCCGAAACAGCACGCGGCGGCCGAAGCGAAGTCTGGGTTGCTCGGTTACAGGTGTTGTTTAGACACCGAGTTGGAATAACGGGAGTCGAACCCGCGACCCACAGCTTATCAGGCTGTTGCTCTGCCACTGAGCTATATCCAGGTGGTTGCAGAAGGTCCCCATCAACGCCGGCATACGGTTCCTCAGAGAGGCCGTACCAGCGAGGTGTTTTGAACCTCGGCTATAGGCGATCATGGTTGGTTTCCTCCAGCCAGACGATCATAACCCACTTGAATGTGGTGGTCAAGATCTTTTTGCGGATTGACCTCAATATTCTTGATCGATACACCCGTACCCATGAAACGCTCGCGATGTGGCTGATGGCGGCCAATCGCCATCAGGAAGCGCTGGAAGACTGCATCCGCATCGTGCAGACGGTTCTTGCCCGGTGACGTCGCTTCGTGTTACCTATAGGCCTTGAAGCTTGCGGCGCTCGCGTTGCTGTGTGCGATTACCGTCCTGGTACCCGCGATTGCACAGGATCAACGTCTTCCGCGCCAGACTCCGACGCAGGCAGCGGCGCTCCAGGGAATCGTGCGCGATTCGTCCGGACTCGGCCTCGGCGGCGTTTCGGTGATCCTGCGAAATCTCGTGAATGAGCAAACGATCTCAGCGAACACCTCCGGTGATGGCGTATTTCGTATTCTGACGGTGCCTCCCGGCCGGTACACACTGCAGGCTACGCTCAACGGCTTCCAATCCATCGATCAAGCCGTTATCGTGGGAAACGACACATTGGCGGTGGAACTAACCATGATGCGCGTTCCAGCGCCTCCTCGGCCCGCGCCGCCCGAGCCTCCGCGGCAGCCGCCGTATAGGACTCTTCCATCGCCGCCGCCCGAGGGGCTGCCGGATGTTCTTCCTCCCCAGATCATTGCTCCGCGCGAGCGCGTCTTTACGGCCGTGCCGAACCGTTGGAAAATCGACTGGCCGGATTACCAGCGCTACGGGCCTCGGGACGAAGCGCCGTACGTCAAGGGGCATTGGTACGATCCGTTCAATCGCAACAAGCTGAAAGGCGACTATCCGATTT
>Ga0310810_10007977_pt1 | contig 12142 bp, 8 predicted proteins | sample NCmetagenome_FD_207641 | JGI IMG/M metagenome (GOLD analysis project Ga0310810, IMG submission 207641) | Soil microbial communities from experimental microcosm in Duke University, North Carolina, United States - NC | ecosystem: Engineered > Artificial ecosystem > Soil microcosm > Unclassified ...
AAGCCGGCTTGGCGCGCCGCTTCTGCAGTCTGAGGGCCCACCGCATACAAACTAACATCGCGCCGCGAAGTCCGCGCTGCGATCGCGCGCACGCCGTTGGCGCTGGTGGCAAGCAGGGCTTGGACGCCGCCGAGAGCGATTGCCGCGCCTGAAAAGAAATGGACCTCCATCAGCGGCGCGACGATCGGCTCGTGGCCACGAGCACGCAACAGGGATGCGAAACTTTCCGCATCGTCGTGGGGCCGGGTCACCAGGAGGCGCATAGGAGCGGCTTTCTAGAAGCGGGGCAGTCGGTCGCCCGCCGCGTCGCGGATTTCGCGCGCGGCGGATTGACCGGCAAGATAGGCCTGACTACGCGCGTGTTCTTCCGAATCGGGATCGCAGCGCAATCGGCGCGATGCGCTCCAGGCTTCCCGGCCGTCGAGGCTCAGCACCTCGCCCCGGAAAGTCACCTCGCCGTCTTCCACTTCGGCCAGACCGGCAATGGGCGTGCGGCAGGAGCCATCGAGTGCGGCAAGGAATCCGCGCTCGCAGGCAATTGCGAGATGCGTGTTCGCAGCGTCGATCGCTTGCACGAGTTCGCGCGTGACCGGATCGTCATTGCGAATTTCGATACCGATGGCGCCTTGGCAGAGCGCGGGCAGCCAATCCTCGAGAATCTCGCTGTCCGGCAGCACAAGCTTCAGACGGGACACGCCTGCGCGAGCCAACATGATCGCATCAGCCTCACCGCGCGCGAGCTTGAGCAAGCGCGTTTCGACGTTGCCGCGCAAGGAAACGATTTTCAGATCGGGACGAAGGCGAAGCGCCTGCGCCTGACGGCGCACCGAACTGGTGCCGAGGCGAGCGTTCTCGGGAAGCTTGTCGAACGGTGCACCATCTCTGGCGATAAAGATGTCACGCGGGTCTTCGCGCGGCAGCACCGCCGCAATCGACAGACCCGAGGGCTGAACCGCGGGCATGTCTTTCATCGAATGCACCGCGATGTCGGCCTCTTCGTCGAGCAGCGCTTCCTCGATCTCCTTGACGAAAAGGCCTTTGCCGCCTGCCTCGGCCAACGGGCGGTCCTGGATGCGGTCACCGGTGGTGCGAAACGTCAGGATCGGGCAGATCTCGTCGAGATCCTCGTCGCCCCAGCCATGGGCTTCCGCCAGCGTCGCGCGCACCAAGCGGGTTTGCGCAAGCGCCAAAGGCGAGCCTCGGCTGGCCAGGCGAAGGACGGCTTCTGTCATGGGTTTTGTGCGTCGCGTTGGACTTTCCCGATCCCGATACCATAAATCGCCCGCATGTCGTCAAAACCACCGATCGTCTTGGGCATCGAAACGAGCTGCGATGAAACCGCCGCCTCGGTGGTGCGCGGCGTGCCGCCGGGGCCCGGCGAAATCCTCTCGAACATTATATTCAGCCAGATTGCCGAGCATCAGCCCTATGGCGGCGTGGTGCCGGAAATCGCAGCACGCGCCCATGTCGAGCTGCTGGACGGTATCGTGGAACGGGCCCTTGACGAAGCCGGGCTCAGACTCGGCGAGCTGGATGCCATAGCAGCGACGGCGGGTCCCGGGCTGATCGGAGGCGTCATGGTCGGGCTGGTTTCCGCCAAGGCGCTGGCGCTTGCGGCCGCAAAACCCCTGATCGCAGTCAATCATCTCGAAGCGCATGCGCTCTCCACGCGGCTCGCTTTAGGAACGCCGTTCCCCTTTCTTTTGCTGCTGATTTCCGGAGGCCATTGCCAATTGATGGCGGCCGAAGCGGTAGGCCGCTATCGGCTGTACGGCGCCACCATCGACGATGCGATCGGCGAAGCTTTCGACAAGGGAGCGAAGCTGCTGGGATTGTCCTACCCCGGCGGGCCGCAAATAGAGCAGCTGGCCCGATCAGGCGACGCCAAGCGGTTTTCGTTGCCGCGGCCCATGCTGGGCCGTGACGGCGCCGATTTTTCTTTCTCGGGTCTAAAGACCGCGATGTCTCTGATCGCAAAGAAGGTTGCGCCGCTTTCCGAGCGCGACCGTCGCGACCTAGCCGCCTCGTTCCAAGCCGCGGTCGTGGACGTGCTGCGGGACCGCGTCCATGCTGCAATGCAGCAATTTCGAACAGAGTTCGGTAATTCGAATGGCAACCTAGTTGCGGTGGGAGGCGTCGCCGCAAACCAAGCTATTCGCTCCGCGCTTGCCGAAGCCGCGCAAAGCGCCGGATTTGAGCTTTCTCTTCCCCCGCCGGCTCTCTGTACTGATAACGGCGCGATGGTGGCCTGGGCCGGCCTGGAGCGGCATTATCTCGGACTTAAAGACCCGCCGGATGTCTCGCCCCTCGCCCGGTGGCCCCTGCAAGCACTTGGCTCAGCTTGAATAATTATCAATGTTCCGCGAAATAGGCAATGAAGGGGACGAAGGACAACAGGCCTGCGATCGCGATCACAAAGCTGGTAAGCAAACGTGCGCTCAACGACGCAACTTCCCGGTTCTCAACGGGATGGAAGGTACGCAAACTCAACTCAGACATACTGGTCTCCACTGCGATGCAACATCAATTGTGCAAGTGCAATATGGGGAGCGGAGGTTAACGGGGCAATAACGAGCACAGAATGGCCGCGATCAAGCTAGCTACCTGGAATATCAACTCCGTGCGATTGCGGGCGAACCTCGTTCGCAGGTTCCTGCGCGTTCACGCGCCCGACGTGCTCTGCCTCCAGGAAACCAAGGTCCCCGATGGGCTCTTTCCCGCCCACGCCTTCCAGTCGATGGGCTACGTGCATCAGGCCATCAACGGTCAGAAGGGCTACCACGGGGTCGCCATTCTCTCTCGCCTGCCGTTCCGGACCACCAACGCGCTCTCGTTCTGCGGCAAGCTGGACACGCGCCACGTCAGTGTTCAGCTCGAGGCCGGGCTCGAAGTGCACAATTTCTACGTCCCGGCGGGTGGCGACATCCCCGACCCGAAAGTGAACCCGAAATTCGCCCATAAGCTCGACTTCCTGCGCGAGTTGGAAGCGTGTTTCGCTGCGCAGAAAGCTCGCAAGGACGAGCCCATCGCTCTGGTCGGCGATCTGAACGTCGCGCCGTTCGAGAACGATGTCTGGAGCCACAAACAACTCCTCGACGTGGTCAGCCACACGCCCGTTGAAACCGAGCTGCTGAAGGCATCTGTGGCGGCTTTCGAATGGCAGGACGTCACCCGCCGCTTCGTGCCCGCGCATGAGAAAATCTATTCCTGGTGGAGCTACCGCGCGCAGGACTGGGAGGCGTCAGACCGCGGCCGCCGGCTTGACCACATCTGGGTCAGCCGCGCACTGCGCGACAGCGTCTCCGAGCACGCCATCCTGAAAAAAGCGCGCGGTTGGGCGCGTCCCTCCGACCATGTGCCGGTGGTCGCCATCATCACGCTCTGACCGAGAATTTTATTTCCAGAAGACGTCCGCTTTGGCGAAGCTCTTCCAGCGTTTCTTCGCCTTGTCCCAGGTCGGCTCAACCCGGCTCTGATGCCAGCCATCCACGAATGCAGCGGCCTCCAGCATCTCCGGTCCGCTGCGCTCGCTCGCGTGCTCCGTGATCCGCCGCAAAATCGTCTCGACGGTAGCAGCGTCGTTGAGCGTCCCGAACAGGTCTTGCAATCGGCTCAAGCGATCGAGAAAGCCGGCGACCTGCTTTTGCGCAAACAACGGTGCAAAAAACTCGGCGGAATAGCGTAGACGCTTAAGCGCGATCCGCAGCCGATGGCGCTCATGCACATTCAGCGACGACAGGTGCTTGGCCCGCTTGCAGGCATGCTTCAGGCTCTCATCCAGCGTCTCGGAAGCAAGCTCACGGGCAGGGCGCAAAAATCCGGTCAGTTGCTCGAGCGAAACGGATTCACGCCACACCCGCGACTCGATGGCCGTCGCGAGGTCCAGGAGGAATCCCGTAAAGTCATCGGAGCGCACGACAGCCACCGTGTGCGCCCAAGACTCGCGTCGCAGCTCCTCGAGGATCAGTCGCAACTGTGGCAGGCCGGGTTTTTTCACGGCTTGTTCGACAGGGGCGAGCAGGTCGGTGGCAAACACATCCAGCTCGCGGGTGCTGCCCAAAACATCGGCGAGATTCTTGGCCCGTTCGCGTAGCGGTTCCAGCGGTCGCACCTGGAAGTCATCGCCCGATGCTTGAAGTGCGGCGCGCAAACGCCGCAATCCGACGCGGATCTGATGCACGCCTTCGGGTAATTGTTTTTCCGCCACCGCGGCCGTGTTTCGCGCGATGTGGCGCAGACAATGCTGCAGCGTGGCACGGAACGCCTCTTCGGCCGTGCAATCGGGAGCAAGCTCGGTGCGGCCCGCCTTGTGCGCACAGACGTCCTGGCCTTCGATGGCGCGGAAGCCGCGTTCGGCTTTGCTTTCGGTGCTGACGGTCAGCGGCGCTTTGCGCGAAAGCCGCCGCGCAATTTCATACAGCGCAAGCGGCGCGCCTTCCTTCAATTCCAATTCGAGTTCGGAGACCGGCAACGACGCATGGCCGTTCGCGAGCGTGCGGATTTCTCCGCGGTCGACCGCGAGTTCGACTTCATCGCCGGACGAACTCTTGATCGAACGTATTGTGCGCGTGATCGCGGTTTCGATCACCGGCTCCACGGGTGCGCTGCTGGCAATGGCTTTCAGGCGCGTGCGCACACTCTCATCGGGGATCGAATCCAGATCGGGCGAGGATGTGGGGAGCTGGGATTCGTATTCGTGCCGCTCGGAGGCGAGCGCGCCGGAACTTCTGTCCTTGACCGTCTGTATGTAACCGCGCCCATTTTTGCGGACGCGCAGACAGAGCCCAGCCTTGCAAATCGAAAGCTCAGGCGTGTCGAAATAGACGGAGGTAAGCCGTTTCGTCACCGCGCGCCCAACCTCAAAGCCCTGCAACGCAGAGCCTCGCGCTAAGCGCAAAAGATCGCGCTCGGGAGCGGCGAAACGGATTTCAATTTCCTGGTGCATGGACCCATGGCGCAGAACGCGGCAGATGATTGCCGGAATCTCGCTTCGGTATCAATCTTGCCCCGCGGGTCGTTCCCCTTTCGTATCAGCATTTGAAAGCTACGAAATGGCGCTCGCGAGCTTCTGTATTTGGCTGTTCGCCAGGGCCAGTTTCGCGACCGAGGCCTCGCCTTCGGCGGCGAGCTCGGAAAGGAAGCTCGTGGTGCGCTCTATGTCCGCGCGATGGATTTGGGCCCAGGACGCGAGGGCCTCGCTATGGTTTTGGCCGCGTCTGACGGCATCGGCTGCGAGCAGGCGCTGCGCCGAGTAGAGATCATCCACGATCCGCCTGAGCGCGAGGCGATCCCAATGATCCGCAGCCACAATCCGCCCTGCCAATCCGCGCAGGCGGTCCAGGCCGACCAGCGCGCCCATCCCGAAATAGAGACGTGCGGCATGTTCCGCGGCCACCTTGTGCTCGCCGGCTAGAAGGACGATTTCGGGCACCGCGGCAAGGAGCGGCAGAATCGCGACGTCCTCTGCGACATCTCCCGGCACGCCCTCGCCCCGGAGCGTCCCGATTTTCGCTTCTACGGCGTTCTTCTCCAAGGGAGAGACGAGCTGCGAGAAGCGTCCCTTCAGCGCGGCAAATCCCGAGCGGTAGGCCGATACGGTTTCGCCAACGCCGCCAGCAAGCGGCTGAACGACGAACCACAACCCGAGGCGTCGCAGCAATTCGCCGATTGCGCCCACCATGGCATTTTGCGTAGGCGCGGGCACCTGCAAGTCCAGAGCGCAGATGCGCGTTTTCAATGCGGACAGCCCGAACACGCCGTCGGCAAGCACAAAGCCGCGGGCTGCGCACCACAGCGGGGCATTCGAAAGCTCGCGCACGCGGTGCGGATAGAGCGGTCCGGCCAAATTGACCACCTGATTGGCGATCTTGGTGGCGATGATCTCGCGCGCCAAACGATGCCGCTTCAGCTCGCCGCTGAAACGTTCGATCGCAAGCGGAGGAAAGTAGGCGGAAAGCGTGCTGTCGAAATAGGGATCCTGCGGCAGTTCGCTCTCATTGATGGCGTGATCCAGATCGAGCTTGGCGTAAGCGACAAGCACGGATAATTCGGGACGCGTCAGACCGCGCCCCTCTCGCTTCCGCGCGCGCAAAGCCTCATCGTCGGGCAGGAATTCCACCTCGCGATCGAGTGCGCCTTTGCGTTCGAGCTCGCGCATGAAGCGTCCGGCCGCATCGATGTCGCGCGGCGCAGTGAGCTCGGCGACCGAAAGCGCCAGCGTCTGATCGTAATTGTCCTCCAACACCAGGTGCGCCACGTCCTCGGTCATGGCGACGAGGATCGACCGACGTTCGGCTTCGGACAGCTCGCTCCGGCGCAAGGGACCGCTCATCAGAATTTTGATGTTGACCTCGTGGTCGGAGGTATCGACACCGGCCGAATTGTCGATGGCGTCCGTGTCGATGTGTCCGCCCTTGTGGCCCGGCCCGCCTTCCCGCGCATACTCGACGCGGCCGAGTTGGGTAATGCCAAGATTGGCGCCTTCGCCGATCACGCGTGCCCTGACATCGCGGCCGTTCACGCGCAGCGCATCGTTGCTGCGGTCGCCGGCGTCGCTGTGCGCCTGTGCGGCTGACTTGATGAAGGTGCCGATACCGCCGAAGAAGAGAAGGTCGACGTCGGCGATCAGAAGCGCGCGGATCAACTCCGCCGGAGTTGCCTTTTCAACGGAAAGGCCGGTGAGCGCCTGCATCTCCGGCGATAGCGCAATTTCTTTGGCACTGCGCGGGAAAACGCCGCCGCCCTTCGAGATCAGCTTGGCGTCGTAATCGGCCCAGGACGACCGGGGCATGTCGAAAAGGCGCTTGCGTTCGTCCAGCGCCGCGTGCGGCTCGGGCGCGGGATCGATGAAGATGTGACGGTGATCGAACGCTGCGAGGAGCCAAGTCTCTTTCGAGCATAGCATCGCATTACCGAATACGTCGCCTGACATGTCGCCCACGCCCACACAGGTGAACGTCTGCGTTTGGACGTCGCGGCCGAGTTCACGGAAATGGCGCTTCACGGCCTCCCACGCACCACGGGCGGTGATGCCCATTTTCTTGTGGTCGTAGCCTTGGCTGCCGCCTGAGGCGAAAGCGTCGCCCAACCAGAAGGCGCGCTCGAGCGCCAGCCCATTGGCGATGTCGGAAAACGTCGCGGTGCCCTTGTCGGCCGCGACGACGAGATAAGGATCATCGCCTTCGTAGCGAAGCACGCGCGCCGGCGGCACGATGCTGCCGTCGGGTCCGAGATTGTCGGTCAAATCGAGCAACGCGCCGACAAAGGTTTTATAGGCGGCAATGCCGGCGGCCTGCACCGCGTCGCGCGCCCCGCCTGCCGGAAGGCGCTTGGGATTGAACCCGCCCTTCGCGCCGACGGGAACGATCACGGAGTTCTTTACCTGTTGCGCTTTGGCGAGGCTCAGCACTTCGGTCCGGAAATCCTCGGCGCGGTCCGACCAGCGAATGCCGCCGCGCGCGATCTTTCCGAAACGCAGATGCACTCCCTCGACTTCCGGGGAATAGACGAAGATTTCATAGAGCGGTTTGGGCGCGGGCAGCATCGCAAGCTTGCGGCTTTCCAATTTGAACGCGAGATAGAGCCGGGGCCGGCCGGACGCATCCATCTGGAAGAAACTCGTCCGCACCATGGCGTCTATCACCGACATCATGGCGCGGATGATGCGGTCATCGTCCGCGTTCGGCACGTCGTTGAGGGCCGCTTCGATGCTGTGGCGCAATTGCGCGGAGGCTTGGGCGCGAGGCTCGGGCGCGGTGAACTGCTCCGGATCGTGCAGCGTTCGGAACAGCGAAACCAGCGACACCGCGATAGATGGATATTTCGCCAGGCCGTTTTCGAGATAGGCTTGGCTGAACGTCAGACCTGCTTGGCGTAGATATTTCGCGATCGCGCGCAATATGACGACGTCGCCCCAGGGAATTTCTGCGGCGACCACGAGACGATTGAAGCCGTCCGATTCCGCGCCGCCCGACCACACCGCGTGGAACGCGTCTTCGAGGAGGGGCTTTAGCCGTTCGATCGTGGCGCTGCGCGCGTCGGCGCGAACCATCAAAATGTCCTGCACCGCGATTGTTTGCGCGGTTCCCGTCTCACTGAGCGGCGTAACCGCGAACGCACTTTCGGCAATCACCTTGAGTCCGAGATTCTCGAACACGGGCAGACAGTCGGAGAGAGGGACGAAATTGCCGCGCACGTACAGCTTCAGATGCAGGATGTCGTCGGCATCGCCTGGCCGGCGATAGACATTCGCGCCCACGGGAGCGCTCGTCGCGCCGCCGGCGAGCACTGCCTCGATGTGACCGATGTCGTCGATCGCTTCGGAGGGCGTGAAATTGTCGCGATAGCCGACGGGAAATGCGCCGGCATAGCGTCGCAGCAGATCGCCCGCCGGCGACGCTGCGTGCTGCTGTCGCAGGGCTTCGGCAAAGCCGTCTTCCCAGGTGCGGATCGCGGCCCGTATTTCGCTTTCCAGGTTCTTGACTTCAACACTGGGACGGGGCCCGCGATTTCGCCCGACGATGTAATGCACGCGCGCAAGCGCTTCGTTGTCCAGCATCGGCATCGCGGCCGACAAGCGCCCGTCGAACGCGTGGGCCAGCAGCAGGTGAATCTTTTCGCGAACCGCGCCGCTATAGCGCTCGCGCGGCACGAAGACGAGCGCCGAGACGTAGCGGTCGAAGCGATCGAAGCGCAGAAAGACGCGGACCTTCGGGCGCTCGCCGAGATTGAGAATGCCGAGTGCTGTGGCAAGCAGCTCGTCCTCGCCGATCTGGAACAGTTCGTCGCGAGGGTACGTGTCGAGAATATGCTGCAGCGCCTTGCCGTCATGGCTCGCGGGGGGCAAACCGGAGCCCGCCAGGACCTGCGTCAGCTTCCGCCGCAACACCGGAATATCGGCGGGCAACTGGCTGTAAGCCGTCGAGGTGAAGAGTCCGACGAAGCGCCGCTCACCCTTGAGCGCGCCGCGCGCGTCGAATCGCTTCACGCCGACATAATCCATGTGCACGCGGCGGTGCACCGGCGAGCGCAGCGCCGATTTCGCAATGATCAAGGGCGAAGGCTGGGTCAGGAAGTCGCGCGCTTCGGGCGTCAGGCTCGAGCGGTCGGCGCCGCGGCGGACCACCCTCGTTTCCGGATCGGCAAGCAGCCCGAGCCCGCTTTCCGGAAGCGGATCCAGGTGCCCGTCGCCTTCCGGCGAAAAAACGTAATCCCGGCAGCCGAGAAAGGTGAAATGGTTGTCCCTGAGCCAATCGAGAAAGGCGATTGCTTCGCTCAGTTCGCCTTCGGGAATCACTGGCGGGTTGCTTGCGAGCTCCGTCGCGGTTTCTTCGAGCTGTGCCAGCATCGGGCGCCAGTCACGCACGGCCGCACGGACGTCGCGGAACACCGCAAGCAGGCCGGCGCCAAGGGCCTCGGCTTCCGTCGTGTCGAGCGATTCCTCGAGCGCGAGGACGATGATGCTTTCCTTTAGCGGCGAGCCCGCGGAAGCGATCTTCCCGGCCGCATCGCGTGTGAGGGCGACGACAGGATGGAAAGCCGCGGTCACATGCAACCCACGGCACCGGATTTCCGCCGTGCAGGAATCATAAAGAAACGGCATATCGTCATTGACCGCCAGCACAATGCTTCCGGGTCGCGTAATTCCTGCGTTCGCCGATGCGGGGTCGAACACCTCAACCAGCGACGTACCGGGACTGCGCTGCCCGATATGCGCGAAGACGAGCTTCACGAGAGCTGCCAGTTCGTCCCCGGTGTAATGGATCAGGTCCTCGGGTGTGGCGTAACGCGTGAAGCCGGTGAAGAACGCAGCCAATTCGGGATCGCCGCTTCCGATCAGATGCGCGCTGGCCGCGACATGCGAGGCGGCTTCGGTCGCATCGTGTCTGGCTTCGTCTGGAGCCGAGCCGTGATCGGCTTCAATCGCGCGCGATGTGCGGGCCATGAGGTCTCCTCCTCTCGCCGCTGGATCGGCGGGGATATTTAAAACTTTAAGTGCTTAAGATAAAACTTTAAGTGCTTAAGAATTGTGTGCCAAGAAACCGCCGCGTGCTGGGAAGAAAAGCTGTTACATTGGATATATTGCAATCGATTCAGCGGGAAAGCAGGCGTCATTTGCGAGGCGGAAAAAGACCCCGCGCGGTGATTTTCGATTTGGAGTTCACCGCATGGGAAGGCTCCATGCAATCGCGTTGGACCCGGCCGGGAGAATACACTGAAGTCGTGCAGATCGGGGCCGTCAAGCTGGACGCCGCGAGCCTGAAAGAGGTCGACTGCTTCGAAATGCTGGTGAAGCCGCGGATCAATCCCGTGCTTTCCGACTATCTGGTCACCCTCACCGGCATCACCAATGAAGCGCTTGCTGCCCGCGGCGTCGATTTCATCACGGCGTATCGCGCATTCCTCGATTTCATCGGCGACGCCCCGACCTTCGCACATGGCCGCGACGATCTGATCCTGGCCGAGAATTTGAAGCGATACGGCTGGGAGGACAGCTTCCCGCCGCTTCCTTATTGCAACGCGGTGACTTGGTTTGCCGCGCAAGGCGTGGACCTCAAAGGCAAACGCGCCTGTGATGTGGCCGAAGCGGCGGGAGCCGTGTTCGAAGGCCGCCAACACGACGCACTCTCGGATGCGCGCGGTGTCGGGGCCGGGTTCATCGCGCTCATCCGCAAGGGCTCGCCAAACCCTTTTCTCGGCGAGATGGAGAGATCATGACGGCGGAAGAAATCATCGCGTCACTTGGCTTACAGCCACACCCCGAAGGCGGTTACTACCGCGAGACCTTTCGCGATTATGCCGGACCCGATGGCCGGGCGCGTTCGACGGCGATCTATTATCTGCTACGCGCCGGCGAGGAGGCGCGCTGGCACCGGATCGACGCTGCGGAAGTCTGGCACTGGTACGCGGGTGACGCTTTGGAGCTGTCGCTGCTCGGATCAGGGACGATCAGCCGCGTCCTGCTGGGTCCCAATTTGAACGAAGGCCAACGCCCGCAGATCGTCGTTCAGGCACGTGGCTGGCAGAGCGCGAGACCGCTCGGGCCATATGCGTTGTGCGGCTGCACGGTTGCGCCCGGGTTCGAGTTCTCGGGACTGCAAATCGCCCCCGAGGGATGGGCTCCCGTCACCCACTTCTAGGAAAGCTCCTTCGCCATCAACGGCAGTACCCGCGTCGATCCGTGCGCCGCTTCGTCATAGGATCGAACTCTCGAGCGCTGGAGTTTAGAAATCCGGCTTGTCGGCCTGCGGTACACGCTCGAAGCCCTGATGGAGCACGTCGGTGTTGTTCTCAGCGCAAACGACTTCCGCCCATCCGCGCATGCTGCGCCCGTAGGTGATGTTGCTCGACCAGGGCGCGGTGAAGACGTTGGGATCGTCAACCGTGACGGTAACTTGCAGTCCCTTTCCGTACGCGGGGTCGAAAGGCACGCCCTCCGGTGTGTCGCCCACGCGGCCGGCCGTCTTCTCGTGCCGCTCCTGAGCCTCCCGTGCTTCCTTGGCGCCGATCAGCCGGTAACGCTCGACGACGTGCATAGCCGCGCTCTGCGGCGTGCCGAAGCGGTCGACCATGCTGGCCGGCCCCACCTTGATTCCGACCGTGTCGACAACGAGCGTGTCGCCCTCGTAGTGGCCCACGGATTCTCCGTACCAGGACGGTTTGACATGGGCCGCGTGGGACACGTTCAGAAAGACGTGTCGGACCTGATGATCCTGGGGGTAGACAAACGTGACCCTGTCCTTCGTTTGCAGGACTTGCACCCCGAGCTGCATCTGGAGAATGAAGGGCGGGGAATGGGGCGCGCACCCGTTCGAGGGGTCGGGAAAGTCGCGGCCGCTGGCCGAAATCTCGCCCCGCTGCTTCACCACTGCGGCGGCTTCAGGCCTTAGAATCGGATTGGTGTAGTCTCCTACCAGCGGTATGGGATCGCCCACGACGATGGGAGTGCTCGCGTCTTTTCCGACGCGCCGCAAATTGCTCACCGGGTGGGGACCCGACGATAGGGCTTCAAAATTGAAGGCGTTGCGGCCCCACATCCCCGAGAAATCTGGGGCGGCTTCCGTACCCGCTGCTGGCCAAGCAAACATTGCTGTCAAAGCAAATCCGATGACCGCAATGTCGAAATATCTGCCTGAAGGATCGC
>Ga0310810_10007978_pt1 | contig 12138 bp, 10 predicted proteins | sample NCmetagenome_FD_207641 | JGI IMG/M metagenome (GOLD analysis project Ga0310810, IMG submission 207641) | Soil microbial communities from experimental microcosm in Duke University, North Carolina, United States - NC | ecosystem: Engineered > Artificial ecosystem > Soil microcosm > Unclassified ...
CGTGGTCGTCTTTTCGGGCGGCCGCGGATCGTCGGTTCTCTCCCGGGAACTCATCGCCAATCCGCGCATCGATCTCACGCTGGCCATCAACGGCTACGACGACGGGATGTCGACGGGAGAAGTGCGGCGGTTCCTCGGGGATGCGCTCGGGCCGTCCGACTTCCGCAAGAACGCGTCGCACCTCGCGAGGGCCCTGCACACCTGCGACGAGGGCGTCATCTCGCTGCTCGATCGACGGCTGCCGGACGGCACGACGGCGGCGGCGGCGATTGCGGAACTGGCGTCCGTTTCAGGCGAGGTCGGCGTCCGGATCGCCGCGTTTATCGACGAATTGCGGTCGAGCGGCAAGCCGTTCGATTTCGCCGACTGCGCCCTCGGAAACCTTGCGTTTGCCGGGTCCTATCTCCGCTGCGGGCGACAGTTCAACCTGGCGGTCGACGACTACTGCGCGCTGCTGAACCTGCCCGCAGGACTCGTCGAGAACGTGTCGGACGGGACGAACGCATTTCTCGTCGCGATCGATCCGGACGACGCCCTGCTCGCGAGCGAGGCGGACATCGTGGATGCGAACCGGCGCAACCGCATCAAAGACATTTTCCTGCTCGCCCAACGGCCTGCGCCCGAGGACATCGCCGCGATTGCAGCGCTCCCGCGCGAACAGGTAGCGGCGTGGCTGAGCGGGCGCGAACGCGAGATTCCGGTGAATCCGCGGCTGGTCGAACGCGTCGCCAACGCGGATCTCATCGTCTACTCCCCCGGAACCCAGCACTCATCGCTCTTTCCGTCGTACCTGACGCATGGTTTGAGCCGTGCGATCGCGGGCAATCTGCGCGCGCTCAAGCTGCTCATCACGAACATCCAGAGCGATGCGGAACTCGTCGACGCGACGGCCGTCGACATCGTCCAGCGCGCCGTGTATTACCTCCGCGAAAAAGGGCGGCTGCCCATTTCCACGCCGTTCCTCATCACGCATTATCTGTTCAATGATCCGCGCGGCGGCCGCGAGGAAGTGCCGTATGTGCCGCTCGGACGGCTCGATGCGCTCGAGGATCCGCGGCTCGTGCGCATCAGCAATTATGAAGACGGCGTGACCGGGCGCCACGATGCCGCGAAGGTCCTGACCCCGTTCCTGCAATCGTTTCTGGCGGCGCCGGCGAAGCAGCGGATTGCGGTGCTGCTGCAGGACAGCGGGTCGCGCAGCAAGGTCACCCAGACGCTGCTCGAGCTCGTGCGCGCCGGCCTCGCGCAGGCGCCTGCCGCGACCGAAGTCTTCTACGGCGGAACGGAAAAGATCGAAGAGGAGTTCACCGCCCGGTTTCCGTTCCCGGTGCACTATCTCGGTCCTGACGCGCAATCGGACGCTCGATTCCAGGAGGCGCTCGTCCGGGATCGCTTTGATTACGCGGTGCTCTTCGAATCGTCCGGCATGTACAACGGCGAAGATGTCGTCACGATCGTGGCGCAGCTCGCGTCGGGACGGCTCGATGCCGTCTGGGGCAGCCGTCGATTGTCGATGCGCGACATCGATGCGTCACTGCGGCTGCGGTACCGGCACAAAACCGGGCTGCGGGTCGCGAGCGCGATCGGGAGCCATGTTCTGAGCGCGGCCTATCTTGCGCTGTACGGACGGTACATCTCGGATACCCTTTCGGGCGTGCGCGGCATCCGGGCAGCGTTCGTCGCCTCGCCTGCACTCGACCTCAGCGACAAACGCTTCAACCAGCGGCTGCTGTCTCGCCTGCTCCGCGAGCGGGCGGAGATCCTGGAGACGCCGGTGCGCTTCTACGCCATCTCGCCGGAACGCGTCAGGCGGACGACGGTCGGGGAGGGGATCGCGTCGCTCGCCAGCATCCTCTGGTGGCGTATCAGGTACTAAGCGCTGCTTAACTCCCAATTCCCAACTCCCAATTCCCAGGCAATCGAGGCGCGAATCCGGGCAGAAGCGGGAAAAAGCGACGATCGCGCATTGAATTTTTGGGCGTTGGGAGTTGGGAATTGGGAGTTATCGACATTCGCCATACTGGTGCGGAGCACAGACAGGGCGCTCGCGACCCTGTAATATACTCGGCCGTCGGATGACCCTGCGAAACCTGACGCCCGTGGTGTGTCTCGTCCTGCTCGCCGGCTGCGGCGGTCATAAGTCTCCCGGAGGTCCCACCGCGAACCCGCCGCAGATCACCTGCCCCGCTGACATTTCGATTCGCAGCGTTGCCACGCCGTCGCAGGCCGTGACCTTCGATGCACCGGTTGTCACCGGCGGCGCTCCGCCCGTGCAGACAACGTGCACCCCGGCGTCCGGCTCGAACTTTCCCCTCGGGGCGACAACCGTGAACTGCACCGCCGCGGACAATTCGGCGCGAACGGCGATGTGCTCGTTCAACGTGACGCTCTCCGGGTTCTCGCTCGGGCTGACGAAATACGAAGCGTTCGGCGACAGCTTGACGGCCGGCGAGACGGGACGCAGTTTCATCTATGCTCCGCTGTTCGACGACACGGCCAACGCATATCCGACGAAGCTGCAGGCAGACTTCGAAAGCGTCTATCCCGGTCAGGGAATCGTGGTGATCAACAAGGGACACAACGGCGACAAGATCGAACAGATCGACCAGACGATCCGTGACGTCGTCCCTCGCGATCGCCCCGACGCGGTGCTGATCCTCGGCGGTTACAACGACCTCGGCGACGGCGGCTGCAGCGGCGGCCAATCCACGACGCGGTCCTGCCGCGACGCGATCACCGCCGTCGGTCTTGGAGTACGCGACTGCATCCGCCACACACGGGAAGCGAATGCCGGCGTGCAATTCATCTTCGTGAGCACGCTCACGCCGCCTGGACTGACAGGGTCGCTCCGCGGCGACGTGAACGCGATTACTCAGGCGAACGCGCAGATTCGCCAGCAGGTTGCCGCCGGCGGTGCCGTGCTCGTTGATTCGTTCGCGGCCTTCCAGGGCCACGAGGCGGATTACATCAACGTCGACGGATTGCACCTGACTCCGGCGGGATATCAGGCGCTGGCCGATGCGTTCTTCGCCGCCATTCAGGCGACGGTGCCGCAGACGCCGCTTGCACACCGCTTCGTTCGAAAGCCCGGCACGTAATGCCGGACGGCCGGCGCCCCGCGGCGGAGAAGTGGATTGCCGCCGGGGTCTTCGCCGCCATGTTCCTTGTCTACAACGCGAACGGCCGCGAAATCGGCAGCTACGACAGCCGGCCGACGGCGCTCGCTGCCCGCGAACTGCTCGTTCGAGGGACGCTGCGTCTCGACCAGCCGGTCGCCGTCACGCCGGAGTACGCGACACGCTGGGGATTCATTCGCGATCGGTTCGGCCATTTCCGCTCGATCTACTCCCCCGTCCCGGCACTCATCGCTGCCGCCATTGCGTGGCCCGCGTGGAAGGCAGGTCTCATCGATGTTCAGGCGCCGCTCGGGCCGCCCCTCCTCGCGAAGATCGCGGCCTCGAGCTGCGTGGCGCTCGCCGTCGCCATCGCGTATTTAACCGCGCGCAGAACGTTGTCGCGCGGTCTGGCGCTGCTGACAGCGGCAGGGCTCGGACTCGGCACCGGTTATTGGAGTTCCGCCAGCCAGACGCTGTGGCAATCGGAAACGGCCGCGCTCGGCCTTTCGTGTGCGGTTTTCCTGATCGGAGTGGAGTCGGGCCGTCACGAACTCCTCAGGGGCGCCGCCGTCGGCGCTGCCCTCGCACTGGCCGCGACCGCGCGCCCGCAGCTCGCGCCGACGATCGTCGTTCTGCTCATCGGGCTCGCATGGCGGAGATCCGCGTCGGCCGTGATTGCCTCGTCGGTGGCGGCGATAGCGGTGGGAGCGCTGATGGTGACGAACGTGCGCTGGTTCGGCCATCCGATGGGCGCGCTTCCGTTGCTGACGGAGGTCAACGCGGAAATTCACGCGACCGGATCGACCTTCGCCGTGTGGAACGACGGCTACGTCGGATTACTCGTCTCGCCGAGTCGTGGACTGATCGTCTTCAGCCCGGTTGTCCTCGTCGCGTTCGCCGGAATCGGCGCGGCGGTCAGGCGAGGGCCGCGCCGCTCGGAACTCTGGTGCGTGATGGCCGCGGCTGCGCAGTTCGTGTTGTACGGAAGTTACTCCGTGTGGTGGGGCGGCCACACGTTCGGTCCCCGTTATATGCTCGACGTGCTTCCGTTGCTGGTCCCCCCGGCTGCCCTCGCCCTTTCACGGCTCCGCTCGCCTGCCTTCGGCGGCCTCGCGGCGCTTGCCCTCGCGTGGTCCATCGTCGTCGCGGCCACGGGGGCGTTCTGTTACCCGAACGACGCGTGGAATACGAATCCCACAGACGTCGATCGGGACCACGGGCGCCTCTGGTTGGTTTCAGACAGTCAGATTGAACGCTGCTGGAGAGCCGGACTCAGTCCGCAAAACTACAGGCTGGTGAACCGGTTGGCCTTCCGGCAACCGGACCGGTAGTGCCATTCAGACTGAAACCGGAAACTGGCACCTGGAAACTGAGAACTGGACACTGAGAACTGGCGACTGAGAACTGGCGACTGGGAACTGGCGACTTCTCTAAGCACCGACGACTTCGCGAGGCCGTGACGGCTTATCTTCAAGCACCTCGCGGATCACGTAAATCGGCTTGTCCTGCGATTCGTGATATGTGCGGGACAGCATTTCAGCGAGCAGGCCGGTCATCAGCAGTTGCACGGCGGTGAGAATCATCACGATTCCAACGAAGAACAACGGGCGGTTCGCGGACTGATAGCCGAAGAAGCGCTGGTAGGTCACCCAGGCGCACGCGAGCGTCCCGACAAATCCGAGGAGCAGGCCGACGCCGCCGAACATCTGCAGCGGACGCGTCGAGTAGCTGCTCAAGAACTTCACGGTGAGCAGATCCAGGATCACGCGGAAGGTGCGCGTGATGCCGTATTTCGATTTGCCGTGGATCCGCGCATGATGGGTGACGACCTGTTCACCCATGCGGACGCCGAACTCGCTCGCGATTGCCGGCAGGAACCGGTGCATTTCGCCGTAGAGCCGCATCGGCTTGACGACTTCCGAGCGGAATACCTTCAGCGAACAGCCGTAATCGTGCAGCCGCACGCCGGTCGTCCTCGAGATAATCGTGTTCGCGATCATCGACGGCAGGCGGCGATTGAGGAACGGATCCTTCCGATCTTTCCGCCACCCGCAGACGATGTCCAGGCCTTCACGTTCGGCGCGCTCAATCATCGGCAGGATGTCCGACGCATCGTTCTGGAGATCGCCATCCATCGTGACGATGTAGCGGCCGCGCGCGTGCGCGAACCCGGCGGAGAAGCCGGCGGTCTGTCCGAAGTTGCGGCGGAAACGAATGACGCGGACGCGCGAATCGTCCGCGTGCAGGGCTGCGAGCCGCTGAAACGTGTCGTCGGTGCTGCCGTCGTCGATGCAGAGGATCTCGTACGAGCGGCCGGACCGCGCGAGCGCAGCCGTTATGCGCCCGTAGAGCTCGCCGACGTTCGGCGACTCGTTGCGCATCGGCACAATGACGGAGATATCTGGAAACATTGCGCGACGCCTTACACGCGGCAGAGAGATCGAGCCGGAAAGAGCTGCAGCCGCATGACAGGCTTGTTAAACGCTTGAATTATAAGCCCTTCCTGCGACTCCACCAAATCCAGCCTAGGCCTCCCGCGAGCGCGAGCGCCGAGACGATCAATCCGGCAGCCATGGCGTGGGTCTTCACCCAGTTCCCCGCCGCTTCGCCATAGAAAAACGCGAGCAGCGCCTCGGCGAAGAAACGCAGGAACCGCGCGCCGAACACCGCGGCTGAAAACTGCGCGACCTGAATCTCAGCAACTCCGGCCAGCAGGATGAAGATCTTGAACGGGGCTGGCGGCGGAAGGAGCGCTGGAATCACGACCGCGAGCACCCCGTGCTTGCGGATGGTCCGCAGGCCGTTCTCGACGTGTCGCTCCTTGAAGCGTTTCCGCAGAAACGCTTCGCCGCCGGCTCGGGCGATGAAATACAACACCAGGCATCCGGCGGTCGATCCGAGCGCGGGCGCAAACGCGTAATACAGGAGCCGCTCCCGGTGTTGCGTGACCATCGAGATGACCAGCAGATCGCTGACCATCGGGAACGACAGGAACGACGAATCCAGGAACGTCAGCGCGAACAGCCCGACCCCGCCGGATCCGACGGCAAAGGCCTGGATCCAGAGGACCAGCCGTTTCATTTCTTATCGAGGGGCGTTGCCCCTCGAACTCCCCTGCACGCTCTCTCGCGCGCCGCTTCGCCGGCGCGCTCCGTTTCCGCCTTCGCTAAAGCTCCGGCGGACGCGCCGAAGCGCCTTCGGCGCGAAGGCGGGCGCCTGGCTCGCTTCGCTGCGCTCGCTCGCTCCTCTCGGTCCGACACCCAATCGTCGACACGACGATCACCGCCGCCACTCAGGCTCCCTCGGCATCGTCCCTCGCGCTCCATTGCGGCCGATCGCTGCTCCTCTGCCCGACACGCGTTCATCCAGCTTACGAGTGTAGACTAAACGCGTTTGTTGCCTGCCGTCAGCCGTGGGCCGTGGGTCGTCAGCCGTTGGCCGTTGTTGATAGCCGTGGCGGTCGCGGCCGCCGGCGGCCTGGCCGCACTGCATTACCATCATCTCGGGCTGACCCTCTCCCACTACGATGCGCGCGCGCACCTCGTCGTCGCGCGCCGCGTGTTCGACAGCCTGACGCCCGGCTGGCAGCAGGTCGGCGCCGTGTGGCTGCCGCTGCCGCACCTGCTCAACATGATTCCCGTGCAGGTCGACTGGCTGTATCGAACGGGCGCATCCGGCATCGCGATCTCGGTCCTCTCGATGGCGATCGCGGCGGGATCGGTCGCGTGGATCCTCCAGCGCATCACCGGGTCGCTCGCCGGCGGACTCACCTGCGCGGCGCTGCTGATGCTCAATCCTGACGTGCTGTATCTGCAGAGCACGCCGATGACCGAGCCGCTGCTGTTCGGGACGACGTTCCTGGCCGTGGCGTTGATAGCGGAGTGGGCGGGTCCGCCTTCGCCGCTTCGCGGCTACGGCGGGACGGCGCCTCGCTCATCGCTCGGCGCCGGCTGGGCGTGTGTTGCCGCGGTGCTCACGCGCTACGAAGCGTGGCCGATCATTGCCAGCGCCATCGGGCTTGCGTTTCTCGTGCGGGTGCGTCGCGGCGAACCGGCAATCGAAGCCTGGAGGAAGGTGCGCGGGTTGGCGCTCTATCCGCTGTGGGCCATCGCGGCGTTCCTCGTGAACAGCAAAGTCACCGTCGGCGCATGGTTTGTCGACAGCGGGTTCTTCGTGGCCGACAACCCGGCACGCGGTCACGTGTGGATCGCGTCAACGCAACTCTGGGACGGTCTGCAAACGCTCATCGGCTCACCGCTGGCGTGGTGCGCGTGGCTGGCCATCGCCGTGATCGTCACCGCCGCCATCGCCAGACGTGATCGCGCCGCGCTGCTCATTGTGCTCGCGCTTGCCGCATCGGCGATCCTGCCCTGGGGGGCGTACTTCAAGGGACATCCGTTCCGGATTCGGTACGATGTGCCGCTCGTCGCGGCGGCGGCCGCACTGATCGGGGCGGCCGTCGCGCTGCTGCCGCGTGCGTTACGCGCTCCTGCCGCCGTAATCGTTCTCGGGATCGCTGTCTGGGATGCGCACCCGCTCGATCGCAACGCGCCGATGGTCGTCGAGGCGCAGCTCGACGCCAGGAACACCGTCGCACGCGGCGCCGTCACCGGCTATCTGCAACAACACTGGGACGGCAGCCCGATCCTCATGAGCATGGGGTCCCTCGGACACTACATGCACGACCTCGCCTATGCCGGTTTCGACGTGCGCGATTTCCTGCACGAGGGCAACGGAGAGATCTGGAAGGCCGCCGTCGGCCACCCGCAGCCCTACGTCAAGTGGATTGCGGTCGAAGAAAAAGCTGAAGGCGGCGACGTGCTGTATCGCCAGGGAAAATTGGATCCGCGCTTTTTCGCAGGTTACGAATGCGTGGCGCAGGGCGGTAACGTGGCGCTCTACGAACTGCGGCGCCAGTGAATTGCAGATTGCAGATTGCAGATTGTAGATTGCAATCTGCAATCTGCAATCTGCAATTCGCGCGAGGCGTCAGAAGCGGACGCCGAGCGTAAAGTTGGTGGTCCAGCCGCCCAGATCGATCTTCGTGCCGAGCATGCCGATGTCGGACGGAATGTCGCCCTCCACCTTCTGCCATCGCACTTCCCCGCCCGCGACGACCGCGTCGAACGGGAAGCGGATGCCGGCGAGCACGATGGGGCCGGTGGCGGTGCCATCAGCGACGTAGCGCGCCGGGAAGATCGAGTTGTCGATATCGACGAACTCTCCGGTCTCGCTGTAGCGCCACCGCACGGCCGCGATGCCCGCGCCGACATACGGTTCGGCGGCACTGCCGCGCGGCAGCAGCAGGAATCGTCCCGTGAAGGTCACCGGGACCGTGCGCAGTTTGAGGTCCTGCTGGATTTCGTCGCCGTTCGAGTGCGTCAGGTTGGCATAGACGCTCGGGACCGTGCGCTGGTAGAAGCCGAGGCCCACGCCCGCTTCGAAGTTCGAACCGATCCCGAACAGATACTCGCCGCCGATCGACGCGCCGTTGAAATCCTTGACCTCGAAGAGCAGCGGCTGCCCGTTCTGCAGATCGCCGAGCAGCACGTCATCGTTCACCCTCGAATCGAGGCCCTTCAGCGCGAAGTACCCGATGGTGAAGTTCACGGTGTTGTTCCCGTCGGCCGGCGACGACCTCACCTGGCGAATCTGAGCGTTGGCCAGCGAGGGCGCCAGCATGACGGCGAGTGCAAGCAGCAGGGCTTTTTTCATCACGAATATGCCTCCAGACGGGGGAAGCCTCAGCACGAAAGGTGCCAGCGCGTGGCGACAGTTACCGACGAGATCGTGTCGAAACGGATCGGCCAGTGTCTATCTCACAGGTCACAGGCGTCCAATTTCCTGGCCGGGCCCCTCGCAGAGGCGATCGTCTCGACCATCTGGGTGTGAATGCGACCGTTCGAGGCGATGATCTCCCCGCGGCGGGATGCGAACGCGGCGCCGGACAAATCGCTGACGGTCCCGCCAGCTTCCGCGACGAGCAGCGCGCCGGCCGAGATGTCCCACGGGCTCAATTGCATTTCCCAGAATCCGTCGAGACGGCCGGCGGCGACGTAGCACAGGTCGATGGCCGCGGACCCGAGGCGCCGCACGGCTCGTGACGTCTCGAGGAAGGCCGCAAAGACATCCAGCAGGCGCCGCGACTCGTCGTGCACCGTGTACGGAAACCCCGTGCACAGCAACGAATCAATCAGGTGCTCCGCGTGCGAGACACGCAGCGGCACTCCGTTCATCCAGGCGCCGACGCCGCGCTCCGCGGTGAAGAGTTCGCGGCGGCTCGGGTCGTACACGGCCGCAACGGCGGCCTCGCCGTCGATCTCGAGCGACGCGGCGGAACAGAAGATCGGCAGCCCGTGTGCGTAATTCGTGGTCCCGTCGACCGGGTCGAACACCCACGTATACTGCGCGGCCCGTTCGCGATCGCCGCGGGCGGCGAACTCCTCTGCCAGAATCGCGTGATCGGGAAAGCGTTCCGCGATGAGCGCGCGGAACATCCGCTCGACGTCACGATCGATCTCCGTCACGAGATCGATGGCGCCCTTCTTTTCGATGTGAAGGTGTCCGGCGCCGGCGAGCTGCATCGCGCCGGCTCGAGTGACCGCTTCGATTGCGGTCGACAGATAAATCGGTGGCAGCGAATCAGCCACCGGTCGCCGTGGCCAGCTTCTTCACCATGCGCACTTCCATGCCGCCTTCCGGCGCGCGATGCAGCTGCACATCGTCCATGAAGCTGCGCATGAAGAAGATGCCCCGGCCGCTCGACTTGAGGATGTTCTCCGGGGCGAGCGGATCCGCCACTTCCTGCGGCTCGAATCCTTCGCCTTCGTCGACGACGCGAACCACGAGCTCCGTCGGCGCGTCCTCCGGAACGAACGCGAATTCGACGGTGACGTGCTTGTCGGGATGTTCGCGGTTGCCGTGCTTGATCGCGTTGATGACGGACTCGCGGACCGCGACGCCGATCCAGTGCACCGCGTCCTCGTCCATCGCGGCGAGGTGGGCCATGCGATCGCTGACGACCTGGACAACGTCCAGCATGTCGAACACACTTGGGAACTGCAGCCGCACCTGGCCGCCGCGCATCATCATGCCGAGGTAAGGATAATACAGTATAGTCGGCCGATGGTCTCGATCGCAGACGTCGCGGAGGTCCCGCGCGTGTCGAACGTCACCGGCACGCTGCGGGTGCCTGGTGACAAATCTGTGTCCCACCGATACGCCATGCTCGCTTCGGTCGCGATCGGCACCACCAGGCTCCAGGGGTATCTGCCCGGAGCCGACTGCCTCGCCACGCTGGACTGCCTCGAGGCGCTTGGCGTCTCCGTCATCAGAATTCCCGGCGTTCATGGGCTCACCCTGGAGATAGAGGGACGCGGCCCGCGCGGCCTCCGCACACCCGGCCGACCGCTCGACGCCGCCAATTCCGGCACGTCGATGCGCCTCCTCGCCGGACTCGTAGCCGGGCATCCGTTCATCACGACACTCACCGGCGACGAGTCGTTGTCGCGGCGGCCCATGCGCCGGATCATCGAGCCACTGACAACCATGGGCGCGTCCGTCGACAGCGACGGCGGACGGCCGCCGTTGACGATTGCCGGAGGCGATCTGCACGCGATTGCACACACGCCCCCGGTGCCGAGCGCGCAGGTGAAGAGTGCCGTGCTCCTCGCGGGCCTGCACGCCGCGGGGGTGACCAGCGTTCACGAACGCGTGCCGACACGAGATCATACGGAGCGTGCGGTCGAGGCGTTCGGCGGGCGCATCGTCCGCGACGGCGACGCCGTCAGCCTCGCCGGAGGTCAGCGGCTCTCGGCGATCCACGCGACGGTTCCCGGGGACATCTCCTCGGCGGCCTTCTGGCTCGCGCTCGCCGCCGGCACGCCGGGAGCTTCCCTGGCGATCGAAGGCGTCGGCCTGAATCCGTCGCGCTCGCACCTGCTGGCGGTGCTGCGCCGGGCTGGGGCCGATATCGAGACACGCGAGGATCACGCCGGCGCCGGCGAACCGTCCGGGACCATCCACGTCCGCTTCGGCAGCCCGCGCTCGTTCGAAATTGGCCCCGACGAAGTGCCGCTCGTGATCGACGAAATCCCTGCGCTGGCAGCGTTGGCCGTGATGACCGGCGGCACATCGCTGACCGTGAGCGGCGCAGCGGAACTCCGCGTCAAGGAAACCGATCGCATCTCGATGCTCGCGTCAGGTTTCCGCGCGCTCGGCGCGGACGTCGACGAATACGCCGACGGCTTCCACATCTCGGGCGGTCCACTGCAGGGCGGGACGGCCGACGCCGCGGGCGATCACCGCCTGGCGATGGCGTTCGCGATTGCCGCCGCGCGCGCGCGCGGCCCCGCGCGCATCGTCGGCGCGCAGTCGGTCGCGGTGTCGTATCCCGGCTTCTTCGACGTGCTCCAGCAACTGTCCCGGTCCGGTGGCGCCCGATAAAATCTATCTCGTCGGATTCATGGCGGCGGGAAAAACGACGGTGGCGCGTGCGATGGCTGCACGGCTCGGCTGGCGTGCGGAGGATGTGGACGAATTGATCGAAGCGCGCGAACGCCTGACCGTCGCGGACATCTTTGCCCGCCACGGCGAACCCTATTTTCGAGCCGCAGAACGCGAAATGATTCGCCTGCTCCTGCCGATCCGCCACGCCATCGTCGCCACGGGCGGCGGCACGTTCATGGACCCCGATACGAGGCAGACACTGAATCTGGATGGGACGACGGTCTGGCTCGACGTTCCGTTCACGGAGCTTCTCGGACGCCTGCCGGCCGACGGACGACGGCCGCTGGCCGCCGATCGTCAACAGCTCGAACGACTGTACGTGCTGCGCCAGACCGCGTACGCGCAGGCCCACGTGCGGATCGACGCCGGTGACGCCCGGGCCGAAGAGGTCGCCGACCGCGTGCTCGATCGCCTCGGACTTGCCTGACGTGCGTTATCTGGTGCTTTCGGATATTCATGCCAACCTCGAGGCACTCGACGCCGTCCTCGCTCATGCCGAAGGCCTGTGGGACCA
>Ga0310810_10007979_pt1 | contig 12138 bp, 9 predicted proteins | sample NCmetagenome_FD_207641 | JGI IMG/M metagenome (GOLD analysis project Ga0310810, IMG submission 207641) | Soil microbial communities from experimental microcosm in Duke University, North Carolina, United States - NC | ecosystem: Engineered > Artificial ecosystem > Soil microcosm > Unclassified ...
TTCGACGAATGGCGCGGCGGACTCGGACTGGCGCTGCCGGTGGCGCGGCGTGTGATTGAAGGCCACGGCGGTGCGCTGTGGTCGGCGGATGGCGCGCAGTCGCGCGCCGCTTCGGCACTTCGACTCCCCCTACGGACCTAGGACAAACGATCATGGCAACAGTAGCTGGTGCCGGTCCCGATCAGGCATCGGGCGCGGCAACCGATGAACGACGGCCTTCCATCGCCGTCGTCGATGACGACTCGGGCTTCGCCGGATATCTGAGGACCTTCCTCGCCCTCCGTGGCTATGAGGCGCGTTCGTACACGCGCGGCGATGAGATCGTGGCGGCCATCCGCCAGGGGGAACCGCCCGATATCGTGCTCCTCGACGTGGCGATGCCGGGCATGGACGGACTGCAGACGCTGAAAGCGCTGAAGGCGGCGCGACCCGAACTGCAGGTCATCATGCTCTCCGGGCGCGAGCAGGCGCAGATCATCGTCGAAGCCGTCCGGCTTGGCGCGGCCGACTATGTCGTCAAGCCGGATGATCCGGAGGGTCTGGGCGAGATCGCGCTCGATGCCGCCATCAAGCAGGCGATCGAACGCAGCCGCCTGGTGAGCGAGCTGAGCGATCTGCGCCGGCAGCTCAGTGACGACCAGAGCGAGGCATTCATCGGCTGGGGCGAGAGTCCGGCGATGCGCCAGGTCGCGCTGATCATCGAGCAGGTCGCCGACAGCGATGTGACCGTGCTGATTCGTGGTGAGAGCGGTGTCGGCAAGGAGCTCGTGGCGCGCGCGATCCATCAACGCTCGACGCGCCGCAGCAAGCCGTTCGTCAAAGTGAACTGCGCCGCCCTGCCCGCGGAACTGCTCGAAAGCGAGCTGTTCGGGCACGAGAAGGGCGCGTTCACCGGCGCCGCCGCCACGCGCATCGGCAAGTTCGAGCAGGCGCACTTCGGCACCATCTTCCTCGACGAGATCGGCGAGATGAAACCGCCGCTGCAGGCGAAGCTGCTCCACGTCCTGCAGGACGCCGAGTTCACCAAGCTTGGCAGCAACAAGAAGATCAACGTCGACGTCCGCGTCGTCACGGCGACCAACCGCGATCTCGAGCAGATGATGCTGCGCGGAGAGTTCCGCGAGGATCTCTACTACCGGTTGAAGGTGATCGAAGCGGCCGTCCCGCCGCTGCGCGAGCGCCGCGACGAGATCCCGCAGCTCACGGATTTCTTCCTCGCGAAGTACTCGCAGCGCTACAACCGGCCGATCCGTCCGCTCTCGGACGACCTGCGCACGCGGTTCAACGAGTACGAGTGGCCCGGCAACGTCCGCGAGCTCGAGAACATGATCAAACGGCTCGTCATCCTGCAGGACGAGCAACTCGTGCAGCGCGAGCTCGCCAAGCCGCGCCTGGTGCCGACTCCCACGCCGCAATCCGTCTCGCAGGAATGGACGCCGTCGGCATCGACGTTTCAGGCGCCGCCGCCGCAGGCGCAACCGGCACCGCCACCAGCGGGACCGATTCCTCCCGCTGAGGAAGACCTCGACGATGAGGAATCCGCGAACGAGCCGAGTCCACCGCAGGAAGGCCGTCGTCTCGCCGAGGTCGCGCGTGAAGCCGCGCTCACCGCTGAGCGCGCGGTGATCTCCGACACCCTGCGACAGGTGCACTGGAATCGCCGCAAGGCTGCTCAGATCCTTGGCGTGAGCTACAAGACGCTGCTCAACAAGATCAAGGACACGGGGATCGAGCGTCCCTGATCAGGTCGCCGTTGATCGCGTGAGTCAGCCGTATGTAGTTCGCAGTTGGTAGTTGGTAGCAGGCCGCCCCTTGGGCGGCCTTTTTTTTCTCTCGGCTTCCTCCGACTACCAACTACTCGCTACTAACTACCAGCTGATTACCCACATTTCCCCCATTTCCCTTCTCTTCCAATCTGTTTCACCCGTGGCATTTCGATTGCTCAACTGCGCCACGTCCGGCGGGTGCCGGTGAACAGAAGGAACGGGATGGGAATGAGTCTGAAACCACAGGTGATGGTCGTTGACGATGACCTGGCGATGTGCGGCTTTCTGCGCACGTTCCTGGGCACGCGCGGCTACGCGGCGCTGACGGTCACGAATGCCGATGAAGCGGTCCGCCGATTTCACGCCGATCGTCCCGCAGCAGTGCTGCTCGACGTCGTGATGCCGGGCAGCATGGATGGACTCGCGGCGCTCGCCGCGTTCAAGAAGATCGACAAGGACGTTCCAATCATCGTGATTTCCGGCCAGGGCCGGACCAACACCGTCGTGCAGGCGATGAAGCTGGGCGCGACCGACTTCGTCTGCAAGCCGTTCGAAGACGCGGAGCTCGAAGTCCTCCTCGGCAACGCGCTGAAGCAGCATCAACTGACACAGGAGGTCGCGTCACTGCGCGAGCAACTGAGAGAGCAGTCGCGCTACACGATGCTCTTCGGTCACAGCGAGAAGATGACCGAGGTCCGCGATCTGATCGAACGCGTCTCCGACACCGACGTCACCGTCCTGATCCGCGGCGACAGCGGCACCGGCAAGGAGCTGGTGTCGCGCGCGCTGCACGAACGATCGCTGCGCAAGGACAAGCCGTTCGTGAAGGTGAACTGCGCGGCGCTGCCGACGGAGCTGCTCGAAAGCGAGCTGTTCGGGTTCGAGAAGGGCGCCTTCACCGGCGCGATCCAGCACAAGCCGGGCAAGTTCGAATTCGCGAACCACGGCACGATGTTCCTCGACGAAATCGGCGAGATGAGCTTTCCGCTGCAGGCCAAGCTGCTGCAGGTGCTGCAGGATGGCGAGTTCTCGCGGCTCGGTGGCAAGCACGACGTCCAGGTGGACGTGCGCGTCATCGCCGCCACCAACTGCAACCTCGAACAGGCAGTCGCGTCGGGCAACTTCCGCGAGGACCTCTACTTCCGGCTCAACGTCGTGACGATCAACCTGCCGCCGCTGCGCGAGCGGCGCGAGGAGATCCCGCTCCTCGTCGATCACTTCCTGAAGAAGTACTCGGTCCAATACAACAAACCGGTCGCCAGCGTCAGCCCGGACCTGCACGAGCAGTTCATGCACTACGACTGGCCGGGCAACGTGAGACAGCTCGAGAACCTGATCAAGCGCATGGTGGTGCTCGGCACCGAAGCGCCGATCGTTCGCGAACTGCAGCAGCCGGCGTCGCCGCTCCTCGCGTTCCGTCATCCGTCCTCCTCCGCGCCTCGTCCCGTCATGCCGCCGCCGCCGGCTGCGCCTCCTCCGGCGGCGGCGGTACCACTGCCAACGTCTGCCGCCTTCGTCTCGCTGCCCGCGTCCTCCACGGGCGAGCCGATGGCGGCAGCGGTCGGTCAGGGGATCAATCCCGCACCGGCAGCCGCCCGCGTCAATGGCTCCGCGAACGGATCGGCCGCGGCCAGTCCGCTCGGAGCCGGCAGCGTGTCGTTGAAGGACATCGCGCGCAGCGCGGCGCGTGAAGCCGAGCGCGAACTGATCCTGCGGATGCTCACCAGGACGCGCTGGAACCGGAAGGAAGCCGCCGAAATCCTCGGCATCAGCTACAAGGCGCTCCTCTACAAGATCAAGGAGAACGGCCTGGACAAGGCGTCGTAAAGCGGATGGCCCCGGACCAGTTCTTCGAGGAAGAAGGCTCGCGCGTCCTCACGCCGCACGCGTTCGAGTTCGTGCTCGATGGCGAACTCCGCCGCGCCGTACGGTCACAGAACTTCCTCACGCTCGTCGTGCTCGAGGCGCGGCGCGAGTGGGAAGGACTGGAAGTGACCGCCGACGACGGCACCGTCGACGAAGTGGCGACCGTCGTCAGCCGCGAGGTGCGCGACACCGATCTGATCGGCAAGACCGATCGCGGCACGTTGTCGCTGGTGCTGCTCGACGCCGATTACGACAGCTCGACGCACGTGATCGACCGTCTCGTCTCCCGGATCGACAGCTACGACTTCCCGACTCCGTTGCGAATCTCCGTCGGCGCCGCGTGCTACCCGACCCACGCGGTGGACGCGGACACGTTGAAGCGGCAGGCGATCTCGCGCCCGGTGATCAGTTGGCGCGGTGGAACGTCGTTGCCGAGGACATCCACCTCTCGTCACTGAAGGACACAGCAGCTATGACGATTACGCCCACGTCTACTCTGAAAACGCTCGTGCTCGCCGTGGTCATGGCCGTGCCGGCCGCCGCGTCGGCGCAGGTCTCCAGGACGACGACACAGCCACCGCGACAGACAACGCCGGCCGCGCGTCCCGCGCCTGCTCCGGCGCCTGAACCTGCACCGCGCCAGACGACCGCGCCGGCACCCGCACCGACCTCAGCGCCCGCGCCGGTCGGCACCGCCGGGACGACGCCGCCGGCCCCGGCCGCGACCACGATTCCCGCGGGCATCCGTCCCTGGAACGAGCAGGACTATCGGCTCGGCCCGGGCGACAAGCTGCGCGTCGAGCTGTATGGCGAGCCGCAGGTGTCGCAGACGCTGCAGGTGCGGCCCGACGGAAAAATCACGCTGTCGCTCGTCGGTGACGTGCTCGCCGCGGGCCGGACGCCGCTGGAGCTGCGCGACAGCCTCACGTCCGCGTTCAAGGCCTACTTCAACAATCCCGCCGTCAGCGTGATCGTCCAGGACGCGGTGGCGAACCAGATCATTGTGTCCGGTGAAGTGGCCACGCCAGGCCCGCAGGTGCTGCTCGGCCCGGTGACGATCATCGACGCGATCGCGAAGGCCGGCGGCACCAAGGAGTTCGCGAAGGAAAAGAGCATCTACGTGCTGCGCAAGGCCGGCAACTCGGTGCAACGGCTCGACGCCGCGTACAAGGACGCCATGGCCGGCAAGGTCCTGCCGATGGTGCTGCAGCCGGGCGACACCGTGGTGGTTCCCTAGCAGACTCCGGACTACGCGCTACGGACGTCGGGCCTGATCGAGGGCCTGGAGCCCGCAGGCCGACGTCCGAAGCCAGGCAAGGAGCGAACGATGCGAACGAGCGTAATGACAGCGATCGTGGCGGTGATGCTGGTGGCGCGGATTGCGAATGCCCAGCCCGCGCCCTGGGAACCGGAGCGGCTCACACCGGGCTGGGTGTTCACTCCCTCGATCGTGTTCGGCGGGTTGCGCGACTCGAACGTCACGCTGCGAGCCGTGAACGAGCCGATTCGATCCGAGTGGGTGGGGTTGCTCAATCCGCGCGGCGAGATCGACTTCAACGGCCGCCGCACGCACATGAACGCCGGCTATTCCGGTTCGCTCGAGGCGTATCGTCAGTTCTCCGAGCTCAACCGCTACGAGCAGGTCGGCCGCTTCGAGCTCCGACAAGCAGCCGCCGAGCACCTGCAGTTGTTCGCGCATGCCGGCTATTCGAAGGTGCCGACGACCGATCGGCTCGATCTCGGCGGCGGCGTCCTGCCGTTCGTCGGCGTCGGATCGCGGCACGCGGATGCGAGCGGGGGCTTCCAGTTGCAGGTATCGCCGCGGACGCAAATCGACGGCAACCTGTCGGCCCAGGCGATCCGATTCGAGCGCGTCGGCGATCAGGCACCGACCGAGTTCGATCGCTATCTCCGCAGCGGCTACTCGTGGTCGCCGTCGCTCGGCGTCATGCACGGCATCTCCCAGCGCGTGTCCGTCGGCGCGGCACTGAGCTACGGGCACACCGAAGTCGACAGCGGCCTGAACAAGTTCAATGTCTACACCGAGACGGCGGAACTGTCGTACCAGACCGGCCCGCACACCACCGTTCGCGGCGGCGCCGGCGCGTCGTACCTGACATCGTCGACCGACGACATCAGCCTGTGGGGACCGGCGTATCACGTCAGCCTCGAGCACAAGGCAGGCCGCGTCTCGGTTGACGGGAGGTACGAGCACACCTTCGTGCCGTCGATCGGGTTCGGCGGCGCCAACGCCAGCCAGCGCATGTCCGCGAGCGCGCACGTGCCGGTGGCGCAGGGCCGATGGATATTCGGCGGCAGCCTCGGCTACGGCGAGATCGCGCCGATCGAACAGCTCGACATCAACTTCACCGTGCACTCGTTGTGGACCCAGGGAACCGTCGGCTACCAGATTTCGCCCTGGCTCCGCGCCGAAGGATTCCTCAACCGCACGCACCAGACCTCGACGGCCCGCGGCCTGATCGATCGCACGCGCGTCGGCATCGAATTCGTCACTTCCAAGCCCGTGAGGATTCAGTAATGGAGAACACGCCTTCGTTCCACCCTCTCGACTATGTCTCCGTCCTGCGGCGGCGTCTGTGGTGGCTGGTCGCTCCCGCGGCGATTGCGGTCATCGTCGGCCTCGGGCTGGTGATGTGGCTGCCACGCACGTATCAGGCGCAGGCGACGATCGGCGTCTCGCTTCCCGGCGTGTCGGGTCAGCTGCTGAACGACACCCAGCGCGTGACACCCGAAGAACGCGCGCGGAACATTTCGCAGACGCTTCTGAGCCAGTCGGTGCTCGAACGCGTCGTGCGCGAAGAGGGGCTGGACAAGTACATGTCGCTGCCCGATGCCGTCCAGAAAGTGCGGACGAGCGTCGACGTGAAGGTGCCGCTGCCGACGCCGAACATGCCGCCGGGGTCGGTCGAGCAGTTCGACGTGCTGTATCAGAACGGCAGCGCGAAGGAAGCGCAGCGCGTCACCAACCGCCTGGCCGATGTCTTCGTCGAAGAAACCTCACGCAAGCGCGCGGTGCGCGCCGAAGAAACGTCGATGTTCATCCAGCAGCAGGTCGACGCCAGCAAGGCCAGGCTCGATCAGCTCGAGAACCAGTTGAAGGACGCGAAGGAAGCGTACATGGGCGCGCTGCCGGAGCAGACCAACGCCAATGTGGCGCTGGTGACCGGATCGCAACAGGAGCTGCAAACGGTCAATAACGCCATCGCCAGCGATCAGGATCGGCTCTCCAACATCGAGCGCCAGATCAGCGCGATGGAGACCGGCGGCTCGAGCGACAGTTCGGCCCCGACGATGCCATCGACGGCCGCAGCCCGGGTGCTCTCGATTCAGCACGATCTCGCGACCGCCCGCGCGACATACACGGATAAGCATCCTGAGGTGCTCAAGCTCCAGGACGAATTGGCCAAAGCGCAGGCCGATGCGAAAGCCGAAGCCGCCCGGCCGGTGAGCGATCGGCAGGCGATCCTGCGCATGGATCCTTCGTACAAGGCGCTGATCAGCGAACGCGAAGACATCAAGCTGCGCATCGCCGCCGGCAAACGCAGTGCGGCGACCATCCAGGGACTCATCAGTCAGTACCGCATGCGCGTCGACGCGGCACCGCGCGTCGAGCAGCAGATGGCGGCGCTGAAGAGCGAGTACGACCTCGAACGGACCGGCTACGTCAACCTGACGAACAAGCTGCGCGACGCGCAGATGAACGAGAGCCTCGAGCGCAAGCAGGGCGGCGAACGGTTCACGGTGCTGCAGCACGCGAGCCTCCCCGACACGCCGTTCTCCCCGAACATCCCGCGGCTGCTCGTACTCGTCCTCCTCGTCGGGCTCTGCCTTGGCGGCGGCCTGGCGCTCGGCCGTGAGTACCTCGATCGCTCGATCCACGACGCGCGCGTGCTGACGGATCTGGAACTGCCCGTGCTTGGCGAAATCCCGCGTATTACTGCAGGCGCTTAAGGAGAAGGGACGATGAGCCGCATTCAGGACATTCTCGCGAAGGCCGAACGCGAAGGCATGACCCGCCGCACGCAGGCCGAACCTACCTTCGCATCAACGCCCTCCGCGGCGGTGATCGCCCCGGTCAATGGATCGGCAGCGCTCGACTCGTCGCCGTACCTCACAGCACCGCCGCCGATAGCCGCGGTGCCGACGCTGGACACGCGTCCCGCCGTCGAGCCCCGAACGGCGCGGGCGACGCTGCATCCGGCGCTGGTTGCCGCGATCGCACCACACTCGGCGATCGCCGAACAGTACCGCGCGATTCGCACGCGCATGGCTCACCACGAAGATGGCGGGCCGTTGCGCAACATCCTGATCACCAGTCCCGGCGCGCGTGAGGGCAAATCGATCACCGCTGCCAACCTGGCGCTGACCATGGCCCAGGAATTCCAGCGCAATGTGGTCCTGGTCGATGCCGATCTGCGCGGGTCGTCCGTGCATACGCTGTTCGGCTTGGACGCGAGTCCCGGCCTCGCCGATGTGCTCGCCGGCGACGCCACGCTCGACGAGGCGCTCGTCTACCTCCCCGACTATCGACTGACCATTTTGCCGGCAGGCCGGACGCCGCAGTTCCCGACCGAGCTCCTTGGTGCGGCGACGATGCGACGCAGCATGGACACGCTGCGCGCGCGCTTCGATCGCATCCTCATCGACCTTCCGGCAGTCGCCCCGCTCGCCGACGTCGGTACCGTCGCCCCGCTCGCCGATGGCGTCGTGCTCGTCGTGCGCGCGGGTATTACGCAGCGGCCCGCTCTCGAGCAGGCGCTCGGCGTCTTCGAGGAAAGCAAAGTGCTCGGCGTGGTCCTCAACGATGCGCGTTGAGGACCACGCCTTCACCGTTCGCGGTGCTGGCTTCCGTGTTCGTGTTCAGCTTCGAACGCCCGATGTGGACACCGGCGACGACCACGAACATGAACACGAACGCGGAACGCCGAACCAGGAAGCGTGAACGGGGGACCGGGGACCAATGCAACTGTTCAACAGGTACGTCTCACCTCGCGGACTCACCGTCTTCGGGTGCGAAATCCTGCTCATCTTCGGGTCGGTGGCCATCGCCGCGCGTGTCCACGGTGAAGGCGCGAACGTCACGGACGATCTCTGGAAGATCGCGCTGGTCACCGGCCTGTGCCAGATCTGCTTCTACTACAACGACCTCTACGACCTCACGGTTGTCCATTCGAGCCGTGAGCTGCTGATCCGCCTGCTGCAGGCCGCCGGGGCGGCCTCGATCCTGATCGCCCTGCTCTACCTCGCGTTTCCGCCGCTCGTCATCGGTAACGGGATCTTCGTGTCGTCACTGGTGATCTTCCTGATTGCGATCATCGCGTGGCGCCTGTTGTTCAACCGCCTGGCGTACGCCAGCCAGCTCGAAGAGCGCGTGCTGATCGTCGGCGCCGGCACGATCGCCCGCATGGTTGCGCGGCAGATTCAGCAGCAGCACGACTTCGGCTATCGCGTCGTCGGGTTCATCAACGATCAGTTCGGCGGCCAGGGCGTCCTCAATCCCGGCATGCTCGGCTCGCCGGAAGACATCCCGCGCATCGTCAACGAATACGACATCGATCGCATCGTCGTCGGGCTGTCCGACCGGCGCGGCCGGCTGCCGATTTCCGAGCTCCTGCACGCCAAGTTGTCTGGCGTCTACGTCGAGGACGCCACGACGACGTACGAGAGGTTGACGGGAAAGATTCTGATCGACGACCTCAAGCCAAGCTGGTTGATCTTCTCCGACGGATTCGTCATCTCGCGGTGGACGCGCTTTCTGAAGCGCGCCATCGATCTCACGCTCGCGTCAGCCGGGTTCGTCCTGTCGGCGCCGCTGACGCTGCTCACCGCGCTGGCCGTCTACCTGAGTTCCGATGGGCCGATCCTCTACTGCCAGGAACGGGTCGGGCAACACGGCCGGCCGTTCACGCTCTACAAGTTCCGTTCGATGTGCGTGGATGCGGAGAACGGGACACCGGTATGGGCGAAGGATCAGGACGAGCGGGTGACGCTGGTCGGACGAGTCATCCGCAAGGCCCGGCTCGACGAGCTGCCGCAGTTCTGGAACGTGATCCGCGGCGACATGAGCTTCGTCGGACCGCGCCCCGAGCGCCCGTACTTCGTCGAGCAACTCGCCGGCGAGATTCCCTATTACCAGCAGCGCCACGCCGTGAAGCCGGGACTGACCGGTTGGGCGCAGGTGAAATACCAGTACGGCTCGAGCGTCGAGGACGCGATCGAAAAGCTCCGGTACGACCTCTACTACGTCAAGCACCTCTCGATCGCTCTTGATCTGTCGATCGTGTTCGACACCGTCAAAGTGATCCTGTTCGGCAAGGGCGCGAAGTGACGCATCTCGCCCGCAATCTCGCCACGCGCTATCTCGCGCTGATCATCGAGGCCGCCCTCGGCATCGTCGTCCTGCCGTACACGGTTCGCCACCTCGGTGCCGCCGCGTACGGCCTGTGGGCGTTGACGGCCTCGGTGACGCAATACTTCACGGCGCTGCAGCTTGGCTACGGGGGCGCCCTGGTGAAGTTCATCGCGGAGTTCCGCGCGAAGAAGGATCCAGAGGCCCTCAACGAAGTGCTGAGCACGATGTTCTACGTGTACACCGCGATCGGCGCGGCGGCCTACCTGCTGGCCGGACTCGTCGCCTGGTTTCTTCCCCAGCTCTTTCATCTCGACGCCGAGCAGGGACGGATCGGCCAGATCGTGCTGCTGATCACCGCGTCGCAGATCGCGCTGTTCTTTCCCTTCTCGGTCTTCGGCGGCGTCATCAACGGCTTCGAGTGCTTTTACATCAATAACGTCGTCGGCACCGTGTTCAACATCGTCGGTGCGCTGACGCAGATCGCGGTGCTCTGGGCCGGCTACGGGCTCGTCGAGCTCGTCGCGGCGACCACGATCGTCCGGACGCTGCCGTTCCTGATTTATCGGCTGAACGCGTACCGCGTGTTTCCGGAGATGCGACTCCGCCCCTCCTACTTTCGTCGCGGCCGCCTCCGTGACCTGACTGGCTTCAGCGCGTATCTGGCGATCATCGACTGGTCGAGCAAGCTGGCGTATGCCACCGACAACATCGTGGTCGGCCGTCTCCTCGGCACCTCGGCGGTAGGCGTGTTCTCGGTTGGGTCGCGGCTTACCGAACAGATGTTCAAGGTGACCAATCAGCTTCACATCCTGCTGTTCCCGGCCGTGGTGACCAAGGCCACGACTGGCGATGCGAACAGCCAGCAGACGTTGATGGTCAAAGCGACACGCTTTCAACTCGCCATGGCTGTGGCCGTGGCAGCGGTGTCGATCGCCGATGGCGACGTGCTGATTCGCGCGTTTTTCGGCCCGGACTTCAACAAGAGCGTGGCGATTCTGCAGTTGCTCGCCGTCGTCGTCATCCTGCGCGCGTGGATGGCGATGCCGAGCACGGTGCTCAAAGGGACCGGCTATCAGCGGTACGTGGCAATCGGCGCCGCGATCGCGGCCGTGGCAAATGCCTTGCTGAGCGTAGTGCTCGTGAAATGGATGGGACTGGTCGGCTCGGCCGTTGGTACCGTGATTCCGGCGACGGCACTCGCCGCCTTCTGCATCTTCCCGCAGGCGTGCCGCGTCGTCGGCCTGTCGACGCTTCGGGCGTATCGCCACATCGTGTGGCCGACCATCTGGCCCGCGGTCATCGCGGGCCTCGTCGTGATGAACACGCGACATGCACTGCCGGTGCACCTCTACGCCGTGCTGCCACACATGGCCCTCGGCGCGTGTCTGTATATGGCGATCTTCATCGCGTTCGGCATCGATCGCGACGAGCGGAAGTGGATCGTCTCGGCTATCACTCAATTGCGGGCGCGGCGGCAGGCCGCGAGTCTCGCAGCGGCGTAACGGGATGGTGATGAGGGGAATCATTCTCGCGGCTGGCCGCGGATCGCGGCTGAACGGCGGCAAAGGCGACATGCCGAAGTGCCTGGTCACGGTCGGCGGCGAAACGCTGCTCTCGCGCAACGTGCGGCTGCTGCGGGATGCCGGCGTCAGGGAGATCGTCATCGTCGTCGGATGCGCGGCGGAGACCGTGCGGCGGACGATCGGCGGCGTCACCTACGTCGACAACCCGATCTTCGCGGACACGAACAGCCTCTATTCACTGTGGCTGTCGCGGCAGCATCTGGCGGACGGCTTCGTCGTGATGAACTGCGACGTCCTGGTCCACCCGCAATTGCTGGTCGATCTGCTGACCGCGCATCACGAAGACGCGCTGCTCCTGTCGTACCGCGACGTCGACACGCAGTTCAGCGACGAGGAAATGAAGGTCCGCGTCCGCTGCGGCCAGGTCGTCGACATGTCCAAGACCATGAGCCCGGATGACGCCGACGGCGAGAACCTCGGCGTGGTCAAGTTCGGGCCGGCCGGCGCGCGCCTGCTGATCGAGGAGATGAACGCGCTCGTCTCGGCGGGCGAGACCCGCGCCTGGGTGCCCCGTGCCTTCCGTGAATTCGCCCGCCGGCGGCCGCTGCAC
>Ga0310810_10007980_pt1 | contig 12137 bp, 13 predicted proteins | sample NCmetagenome_FD_207641 | JGI IMG/M metagenome (GOLD analysis project Ga0310810, IMG submission 207641) | Soil microbial communities from experimental microcosm in Duke University, North Carolina, United States - NC | ecosystem: Engineered > Artificial ecosystem > Soil microcosm > Unclassified ...
CATACCGCGGTGCTCCATGCGAGCAAGAATAGGAATAAGCGGAAAGTCGATATCATGAGCGATTTTTTTAACCCGCTGCAGCTCTTTGAGTCGTTTGGTCTGCTGGTGATAGACGCGCCATAGCACCGCGACAATCATGGACGGATTGTCACCATCATAGCCAGTCACGTCAGCGATAGTCCGTGACTTTTTCAGTGGGTTCAGCAAGAAACCCGCCTGACGTATATCGAACATCGTAGCTGGTAACGCAACGTTGTGCTCAAGCAAGTACCGGCATAGTCCGTCGCCGTCGTGCGTGACAATGAACACATTTTTTATCACATCACCAAGCTGATTTACATCTGTTTTCGCATAGGTTTGTTCGTCGGATGACACGTATATATCGTCGCCGATACGCTGAATTAGCACCGCTTCTGACATAAGCGCATGTGTAGCGAACTCGTCTGACCACGATGCGGTTTCAAGCGGCTGCACGTCGTCGTCTTCGCCATCTACAGCAATATGCTGCATATGCTCTGGCAAGTTTCGAAGCAGGCTGTGAAACTCAAGTTGTTTGAGCATTTCTTTTAGGTGCTTGGTGTCGAGATCGCGAATATCCATCGCCTGCAAATCCAGATCGATTGGCGCATCGAAGAACAATGAGGCGACGCGTCGACTCAAGAATGCGGAGTCCTTACCTTCAATCAGTTTCTTTTTCGTCGCACCAGATATGTCGTCGATGTGCTCATAGATGCCTTCAAGCGTATCGTATTGTTGAAGCAACTTCACACCACCCTTTTCACCAATGCCCGGTACGCCTGGAATATTATCGCTACTATCACCCTTGAGACTTTTTAGGTCCAGGAACTGGTCTACGCGCACACCGTGCTTTTGCTCAAAGTATTCCGGCTTGTACAGTTCTATATCACTAAACCCGCGCTTGAGTGCATACATATGTGTGTTCGGTGCCAAACATTGCAGCATGTCGAGGTCAGAACTGATTAAACACGTTTCAAGGCCTTCAGCCTCTGCCTTGCGAGAAAGCGTGCCCATAATATCGTCGGCTTCGTAGTCGTCGAGTTCATACAGCGGCCAGCTAAGCGCCTGGAGCAACTCATGCAAAATCGGAATCTGGGCATAAAAGTCAGGCGGTGCAGACTTGCGCCCTGCTTTGTAGTCTGGGTAAATCTCGAGACGTTTTCGAATGTTGGTTTTCGGTTTGTCCCACGCCACGCAGACGTAGTCAGGCTCAAGTTTTTTAATAAGCTCAAGGCTCAACGCGGCAAAGCCATAGACACCACCGGTTGGTGTGCCATCGCCCGTCGAAAGATTGGGCATAGCATAATAGCCGCGATAAAATACACTTTTTCCGTCGATAATCGCAAGGCGTTTCATAATCTTAGTATACAGTAGTCGCCCTGAGAAACGATGTTAGCCTCGAATCGGTGAATATAGCCTGGTTAGTTCTTCGATCAGCATTTGCTCCAAGAAGAAATCTTGCCTCTCAGCTGGCAAGTGTCGCAGCATTGGGTGCGACTTTTTCGTACCCGCAATCCCCAGTGCTGGCTGGCTGTCGACTGGGCGGCCAATTACAAGATTTAAGGCATTGTACGAACCTTGTTTGGCATTGTTAATCTTCTGCTGCAAAGCCCGGCGTGCTGCTTCGCGTAGCTGCTCAATCGTCTCGACCTGGCGCGGGCTGGTTGGAGCGATTTCGCGAAGCAAAATCATAATTGCCTTGGCTTCGTTTTCAGACATTGTCTTCCCCTCGATTGAATCGCGCAGCATGTCTTCAAGCGTATTTGCGAGCTGCACATGATTCCCATTACGACGCTGCGGTGCGTCATCTCCTATCGCGATGCGTTCGACAATCGGCGCGGCTGCTTTCGCAACCGTATCGAGTGCAGCATCGAAATGCCCTTTTTGGTATCGTTCGCCCTCTAAATGCCCTGCCCAGCGCGACTGACGCAACCGACGCACGTCATAGCCTTCGAACGATCCGAGCACTTCGCTTGCTCTTAGAGCAATTTGTTCGTTACCGGCCAGCATTGCATCGGCCAGTGCCATGAGTGTCGCGGCTTCTGACATGGCGGCATAAAATGGAGCGCCGCGACCACCCGGCAAGCGCAGATCTCGACCATCGATATGACGATTAATTCGTGGATTCAGCTGGGCAGCGGTAGTGTCGTAATTTCGAGCCATTATACCTGTAATTTTGCGTGCATATGTCTGGCAATGCAAGCATAGGTAGTATGGCGTTTTTCGAATGCGCGCCAGAGTTTGCTACACTGGTTGGAGTATGACAACAAATTCACCTGTAAAAATTCTCGCCTTTGTGGGCTTAGCCGGTAGCGGCAAAAGCTCGGCAGTCGATTATATGACCGAACAAGGCTACCCGAAGATTTACTTCGGCGGCATTATTTATAAAGCCATGGAAGACGCTGGCATTGAAATCACCTGGGATAGCCAGAAGCAATTCCGCGAAGAAATCCGTGAAAAAGAAGGTAAAGACTTCGTGGTCAAACGAGCGATTACCGAAGTTCACAAGCTGATCGAAGCCGGTCAACATCGTATTATTCTGGACGGCCTGTACTCATGGAGTGAGTATAAGATTCTCAAGCATGAGTTTCCCGGCGAAATTACTGTCGTCGCAATCGTTACACCAAAGCACCTGCGTAAACAGCGCATGGCCAAGCGACCGGAGCGTCCGATGACATCAGACGAAGTTGACCAACGTGATTGGGCAGAAATCGAAAACATCGAAAAAGGCGGACCGATCGCAATTGCCGACTACTTCTTGCATAACGATGGTGACATTACCAAGCTGTACGCTCAGCTCGATACCCTCCTCGACGACATTCACTTTAAAAAATAGCCACGAGTGTGGCTATTTTCGTATCGGGCAAACGACCTGTTATTTCAGGTAGTCGTGCAGCTTTCGAGCGTCCTTGTGCTTACGCAGTTTTGCCAGTGCTTTAGCTTCAATCTGACGAATACGCTCACGAGTAACGGCGAATTCCTGGCCGACTTCTTCAAGCGTATGGCTCTTGCCGCCATCAAGGCCAAAACGCATCTTGATGATCTTCTGTTCACGATCAGATAGCGTCGAAAGGACCGACTGAACCTGTTCTTTGAGCAGCTGCGTCGCGGCTGACTCTTCCGGTGTAACGCTGTCTTCGTCTTCGATAAAGTCACCAAGGACCGATTCGTCGTCATCGCCATCTCGGCCGACGCCGGCATCAAGACTCGAGATGTCTTGTTTGATCTTAATGACGTATTCGACCTTCTCCGGCTCCATCTCGAGCTCTTTGGCAAGCTCTTCAATGCTCGGTTCACGGTTGAGCTCCTGCGTCATACGGCGCTGAGTGCGAAGCAATTTGTTGATCGTTTCGACCATGTGCACTGGAATACGAATCGTGCGAGCCTGGTCGGCAATTGCACGGGTAATCGCCTGGCGAATCCACCACGTTGCATAAGTACTGAATTTGAACCCTTTATCCGGGTCAAACTTTTCAACGGCACGCAGCAAACCAGTGTGGCCTTCTTGAATCAGGTCAAGAAAATCAAGGCCGCGTCCGCTGTAGCGTTTGGCGATTGATACGACAAGTCGCATGTTGGCTTCTGCCATCTTGTCTTTGGCTTTCTTCTCGCCGGCGACTACGCGCTGTGCAAGCGCGAGTTCTTCCTCGGCGCTGAGTAGTGGAATCTTACCGATTTCGCGAAGGTGCAAACGAACTGAGTCGTCGCTGATATCATCGAGATACTGACCGTTATTGAGTTCATCTTCCGGCGTATCTTCTTCTTCGAGCTCCTCTAGATCCGGCTCTTCGTCAATCTGATCGAGTCCGACCAAATCGTTATCTTCTTTGGGTGTCGTGTCATCATCTGCCACGGGCAATCTCCTTTATAAGTTCATTGAGTTCTGAGCGTAATTGACTTGCTTTGGCGTCGTCGCCAGCGTTCTCCGCGTCACGAAGGCGTGCGGTCAATTCTGTCTTTGTTCGTTTCTTGTGTTCTTTTTCAACTTGGCGAATGAGGCGGGCTGCTTCGAAGTAGCGATCATTGTTACTCCATTCCCTATACCGAGCATCGGCCTTTAATTGTACTATTTTGACATACGTATCATATTCATGCAAGCTTTCAGGCACGTCTGTCAATTCTGCGCCGGGGTGTTTAGCGAAATACCGTGCCAACGCTTGGCGCTGTTCCCCGCGTAAGTGCTCTAAGTGGAACTGCGAAAACAGTTCCTGACTCGACGGCTCGACGCTGGCAATGGCAAGCAGATCGTCTTGGTAGTTATAGCTACTGTCTTCGGGTTCAAGCTGCGTGCTTTTGACATCGCGAAGTACAGGCGTGGCCGCAGGCTTGCTTAATTGTTCAGCTTTACGGTGGATAGCATCGCGACTCGAACCGATACGGGTCGCAATGAGTTCTTCATAGTGATCGCGCACGACCGAATCGTCGAGTCGTGAGACGAGTGATAACGACGCCGAGGTAAATGAACGTTTACCGCTGGCGGTCGATAGATCTTCGCGGGCCGCGTACTGATCGATCACCCAATCGACGGCCGGTTGTGGCTGCTTGATTGCCGTACGCCACGCCGAGACGTCTTGTTTAATTAACTCATCGGGGTCTTTTGCCTCGCCTGGCAAGGTGATAATCGAAAGTTCGACGCCGAGACCACTGGCGATTCCGATGGCTCGCTCCGTCGCTGCGATACCGGCCTTATCGCCGTCAAAACAGAGTCTGATATCGTCTGTCAGCCGCTTTAGCGCGCGCAGGTGATGTTCGGTCATGGCAGTTCCGGCTGTCGCCACCACTTGCGCCACATCCGCCTGATGGCTGCTGACGACATCGAGATTGCCTTCGACCACGACGACGTAGCCGCGCGCGCGAATCGCTTCTTTTGCTTGTGAGAGTCCGAACACGTGCCGACCTTTGTCATAGAGCAGTGTCTGCGACGTGTTGAGGTACTTCGGCGCGTTTGGCTCATCACCGATAATCCTGCCCGTAAAGCCGATTACCTGCCCTGCACCGTCCATGAGCGGCACCATCATGCGACCACGGAACAAATCGCCGCCGTAGCGATTGACCAGTCCGCTCTCGCTTAGTTCTTGCTTCGTAAATCCTTTTTTGAGTAGGAACTGCGTCAGCGCTTGGCCGGTATCAGGCGCGTAGCCGATACGAAAGGTTTCGACGATATGTTTTGAAAGGCCTCGTTTCGAGAAAATATACTCGAGCGCATGGCTATTACGCACCATGCTGGTCTGGTAATATTTCGTGGCAAGCTGGTGTGCGAGTGAGATGCGCTTCTTGCGCTCGGCGACCGCACGGCCTGTGCCCGATTGGTACATACCGAGATCTACGCCAGCTTTGCGCGCCAGATGCTCCAGCGCCTGACGAAAGTCCATGCCCTCGACTTCCATGACAAAACTAAAGACGTCACCGCCACGGTTACTACTGAAATCGTGCCAAATCTGTTTTTCAGGCGAGACGAAAAAACTCGGTGTTTTTTCTGAGCTAAACGGACTGAGGCCCTTGTAGTTTCGACCGGCACGCTTAAGTTGTACATACTCGCCAACAATATCTTCAATTGCCAGCCGCGCCCTGACGTCCTCTTTCGCCTCTCCTTGCATATCTCGTATTATATCACCTCTGTTCACGCGTAGCCGATTGTGCTTAAATAGGGGCAATGTATCCGGACAATAACCCCCAACCTCAGCAAGTGCCGCCGCAGCAGCAGTTTCCGCAGCCCGTGCAGCCCCAACCTGAGTATTCGGTGGAGTATCTTAACCAGCTCGCTGGTGAAACTGCCTCGAAACCGGGTGGTCCAAGCAAGATTGTGATGCTAATCGCCGGCGTCGTAGGACTATTGGCGCTCGTACTATTCGCGTTCATGGTATTTGCAGGCGGCCCGTCAGCGGCCGACAAGGCATCATCGATTTACGTCCGATTGCAAACGCTTCAGTCGTTAGCCAACGACAACCAGAAGCAGCTACGCAACAACGATCTCCGTGCCATCAACAGCGGCCTATCGCTGCAGCTAACCAATGCCGCCACAGCGCTTGAAGAGCCGCTTGCCAATATCGGCGTCAACACGAAAAAGCTGCCGAAGTCGCTCCAGACGAAAGAAGCCACCTACAAATCGAACGTGCAGTCGCAGTTCGACGACGCCAAGCTCAATGTCCGACTCGACTCGACCTACACCCGAGAAATGACCTACCAGCTTGAAAGCCTACACGCCATGCTGCAATCAGCCTACAAGGCGACCGGCAGCAAGTCGCTCAAAGACTACCTCAAGACGACCGATGCGCAATTAGCACCGTTTATCGACAAGCTGTCCTCGTTTAAAAGCTAGGCGCTGGCTAGCTGATAGCTGTGACGCATAAGGTCGCGGAGCTCATCGTCGCCGACTTGTCCGGTACATAAAATCGTGTTCCAATGACGCTTGTTCAGGTGGTAGCCCGGCTGGACCGATTCATATGTTTCGCGCAGTATTTCCGCCAGTTGCGGATCGCATTTCAGACTCAGGCGGACTGGCTTGCTGTCTTTCGCGATCAGCGCGAACATCTTGCTCTCTGGCGAGTCTTTCGGACCGACTTTATACACCAGTACGTCATCGCCAAATGGAAAATCGAGCCAGGTGTCTGGGAAGCTTAGTAAATACTCTTGTAGTGCGTCTTGGGTCATGATTGTCCTAGGTTACGAAGTGTTTGTTGCCAGTTCATTCGCTGCTCAACCGACTGTTGCACCTGCGCGCTTGCAGGGTGTGTGGCATAGCCGGTGTCGTCAGTAGCAATAACACCAAATGTATAGCTCAGCGCCAGTTTTTTCAAGCCCTGCTCTTTCGCTTTCGCCAGACAATCATCGCCGAATGCGCTACAGGTCGCACCAAGATCAAGCCATTTCGCAAGGCTATCGCTTTCATCGCCAGTATCGCGTAGCGTCACTTGTATCGCCGCCGAGCGTACGACTTCAGGATTGAACTGTTGATCGAACATGAAGTTTCCCATCGAGTAGACGATAAGCTTTCCATGATACGCCTCAGTCGACTGCACCCAGTGTGGGTGATCGCCGATAACCATGTCAGCACCATTATCGATCAGCGTGTGATCCATGGTTGATTTGATTTCATCTGGACCGGTGACATATTCTTTGCCCGAGTGCGGCATGGCCACGACGGGCATGTACTGCGCGTACGCACTCACCCGTCCGAGCGAAGCTGCGCTCGGAATCTGGAATACGCCATGATACCCGCACATTGCAATCGGCAAATGCTCCTCAGTGGTTGAATCGTCTGACCATTTCGCATGCACCGGCATACTGATGACATCGCAGATATCGTCGAGCTGTTCAGGATTGTAGTGGCCGAAATACTGAATACCATTTTTATCGAGTGCTCGTTTGGTCTCGGCAAAACCGTCGGGCCCTTGGTTATCGGTATGGTTGTTGGCAAGCGTCACCACGTCAAACCACTTCGCGAAATTCGGTAAATACGCCGGGTCGCAGTTAAACGCCAACGTTGCTTCCATATCTGCGCTGGTCATGGCTTTACCCTTTTCGGTCGTCGGACATTCCAGGCCAGTTATCCAGGCATCGTAGGATTTGCGGTCAAATTCATGTAGTCGGGAAAACGGAAACTCATAGGGCTTGTCAGTTTTTTTAGCCTCGTCGTTCGTGTATCGTCCCCAAAACGAGTTACCCGTAAAAAGTAGTTTCGATTCGAGCGACACGATATGTTTTGGCTTGCTCGACTCGACATGTGAAGGCGTCTCAGATTGCGCCGCTTGGCGTGTACCCATGCCGCACAGCTGAAACAGCCCGAACAACAATGCAGCTGCGACGATAATCGCCGCGATGATCCAGGCAGAGCGCATCGTATGCTTCGGCCGGATCGATTGCATCAGCCGCGCACCTTTTTCAGGTAGTATTCGAGTTCTTCGATGCTGCCGCGAATATCATCGAGCGCACGGTGCGCTTCAGGCTTCGCAAACTTCTTGCGGTATTTCCCTTCAAAGACGACTTTCCAGGCGCTGACGTCGAGCATGCGGTAATGCAGCCGCTCGGCAACACGTGGCCATTCATTGTCGATAAACTTGCGGTCTTGGTGAATCGAGTTACCGGCGAGCAACACCCGCTCTTCGCCACTAAAGTGCTTGTCGATAAAGTCTAGCAGCTCTTGCTCGACATCATGGCTCGCTTTGCCGTCGTCGTTTTGCGTCATCAGTTGTGTACGAACCTCAGGAAACTTTTCCCAAAACTCCCCTACCATGCGCTCTTGCATAAGCGACGCGCCAACTTTTTTCACTGCTTCGTAGCGAGCAAGCTCATTGAAGTTCCAATCCGTTACGATTGCCGCGATTTCTAAGATTTTATCTGCCTGTGGGTCAAGGCCGGTCATCTCGAGGTCAACCCAGAGTAATTTGGCATGTTTTGTCATAGTTGCATTATACCATTGCGCTTGACTAAATGACACAATAGTTTTACAGTCAAAATATCCATGGGATTCTCGGAACGGCCGAGAACGAAGTGGGGCACGAGTTTGGGAGGTGTAGGCGTTGCGAAACGCACACACTGAAATCAGCACGTACGAGAAGTTCAGCAACCGCAACCGCAAGGGGGCTTCCCGTACCAAGAAGCGCAAGGCGACCTTCCGTGAGATGGTCCGCCGGGCGCAGGACCGCATCGTGGCTGCGACCAGACATCGCGGCAACGGAGCGATCCGGGCACACAACAAGAAGGACGCTGTCGGCATCCTGCGCAAGTGGGTGTCGAGCCAGGACGGCAAGATCGGCAAGGGTGGCGAGGTCTACCGGGTCCTGGACAAGGCGTTCGATCTTCTTCTCGGTGGAGGCGTCTTGAGGCGCGAGGAGAAGGACAACCTCTACGTGCTCGCCGCTGTGTGAGCACACCCCAACCTCCAGGAGGGCGGGACGACGCAGAGTACGATGAGCACCAATAACACGGTCGCACTACGGAAAACTCGTCCTGCCCTCCATGGGCACACCTTTGCTCCATGCTACCGCCGGGTAGTTTTTTTGTGTCCATGTGCCGATTGACATAAGTAACGTTATATGGTAAATTGTTTATTACGCAAGACGACACCGATGTTGTCAAAGGCCGGTCCATGACCGCCTTCGCGTGCACATCACAGGAAGGAGCGAAGAGTGTCTCACTCTTTCGCACAGAAGATCAACCGCGCCACCGTCCTCAAGGCGGTCCGCACGGGCACCATCAGCGGCACCGACATGCGGCGCTGCGCCAACCAGGTCGCTGACCTGCTGGGCGCTCACCCGGCATGTGGCCGCAAGGTCTACGAGCTGCTGCTCACGCTCGAGAGGGACAACACCATCGTCCTTCGCGACGCGGTCCTCAGGGTCACCACCCACGAGGAGCGCACGCAGCTGCGCAAGGAGGCTACCGAAGCCTCGAGGCGCGCTCGGGCCCGCAAGCACCGTGCCGAGGAAGTGCGTGCAGGTGGTCTTCACGCAGTTCCGCCGCTGGCACCCGTCATCGACATGGGCCTGATCGGCTACAAGAACTGGGTGGAGCGCAGCCTGGGGGTCAAGCCCGTCCCGGTTTCGACGACGGTCCTCGCCCTCGTCTGAGCTTCCCGAGTGGGAGGAGTCTGCCTCGCTGGCACTCCTCCCACTCCGGCTCAGCCGCTCCTTCCTGTGAATTTCTACGACAAACGTTTAAGCGCTGCTTCGAAGGCAGCGTTTTTGAGTGGCTTTTTGGCACCAAGCACATCGGTGAGTGCTGAGCACATAATTTCATCGAGACGTTGGTTTACGACCTGTTCGCTCCAATGCTCGCCTTGCTTGTTCTGTACCCACTCTAGGTAACTCACCACGACGCCACCGGCATTGGCCAGCACATCAGGAATCACATGCACGTCGCGAGCTTCGAGCTGTTTGAGTGCCGCAAGATCAACCGGTCCGTTGGCGAGTTCGAGTATGAGTCGCGCCGAAATATCAGCCTGATTGTCTTCATGTACCACGTCGCCAAGAGCCGCAAGTACCAAGACATCGCACTCGATGCCAAAAATCGCATCACTGCCCTGCTCTTCGCCCTCAAGCTCGTCCATGATCGTGGCTTCGTTCTTCGTCATAAACCCAAGTCCGTCCGGGTTGCTAAGTGTCTTTTTGGAGTTGGCAGCCGCGACGATACGCACGCCTAGTTCTTCTTCGGCTATCTTGGCAAACCAGTACCCGACATTGCCGACACCCTGTAAAGCGACCCGAAGGTCCTTCGTCGTTATATCATGTTGCTCACAATACTGCCGAAGCGCGATAACACCACCGCGACCCGTGGCGGCCGTTCTGCCTTCAGAGCCGCCGTGCGCAAGCGACTTACCGGTAAAACTCGCGTGGCTGTCGTCGCCCGTTATACGCTCGTACTCGTCAACCATCCAGTCGATCGTCTGCGCGTTCGTGTTTACGTCTGGTGCCGGCACATCCGTGTCGGGTCCGATGACGTCGACCAGTCCACGCGCATACTGCCGGGCAACTGACTCGACCGTCGCTTGGTCGTAGCGCCGTGGATCAAATGCCACACCGCCTTTGCCGCCACCCATCGGAATATCCATGGCTGCACACTTAATCGTCATAAGTGTCGCGAGCGCCTGCACCTCCTGCATGTCAACTTCAGGGTGAAAGCGGATACCGCCTTTGTATGGTCCCCGTTTGTCGTTATGCTGCACGCGGTACGCCTCGAATGTCTCATCGCCGACGTCAACCATAAATCGGTGAACATGATCAGGTGTCAAAAATTCTTCAATTTGCCCCTCACTCCAGCCAATTGCCTGCGCGGCGTCCTGTATCAGTTCTTGTGCGGTCTCAAGCATAGCAGCCTCCTTTTTGCTTATCTCATGATACACCCGCATACAAAAAAACAACCTCACATCGTCGTGAGGTTGTTTGAGCGAGACGCGTTTATGACTTTTTCTTGTCGAGGCGGTCAAGCTTTGCGCCGTGAATCACTAAGTAGACCACCAGTGCAGTCGAAAATAGCACGATAAGTGAATTGACGATTGCTCCCCAGCCGAAGCTCAGTTCGACATCGCCGTTTTTCAAGCCGGTATCCCAGACCAAGTTCGACAAATCCTTGCCACCGAGCATGAAAGCCACAATCGGGTTGATGAAGTTGTCGACGAGCGATTTGACGCTTGCGCCAGCCGCGGCACCGACCGCCAAACCGACCGCCAGGCCGATGACGCCTTGCTCGCGGATGAAGTTCAAGAATCCGGCAGCTGGTCCACCACCAAGCTTCGCAAGACGGGCTTTGGCAGCCTCAGTCTTTGCAGCCGCTGCCTGCTTCTTTGCCTCGTACGCAGCTTTTCGTGCTTCTTCTGCCGTTTGCTTCGCAGTTTTCTTTGTTGCCATGATACGCATGACCTCCTTATAAAAAATGATCTCAAGATAAGTGTAGCACAGTGTCAGTTTGCTACCGCCTCAAGTCATTATGACGAGGCGGTAGCGCAGAAAGAAGATGTGGCGGGCGGTCGAAGATGACGTAGCCGCCCTGCGGCAGCTCGATCAGGTGCAGCAGCTCGTCGACCTCCATCTGGCGGATGATGGTCGCGATCTGCTCCTCGGGCCACGCACCGACGAGACCGAGCGCCTGGAGCAACTGCTCCCAGTCCTTCAGATGCCGTGCGGCGTTGTCCTCGGTGAGCCAGACCATCACGATGGTGACGGTGTCCTGCACCGAGAACTCACGTGCGCAGTCCGAGGGCTTGACGATCGCCCACCCCTTGTCGTACTCGGACAGGCGCGGACGACCGACGACGACCTCGCGGTCATGGCCGTAGTGCGACGACTCGACCGCCCGACGGAACTGCTTGTTGGTGCAGTTCATGCCGAGCGTCTTGCGCAGCTGTGCGATCGTGTCGGCCGTGATCTGCATGCCCGCGGGCAGGCGGTGCAGCACGGCCTCGCGAATAGCGACGTCAGAACCCACTGTTCTTCCTCCTGTGTATGTGCTGGGGTGGCGAATCCCGTGACAAGCCTCACGAATCGAAAGCGCCGAGGGTGTTCCCTCGGCGACAGTGTTTTTCGATTGCGAAGAACTAGCCAGCCGAGGGCGTCTCAAAAATCACGAGAATCAGGTGTTGCCGATTGAGTGATAAGTGATACGTCATGGCTTTTAGTCCTGGG
>Ga0310810_10007981_pt1 | contig 12136 bp, 8 predicted proteins | sample NCmetagenome_FD_207641 | JGI IMG/M metagenome (GOLD analysis project Ga0310810, IMG submission 207641) | Soil microbial communities from experimental microcosm in Duke University, North Carolina, United States - NC | ecosystem: Engineered > Artificial ecosystem > Soil microcosm > Unclassified ...
AAAGAGTTAGTCCGATCCCCGATTGTTTTGCCGATGACGACTGGCCCTCACAAGGCATGAACGCGCAGCCTGAGGTGCCGCGACTTGCCATCGGAACGGCGAGCCGATCCTTAGTGGTAAATTTTGGCGACGACCATGATGGCAACAACCATCATGACGAAGATCGCTACTCCAATCTTCTCAGGTCTAGTCAGTTCTAGTTCGGTGTGTCGGTTTGCTACCGTCATGGGGCATCCCATCACAGCGGCTCCGACCGGAGTGCGCCCCCGCTCCTCAAAGGGCGCATTCGGCAAGAGCCACTGTCCTCTGCTTTACGAAAACATGATTGCCCAAGTCCTGACCGCGCGCATTGCGTTGGATCAACGAGCGTGTCAGAGGCTCGCATCGGAGTAGCTACTAACTGTACGCGGAGTGGATAAAGTAGACCCGTGCATGGGGCTTATATGAAGCGCTTTCTCATTTTCATTTGCCTCTTTCCCGGCCTCGCTGTTGCCGGTCTGTTTGCTTTTGTCTCCATCGGGACCGGCGCACTTCCCGACAATCCCGAAGCCGTATTGGTCGGGTGGGGCTACGTTGTCGGGATGGTGCCCGCGCTCATATTGGCACTGATGGACCGGTTCTCGGGGAAAACGCGTGCTCAGCGCGTCATCGCTAACGACGCGCCGACATGGCGGTATGTCGGGCACGTAAAGCTGCCGCAGCTTCGCCTCGCGGCGCGTTGCCGCCAGGTGTCGCCTCCTCGACCACCCCCTGCAGTGAGAGCATCGTGTGCGTAAACTCGAAGCAGCGCGCTAGCTCGCTTTTATCGGCGGGAATATTGAGAAAGACTGACGAAGAGCAGGTACTGGACCTAGTTGATCATTTATTCCGCGGACATGTGATTGGAGTAACCGACGTTGTGCGGTGACAATGACTTCGTCGCACTTGCTGCCGCAACAAACTCACCAACGGGCACGCGGGGGCAATGAATTTCTACTACGTGGCCGTTTCGATTCAGCTCCCAGCATACGGCTCGCGCGCCGTGTCTGGGGAGTCCTCGCACCGCTGCTTCAAAGTCATGGTCGATGGCGGAGACTACGCAGCTCTCAAGGTCACGAAATTTGTTAAGCGGAAGTTCCGTGGGAAAATCAAAAAAACGACGACCAGAAGAAAGGTGTTCATGTCAGCGCTCCATGCAGCTCTTTCGGCGAACGGCCAATACGGGCCTCCACCTCGTTATTCCCTCAACTGCAGCGCCGCTATGCAGTTGACGCCAAGCCGAACGCAGCACTAATTGGTCGCGTCCCGTCAGATTCCTTCTGATCGCCGCGGTGCAAGAGGACGCCACAATGGGGCTGGCGGGGCCGTCACCCGTTCGCTGAACGAACGCAAGATCGCCCACAGCCCGAGGCTCGCGATGGCACGTCTCGACCGTTGCCAATCTTCTCACGCGTGCGCAAATGCTCGAAGCGGTGCGCTGATCCGTCTCGCGGCTTGTCCGCAAAGGCTCGCGCCCCACACAGCTATCCTTTCGCTTGGAGCGCCCCTGAGCGAGAGCGTAGGACGCGCCTGCGGGGTCGAACAACCCGCTATAGCTTGAGATGAGGTGCGCTACGTACACCAAAAACCTTGCGCCGTCGCGGTAGGACACCTTTTGAGTCGTGCGTTGGGCGTTTATGTTGACGTTGAAGCAGGTCACGGGGCGTTTGATGCCAGAAGGGGTCGTTGGGAAGCCCGAACAGGTCTTTCCGTTTGTGATCGCAAACACGCCTCCCAATGCCGGGCAGCGCAGGTTTGCACTTGTTGTTGTCGGCCTGCTGATGCTCGGGATTGCGGCCGCAATACCGTTTGCAGCGGTGCAGGGACCACGCATCGACGCATTCATTCCCGTTCTTCAAACTGTCCTGTGCGTCGCCGACCTCATTACGGCGATCCTCCTGTTTGCCCAGTATTCAGTCCAGCCGCAGCGCGCGCTCTTGGTACTTGCGAGCGGCTACGTTTGCAGCGGGATGTTCGCCTTTTTGCAGACGCTTGCATTTCCCGGAGCGTATGCCCCCGCCGGTCTGTTCGGCAGTACCGATCATGCGGCTTGGTTCTTTGTGCTTTGGCACACCACGTTTCCACTTGCGATCATCATCTATGCGATCTTCAAAGATACGGGTGAGACGTCCCTTGCACCCGGCAGATCGATTGGCTCGACAATAGCCATCACGGTAGCGTGCGTGTTGGGGGTCATTGCCACGCTCACGCTATCGGTCATCTTCGGGACTGATTATCTGCCAGTCCTCTATACGGGCGGCGTCACGCAGCAAACCCTTGCTGCGAATCTCGTGAACGTCGTGATGTGGCTGCTGGGGCTCGCCGCTCTCGCTTTGTTGTACCTCCGCAGACGCTCAATCCTCGATCTGTGGCTGATGGTAGTTTTGGTTGCGTGGATGCCCAACTTTATTATTGCCGCCCTCGTAACAACCGTCCGTTTTTCAGTTGGCTGGTATATGGCCCGGGGCTACGCGCTGATCTCAAGCTGTACCGTGCTGGCCGTTTTGCTCACCGAGACGACATTCCTGTATGCCCGGCTTGTTGGTGCGGTGACATTGTTGCGCCGCGAACGCACCAATCGTCTCATGACCATGGATGCGGCCACCGCCGCCATGGCGCACGAGGTTCGGCAGCCGCTGGCAGGACTAACGGCGCGCGGCGCTGCTGCGAAAAGATTTTTGAGCCGAACGCCGCCAGATATCGCGAAAGCCCTCGAATGTATCGACGGCATCAATGAGGCGGGGAAACGCGTCGAAGATGTCATTTCAGCAATCCGTGGTCTTGTACGAAAGCAAAGTGACCAAAAGGCCCCAATCGACATCAACGATGTTGTACAGCAGGCCCTCGATCTTATGTCGCACGACCTTCAGGTCCGAGGCGTCACTGTCACAGGCGACTATCAAGACGGCTTGCCGCTGGTTCGTGGGAACCGACTGCTGCTTCAACAGGTCGTCCTTAACCTGTTGCGGAATGCCGTCGACGCAATGACGCCTGTCGAGGCGCGTTCGCGGCATCTCCGATTGGCGACCGCGCGCAATGACGCTTTGATGGTTGTCCTATCGATTGCCGATACCGGCAGTGGTGTCTCGCCTGATGATCGCGAGCGCATCTTCGATCCTTTTTTTACGACTAAGCAGGCTGGCACGGGTTTGGGACTATCGATTTGCCAAAGTATTATCGAAGAACACGAGGGTAAGCTGAGCCTCGCCAGAACCGGAGCTACCGGTTCAGTATTTGAAATCGCATTGCCTGCTGCCACCGCATAGGAGCCAGCAGCGGGCTACGCATTCTCGCTAGCAGCCGCGAAGCATTAGATATTGCGGGCGAATTGGCCTGGCGCATGCCACCTTTGCCGACGCCGGACGCTGCCGCGCGCGAATCCGGCGATCAGCTTTTGCAGTATTCTGCCGTTCGACTGTTCGTCGCGCGTGCTGCATTCGCCTCTCCGTCGTTTCGGCTGACTGCCGAAAACTCAGCTGCCGTTGCGCGCATCTGCAGACAACTGGACGGCATTCCGCTTGCGCTCGAACTGTCGGCGGCACGGGTCAAGGCTCTGCGGGTCGAACAGATCGCCGAACGGCTGGACGATCGCTTTCAGCTCCTCACCAGCGGCAATCGCACCGCGTTGCCACGCCAGCAGACGCTGCGTTCGACGATCGACTGGAGCCACGATCTTCTCAACGATCCCGAGCGCGTTCTGCTGCGGCGGCTTTCGGTATTTGCAGGCGGCTGGACGCTGGAGAGCGCGGAAGCGGTTTGCGATGGCGAAGGCATCGAGTCCGGTGAGGTACTCGACCTTCTGACTCGTCTGGTCGACAAGTCGCTGGTCGTGCCCGACGACAAGGCAGCCGAGCCGCGCTACCGGATGCTTGAGACGATCCGCCAATACAGCCGCGAGAAGCTTGCTGCGGCAAATGAACAAGAGCGAATGCGCGACCGGCATCTCGCGTATTTTGCCGATCGGGCGGGGGCATTCGAGCCACACTTCTATCATCCCGATCAGATGCGCTGGTACGCGAGAGCCGACGTCGAATTAGATAATTTCCGGGCGGCGCTGGACCATTCGCTGAGCCCCGCGAGGGTACGCGCCGGGATGCATGTCATCCTCGGGCTCCATCGGTATTGGGTGGCGCGCGTTTACTGGCGGGAGGCGAGTGAATGGCTCAAGCGTCTGCTCGCGATACCGGAGGGAGAGCAAACGCCATTGCGGGCCCGAACGATATTCGTGGCCGGTCACATCACGAATTACTTCGATCCAGTACAGGCTAGCGTTTTCGGCGAGGATAGCCTGCGCCTTTCTCGAACGCTCGACTACAAGGAAGGCATCATCAACGCATTGTGGCTGATCGGGTGGCTGCGTCAGCCCATGCTCGATGGTACGGCGCTCCCATACTTTGAGGAGTGCATTCGTCTGGCGCGTGAGACCGGTTACACATGGGGCGCGATGCACGCCTACGCCTGGTACGGAATGTACCTGATTGGCATCGGCGATTATGAAGCCGCCAAACCGGCACTGCGGGAGGGGATTGTTCAGGCGGAGCGGATTGGTGGCGATTCTTCATTGATCGGACGGTGCGAGGGAAATCTCGGACAGGCAGCACTGCTGCAAGGGGACTTCGTCGCGGCAAAAGCCAGTCTCGACAAAAGCCTGGCGCTGCAAAAAGGTGCGGGGAATCGCAATGGAGTCGCGGAGTCGCTTTGGCTGCAAGGCAGACTGGCATTGCGTCAGAAAGACTTCCCGTTGGCATTCAGCAATCTCAAGGAGAGCCTTGCTCTCTACCGGACCTACACGACTTCGGTGTGGGTGACGCGCGGGCTTGTCTATATCGCTATTGCTCACATTGGTTCCGACCACCTCGTGCCCGCGGCGCGATTGGTCGGCGCATTGGACGCACGTGACCGCACGTTGGATCCGATCAATACGCACCTCGGTTCGCTCGCCTCGATCGCCGAATACAAGAGCGCCGTGGACAGCCTGCGGGCAAAGTTGCCGGCCGCGGAATTCGATGCCGCCTGGCAGACCGGACAGAAGCTGGCTATCGAGCAATCGATCGAGCTTGCTCTGTCGTAACGACGGTTCTCTTACATTTCGGTCACGAGCCGTTGAAGTGCCGAGGCGTTGCAGCATATAAAGTTCCGCCCCGGCCATTTGCGGAATTACCTGCACATCCGGACTAAGTCCGCTTTATCCCGATAACCAAACTGCATCGGGCTAGGAACGGACCTTGGATCACAAATCCCCGCCATCCTGTTGCACACCTGACTTCCCCGTGATGCACGCTTATTTCCCGCGAACAAACGTCACGAAACCGTCTCTGTTGGGCATCAGAACTTTCGGTAGCGTTCTTGCGTCGATCGTATCGGTCTCGCCGACCACCCCGTTGAGCTGCAAGATATATGCGACCACAGCATAGACCTCGTCGTTGGTCAGCGATTTCGATTCGTTGTAGGGCATCGCGCGCCGAACGTAATCGAAGATCGTCGTAGCATAAGGCCAGAAGCTTCCGACCGTTTTCACTGGAGGTTTGTCGCCGGGAAGTGTGCCTTGCCCGCCAACAAGCTGATCGTTCGGTTTGCCGGCCCCCTTCTCGCCATGACAGGCGACACATTTCGCGAGGTAGACGGTTTCGCCCTGTTTCGGCGTCCCACTGCCCAGCGGTAGGCCGACGCCATCCGGACCAATGCTAACATCCCATGCGGCAATTTCTTCGGGCGTCGCGACCCGTCCGAGGTTTGGGCCGTCCGCGGCGACGGCCGCGGCTGAAATAAGGGCGAGTGCGGAGACCGCAATGAGGAGACTGTTACGCGTAGACATGTTTCACCTCCCCTTTATCGGAAATGCGCCAGGTTGTGATCGCGTTGGAATGGAAGATCGTCCGGGCCCCGCGCTTGGCGATCATCTGCTCGCGCGTCGGCTGGACGTACCCGGTGTCATCCATCGCGCGGCTTTGTAGGATGGCCGGGCCACCGTTCCATTGCCAGGCCATGCGGAAACGCGTCAACGCTTTCGGCAGTACCGGCTGCTGCAACGCGGCCGCCGCCCAAGTCTTGCCGCCGTCGGCCGATACCTCAACCTTGTTGATCTTGCCGTAGCCTGACCAGGCAAGACCAGAAATTTCATAGAGCCCCGGCTCTTTCATTGTGAGACCCGGTGAGGGGCGCGTGATTACCGACTTGCCTTCCTGCGGTAAAACGAATTGGAGCGATTTTCCGTCGGGCAAGGTGATCGTATATTTCGAGGTCTCGTCCTTCGTCATCGTCGGGTTCTCGGTCGCCTTGATGCGCCGAAGCCATTTGACGTTCATGTTGCCTTCATAGCCGGGCAACAGCAGCCGCATCGGATAGCCGTTCGCCGGTCGCACGTGCTCGCCGTTTTGATAGAGCGCAACCAGCGCGTCATCCATTACTTTTTCCATCGGGATGCTGCGACTCATGCCAGCGGCGTCGGCGCCTTCCGCCAAAATCCACTTGGCCTTCGGATCGACGCCGGCTTCCTGAAGCAGAACAGCGAGCCTCACGCCCGTCCATTCGGCGCAGGAGACCTGACCATGAATCTGCTGAACCCCCACTTGTGCGGGCTCTTTCTGGTAGAGCAACTGACCGTTACCGCCACATTCGATGAAGGCAATGCGCGACTCCATTGGATAGCGCGCCAGGGTTTCGAGCGTAAAAATGAGCGGGCGTTTAACTAGGCCATGGATCAACAGCCGGTGTGTGTCCGGGTTGATGTCCGGAATGCCGCTGTGATGGCGCTCGAAATGTAAGCCGTTAGGCGTGATCATGCCGTCGAGCAAGTGGTGCGGCGTGCGTGACGTCCCGGTGCCGATCGTCCCGAGTGCGGTGTTCCAGGTCCGCACGACCTTGTCTTCATATTTGGAAGGCTGTCCGTAGCCGACGAACCCAGACCCTGGTAGCTTCATCCAAGGCTCGACCTGTAACGCGTCAGCGGTCGCTGCGTTAGGCAGAGCGGTACTGGCAAAGGAGGCCGCCGCCGCGGTGCCCGCCATCAAAAACATACGGCGGTGAACGAGTCCGTTCCCGGCCACGGCATTCAGATCGGGCCCGTGAAGCGTCGATCGATCAGTTGCCATCAAGCTCTCCTTTGACTGTGCCACAGGTGATCCGCCGCCATCGACGTACTATTCACTGGCTTTCTTGGCGAACGATGCCGTGACCTCCGTCATGCGTTTCAGGAACTCGTCCCTACCCTTAATGTTGTGCCGCTCTCGCAGAAGCTCACCCGTGTTATAAGCAACCCAAATCTTGCCGACATCGTCCTCCCAGACCAACACCTTCAAGGGCAGATCGATCGCCGATGTGGGGAACTCGGGGAGCAACGGCTGGAGTAAGCCACCTCGCCCGAATATGAGGAGTTGGCCTGGCCGAATCTTATCGCCCCGCGTTGCTGCAAGCTCTTGGAAATTCACGCGTGAGAAAATCTGAAAGTCATTCGACGAGGCTTTGACCGCGGCTTCAAGCCGATCCATCGTCTCTATCACAGAATACCGACTTGGTATTTTCACAAGATTGCTGTCGCCAAGGACTTGAGACGCACAAGCGGCTGCGACTACAAGCCCCAAAAGGAGCGTTCGCATCGAATATTCTCCACTGCTAACGATTGACAGGTGTATCCGCTGTTCTCGCACCGATTGTTTTGGCGATTGCGTCACCGCGAAGCGCCGCCGCCTGCCTGTGGCGTTACCTACCAAATCCGGCTAGCATGACGCTTCGCGAGGTTGCTTTCACCTCGATGCAGAAAGCCCAATGAACACTCTTGTCGGCGTCGACGTCCCGAAGGATGGCCGAACGAACGACGAAAATTCGCCGAATTCCCTTCGAGCGGGACCGATGATCCTCGGCTCGAATGGCGGACCGCCACTGACTGTGGCGGGCCCGATGCGGTTGCGATTCGACCCCTACGTCCTCGACCTCGGGCGCGGCTGCATTTTGGCCGGGAACGAAGAGATCGGCATTCGGCCGAAGACCTTCGAATTTCTGCGGTACCTCGTGGGCAATCCGGGCCGCCTCGTGTCCAAGGACGAATTGCTGACTGCGGTGTGGCCGAACGTCACCGTGAGCGAGGATTCCCTCGTGCAATGCGTCACTGAGCTTCGCCGCGCGTTACAGGATCACGACCAGCATCTCATCAAGACCGTACAGCGGCGGGGTTACCGTTTCGAGGCCGCGGTGTCAGCCGAATGGCCCGCCGCGGTGCCGCAAGCCGCCGACGCTCCAACCCGATCGGCGACCGATGATCCACCGACCGGTCACGACCGACGTAAGATCGGCCGTCCTCGGCACGCCATGATGCTCATTGCGATCGGCACACTCGCCATGCTCACTGCGACCCTCGGAGCGGTTGGGTGGTGGTTTAAAGTAGGCAATCCTTTCACGACACTGCCGCCATTCTCGGTCGTGGTCCTGCCCTTCAACAATGTCAGCGGCGACCCGGATCAGGATTATTTTGCCGCGGGCGTGACCGTCGACCTGACGACAGATCTGTCGCGGCTTCCAGGGATGTTCGTGATCTCGCCTGCCACGGCGCAGACCTTCAATGGAAAGAGTATCGATGCGAGGCAGGTCGGCCGCGATCTCAACGTGCGGTACCTGCTCGAAGGGAGCGTGCACCCGTCGGGGAATCAGCTCCGCATCAATGTTCAGTTGGTCGATGCGGGGACCGGCGCCCATCTCTGGGCTGAGCGCTTCGAGCTCGAGCGTGAACGTCTTCCAACCTGGCAAAACGATATCGTGGGACGGATTGCCACCGCGCTCAACTATCGGCTGACCAAGATCGAGAGCGAGCGCACGTTCCGTGAGGGACGCGACTCTCCTGATGCCCATGACCTCACGACGCGGGGCTGGGCGATGATCTATACGGCCAAGACATCCGGCAACTACGAGGCTGCCCGGGTCCTCTTCAAGCAGGCACTGGAGCGTGATCCCCGGGCGGTCAATGCGATGGCCGGGATCGGCTGGTCTTCGACAGTCTCGGTGCTGAACGGATGGAGTGCCGCACCGGCCGAAGACATCGCCCGGGCGGAGGCGGCCGTCATCCAACTGCTCGCCATCGACCCGAATCACGTCGTCGGCCATCATGTGCGGGGTTTCTTGCTGCGGCGGCAGCGGCACCCTGAAGCCGCGCGCGATGCTTTTCGCACCGTCGTGACCCTCAATCCGAATTTTGCGCCGGGCTATGCTCAGCTGGGCGTGACGGAGCTGGAGCTCGGCCGGCCCGAGGAAGCCATCAAATCGCTCGAGCACGCGATCAGGCTCAGCCCGCGGGATCCGAGCATTGGCCATTGGCTCGGCTTCATCGGCGTCGCCGAGTTCCATCTCGGGCGATACGCCGAAGCGACCACCTGGCTCGCTCGCGCCGTCCAGATCAACATGGACCCGGGCACCCCGACGGCTGTGCAGCACGCTTATTTCGTCAGCGCGCTCGCGCTCGCCGGACGCCCGGACGAAGCGCGCGCCGCGCTCGCCGATTTCCGGAGAGCGAAGCCTTCAGCGACCATCGCTAGCTTGCGAGCAGTGGCATTATCGAAAGAAGCCGCCTTTGTCGCCCAGCAGGAGCGCCTCTATGAGGGTCTCCGGATAACTGGACTGCCTGAATGAAAGGAACCATTCGGGGCGGAGCCTGACTCATTGCACTACCGAACGTTCGTAAGGTCCGCTTCGGGTCCTGTCGGATGCTTCACCTCGATCAACGGACATCCCAATCCCTCCGTCAATACCCCGCGCGGAACCGCGTCTCAGCTTTCTTCGCTTTGCGGCGCGTGCAAGAAGACAGGATGGCGAAAGCAAAATTAGACTTCAGGCCGAACCGTATCGATGAGGGCAACTGGCAGATTGTAGCCGTGCTGCCGGGTTACGAGGACCGTTACATCAAAGGGCTGACCAGCCGCGATGATTGCTACGATTGGATCAATGGCAGCCGCAAGATCGACTGGCTCCGCTCGCAGGGCTACGCCAAGTGACCGCGATCTGACGAGCATCGGCGGCCCTGCTAGTAGTCCCAAATCTATGCGACGGCTGGCCGAAAGGCTGCCGTTTGCTTTAGGTCGGTTCAGAGTCATTCGCACCGATCGCGACGTCCTCGTCATGTCGGCTTTACCTCCAACTCCGGACATTCGCTCCGTCGCCGCGAAATGACGCGATGGGCCAGGAGCAGACTCATGCAGCGCAGCAAGTAGGGGATGAGCGACCGTTCAAACAGCGGTCTAAGATGCGGGCGCACTATTGACAATCGGAAGCCGGGCCAGATGCTTGCGGTCATGGATCGCGATGATTTGAAGCGGCTTCTTGGCCCCTTTCCAGAGCGGTGCCCACTTAATGCTGTGCGTCTGGAAACAGCCGATTGTGGCTCGTACGTGCGAGAGACTATCGAATATGCGGTGGAGACGGATGAGCGCGTCAAGTCCTTCCTGCTCGTGCCAAAGCATATCAATGGCAGTGTGCCGGCTATCTTTGCGCACCATCAGCATGCGAGCCAGTTTCATTTAGGAAAGAGAGAAGTTGTCGGGCTGGAAGGCGATGCAGATCAAGCATACGCTTCGGAACTCGCAGAGCGAGGCTATGTCGTCATCGCGCCCGATGCTTTGGCGTTTGAAGAGCGGAACTGGAGCAGTCCTTCAGGATACGCCGAATATTACGAACTGGCCACGCGTCTCGTACAAGGCAGAACATTACTCTCCAAATGCCTCCATGATGTCAGTGTGGCCCTGGATTACTTGGTGGTTCGGCCGGAGGTTGATCCGCTACGGATTGGATTCATCGGCCATTCCTACGGCGGCAAAATGGCCATCTGGGCTCCAGCACTCGATAACCGCATTCGAGCGTCGGTCTCCAATTGCGGATGCGTAAGCTACAAGGAGTCGCTAGTCCGTGACATCGGCGTACAGATGGAATTTTGTCTGCCAGGTGTACTCCAAATTGGGGATGTTGAAGATATCGTTCGGCTTGTCTCTCCTCGCGCGTTACTTCTGCAAGCGACTTCAGAAGATGTATGGTCTCGGGGAGCCGCCGTAATATTTGAAAATGCTGAATCCGCCTTTCCAAAAGGAAAGCTGAAGCTTCGATGTTGGCCAGGCGGTCATGTCTTTACGCAGGAAATGCGAGAAGCGGCATATCGGTTTCTTGACGACCATCTACGGAGAGGGAATAAGCCAAACGGTATGTAGCTTTGCGCTGCAAATCTTGTGGCAAGAACCTCTCCATTGTATTCCGCAAAAATTGGTGCGTGCGGTGGTTGTTGCGATGCACTCCCTGCTTCCGAGATGGGTCAACCACGACAAAACTCATCTTGAGCACAACGAGTCCGCTCTTCCCCCGATCAGCGACTTGGGAGCGGACATCGAATTCTGACGCTCCGGGCCATGAGCCGACATAATGCTCGTCAGCGGCAGTGCATCGGGCCAGTGCCGACCAAGACGTCGTCTTGCGCGTATGAACTCATACTCACGCCTTCGCCAAGATTCGGATCTGCTCAATAAACAACTGAGCTACGTGAGAGAGTGTGCGTCCCCGGAGCGTAATGATGCCGAGCGGCGTGGATGGGATGGGCAGCGCAACCGACAGAGCCCGCAAGAGAGACGGCTTCGGCGCAAGGCGGTATGTCGACGCTGGATAGAACGCCAGATATCGGCCAGTCGCCAATAGCGCGTTGTTCATTTGAATTGAAGTGCAATAAACCGCCTTCGGTGGCAGCGGGAGACCGTGTGATTGAAACATTCGCGTCACGAGGGTCCCGACAAAACTCTCCGCCGCCGGAAGAACCCAAAAGGTATCTACCAGGTCGGCCAACTGCAATTTGCGTTTCCTAACCAAAGGATTGTTGGCTCCGGCGACGATCAAGCTTGGCTCTTCCGCGAGAACCTCGACATCAAGGTCGGCATCGGTGATCGCAGCCGGCAAGCGGCCGACAATCAAATCGAATTTTCGTTCACGCAGGGCCTGGCATTGCGCGTCCAGCGCGCTGGCGCCGCCTGTGATGTGATAAACAATGCCAGGGTTCGTGGTGGATAGGCGATCGATCACAGCCGGAACGAGTCCTGAGGCGATCGGATCGGCGGCGGCAATGCGCAGTTCGCCGCCGGTCGCGTCCATCAGGAATTCAACC
>Ga0310810_10007982_pt1 | contig 12136 bp, 7 predicted proteins | sample NCmetagenome_FD_207641 | JGI IMG/M metagenome (GOLD analysis project Ga0310810, IMG submission 207641) | Soil microbial communities from experimental microcosm in Duke University, North Carolina, United States - NC | ecosystem: Engineered > Artificial ecosystem > Soil microcosm > Unclassified ...
GGGTACACGTAAGGACGGCGTCGGGCCGGAACTTTGCGTGGACTCCGAACGAGGATCGGGACCGACGGCGGTACATCTATGACGTATTCCTGACGACGGCACGACGATAGACGCGGGACAGAGTCGGGCCGATCAGGAATGCCCTCGATCAACTGCCGCCGATGCGGATGTCCTGCGTCTTGTGCTCGCCATCGGCGATCGCGATCTTGGTAGCCGACGGCGAGAGGCGCTGCAGGAAGGCTGAATCGAACCACTCGCCTGGCTCCACGTCGTCTGCGGCCGCGATCAAATAGTCGCCCGCAGGCAGATTGCGGATCGTGTAGACGCCGTCGGCGGATGGCCGGGCTCCTTGAAGCCGCCGCGACTGGGGAGTCCAGAGCGACGGATTCGCCGGAAAGATCACGACGGTGTAGTCAGACAGGGCGGCGCCCGCGGCGGTCCGCAGCGTGCCGGAGAGCTGCCCCAGGCGATCGGCGAAGACGATCGCCGCGTCCATCACGTGTTCATTCGGCTGGACCGAGAAGGCCTGGTCGAGCGCGTCCGTCCCGTTCGCCGTCGCCGACTTCAGCAGCCAGCCGCCCGGACGGCCCAGGCCCGGAAAGGACACGCTGAGCCGGTAGCGGCCCGGCGTCAGGCCATCGATTGTGAAACGGCCGTCCGGCTTCACGCTCGCCGGGCCCGGCGCGAATGACACCGATCCCTGAACCATCGCCGGCGCAGCGCGCACGCGAATCGCGCTGAGATCGGCCGGCGGCCTCAACGCCGCGGCCTCGAAGCGAATCTGTCCGGCGAGCGACAGGCCTGGTTCGAGTGAGAGGCCCAGTCCCACGATGGGCTCGCCGTCGATCACGAGATCCGTGGACGCCCAGACAAGCTGGGGCGGAGCGCCGCTGGTGCCGTCGGCGTTGGCAATCGGCCGCGCGGCCCGCGCGAGTACCGTGTACTCGCCCGGTGAGACGCCGGCGAATGCGAAGCTGCCGTCCGGCGCCGTATGCACCGTTCGGAATCCCTCGAACGCCTGGCCGGAAACGATCGTCCGGAGTGCGCTCAACGTGACTTCCGTTCCGGGCGGCGCGCCCCCTTCAGGCAGCGACACGGTGCCCTCGACCCGCGCCGTGGGTACGAGCTGCAGCGCGAAGTCGACGCCGCCGCGTTCTTCGCCCGGCCGAAGGGAGACGACGCCGGCCTGCGATGCGATCGTACTGCCGGGAAAATACGTCATCGCCAGCGCTACGCCGCGGTCCGGCGGGGCAGGAGACTGCGGACTCACCGTCGTCGCGTGCCGCACGTCGGCGTCGGTCGTCAGCCGGAGCTCGGCGGATCCCGTGGCGGGCCGGCCTACGCCGCCCACGACGTAATCACCCGCGACAAGACCGAAAATCCGATACGCGCCGCGGTCGTCGGTCGTCGTCGAACCAGCCGGGACCAGTCGTCGCTCGCCGTTCGCCATGGCGTAGCGCATCGCGCGGACGGACGCATTCGCCGCCGGCTCGTTGTTCTGATCGAACACGACGCCTGTGACGACGGCGCCGCGCGGCATGCGCACGACGATCGCGACCTTCTGGCCGTCGCCAACTGGAATGGCGGATCCCGGGCGCTGGGGGCGCTTCGCGCCGTACGCGATCGTTACCCACGCGGGCTTGGACGCGGTCACCGTGTAGCGGCCCGCGGGCAGGCCGTCGAATACAAATCGTCCGCCGTCGTCTGTGATGGTGGTACGGCCGGAAGCGTCAGGACTGCCGCATGTCACGCGCGCCTTGCGCACGGGTCGCGCCTCGCCGTCGTCGCTGACGACAACGCCGGAGATCGCCGCCGTTCCACGAATCGTTGCTCGAGGATCGCGCGCCTGGCTCCCGGACGGCTGGGACCCCAGCGCGAACAGCAGCACGGGCAGCGCCAGGTTCACACTAGACTCCCCTCAGCGGATCTCGACCGACCTCAGATCCATCGTCTTCTGCTCTCCCTCGAAGAGCCGGATCGTCCCTGCGACGCGGGATAACGACTGGAGCAGGGCCGGATCCTGCCATTCCCAGACGCGGTCCTCCTTGACGGCGGCCACGTAGTACTCGCCGGCCGGCAGCGATTGCATCGAATAGACGCCGTCGACGCCGGCGCGCGCGGTCCGCATCCGGCGCGAGAGCGCGCCCGCCGACGACCACGCCGCGCTCTCGACGGGAAACACGATGACGATGGCCGTAGGGTCGGGTCCGGTCGCGTCTTGCACGACGCCGTCGAGCCGCGACGGCCGATCCGTAAAGGTCATGACGACGCCGGCCGCGTCCTTCGATTCGAGATCGACCGGCAGATCGGCGATGTCGCGACCCTGGTACAGCGCGCTCTTCAGCGACCATCCGGCTGGCAGCACGCTGACCCGAAGCACGTAGCGTCCCGGCGGCACGCCGTAGGTCTTGAACTGTCCCGTCTCGTCCGGCCTCCCTGTCTGCAGCGCCAGTCCAGCGTCATCCAGCTTCGTGCCGTCGGCTGGATCGAGCGTGATCCGGATGTTCGTCAGCGACTCGATCGACGGCTTCTCGATCGTGCCCTCGAATTCGATCCGGCCGCTGACGCGCGGACCTGGCGCGAGCGGGACGATCACGTCGGGCAGGTCGCGATCGCCCACCGAGATCGGCATCTGTGCAACGAGCGTGGCGTCGGCGGGAATCAGCGGCGGGCCGACCGCGGGAATTCTTGGCGTCGAGGAAATTGTGACCGTCCCTGCCGGCGTCGTCGTGCGGGTCGCTTCGTCCGGGTCGATGGGTGCGCGCGGCACGCGAACCACGCGCAGCACATATTGGCCTGCCGGTACGGCGGGAAACGTGAAACCGCCGGCCGAATCCGTCAACGCCGCGGCGACGTCGAGGGCGTCGACCGTGTCGTCGCCTCCGGCGAGGGCGAGGTGCAGTCCGGTCGTGGCGGCCGGCCCCTCTGGTCCGATCACCGTGCCGGAGATGCGCACGCCGCGGGCCGGCCGAAGCTGCAGATCGATTCCGCTGCGCTCTTCGCCCGATCCGACCGTGACCGCCGTCGCCTGGGCCGCCGTCGGCGCGGCCGGGTAATACACGGTCGGATAGATGAGAATTCCCGACGCGCCGACGATCGGCGTCAGCGTTCCGGGCGGCAGCGAGATAGTCTGCCCGCCGGCTTTCATCGCGTACGGCGATCCGGCGGGCGCGATCGCGGAGCCGATGCCGTTCATCTCGCGCCCGAGCTCCATGCGCTTCACATCGCTGATCGGCGTGCCCGTGAAGAAGGACTCCATCACGTCGGTCGGGACGGACGTCTGCGTCGACGGCACGACGATCACGTAGTCGCCCGGCGTCAAGCCCGCGATGCGGTACATGCCGCGATCGTCGGTGAACGTCGTCGGTCCAGCCGTCGCCCGACGCCGACCCGCCACGAACGTCCGTCCCATTGCCTGCACGCGCGCATTCACGACGGGATCGCCGGTCTCGTCCAGGACGGTTCCCGAAATGGCCCCGTGCTTCCACATCCGCACGTCGAGGCCGTTCACACGCTGTCCTGGTTTCAACGGGATGGTCTGCCCGCTGCCTCCGGGACGCCGCTGATTGTATGTGGCGGGGACGTAGCCGCCCTTGGTCGCGGTGAGAAAGAGCGACCCGGAACGCAGTCCGCGGATCACGAACTGGCCATTCCCGTTCGTCATGACTCCAGGAGTCGGAGCCGGGGGATTTGCCGAAGGGACGGCTGGCCCCGCCGGGATCACGACGACGCCGGGGATGGGTCGGCCGGTAGCGGCGTCGATCACGCGTCCGCTGACGACTGCGGACCGGGTCTCGGCGTCGAGCTGCGGGGCCGTCCGCCCGAGTGTCGCGAGCAGGACGAGCGCGTTCAACACGTCGATGTTCCCAAGATGACGACTCCCGCCAGCGGTTTCCTGCCTATTGAATGGTACGACAAAAAACACGCGCCGGTGTTGCGGATCCAGCCGCCCGCATAGTACCGTTCACTGGATACGCGATCGCAGCCGACTGCGCCCATGACACAGCCCGCGTCCGGCACGCTCAAGAAAACCCCGCTGCACGCGCGGCACCGCGCGTTGGGCGCACGGATGGTCGAGTTCGGCGGCTGGGACATGCCGGTCGAGTACTCCGGCATCGCTGCCGAGCACATGGCGGTGCGCACGCGGGCGGGCCTGTTCGACGTCTCGCACATGGGCGAGATCGAGATCGCCGGCGCCGCGGCGTTGAACGCCGTCCAGCACATCACCTCCAACGACGCTTCCCGCCTCGCCGACAATCAGATTCAGTACTCCGCTCTGACGACGCCGACCGGAACGTTCGTCGACGATGTGCTGACGTACCGTCTTTCGGCCGAGCATTTCATGCTCGTCGTGAACGCGTCGAACATCGTGAAGGACTTCCACTGGATCGCCGAGCACGTGAAGGACGTCGGCGGCGATGTCGTCGCGGTCAACACCAGTTCGCGCTACGCGCTGATGGCGCTTCAGGGGCCCGCGGCGCGCGGCGTCCTGCAGACGTTGACGGGCGTCGATCTCGATGCCCTGAAGTACTACTGGTTCGCGACGGGCGAAGTGGCCAACATCAAGGCAACGATCTCGCGCACCGGTTATACGGGCGAAGACGGGTTCGAGGTGTTCGTGCCGCCGAGCGCCGCCGAGCGTGTCTGGGATGCCATCCTGCAGGCGGGAAAGGGCGCGGGCGTGGTTCCCGCAGGCCTGGGCGCGCGCGACACGCTCCGCCTCGAAGCGTCGATGCGGCTGTACGGCAATGACATGGACGAGACCACGTCTGTCCTCGAGGCGGATCTCGGCTGGATCGTCGGGTGGAAGAAGGACGAGTTCCTCGGCGCCGACACCCTGAAAGAGCAGAAGGCGCACGGCACGTCGCGCAAGCTCGTGGGGTTCGAGATGCTCGAGCGCGCGATCGGCCGTCACGGCCACGAGATCTACATGGCCGGTCAGAAGGCCGGCGTCGTCACGAGCGGCACGCAGACGCCGTTTCTCAAGAAAGCCATCGGGATGGCGTACCTGCCTGCGGGACAAACGGCGCCCGGCACCGAGTTCGACGTCGATATTCGCGGCCGGCGCGCGCGGGCGGCGGTCGTGCCGATGCCTTTTTACAAGAGGCACAAATGACTTATCCCTCAGATCGGAAGTACACGAAGGACCACGAGTGGATCCAGACGGACGGCGGCGCGGCGTCGAAGGTGGGCATCACCGATTACGCGCAGAGGCAGCTCGGCGACGTCGTCTACCTCGAGCTGCCGCAGGTCGGCCGCGCGTTGAAGAAGGGCGAGGTGTTCGGCACGATCGAATCCGTGAAAGCGGTGTCGGAACTGTATAGCCCGGTGGACGGAGAAGTGACCGAGGTGAATTCCGCGCTCGCGCAGAATCCCGAGGCCGTCAACAAGGATCCCCACGGCTCGTGGATGATTGCCGTGAAGGTCACCGGCGGACAGGAGGGGCTTCTCGACGCCGCGAAATACACGGAACTCACCAAGTGAAGCCACGGACCACGCAGGACACGCGGAACTGACGAATGATCACCCGAACGGACCACGCACCTCGGACCGCCGACATCGATTCGTTTCAATCACGCCACATCGGCCCGGACGCTGAGGCCCAGGACTCGATGCTGAGCGTCATCGGTCTGCCGACGCTCGACGCGCTCATCGATCAGACGATTCCGCAGGGCATCCGATTCTCCGAGCGGCTCAATCTGCCGCCTGCCGAGACCGAAGCCGCCTATCTGCGGCGGCTGCGCGGCGTCGCCGCCAAAAACCGCGTTGCGCGGTCGTTCATCGGCATGGGCTACTACGACTGCCACACGCCCGCCGTCATCCTTCGCAACGTGTTCGAGAATCCCGGCTGGTATACACCCTATACGCCGTATCAGGCGGAAATCGCGCAGGGCCGGCTCGAATCGCTGCTCAATTTCCAGACGATGGTGCGCGATCTGACCGGCATGGAGATCGCGTCGGCATCACTGCTCGACGAAGGCACGGCCGCCGCCGAGGCCATGACGATGTTCCATCGCCTGAACACGAAGAAGGCGCCGGCAGGGCGGGAGAGCGTCTTTCTCGTGTCGTCCCGGACTTTCTCGCAGACGATCGACGTCCTGAAAGGGCGCGCCGCCCCGCTGGACATTCGGATCGAGATTGGCGAGCCCGAGGCGATGCCCGTCGACGACGCCTTCGGCCTGCTCCTGCAGTATCCCGACGATCACGGCGAGGTCCGCGATCTCCGGGCCATCATCGAGAAAGCGCACGCAGCGGGCGTCCTCGTCGCCGTCGCCAGCGATCTGATGGCCTTGACGCTGCTCGTGCCGCCGGGCGAAATGGGCGCCGACGCCGTCGTCGGCAACTCGCAGCGGTTTGGCGTGCCGCTCGGCTACGGCGGGCCGCATGCGGCCTTCTTCGCGACGCGCGAATCGTTCGTGCGCCAGGCGCCCGGCCGAATCATCGGCGTCTCGATCGATGCGGGCGGAAAGCGCGCGTACCGCATGGCGCTCGCGACGCGGGAGCAGCACATCCGGCGCGAGAAGGCGACGTCGAACATCTGCACGGCCCAGGCGCTGCTTGCGAACATGGCGGCCATGTATGCGGTATTCCACGGCCCGAAAGGGCTGCGCGCGATTGGAGAGCGGATCCACAGCCTCGCGCGCGCGCTGGACGACAGCCTGACGGCGGCCGGCCTTAGACAGACCAACGCAGCCTACTTCGATACGCTGAGGATCGAGGGCGCCAACGCGAGCGCGGCTCGGACCGCCGCGGAAGCGTCCGGCCTCAACCTCCGCTACCGGTCCGACGGGGCGATCGGCATCTCGGTCGACGAGACCACCACGATCGACGATGTCACGGAGATCGTCCGCGCGTTCACGGGCGGAACGAAGCCGCTGTTCCGCGCCGGCGTGCCGTTTACCATGAAGGCGCCGATTCCGCTGCGCCGCACGTCGGCGTATCTCACGCATCCGATCTTCAATTCGCATCATTCCGAGACGGCGATGATGCGCTACATCCGGAGCCTGGAACGCAAGGACGTGGGCCTGGATACGTCGATGATTCCGCTCGGCTCATGCACGATGAAGCTGAATGCGGCGGCGGAGATGCTGCCGGTGACGTGGCCCGAGTTCGGCCGCATGCACCCGTTCGCGCCGACCGATCAGGCCGCCGGCTACGCGGACGTGTTTCGCGATCTGGAGGCCGCGCTGTGCGAAATCACGGGATTCGCCGCGATCTCGCTGCAGCCCAACTCCGGCGCGCAGGGCGAGTTCACCGGCCTGATGGCAATTCGCGCGTATCATCGCGATCGCGGCCAGGCCGGCCGAGACGTGGTCCTCATCCCCGCGTCCGCACACGGCACCAATCCCGCGAGCGCGACGATGGCGGGGCTGCGCGTCGTGGTGGTCGCGTGCGACAGCCACGGCTACGTCGAGCTCGACGATCTTCGCGCGAAGGCGCAGCAGTATCACGACTCCCTGGCAGCCTTGATGGTGACGTATCCGTCCACCTATGGGATCTTCGAGGAGCGGATCCGCGAGATCTGCGCGATCGTCCACGACCACGGCGGCCAGGTGTACATGGACGGCGCGAACATGAACGCGCAGGTCGGGCTGACGAGTCCGGCGGCCATCGGCGCCGACGTCTGCCACCTGAATCTGCACAAGACCTTTGCGATTCCTCACGGGGGCGGCGGACCCGGCATGGGACCGATCGGCGTCGCGGAGCATCTCGTCCCGTACCTGCCGGGCCACCCGATCGTGAAGGTCGGCGGCGCGAAGGCGATACCGGCGGTCGCATCCGCTCCGTGGGGCAGCGCGAGCATCCTGCTGATCTCCCACGGCTACATGCGGATGCTGGGCGCCGCGGGAATGACCGACGCGACGCGCGTCGCGATATTGAGCGCGAACTACATCAAGGCGCGGCTCGAATCGCACTACGACGTGCTCTATGCCAACCGCAACGGCCGCGTCGCCCACGAGTTGATTTTCGACCTGCGTCCGTTCAAACACGGCGCCGGAGGCACGATCGACGAACAGGACGTGGCCAAGCGCCTGATGGACTACGGCTTCCATGCGCCGACCGTCTCGTTCCCAGTGGCGGGCACGATGATGATCGAACCGACCGAGTCGGAGCCGAAGGGGGAGCTGGATCGCTTCTGCGACGCCCTGATCTCGATCCGCGGCGAGATTCAGGCGGTGCTGGACGGGCGCGCCGACCCGAAGGACAACGTGCTCAAGAACGCGCCGCATACCGCCGAGGCGGTCACGGCCGATGAGTGGACGCATCCGTACTCGCGCGAAGACGCCGCCTATCCGCTGCCGTTCGTCCGGGCGAACAAAGTGTGGCCCGCGGTCGCGCGGATCGACAACCCCTATGGCGATCGGAATCTTATCTGCGCGTGCCCGCCGACTGAGGCGTACGCGTAAGCTCCTGCGCCGCGCGCTGATAGCCCCCGAGCAGCTTCTGAGTAATCGGACCGGGCCTGCCTGAACCGACCGTGCGATCGTCCACCATGACGACCGGGCTGAGCTCCCGCGTCGTGGACGTGATGAACATCTCGTCGGCGGTGTCCAGATCCTTCGGATAGAGGATCTCGTCCCGCACCTCGACGCCGACGTCCTTTCCGACCTCGAACAGAAACGCGCGCGTCACGCCCTCGAGCAGCCCCGATGCGGATTTTGGCGTCAGCGCGGCGCCCCCCCGGACGAGGAAGAAGTTCGCCTGGGAGCACTCCGAGAGCTCGCCGCGATAGTTGCACATCAGGCCTTCTTCGGCGCCGCGTCTGTACGCTGCCTGCATCGCCAGCGCGTTGTTCAACAGGTTGTTCGACTTGATCATCGGGCTCACGGAAGCCGGATGGTTTCGGAGAATGTCGACGAGCGCGATGCGAATGCCGTCGCTGGACACGCGGGGCGCCGGCGGTTCCAGCGGCTTCACGATGATGACCAGCGTGGGGCTCGGCGTCGCCTTCGGGTCGTACGTCAATTCGCCCACGCCTCGGGTCAGCAGCACTCGGATGTAGGATTCGCTGCGCGGCTGCGCATTGTCGTCGGCCGCCTCCATCGTTTGCCCGATCCATTTCAACAGCGTGGCATTGTCGAACGGGACGTCGAGAAGCAGTTGCTCGGCCGAGCGCCTGAGGCGGCGCACGTGGCGATCGTACAGGAACGGCACACCGTTGTAGGTGCGAAGCGTCTCGTACACGCCCTCGCCGTACACAAATCCATGGTCGTACACCGGGACGACGGCCTGGCCGGCCGGCACGATCGTCCCATTCACGTACACCGCGCCGCGCATAAGAAGTGAATCGTAACATATGGCTCCGGCGGGCGGCCGGAAGCGGACGCCTCGTTCCGGATCCGAACAACTCGCGGCGCGCGCCGCGGGCATTTCGGTCGTGTTGTCGCGGCACGCGCCTTGATTGGTCGAGGCCTGGAGTGGTCCCCTTTTTCCGCGACCTGCGGTTCTCGGTGAGGAGCCTGGGTCGTACGCCAGGACTGACGGCGATGCTCATCGCGACGGTCGCCGTCGGCATCGGCACGCACGCGGCGCTGTCGGGATTCACGAACGGCCTGCTGGCCCGGACGGCCGTCGGCGCCGGCGGGCAACCGGTCGTCGTGATCCAGTGGCACGCCGGACCCGATCGCGCGCTGCCGGTCCCGGCTGACGCCTTCACGCGGCTGCGTAACTCCCCGCTGTTCGAGGCGGCCGCGGCCGTCCGCGAGTCGCGCGTCCGCGTCACGCTGGCTGGACGCGAGGCATGGATGTCGGCCGCGGCAGCGTCGCCCGAGATCTGGAAGGTGCTCGCGGTCCCGCCGGCGCTGGGGAAGATGGCGTTTGCGGCCTCCGCCGACGGCGCGATCGGTGTGATCGCGAGCCATCGAATCTGGCGCAACGAACTCGGCGGCCGGCCGGACGCGATCGGCATGGACGTCATCGTCAGCAGCCGCAAAGGACGCCTTGCCGGCGTCGCGCCGGAATCCTTCGAGGGCCTGTATCTGGGACGCGCGATCGACGTCTGGGTTCCGCTCGACGAACCCAGCGGGACCCGGGCGGTATCGATGCTCGCTCGCCTCGAGCCCTCGTCGACGATCGAGCGCGCCCAGACGGACGCGACCGCCCTGGCGGGGCGCGATCCTGGCCCGACGCTGGTGCGCTATTCCGGCGTCGAGCCGGACGTCGAATCGAAGTTCGCGCGCGTCCGCAATCTGCTGGCCTGGGCCGCGATGCTCGTGCTCCTGACCGCCGGGGCCAACGTTGCGGGCTTTCTGTTGTCACGCTCCGCGCGGCGCGCGCACGAGACGGCGGCCAGGGTCGCGCTCGGCGCGACGCGCGCGCGCCTGGCTGGACTGATCGTTGCCGACGGCGTCGTCATCTCCGTCGCCGGCGGCGCGCTCGGCGCCGTCGTCGCGTACTGGACGGCGTCGGCGCTGCCGGCGCTTCTGTACGTGGAGGACGCCGAGCGCCTCCGCCTTGCGACGGATCCGTGGGAGGTCGCGCTCAGCGCCGCAACCTATACGCTCATCATGCTCGCGTGCGCGCTCGCGCCGCTCGCGCAGATCGAACAGCATGGCCCGATGACGGTCCTGCGGCGAAGCGGCGGGCCGCTGGTCGAATCGGGCGGGTGGCTTCGCTCGGCGCTCATCGTCGCGCAGATGGGCGTCACCGTCGTGCTCGGCATCGGCGCGGCCCTGCTGTTTCAGGAATTCCGCGCGGCGCTCGCGAGCGGACGAGGCGATCGCCTCGGTCAGCCGATTGTGGCGGTCGTCGAGGCCGCCGCAAGGTACGGCAATCCCCAGGCCGGACGGCAGTACTTCAGCCGTCTCGAGCACGAGACGAAAGGCGCCTCGCAGATTGCGAGCGTCGACTGGATCTCGACGCTGCCTGGCGGGCGGCCGTCCACGGCGGTCGTGCGTCTCGAGCAGGCGCCCGCGGGGCGGACGCACGCGTCGATCGATGCGATGACGCCGTCGGGCCGCGATCTGATCGCGATGACGCTGACAAGCGGACGGATGTTCGGCGGCCAGGACGACCCGTCATCGTGCCGCGTCGCGCTGATGAACGAGGCGGCATCCGTGAAGTACTTCGGAGGCGAGGCGCTGGGGCGATCGTTCCAGGACGCGTCCGGCCGCCGCGTGGACGTCGTTGGCGTGGTGAAGAAAGGGAAGGATGCGGCGGAAGATCCGCGCGTGTACTTCTACGAACGGCAGACGCTGGTGTCGCCATCCCACAATGTCGAGGCGAAGCCGGTCAGCCTTCCGATCCCGCCCGCGGCGCCGGCCGTCTCGCCCGACGTCGACATGGACATCGACGTCGCCTCGCCGGGATACTTCAGCGCCATCGGCGCGACGTTCGAGGCCGGACATGGCTTCGAGTCGGCGGCCGGGTGCGAGATGGCAGTGGTCAACCGTGAGGCCGCGCAGGCGTACTTCGGCGGGAAGGCGCTCGGCGCGGCGATCATCGAGCCCGACGGCCGGCGCACAGAGATCGCCGGCATCATCGACGAGGATGGGCTGCGTCTGCTGCAGCGGCGTCCCGAGCCCACGGTGTATTTCTCGATGGCCCGCCGATACCTCCCGCGAATGACTTTGATCGCCGGAACTCGGAAGGCGACGCCGAAGCTCGTCGAGGAGATCGATCGCCGTCTGTCAGCCGTCGACGGCGCTCTCTCGCCGCCCACGGTGTCGACGATGGAGCAGCAGCTCTCGCGAACGGCGCTCGGTCCGGAGCGAATCGCGATGGTCCTCGTGGCCGCCTCTGCGGCGATCGCCCTGGGGCTCGGGCTGCTGGGCGCCTACGGGATCATGTCGGACGCCGTCGTCCAGCGAAAGCGCGAGATTGCGCTTCGTCTCGCGCTCGGCGCGCAGTCGTGGAAGATCGTGGGCGGGGTCCTCCGCGACGGGGGACGCGTGGCGGCGACGGGCGTCGCGGCGGGGCTGGCTGCGTCGTGGATCCTTGTCGCGATCGTCCGGCACAGCAATCCCGGCGTGGACAAACCGGCCCTTTGGATGTGGCTCGCCTGTCCGTTCGTCCTCGCCGCGGTCGTGGTCATTGCCGGCATTCTTCCCGCCCGCTGGGCCCTCGCGGTGGATCCTTTGACCCTCACGCGCGAAGGATGATTTTGGGCCGCCCGATCCTGCATACTTCAGTCTGA